>Ga0207851_100107_pt1 | contig 69171 bp, 56 predicted proteins | sample A23E3SouthBayCA_FD_187747 | JGI IMG/M metagenome (GOLD analysis project Ga0207851, IMG submission 187747) | Aerobic enrichment media microbial communities from Eden Landing Ponds, California, USA - A23 E3 (SPAdes) | ecosystem: Environmental > Aquatic > Marine > Unclassified | place: Emeryville... | reverse complement strand
CCCGACCCGACACGTTCGACGCGTGCTCGCTGCCCGCACCTCGAAACTACGCACCCGCCGACCACCGCGCTGCGACGACTCGCGATCCCCCCACGATACACACCGTCAATCCTCCCCTCTTCGACCACCAAGATCTCCACAGTCTGACACACACCAGACATCCGTCCCCGACGACCGCCCAGGGGGCCAGCCTGTACCCGCTGCCAGGGTACCCGCTCGCCGGAACACACCGGTACCCCCCTTTCACACGAATCTGCCCCCTCTATACTAGTGGGAAAGGGGGTGTTCCAGTTTCTCGATAGCCGGGGGTAATCGCTAGACTGCGTAGCGTTCCAGTTTCGAGAGTGCGGAGAGCCGCTCGAAGGGTGTTCTGAGCACGGAGTTGATTATAGGCCCGAAATCGCAAGACAGGGCGGCGTTCCAGTTTATCGAGATGCTGGTGTGTGGTGGTGCGTAGATGTGTCCAAGTTTCCGGTGAAAACCGCAAGACTGCACGGTGTTCCAGTTTGCAAAAGAATCCGGTCTTTGCGGGAGTGTATGCTAATGATTGGCGTTCCAGTTTACCATCCCGACGCTGTATGGTGATTTTGTGAGTCCTCAGAGATTCGCGTTCCGATTTACCGTTCCAGTTTTGTATTACCGTGCCGTCCGGTGGGTTCTCCAAAATATGCTATTCAGTAATAGTTCCAGAGAATCAAGGATTAAGGGACACCGTCAGATGGGGTATTATCGAAAAATATCAGTTTGAGTTCATAGTATTAGACGGGAGATCGAGGCGGTAGACTGAGAGAGAAAATCAAGAGGCTACTCGCGCCACTCGAGGTGCGTATAGCACCGCGTAGGCGACCCGTCGATCCGCCGGCGTTTCCGTTCGACCGAGACGCCGAACAGCGCCGCACCCCAGATTTGGAGGAACCGTTTGAACGTCACACTCGAGCCCCGATCGGGGAGTGGCTCGAATCCCCATTCGGTGACGGTGTCGACGTATTCGTCGTAAGTTTCTGAACTCGGGAGCGCCCCGTCGGGATCGGACGTGAGCTGATGCGCGATAAACGCGGCACCGCCTGTCGACTGCTCGGGCGCCGCCTCCGTCAAGAACGACGTATCTTCTTCCTCGGGATCGACTATCATCACGCCAAAGATGACGGTTCGAGCAGCGTCCTCGCTTCCACCGGACGTCGAGACGATATTGAGTCCCTCTTCGAGGGCACTGATGACGTCGCAATCGATGTCGAAGAGGTCTCCGTCAATACCGGTGTCCGTGCCGAACGCATCGAAGAGGGAGCCGATCGTTTCTGCGAAGTCGTCCTCCGATTCTGGAGGGACGAGGTTGTGTGCGTTCGCGAATTCCTGACAACGGTCGAAGGCGACATCCACGTCCACGACGTTGTTCGGTGCAGGACGGAGGTAAGCCGCGATGAACGCGGCGGTAGCTGCTTTCCCCTCATCCTGGAGTGGTTCGGGAGTGTCGTCTGTCTCTCCCTCAGGCTGCGTTGTGTCAGTATCATCGCCGTCAAGTTCTTCGTCCTTGTTGTCGGATAGCTCGGGAGTGGATTCGTCTGGTGCCTCGTCCGTCAATGATGACGCGCCAGTGTCTTCCTCATCCACTTCAGAGTCTTGCGCTTCGTCGGTCGAGACTTCGTCTTCGTGAGCCCTCTCGGGTGCCGTTCCGGGGCCAGCGGACGCCGGCTTGAGTTCGCCCGTCTGAATCGCTTCGATGAGGTCCTCGACGGGCCGAAGCGTCCCCATCTCCTCGTCGCCCGAGGTCCGATGATCGAACCAGGCGATACGTGCCTGTGCGTCGTCGCCGGCGCGGGGCAGCTCGTATCGGACGAGGATGGCATATGCGGTTTCCAGGTAGTCCGGGTGCCGGAACTCGATGTCGGGTACGAATGGCTTGTTGACGCGGACCCAATCCTCACGGAACCGCTCTTCCGTCTCGTACTTGTACGTCTGCTCGCTGCCCGGAGTCTCAACGATGTAGCGAGCTGACTCGTTTGCACTTCCCGGAGGACAGGCAGCCCGGTACGGGATGCTCGAGGGAGTGAGGTTCTGGAAGTCACCGGGGGCGATACGGAGGTGAATATCCTCGTCGTCGGGGTGGCCGATGTCGTCGGCGGTCGGGTCGACGAGGAGGCAATCGTTCGAGTCGGGGTCCGGGTCGCGAACCCAGATTGACGCGCCTGCGCCCTCTTCGGTCGATCGTGGGACGACAGCTGTGACACCGCCATCGCGAGCGCCACCGTCGAATTCGATGGGCGCGTTCGACTGCGAGTAGAACCGGCGACCCGACCACTGAGTGTTCATCGGATCACGGAGGATATTCGATAATGCGGTGGCGGGTCCGAGGTCGGGTCCGCTTGCGTCTTCGTCCCACGGCGTTTCGGCGACGAAGATGGGGAGGCGGCATTCGCCACTCTTCGTGGTGGTGTTAAGCGCCTTCTTGAGGTTGCGGAGTTTCTTCGTAGGGTGTCGACGTGGCTCAGTCTCTTCTTCGACGGTGCACGAGATGATGTCGTCGGGGAAGCACTCCGTTGGCTCGTTAGCGAAGACTGTGAGGACGGCGTCCGGGATGTCCCCGGTATCTTGGTCGATGATCCGGCCACTGACTCGGGTGGGGACTGCGTCTTCGAGTGCTGTCATAGCGTCCCGAAGGCCGGTATCGTGAGTATCGGTCCCAGCGGTTGCGACCCAGCCAGTCGAAAAGACGTTTTCGAGAAGGAGACGAGCACCCTCGGGAGTCAACCGAATGGCGTAGCCGTCGTCGCCGGGGACATCGTCACGGTGCTTCGCGAGTTCGATCTCGAAGATGCCGTCCGTTTCCGGGATAGGGGTGTCGCCGGCGACACCCCGATGAGTCATAATAGTACCTAACGCCTCGATTTCGTCGGCGCACGCCTTAATCGAGGGGAGGGCGTCACGACGGCGGTTGCGTTCTCCCTCGTTGAGGCCTTCTGCGGCGAGGACTTTCTCAACCTCGAGGCGAAGCCGCCGATACATTTCGTCGAGGCGTACCCAGCGGTACGTTCCGGGCCGCGGTTCCTCCCCCTCGAACGGGTCGATACCAGCAGTATCGCTCTCACTAGTCCGGCGACGTTCGATCGCCGCGGACACACTCTCGTTACTCATAGCGGCATTTTGCCGCCCGTGAGGTGACTCGTCTGCTGGTGGGGTTTCGGACTTCGTGTCGAGGCGATCGCGAACCGCACTCGGCGGCCAGTTCCCGGTATCTCGTGCGAGGTCGATAAGTTCCTGAATCCGGGCGACGTCATCCTCGGTGAGGATACCCTGGTTGAGGAGGGTCGCGACACGGCTGTTGAGCGCACGGGCCTGGATGGACTCCTCGTCTTTCCGGTACGTCGGGAGGTCGGTGTGAATCGCCCATTCCTCTGGGGAGAGCGACTTCCCCTTCTCGAGGAGGTCGGTAAGCTCCTCCCACTCGTCAGTCGTCATACTGCCCTTCAGGACGTGATGAAGACTGGACGCAGGCCCGGAGCTCTCACCGGCCGAGGGAGGAGTCTGGCGCTCGGTATTGGATTGGGTGAGCTCGGTCTTCGCCTCATCCCACTGGTCGCGAGCCCACCCACCTGAGTCGAACAGCGTGTCTGTCTGCTCGCTCGTAGTGGATGGAGAATCGTTCTCGCGACTGGTAGATACCGATTCAGCTGTGTATTCATCGGGTCCTGTATCGTCCGACAGGACATCTACCGCGCTGACTTCCTCAGCCGGGGAGTCCTCTGCCGTCGAATCGATAGTTGGTTCAGCTGGGTCTTCGAGGCCAGGGAGCTTGCTGTCGGGGTTGGAGACGCTGTGCGGAGTTTCTTCACCGGGCCCGTTGGGTGGGTCACGAGCGACGATCCAAGTTGCCCACGCGAGGACAACCGGGAGGAGTGGGTCGTCTATTGTGAGATGGTGGGCGAGTTCGGGGATGTTGAGAATCGCCCGGTTACGGACAGCCGATTCTGACTCGTCGTCGGGGATTCCGTACTCTTCGTTCGTCTGGTCGATGATGTCGGCGCGAACCTCCCGGAAGACCTCCTCGAAATCTTCGCGAGAATCGTAGCCTTCGGGGGGTTCCTCGGCATCCTGATGCCAGTTCGGAAGTGGAATACGGGCGATTTCGATGGTCTGAGACCGTGTTCCTTCGGAGGGTGTCGGATACTGGACGAGCCGGTGGTCGACGGGGAGGTCGCGAACGTGATCCATGAAGTCCTCGACCTCGAGGTCGGCTGGACAAAGCGCCTTTGCCTGCTGACGCGTGATTTCACCGGCACGCACGACGGTCGTCTGAATATTACCGATGATCTCGGCGTACGTTGGGTCGTCGCCAACACTGTTGTCGGTGTCGGCGTCGAAGAGCTGGTCGGGCGTCTGGACGGCGAGTGAGAGGGAGACAGAGTGGTTGCGGGCGACGGCGATCATCTTCGCAAGGTCATCCGGCTCGACGAGACGGCCGGCCTCGTCGATGAAGACGCTGACGTAGTAGTCGTCCGCAGTTGCCTCCTCTTTGAGGAAGGACTTGTAGAGTTCGAGTTCGTACTGCATCAGGAGTTCGTGTGTGAGGACAAAGTCACGCTGGGCATCCGGGTCGAGGTCCTCGACGTCGAAAATGAGGATGTCGTTCTGGCGGTCGCCAGAAAGGAAGTCGGCGAAGGAGAACCGCCGGGTTGTGTTATTGAAGAGGGGTGCGAGCCGGGCGTCCGACGTAAGCGCATTCAGACGGTTAGTGACACCACCGAGGATCTGCTGGGCGGTGTGCTGTTGGTTGTTGAACGGCGTCTCCATATTCCGCTTGACTGCGTGCGAGCCCGGATCAGGCAGTAACTCCTTGGGGTTGATCGGGATGTCCGGGTCCATCAGCCTCGTCAGTTCGGTGACCTGCTGGGTCTGCTCTTGGAGCTGCCAGAGAGGGTAGACGTCCGGGCTGGCGTCGTATCCCCAGCGGAACGGCATCACGGTCGGCTGTCGCGATCTTGAATCGTCCTCATTTTCATCGTTGGAGTGGTTTTCGCCGCTCACGAGGTCCTCAGCAGTTGGGAGCGTGTTATTGCTGGTGTCGCTACCGTTCCGCTTGTACGCGGGCGTGCCGTCGACGCCTGTCGGATATGTGTGCGGTGAGAAGCCGGCTGTCCCGAGGGGCCGAAGGACGTCACGGGACACGCGGGCGTTCTGGAAGTCACTCTCACCCATCAGGAGTTCGGCGATCTTCCGGACGGTCTGCATAACCTGTGAGCCGTGTGTCTCCCAGCTGGTGTCCTTGGAGACGACATCGGGGCGCTGGGGAGAGGTGTCGTCAGTCGCGACGCTCTCTGCGGCCTCGGGGTTGCCGTGGGCGTCGTCAGCCTGCTGGGCGGGTCGTGTGTCGAAGACCGTCAGTCCAGGGAGGACCTCGGGCATATCGAACCAGTGGACGTGCTCGCGCACCCAGTCGTCGCCGAATTCATCGAGGAAACCGCGCACAGCGAGTTCACCGACGTTCGCGCCGGGGCCGGCGTAGATGATGATTGGGCCGTTCGTGGCCTTCCGACGCTCGACGATCTCGTGGGCTTGGTCAACGGACTTCCCGGAGCCGGGGAGGCCCTGATGGAGAATCGACCGGTCCATATAGTCCGTCCGATGCTTGACAGGGCGGGCGAGGTCGCGAGCGTGAAGACGGTCGAATGCGTAGCCGATCGTAGCCCCTTCGATGTCCGTGCCGATGATCTCGTTGTCCTCGGCGGGGGAGAGTTCGGAGAGTGGGGCTGTGTGGGAAAGCTGGCGTTCCATATGGGCTGCGAGGTCGTCCGAGACGGCGCTGGTACTCGGGAGTGCCGTGAACGAGGGGAGTTCGTCAGCGGCCGCGATGACGACCGGCCAGCGACGCCTGAGCGAGTAGTGCAGACCGAGTGTGGGTGCCCTGCCGGCGTACTCCTGAGCACGGTGGAAGCGGTATGAGTCACGGAGCCGTCCGAGCGTGTGTCTCCGCCACCCGACCCTCCGTGCCCACTTTGTGAGTCGACTGTTCTCTGGTGGTTCGGTGAGCTTGTTGAACTCGCCGTCAGCAGCGGTCGCCCACGTCTTTGCGAGCCGCCAGGCGTCGTCGCGAGCAGTGGTCCGCTGGGTGGCTGCGGCTTCGGCGAGCGTCTTGGGAGTCACTCGGAGGGTGTCGCCACGACTCGCCAGGGTCTCTGCGTCGGCGTCGGAACCGGATACATCAGGATTACTGCTCGTCCCGTCGATGTCAGACTGGTCTTCGGTGAGGATGCCGCCATCACTCGCCGTATTTGTCGGAGCCGAGCGGGAGTCTCCGTCTGAACGTGGGAGGGGGGAGGGGGACGGGGTGGCCTCTGAGGAGGGTTCGACTGTCCCTCCAGCGGCTTCTTCGAGGGCGTCGTTCAAGAAGGGTGTGGGTTGCGTGAAGACGTCCATCGTGACCTTGAAGCTCCGAGTTGCACCCTTGTTCTGGAGTTCTTCGTTACGGGTGCCTTCCGCGCTCGCGACTTCTCCACGGACCCGGCTACTCTCTCGTTCCCGGGCAGCGGCTCGGTCTTCCTCGGTGGTGTTCTCTCCTGAGCTTGGTGTCGCACGGCTCCGCCCACGACGGTTCGTCCGTTTGTCGAACTGGGTGCTTTCCTCACCCTCGATGACGTCGAGCTTCTGCCGAATGATGTCGCTGAGGTCGCCTGCAGGTGTGATCCTGGCGCGGAGTACTGCGGGTTCGTCGGTCTCGAGGAGGGCATCGAGAGCGGCTTCCATCGGGGGGGCTTCTTCGGCGGCAGTTTCGTCGAAGACATTGAGTCGCTGGAGGAAGTCCCAGCGACGGGTGCCTCGCGAGCCGATGGGATAACCCACGGGTGCTTCCGGACAGACAGCGGTGAATTGATCCTCGAGATGCTCTCGGAAGTACCGCTGAGGAATCGACTCGGCTGCGGCTGCGCGTTCACTCGGTGACATCGTGCCCGTATCTTCGTCGACGGTCTGCCCGTCGTCTGTCGCGGTGTGCGACGACTGCGCGTTACTCCAAGGGAGCGTCGTCGTTGGGGGCGTCTCGTTCCCGAGGAGGTGCTTACACCGCCGATACGGCTGAGCGCGGAGGAGCCGTTGGAGCGTCGTCGAGACGGGCGTGATGTCGTAGTCTGGACCACCGAAGGCTTGTCGTACCCAGTTGTGCTTCGTCCGGTCGAGCGTGCTCGTCTGGTCGTCCTCGATGAAGTGGATCAGAACCTCGATTGCGAGTCGGCGGTCATCGTCTTCGTTGGGATGGAGGTGACTTTCCTCTCCTCCGACGTCAGGGTCGTGAGGTGCCGAACGGATGATGACTTCCAGCCCGTCGGTGAGGTTTGGGAGGCCTCCGATCTGTTTCGTGATCGTCTCCGGTGACGCCGGCTGATCGGAGGCCGTGATGCGGTACCAGAGGTCGTCTCCCGGTCGTGGTGGTTCCTCCTCGTCTAGTTCGTACACGGCTGACGCGTCAAGGGGATCGAGAAGGCGTTCGCTCTTCGCGTACGTCGTCCCCGAGACGGCGGCGGCGGCGGCGATACTGGCGCTCGCGTGAGCGGATGGTGCGATATACGACCATGTGCCGGAGTTTTCGTCGGTGACGTAGTCTGTGATCGCGTGGTCGACACGGTGGAACCCTTCGCGGATTGCCCAGCCGGTCATCGCTGCGAGAGCGTGAGCATAGATGTTGAAGGTGAGGCGGAGACGGAAGAACTTGATTTGTAGTCGCCGGATCGTTCCGACGCCAATTGTGTCGGCAACCCAGACGATCGCGCGGACGACCCGAGACCAGACTGCAAGCATCGCCGTCCACGTCCGGCGCATCCGCCGTGCGACTCCAAGAAGGAGGAACACAACGAGAGAGGTGAAGATGACAACCCCTGCTATAACGGGGTTCTTGAAGCTCCAAATGAGGAGCCCACCGATGAACTCCTGCACTCCACTCATCCATCCGCGAAATTGATTTGCGGCGTCGACGATCCCGCTAAGGTACGGAGCATACCAAGCGCTACTTGAACTCGACTCGGCGGTACCCTCCGGTTCCCCTCCGTTTGAGCCCCCTCCTGCGGTTGCGTTGGTCGTGGTGGTCGTGGATGATTCTGAGTCCGGCCGCCAGCCCTGATCCCACTGAACGGCGTAGTAGTTGAGGAGGGCCATCCGGAGTTCGTTTACCGTCGCGTTATGAGTTGCCGCAAACCGGACGGCTCGGGCATCCTCCGGAAAGACGGAGAGGGATTGAGTGGTCTCGTATTCGTGAACTGCTTCGTTCGTTAGTGGATAGAGCTTGAGCTTCGGGGTTTGTTCGATCTGCTCCTCTGACGGCATCCACCAGTCGGGGTACTGCTCCGTGCGATAGTACCGGAAGAGCCAATCCTCGATGGTTTCGTCTGACTCTCCGTTCTTCGCAGCTTCCCGGGCCTGTGTTGCGTCTTCTGGGAAGATCGAGAGATCCTGGTTCTGCTGGTAGAGATGAACTTGGATACACGCGTAGTGTTCCGTCCATCCGTACGAGTTATTGTTCCGAGTTTGGCACGGTGAGGTTGTATTCGTCGATTGCAGCGGAGTAGAAGAGAGAGCCTCACTCTCTGTAGTACTCGTGGAGTCAGCTGGGTGAGCTGCGAGAGCTGGACCAGTAGCCGCCGTGAGGAGGACACCGATGATACTCAAGGTGAGCAGGATACCGTAGAGAGTACGGCGTTCCCTCGGGCGGCCTGAGCGAGTGGATCGTGGTGTACGGGTTGGCTCTACCGATCGCGACGGATGCGAAGGGCGATCTGTCTGTGCATCGGGCGGCGAGTGGGGATGGTCGTCGGTGAGCGGGGCCAGCGAGAGCCAAGCTCGAGTGAAGGGTGGGAGCGTCGGCATAGCCAGTAGTGGCCTCTACGGATATTTCATCTGCTCAGCGTAAAATACTATTCGGGAGTTTGGGCCCGATGGATAGCTCGATCGATCGATGTACTGGTGTGTCCTAACCCTCCGTATTCATAGCCCCGTGAGGACAGGGAATAGGAGCCCCGGACAATTTTTGGTTTCAGATAGCATAATCTACGGTAAAAGATGCCCTCGAATGGCGACTCAAGCCCTCGTTGGTGGTGGCGACGAGTCCTATCCGAGGCTCGTTCGTCGCTTTCGTGGATACCTTCGCCGGTCGATACGATGGTGTGGTGGGGTCTGAGTGTATTTCTTATCGCCCCCGTAGCGGCTGGCTTCAGCTACGTTCTGGTCAGGTTCGCGTTTGGGGTTACACCCGCGTCGGCGCTGCTCTTTGTCGGGGTGACTATCCCGGTGCTTATGGCAGTGGGACTTGGCTGGCAGATCGGTGCTGTGGTAAACCGCTACGATGAGTATCGGTTGGACCGCGAAGAGGTATCGACGTCGACGGGCCCATCAATAGACGAGGATCAAACCGCCACAGCGGAATATGAAGTGTCTGAGGGCTTCCGATGGCTCTCTTGGATTCCGGAACAGTTGAACAACTTCTTCGTGCTGTTCTTAGGGGGGTCTATCGTCAGTGGCGGGTTCATCACCCTGGTCTGGGTGTTCTTCGTTAAACTGACGCCGGAATACCCGATGCCTTCGTCGAGTGTCGTTGTCGAAGGACTCTTCCCGATGTTCATCCTCGCGAGCTACTTCGGGTGTTTGGCGGTGACAGGTGCGCCGTTCGTCTCGATGTTTTGGAGAGAGACGACAAGTCGTCTTGAGACGCCGGAAGCGCGCCACGATCACGCGCTTCGGGTCGCCTTGGTCATTGGCGGATTCTTCATTTTGGTTATGGCGCCATGGACGGCACTGCCGATTCCACCAGACCTCAGAATGCCGGCGACGTGGGCGTTCGCGTTCACCTACCTGTTCTTCGCAATCACGCTCTTGCCGTTCCTGAATATGGCGCGACCGATCACTCCCGAAGAATACGCGGCGATTGTACCAGAGGAGGTCGACGCTGACCCACACACAACGGTTTGGGTTGCCACAGTAGGGCTTCGGTCGACAGCGATGGCGACAGGCGTCTGGCCCTTTCGCCGTATCTTCGTTGGCGAGAAGCTCCTCAAGGACGACAGCATCACGGCAGAATCACTCCGAGCGATCCTCTACCACGAGCACGGGCACCACGTTCTTGGACATCTGCGCCTCGCTGCTTTAGCCGGATTGATCTTCTTCGGTGGTGTCGGCGGGTTGCTCGCGATTGTTTCGTCATCGATGCAGACACTCGGCGTGGTGATGGGTATCCTCGCGTTCGTGTTCCGGTTCGGTCTTGTACGGTGGGTTCGCCGGGCTGAATTGGCTGCCGACGAATTCGAGCGACAACACGTCGGGAGTGAGACCGCGATAACCGCATTGCAGTCGGTTGCCGATCTTCGAGCGAAGGAGGGTACGGAGAAGGCGGAGGCGTCGTCCCTTCCGTGGGGGGCTCCGTTTGTTATCGAGTGGTTTCTCCGAGTCCACCCTTCAGTCGAGGACAGGGTTGCGGTGCTCAAAGAGCAGCAGGTTCGGGACGACTCACGTTAGCCAGTGATGACCGGAGGGTCGTAGTTACCGTTGGCTCCGTAAAGGTGGGGACGACAAGGCGGAGGTCTGCCAGCGCCAGATACCACCCCAACTCGGTTACGTGGTGGGCGCACAAGTGCCGCCGGTCGCCCACTGGATGAGGTTAGCGATACCCCCCCAGAGGAGGATGACGCCGGCGATTGCGACCGCGCCAACCATCAGCCGGAGGCCCCGCTTTTTCCAGGACTGGTTCCAGCCGTAGAAGTAGAGGATACCTCCGAGGACGAATCCACCCGGGACAAGCGTCCATCCAAGGAGGAAGATGAAGTCGTTGATGTTGTGGATAGACTGGATGACTTCGTTTGAGCTAACCTCAGTTCCATCTGGACAGTCTGCCTGCAAAATAACACTCATCTGTCGAGTCCAGATCGGCGCAGCCTGAGCCATCAGGTCGGCTTTCATACTCGTGAACTGTGCGCGGGCAGCCGTGAGGAGTCCAAGCCCGTTGAGGCCACCAGGGAGGGCTTCCACGATGGCAAAAGCTGCGAGCTGGACGCCGAGGAGTACGCTGGTCATATCAGTCTCCCTGTCAATTGGAAACATACTGGTCTAACACTTAACTCCACCGGGGGGTCAGGCGGAAACCGCGCTCTCACGGACTGTGCTGGTGGACTACCGGGTAGTATCGAAGAGACGAGAAGCAAGGTGGACGGGGAGGGAAGCGAACAAAAGGATGTTACTCGACGTCAGTATCGTCTGCTACACCGTCAGAGGAGGGTGATGTACCAGTTCCGTCTGTGATAGGATCAGTCGGTGGCTCACCCGTCTCGCTGGATGTCGCGCTGGAGGGAATGGTTTCCTCGTCACTAACTTCTTCGTCCGAACCACCGGCAGGCCCGACGTTCTCATCGGATTGGGTGGCAGTTTGCTGGCGGCGCTGTTCGACCAGTTGAGCGGTTGCGGCGGCCGTCTCAGGTTCAGTGAGGAGATCGACAGTGAGCTCGCTCGCGTGGATTTCGAGATGCCGACGCGCGATTCCGGTGACACTCAGGAGGCATTCACTGAAGTCGGACTCTTGTCCACGTGCAAAGGTCTGGATGGCCTCGACATCAGCTGGGGAGAGGTCGTAGTAGTCGATCACCTCGTCCGAGATGGATTCTTGGTAAAACAGCTGCTTGATGTCGCACTGGTCGTAGATCGCACGTGGCGAGTGGACATCGTCGGTCTCCTGCATGAATTCTTCCGCGGTCTGAGAGATAAGCGTCAGGCCAGCGTTGAAGTGGCGGGAGTGGCGGGTGAACAGGCCGATGAGCGAGCGGGCAGACTTCTGACTGAGTAGGTAGTGAACCTCCTCGAAGATGACTTCCATCCGGCGGGAGTTTTCGCGAGCCCGCTGGTAGCTCCAATCAAGCATAACATGCTGGAGGAGGGGAGCCTGATTGGTATCCTGAAAGGCACTCATATCGAAGACGATGAGGCGCTCGTCCTCGAGGTCGACGGTCGTCTTTCCAGAGAGGTTCGCGGCGACGCCACCTGGCTGGAAGGCTTCGAGCGAGCGGAGGAGGCTGTTCGCTTCGGACTTAAGGTTGCTGTCGTCCTTCGACTGAAGTCGGGAGGTAACTTCGTTGACGCGTTCATCAAGCTCGTCGCGCTCCTCGCGGAGAAGATCAGTGGCGTCCCCCTGGTAGGTGACGAATTCGAGTGGGTCCTCGCCGTCGGCGAGGGCCTTGAGAATATCGAGGATGTCTTCCATAGTGGGGTTTTCGCGTTCGTGGGTGCGGGGTTCGGAAGTGATCCCGTACATAAGGTACGCGAGATGGAAGACCTGTTGGATGAGGCCGGCGCGTTCGGCGCTGAGGCTGTCGCCGCTCTGATCATAGAACGTCCGCACCATCCCCGTCAGGGAGCGGAGTTTGTCCTTGTAGGGATCCTCAGTCTCACCGGTACCGCGGTGGATTTCGAGCGGGTTAATGGTGACGTCGCCGCCGAAGGTGACGACATCGCCACCGAGTGTCTCGAAGAAGTCGACGAAGTCGTCACCTGTTGGATCGAAAGCGATAGCAATGAATTCGGGATCGATGAGGAGGCGGCGCCAAAGAGAGAGTTTCGCGGCGAACGTCTTTCCAGACCCGATCTTCCCGGTAATGACCTTGGAGAAGCCGGAGAGGCTATAGCGGTCGACGATGACGGGGTTTCCAGTCTCGTCGAAGCCATAGAGGACACCGTCTTCGTGAGCGATGGCGGGCTCGACGAAGCCGAAGAGGGTGGCCGCCGCGTCGTGTTCCATAAGGTCCGTGTTCTGAATGAGGTCGGAGACGACGGGAGCGATTGCGTCCTGGGATTCGAGCTGGCGAAATTCGAGGGGGACGAGTTCGACGTCGCGGTCAGCGACGAGTTGCTGGACCTTCCGAGCGGTCTCTTCGAGTTCATCACGGGTACTGCCAGCGACCTCGATGTAGATGCCGATGTCGTAGAGACGAGTGGTCCCTTCGGTGAGGCGCTGGAGGAGACGATCGAGTTCTTCCCGGCGGTTGAGGTCTTCGTGGTAGTCTGTCGCTCCTTTTTCTTCCTTCCGAGAGAGGGCGATTTGGAGTTCAGTAAGACGGTCTTGGAGGGCACCGCGGATCGTCGTGGGGTCGCGAGGGGAGTGATGGTAGCTGACGCGAACATCGAGGTTGGTTGTGGTGAGGTTGATAAGCCAGCCACCGAAGACACTCTCAGGGGCGCTTGCGGGAGTGAGGATACGAACGAATTCGCCGTTCCGATAGAGAGTGGTTGGATCTTCGGGAACTATACTAGGTGGGGCGACGCTCGCTTGGTCGAGCTGGGCTTGGCTGTCGGCGTCTTGGATGAGGCCAAGGCGGAATTCGTCGGGGTCGGCGGCCTCAAAGTCGATGAGGCGGGCAACCTGTTCACGGATGTTTGCCCGACTCGTTTCTCGGCCTTCCTGTTCGAGGATGCTGACGGCGCGGTCGAAGGTTTCGTCGTCGATTTCCTCGAGGTTGACGTTGGCTGGATCTGTTCGGGCAGAGGTACCGGGACCAGGGATAGATCCAAAACTACCGGGAACCCGAGAGAGAAGACGATTCAAAGGGGCGCTGCCGCCCCCCGTCCCAGGTGCGCCGTTCATTGCGTTTGTAGATCGGTGTTGAGTCGAACCGACAAGTCGACGTGACGCAAGAATACCGAGACCGAGGAGGAGGGCGACGCCGACGGCGACGCCGATAAGAATGAATGGCGATGTGGCGTTTGGGCCGCCTTGGATCGCTTGCTGGATCATCTGAATGATCTGTTGCACTTGCCCGGTAGCGGATGCCATTCCGAGTACCCAGGCTACTGGGACGCTACTCATATTCTGTGGGGATACGTAGTGCCTCGGTAAATGGCTTCGCCCGTTGATAGCGTTCCCCAAAGTAGGCGTTTCGACAAGTGGGTTGAGGGAGGGTAGCGAGTTACCCCACAAAGCGTGGGAATGATCCATTCGTGGGGTAACGCTGGCAGTGGTGCTACCTCAAGTGCCGCAGGAACAGTCGAGATGATGGAAGGAGAGATGCTAGGATGTTCGGGGATCACTACGATCGGCGAGCTGGGAGAACTTCCGCGTAGGATTTGGGAGAATACTCGTCGAGTGGTGAGTCGGCGTGGTTGTAGTAGCGATAGAGGACGTCCAGAACGTCTGCCCGGTCGTCCATCACTTCGGTTTGAACACCGGTCCTGGGGAGTGCTTCGGCAAATTCGTGTTGCCGACTTCTAACTTCAGAAATACACTGTCGTTCGATGACGTCGTCGTCGGTATTCGAGCCGATCCGAGAACGAACTGAGGAGGTGACAGAATTGACACAGCCGACGATTCGCTGGAAGAGAGATCCCGAAACAACATCTGTGGAGTGGCCATAGGACTGTTCGCGGACGTGCGAGCTCTCGACCCTAACGGCGATGTAGAAATCACGAACTTTGACTCGCCGGGTACCAACCGATTCGTTAAGCCAGTCGATGTACGTCGACCGACCGAGCTGCATAATGTCTGGGGGATCCTCGGCCTCGTATGCTGTACGTTCGATCTCCTCGAAGTGCGTCGTAAGGTCAAATTCACGAGGAAGAGCGAGCACTTGGAAGGGGTAAGAGATTCCACGGAGAACGTCAGCGTACGCGTTGATCGTAGATTGGCGTCCTTCATCGTCAAGGGAAAGCCAACTTGTCGGGGTGATGTGAACAAGGCCGACATACGCAGGTTCCTCGTTGTCGCTCTCGGTGACTATAATGCCGTCTTCGCGAACGTACTCGAAAGCTAGTTGCGCCTGCGTTGTTGTTTCCTCCTGCGTGAGCTGGTGGTAGTACTGGCTCGGGTCACGATGTGGGCGTTCGTGAGAGTGCATCTGCCCGCCGTCGGTTACGATTTGCTGACTGCTGTTATCATCTGAGGCGGACTGTTGGGGGGCACTCGAGGACGAGGATTCTGGGTCCTGATCGCTGTTGTCGTCCGAGGTTTCGGAATCCTCAGAGTGGAGGGTGCGAATGTCGTCAAGGTACTGTCCGGAAACGAGACCGCGTTCGACGGGTTGCCAGAGATAGTGATCCGGGCCCAGGATGTGTTTTGCGGCCCCGCTGAGCCACTCGCGAGGGGTCTGTCCAGCAGGTGTCCGCCAGAGAACGTACAAGCCGATGAGGAGGCCGAGAATCCCGCTTCCGATAGTGAGTAACCCACTGAACGAGGGCTCGAAGACGTTGTTGATACCGGACGCAAGTATGATAGCGGCGAGTGGGATTACGCCGACTTCGAGATCGCTGACGGTGAGTCCGAAGAAGAGGCGATGCTCGAGTAACTGGCCGGCTACTGGGTACCGTTTCATGGGACGTCTTATGTGAATACGTGTCGTGAATGCCTAAAAATTCTCTCCCCGATTGACGTCGTGAATTGAGAGCGAAGAAATCGGACTCGCACTCAATCGGACGCGAAGAGGTCGGGGGCGCTCGTCTCCCACTCGGTGAGATGAATGAGCGGCTTGTGCGACGGCTCGACGAGCGCACCATACTGACTCTGAAGCCAACCGTCGAGGGTGTTGCCGATCTCTCTGTTCAGGTGTTCGTCGACAGCGAGGTCGAAGGAGATAACTTCCTCCCACGTGTCGTCCTGGCGGTTGAGGCCGACATAGACGCCAGTTTCCGTCCCATCAAGGTAGCCGAGAATAGTCAATTCACCCGGAGTCTCGTCAGTATTTAGGCCGACAATGGGAGCACCGTACTCGATGGACGGGAACCAGTCAGATGCAGCAGTCCACATCCCACCGGGCGCCGGCTCTGGTGACATCACGTCGATGTAGACCTCAATCTGGATGTGATCGGCCGGTGGCTCCACGAGCAGGTCGATCTCGTTGAGGTAATCGTGGTTGGCGTCATCGATGAGAGTGGCGACTGGCCGGTCACGAAGACCGACCTCCTCGGCCTCTTCTCCGGGGATAGAGTCGGTCCACGCCTTCCGCCAGACCCCGTCAGTGTGGAGCCGGTAGCCGTATTCAACGACGTGACCGGACCGGTCAGGGGCGGTGACCTTCATCAGAAAGGCGATGACCTTGTCGGTGTGTTCAATCTGGATGAGGGGTATGGGGATCACCTCGACGAAGGACTCTTGGTAGATTCCCCCGGGAGTGAGTATCTCCCCGAGTTCACCGTGCTGGAGCGGGCGCAGCGGAAGCTGAGACACACAGGCGGCGGCGAAGGTGTCATAGAACGACGGTCGGACGGTCTCCTCCTCGTAGAAGGTGGTCGCCCAAGTCGCGATACAATCGTCGACGGCCTGCGCGAACTTCTCGTCGATGGATTCCTCGGTGAGGATGGTCCAGCCGGTCTCTGGTTCGAAGCCGACACCGAACCAGGTGTCTCCTGCGACGAAACGGAAACCAACGATACCCTCACGGTCGACCCAGTCATCACCAATGGCGACGACACCATCCAAATTCTGGATGTTTGAGGTGTCGACGTGTGTGCGAACTTCGGCGCCGTCTAGGGCGGAGGTGGACTCGAAACTATCGGGTGCTTGGAGGCCGATGAAATCCGAAATCGAGAGTGGGTGCCTAGGGAGAGTCGCCAGCACGCGACGGGCGGTGGTGGTTTCGGACCCCATGTGTTTGTGTTCTTGTACTAATCTACCGCGCTCTGCTATTTAAAATATCAGCCGGGAGCCGAGTTCATCGGTAAACGGCGCAAAGCGTTCTGTGTCTGGTTGTGACGGGAGATCTGAGGGTTGATCCGGGCCAGAAGGGGAATTCGAATTGAATCGTTACAAGTCGGTGTTTCGGGTGCGGTCAACGTAGTCGTCGACGGATTCCTGGATTTGTTCCTCTGATGGCGAGGGGGAAGGTGGGGAGACATCTCGATTGGCGAGGTCAGGACGCATCTTCTCCACCTTTTGCTGATCCTTTGCTTTTACGCGGTCGTACCAGCCTTGTACCGTTTCGTTGACTGAATGGGGATTCGCGTCTTCAATGTCGGACCCACCAACGACCGCTTGGGCCTCCCTAGGATCGGGTGCTCTGTCTTCGTATTCGGGGTTCACCGTCTCACCCTCAGGAAGAGGCGGATTCCCCCCGGGCAGTGCCAACACCTCGTTGTCCGCTGCCACTTCGCTATCCGTAGCTGCACCCAGATCGTCATTCGGTGGGTTCCAATCGCCGTTCTTCACCCGTCGATATGCGTGTCCGGGCCAATTGGCAATCGGTTCGTTGAGATTCTTCTTCACGTGGCTCATGCCCGCCTTCGCCTCGCGAGCGCCGAGCGCCACACCACCGCCTGCCAATCCGGCCCCAGCTCGAGCGCCCTGTCTCCAGGTAGCCTGACTCATCCAGTCCTTCCGCGATTTTACGCCGCGATAGCCGCGCTGCGCGTTACTCCGTGCAGTACTTCGTGCCGACGAGACACGTTGTTTCAGATTTGCTCTCGCCGAACTGGCGGCCTGTCGGGGGTGGAATTCGGGTTTTGCTGAGCCAGTCGCTCCGTACGCCTTCGGGCCGGCTCCGCTACCGCCGCCGAAGTTCCGGAGGGTGTGCTGTCCGGCGCCACCACCGCCGGACGGAGTCGGTCCACCGCCTCCGCCGCTACCTCCGGACGAAGACGGGCCACCACTGCCACCGCCGCGCAACGCACTCAGGCCGCTGAACCCGAGAAGGTGGCCGGCGGAACTCCCACCCATCGAGAGGGCCTGAATCCCGACGAACCCGGCGAGGCCGAGGCCGGAAAGCCAGCCGAGGAACCGCTTCCAAAGGACGAGCTTATTCTGCGACGGGTCAACTCCGGCAGTGAGTGCTTCTGAGCCGTGAGCCCCGCTCGCGTTAGCCACACAGATGTCCGGGGCCGACATACTGCAGCCGGTCTGGAGAGCGAGCGCGATGACCGGCCCCGCAAGGAGGAGATACGCTGTGACCTTGAACACGAACATAGCGACATCGTTCGTGTACCGGAGTGGTCCCCAGTCGGTGTACCACATAACGAGGAGGATCGGGAAAGCGGTGTAGACGAGATGGATCATAAAGATGCGGAGGAAGAGGATCATCACAACGAGAGCGATAGCGATGAGAGAGATTGTGCCAGCGGCGAGGTAAACGAGCACAGCGGCGATAGCCGAGCCCATCAAATCGCCGATGGCGTTGTTGAGGGCGGGGCCGGCGAGGGATACCGCGTAAGTCTCGGGCATCACAAGCTTCGTCACGCTGTTCGTGAAGACGACCGCGACGTGGAGGAATGGACGGATGAGGGCGAGTGCGAAGAGGGCCTTAACAATACGGATACCCTGCCGTAAATAGGAGCCCTCTGGGGCTTCCGAAAAGAGTGCCGCGATCGTCCCGAGGACGATGACGGTCGGAAAGAGAATTAGCGAGTACTGGAGATTCTGGATAAAGGTGGCATTCGCCCCTTCCTGATAGTACAATGGGTCAATGACGAGAAACTCCTGGACCATTCCCACGAAAACCTCGCCCAGGACGTTCGTCAAGCCGGTCGCGAGCGTGTTGACGATCCCCTCGAACCAATCCTCTGGATCAAGGGGGTTAAACAGCGGAATGATCGGGAGGGCAGCCATCGCCGCAGTGGAAGAAACGGTCTGTTGAGCTGTGGGTGCGATACCCAAGAGACGGTTATGAATTTTGGCCGGGAGGACGCTGGATGACGTCGACGGTTCCGTTGAGGAGGTTTCTGTTGAGTCCCTAGACTTTCGGTGGCGAAGACGGCGACCGACACGGTAGAGCCACCTACTAAGGGTGGTTGGAGAGCGTTCCATGTGAATCGCTGTGTCAGAATACGTTGTCCAATACCTAAAACTTCTATCCCCGAACCAATCGGAGATGACCATTGACCGAAGGCAGTGAGTCGCGCTACAATCGCATCGTCAAGTGAAGTTCGTAAGCCGGCTGAGTGACGCAGAAGTGCGTGTCGTCAGTCTTGAGAGAATGTCGCGAGGGCTGGCTACTTGATGGTGTACCAGCCGACCCCGACGAGCAAGCCTACGCTCACAGCCAGCGAGAGGAGAGCGGCCTGTACTGGCTGTAAAAAGAACGTCCAGAGATCGGCAATCAGGCTCCCGTTTCCGGGAGAGATCGCGGTTGTGTGGCTGGACGAGTAGTAGATGTCGTGATTCTCTGTGTATGGATCACCAGGGAAGCGCGTAGTGATCGTCGCACTATCGAACGTAGCGTAGGCGACACCGTTGTCGTTTGTAGTGACTGAGGATTCAGTCGCCCCGGTCAAGATCAATTTCCGATCCGGGAGTGGAGTTCCGTCTGGGCCAGTGAGACGGAGTCTGAGTTCCGGCGGCTCGTTCTCTTCCCCTTCTTCCGGCGGTATCGTTGTGTAGGTGAGCGATGAATCCTCCATCGAGGTGACCTCCGTTGTCGAGACGGGTTTTTCATCCCCGAAGACCGACGTTACTGAGGTGATCTGACCGGGGGCGTCCCTGATGACAATTCTCGAGGTCTGGTTAGCGGTCGCCGTAGTGAGGTTCACATTTTCCGCCAAAGTCGCCCGCTTTGAGACGCCAGGAACAGTGCGCTGGCGTAGATCTGTCACCCGTCCGTGACGATACACATCCGTTTCTCCGACGGCCTCAACACTTGGGGACGGTTGTCGAGCAGTGAGTCGGAGGGCAAGTGTTGGTGGGAACTCGGTACGTTGTGGGTCTGAATCCCAGTTCGACGTTGTTTCACCCCAGCGATACTGACGGACACCGTAGACCTGCCAGACGTTCGTCAGGCGTTGGGCACTGGTATTTGAGCCTCCATCTACGTTGAAGGCTGCCCAACTCCAGAGTGCCCGCTGAGAGAGGTGCTCCGGGCCATCGATAGAGAGGACGATGGAGCGACGGTCGTGGGGTTCCTCAATTACACGTTGGGAAATCGAGACGCTATCTGGTGGGACAACGTTGGCCAGCCGATCGTCGGTAACGGTGAGCTCATCATAGGTGGCATTGACCTCTGTGTGATTGTACGTCCAGGTATCGTTGTGCGGATGGTACAAATAGTGATCAGTGGTGACTTCCGCAGTTACGTTGATCGTCGCCTCGAGCTCAAGACGCTGTCCCTCGCCATCCGAAGGGGGAGCGTTTGTGTAGTCGATATGTCGGGCCTCTCGGGGTGATGTTTCTGGTGTCGTGTGTTTCGACCACGTCTGATCGCCGATGGTGAGGTTACGCTCAACCCGTTGTGAGGCGAGATCGTAGGTGGTGTTAGTACGATAGCCGCCGACGACGGCCGTCACAGAGCGATTTTCGGTTAGCGGGCCACGACCGGTGGCGCTGACGGTGCGTGTAATGGTGTGGCCGTCGAGCGTCTCGAACTCAACTGTCTTGGTGACAGTCTGTACGTCGTCCGACGAGTTGTCCTCCGGAGCAGGGATGTTGATGGTGACGTCCTTCGTTTCTCGGACATAGCGTGTGGTCGTATTTGGCTCCGGGAGGGTGACGCGGTAGTCGACGTACTCAAAGACACGCCCGTCTGGCCCCATCAGATAAGTGCCGTTTGTTTGCGCTCCCGGGGCTTCCACTTTGGCAGCGCTGGTCGCGCCCATATACGCGATGAAGCCGTCTTTGATGAATAGGCTATCCTCGCGGTCAGGCGCGCTCGCCGGCCACCTACTCGTTGAGTTTGTTCGTTCGACCCTCGCCAGCTGGTCAAGCCGGTACTCCTGCAGGGTCCGGGGTGAGCCATCAATACGGACTCGCGTCTCTGGGTTGGTCGTAAGCGTGTAGGTGTCGGCCGCGCGGGACAGGTTTTCAGTCGACGCGTTGGCGTCCACAACATACTGGAGGAGGATGCCACCACGACCGCCACCCGGAATGCCAAGAGCCTCCGGATCGCGGTCACTTGCGACAAATACGCGAGCATTCCCGTCAACCGGCGGTTGCGCGGTGGAGTTGGATTGGCTGGTCGCGACTACTGCAATCGTAGAGAAGCAGATACTCGAAAGGAGAAGGATGGTGACGAAGAGGCTGGAAAGCTGCCGAGGAGTGGCCCTCGTAATCGTCAACGAGGACTCATCGGACGGGCAAGAGTTGTCTTGATCCCTCGCGGGGGTATCAAACCGCGAGTTCATACGTCACCTCTCCGGGACTGGGTAGTATCCCGGATATTGGTGGCTGCGAGTGCGACTGGCCGCATATGGGGCGAACTTACCTGCGAATAGGTGGTCCGACGGTAAAGTGTTTTCCGCGATTGAGAAACAGTATAACTGTTACTCGTAGGATTAGTAGAACGTTCGCTCTTGTGTAAAGGATTGTTGGTCAGTTCCCAGGAGTAGCTGGAAGTCACTGCGGGCAAGGGTGACACGAAGGGAACATTCGTCGGTATCGAGTTGCTCGATAATCTCTTTGGTGCGATTCATTCGCTCTCTGATGTGAGGGTCTTTCACCATTCTCAGATCACCCCGAGCCACAATCGGTGATGAGCAATAGTAGCAACAGGAGAACGCCGATAGCGACTTTGTAGTAGACAGCAGGGAGTCCATCGGATCTGGTCGCCTCCTCGACGGCCTCCGCCAGTTCCTGTTCGTGCTTGTGCTCCTGTTTGAAGGTCTCGTACGCCGCGTCCAAATCCTGCTCCAGCGGCACAATCTCGCTGTCGAGAAACTCCTCACGGGACTTGACGATGTACTCGCCGGCGGCTGTCGGCGTGATCGCGGCTACATCGGCCACCTGATCCGCAATCAGGCGGTCGTCGGTGTGGCCGATTGCGGTGACGATCGGCGTGTTCGCAGTGAAGATCGCCTCTGCGACACGCTCGGAGTTGAACGCTTGGAGATTCGAATCGCTCCCTCCGCCACGACTGACGATAATCGCGTCGACGTCCTCCGACCGGTCGAGATGGTGGATACCGTTCGCGATGGACGTCGGAGCCTGGGAGCCCTGGACGGTCGCGTCCTTCACTAGGATATCGACGGTGGGGTCCTGCTCATAGATTGCGCTCTGGATATCATACCGGGCATCTCCTCTGAGGGAAGTCACGACACCGACTTGTTCTGGGAACGCTGGCGGACGCTGTTTCTGGTCGTCGTCGAACCAGCCGCGTTCTTCGAGTTCCTTCCGCAGTCGGTCGACAGCAGCTGCTTGGTCGCCGTCGCCGACGACGATCACCTCCACGGTTTGAGGTCGATTTTCCCACCTTCAACCCAGTAATCGATATCGCCCTCGAGGATGACCTCGGTTCCGTCTTCGAGCTCAGCGTCCATATCCCGATAGCGGTTCGCCCAGATCATACAGGGGAGCTCGGCGTCGCCGTCCGTGAGCGTGAAATAGAGTGCCGTTCTGTTCTGATGAAGGTCAGTGACTTCGCCGATACAGCGGACGCTGTTGAGGGCAGGCGTGTCCTGGACGACCGATGCAATCCGGTCGTTCAGCTGTGACACGCTGAGGATCTCTCCAGCGTCGGGTTCGACCGCCGGCCGTTCAGTATCCGGTGCGTCCGCCATCTCCGTTTACTAACTTCTGAACAGGAACCTCAAAAAGCTACGTTCGAATGATGGGTCGGTTGTGTTACGCAGGCCTACAGGTCGCGGGGCTGGACCGTCTTCCGGTCGTTGGCATCGGCACGCTCCGCGGCGTCGTCGAGCAGTTCGGAAACCTCCTCGTTGAGGCCCTCGTAGAAATCAGCCGCAACGTTTTGCTCCGACAGTGCGTCCTTCACAGCGGATTTGACGATCAGGTCTGACATCCTATCACGATTTCTGTTGTCCATCATATAAATGTTCAAGGTTTGCAGGCGGGTCAATTGTATTTGGGAAATTCAAGGTGTAACGTCGCTACACCCCCTCAATCATCGAGCGGCAGTATAGAACTAGTTCGATCTGGCCCGTGGAAGATAGAGTCCATTGGTTGAGGAATACGCCGATAGTTCGTCAGTCTAGTGTTGGTAACAGGCTGGATTAGAACTTAGTATCAACTTCAACTGGAGAGTCACTGAGAAGAGTTGTTTCAAGCCGAACGGCAACTGTTTTGCTTACTGTTCCTGCGAGTTCCATTGCTTCTTGCTCGTGCTCCTCCAAATCTAAGACGTCATCAAAAAACCGGGATAGCGTCACATAGGTTTCATACAACTCATTTCCTTGGGCCTGCCCGTCAGGTGTGAGTGACGCTCCCTGATAGGGTTCGTATGCTATCCATCCCTTCGAATCAAGTCGTTGAACCATTTCCGTAGTAGCAGACTCCGATCGCCCAACTTTCTCTGCAATAGCACCCGTTGCAACTGGTTCACTATCTTGACGAACGAGTAGATAGATAGCAAGAAGATACTGAGCAGCCCCTGTCATAGCACCCCTCTCAAACCGTAGGTTGAATCAGACATAATTTGGAGGTTGTGCGAATACATTTCATACACGCCGAACGAGATGGCTTCGTACAGTTTGTTGGCCTTCAGCACAGAGGCCGTCCAAGCGTACACCAGTCGAGAGGACGGGATGATCGACGGGGAAATCCCGGTAGAGATACTCGACGAGAGTTTGGTGAGTGATACCGGCTTTGGCAGCTCGGCTGGTCGTCTGATGGAGGAAGGCTTGCCGGTCCCTCAGTAGCGTCTCACAGCTCTCGCGATGGGTTTCGAGGGTTGAATGTCGAGCTTGAAGCGCATCAAATCCCAACTTAGTGAGTGCGGTTTCATTGGCGTCAACCAGCCACTCCAGAATGGGGGTGACTGTCGACAATGCAATTTCGAGCTGGTCAATTTCTCGTGCTAACGCTGTATTCATTGTTTGGAGTTCTACTCGTCGGGTTTGTGCCTCTGCGACGATAGCCTCCTGCAGATCACGTGTTAACCTTGTTTCTGTGGTCGGTGCTACCGCCATGGCAATCGAGTCCGATAATTCTGCACGAATCGTTTCAAGTAACGGTTCATCATCACGGTCATCAACACTATGTGGGCAAACGGTGTCCTGAAACGCAGTTCGCACCGTCGAACAGTTAGTTTCCGTCTGGATGGGAGCTTCCGAGATCTGAGTGCCACCTCCGGTGAACGCAGCGGTATGCTGCCCGCGCTGGATTGATTCCGGAGACAGATCCTGGACACGGGAAATAAATTGCTTATAGGCGGATTCTTTCTTTTGGACAGCATCACGTTCGGAACGGGCGCGTTCACGAGCGCTGTCAAGGTGCGTTTCTATAGTCATGGGTTTTCCCTGATTTTCGCAGTCGTCAGTCCCGCTGGGTTACCGTCAATGTCTGTAGTAAGCGTGAACTGCCACGTTTCAGAGTTGATTCGAGCGACCGCCGACACATCGTGCGTCGTTTCCGGTTGTTGTCGGAGCAAATCGACTGATATCGGCAGTGTTGGAATAGTTCCACCCACTGGGTTCAGGGCGTAGTCAGTTACGGAAACGTGACACTGTCGTTCACCATTGACAGAATCAACAACCCATGGAGAGATTGTATAACTGGCAAGAAGTTCAATAGCCTGCAATCGGTCAAACGCTGCGGTGAGCGCAGAGTCTCGTGCCGATGGGGCTGGTAATTGGGCTGCAGCCTGTGCGAGTACGGATGCTTGCCCTGTATTCGAAAGTCGTGTATCAAGTTCGGTGGCCATCTGTTCCAAGAGGCGCAGACAGAGTGTATCCCGGCTAGGTATTGTTTCAGCTGCCTCGAAATACGCATCCATAACGGCTCGTTCGACCCCGTCAAACCCCATATCCGAGAGCGTCTCGAACACTGCCCCCGCAACTTGATGAGAAAATTCGATACGTCCCGATCGTTGACCGGGAAGCGTGGGTGCCGGTGGGAATGTCCACTTTGGGCTTTCATTTTCGTGGGGAGCTGGCGACTGTTCGAGAGCAGGGGCCTCACAGACGATCGGATCATAGCACGGTACTTGCGGATCGTAGCGACGAAGGGCCGCCCGGTATTGCTCCGCAAATCGTGCTGCCTCTGCGGCCGTCCCCCGATCCGGGAATCGATGTCCATCAAGGGGGACAATTCGATCAGCCGTTCGGCCACACAGAACTACATATTGACCATCGTCAACTGCTCGTGTCTCTATCTGTGCCCGGATTTTCGTGAGTGTTTGTCCGACCATCTTACCCATCCTCCGATTGCTGGGTTCTCAGGGCGTTATCCTCATCGGACCGACCATTCGGTGTGCGGTCATCGTCTTCTTGACCACCGTTTGTCCCAAAGACCCAGAGGTAGACCCCGGCCCACATTTGGCCACGCTTGCGACGCGTTGACTTGGGAAGGTACTCTTTGAGCATATTAACTCCTGGTTCGCACTCCGATGGATGACGTTCCCTTCTCGGCCGGGCGTTGGATTTCGATCCGCGCCGTGGTGATCTGTGGGGGTCTAACCTCTAATTGGGCACAGGTAGTGTAATCGTGGCCAGTGTCGGGTGTTAGCCGCCAGATTTGTTGGCTCAATTGGGGCAATTCACTCTCGGCCATTGTAGTTTAGGTTTGCCTAAAACAGTATAAACTTTCTGCTACCTCTGCTTGACGCGTTATACGTTTACTGAGTTACTCGGTGAGTGTGGGAGTCCACTGACCCGAGTTGGAGGATGGTTCGGGGCGTTTGACATCTCAAATTCTAACAGGCCCATAGCGAGTCGCTCGCCGACAAATAGCATCGTCATAATGACACCCAGTCCGAGTCGGAAACTCATAACAGGTTCCGTTCTATGAAGTCCTACGCCTTGACCGCAGTATCGGGTAAATCGGCAGGTGATCGCCCCGGTGCGAGCGATGCACCCACAATGAGGAGCGGAACGCCGACCACGGCGATGATAGCGGCATATCCAGTCGCGATGAAGACGAAGAGAAGCCCCAAGCCGAACGGCGACGGCAGGATAGGGAGCAGTGGCAGCATGGCAAGGACAAATCCAAGAGCAGCTGTTGTGATAGCGAGCCGCCGATTTCCTCGTCCAAGTGCGTAGCCCGTCGGTAGGAGTGTGAACACGGGGCCAAGAAATGGCAAGGTAGTCAGAAGCAATAGCGTGACCCCGTTTTGACCGAACAGGCTCGCCCCAGTGATAGCTACGCCAACGGCGGTGAGGGCCCCAATCACCGCTCCGCTGACGAGCCAGCGGTAGGTCACATGTGCACGGACGCTCGGCCGGGAAAGGATGGTCCCCAGCAAAACGAAGGCGAGGCCGCTGCCGAACAATGTGGCAGCCGATCCCCCTCGTAGTAAGCCGCTGCCCACCGCAAGTATCGAGAGGCCCGTTACGAATGCACCGATGCCAGCGAGACTGATGCCGGGCGAATCGTGTATCATTTCGAAGTCTCTGTCAAGCCATGAAAGGCCGCCGGCGATGGCTCCAACGAAGAGCGTAAACACTGCTGCAGGAAGGGTGATGTACGCCAGCGCCTGGATCGCCATCACTGGGCCGACAAGCGACCCGACGACAACGAAGCTTAACAGTGGTCCAATCAGTGTATTGTCCGGGACGAACGTAACGACGCGTCCCTCGTCGAATTCCGTCAGCGTCATGCGACGTCCATCGTCGGAGACGGTTGCTCCTGAGACAGCCCACCCGATTGTCGTTCCTTCGGGTGCAGTGACCTCGAGGCGGTCAGCACCGAGCCCATCGAGATTCCGATACCCGTACCGCTCGGTGAACGCACCCGACTGAAATGCACCACCAACTGACTGCTCAGCAAACTCAGCCTCGCGGTAGCGCATCGTGATGGTTCCATTATCGGACACGTTTGCATCGAGGAATTCCGTGTCCCACATCGCTCGGTCAGCGATATCGGCACGAAGGCTGGCGTTCGTTCGAAGTCGTGTCACGTCGCTCGAATCAGCAAGCTGGTTCTGAACGACCCACGTGGCACTCCCGTTATCGTGCACAGAGACCGATGCGGTGCTGCGCTCGACAGTCAGCATAACACCATGCGTGGCAGCGGTTTCCTCAAACGACTCGCCGCAGGCGTCACACAGCGGCCGTGGCGGTGGAGCGGCGTCTGCGGGCATAGCAGCACCAACAAGTGGGGCTAGGAACAGACAACATAGGGTAATTTGGAATAACCGATGCGAAGCCATACAGCAACATATTAAATCCCACACCTTAGTACGACCGGGTAACTCAAACACAGGTTGTGCCAACGAAAGGGAAGCCAGAGTGGTGGTGATCAGGAGTTGCTCTGGGGTTTCGAGTTCCGTATAATATGCCAGTAAAACGCCCTAATAACGGCTACGCAACGGGTTTACTGATAAAATATCGTATTGAGAGCGTCATAGACTGATTACCACACCAAAGATCAAGGTGGATGAATTCAGCAAGCTTGCAAGATGATCTTTAGGTCTATTCGGTATTCACTGCGTGGAGACAGAGACGCTCACATTGGTTGAGATTTTCCATCGGTTTCTTGATATCAGGATGAGAGAGTTGTGTGCGCTACTTTGGTCGTTTACACACCAACTTACTGGTACGTCCGCTAGGTCGCTCACTGAGTCCAGTTGTGTTTTCTGTGATCGCCGCAGCTAGTTCCCACTCCAGTTTGCCAAGTTCCTGCAGTCCGTTTCTGTTGACTCCAAACTATCGAACAGGCCACTCTTCGAGAGTTCTGTGATTTTGTACTCCCATTCGACATCCAGTTTACCAAACCGGATCGTCCAAACCAATTGTCACTGATTGACGCTGCCGCCGCAACACCTTCTCTGTTTCCCGAGACGTACTTGCGGTAATCACCGGGTTGTTAGATCATCTGATTAGATTATGTACTGAATTTACGGTGGGTATTATAAACAACTCTGAATGAAGACTCTGTCTTTCCCACTACTGATAGCAACTGAAGTACCCTGACGATCGACGACCTCGCTCATGGACTGATTCCCTGAGTCCGCCAACATCCTTCTGGTCGGAGCTAGTCTCGATCTATTTGTTGAAAGGAGAATAATCGTACTTTTCACCGTGTACAGCCATAGCCCGCCTAAGAGGATTCACGGACTTATGGAGGAATCGAACGAGCTACCGACAGTAGAGCAGTTGACTGAATCTCTCACGACAGATGTGCACCAGGAGGTCCTCACAGGACTGGAACAGTACGAATCGGCAGCTGTTGAGGACCGGAAGGAGATCCTCCAATCGCTCAGCAGTCTTGCAACGAATCAGCCAACGGCTTTCACGTCGGTACTGTCAGGACTCGTCCCGTTTCTCACGGATCGGGAGCGGTCGATTCGGTTGACGACCGCGAAACTGTTCGTCGCTATCGCTGATGCAGAGCCTGAAGCAGTCAGGTCTGTCGTGCCGGCGCTTGCTGACCGATTAGCCGATGAAGATGAATTTTACTACGTCCGCGCTCGTTCGGCTGAGGCACTCGGCTACGTCGCGCTTGACGATCCGGATGCCGTCGCATCACCTGAAATCCTCGCTGAACTCCGAATCGGGCTCACCTTTGATGAGCCGGAAGTACAGGAAAAATTGGCAAAAGCCCTCGAATACGTTGCACTGGGTCGCCCACAGCGACTCAAGCATCACGTCTCAACTCTTGCCGACCATCTCAACGACCAGAATGAACTCGTGCGGTACCATCTCTGTACCACCTTAGTGGTCGTCGGCTGTGAGTATCCCGGATCACTCACCGAGGCACGTACGGCACTCGCCGCGCGGCTGAACGATGAGAACGCCTACATACGTGGGCGAGCGGCTGAGGCACTTGGTCTACTCTTCCAGGAGGACGTTGAGGAGACGTCGGTTCCAAGAACGGAACTCATAGCGTTGAACGACCACGAAGAATTATTCGTCGCAGAGCGTGCCCACTTTGCAATCAGCGTCCTTACCAGCCGAGAACAGCCAGCAGAGACGCCTGACGAGGTTGGGTCCGTTGAAGCGATTCGCAGGACTACAGGTGAAGTCGTTGAGGAAATCACGTCACCAGACGGCGAGTGTCCCCATTGTGGACTTGGACTTCCCGAGAACGGCCCACCGATGTGTCCGCGGTGTGGTGCGCCGTACTGACCCGCCACGAGTTTAGGCTGGCCAAAAATTCGAAAACACTATTACCCTTTAGGCGAGCCTAAATCCTATGGGCAACGGTTTCACGAAACACGAGGCGCCAACACGAAGGGATTACGTGAAATACAGCGGTGCACTCGTAGGAGGCAGCTTACTTGCCGGGTGTTCCGGCGACGGATCGCCGTCTACGCCGACAGATACTGCAACCTCGACTGAAACGACAACCAGTACGACCACGACGAATGAGTCGTATACAGTGTCGATAGAACCAGCTGGTGAGGTTTCGTTTGACACGATTCCCGAGACGTGGATCGCCAATAACGGGAGCTGGGCCGACATGGGTATCGCGCTCGGTCAAGAACCGCCATTAGGACTCTGGCGGCCGAACCGATATCACACGCACATCTATGACGAAATTCCCGGCGTCAGCGTTGATAAAAGCCAGATTGTCGAACTCTTTGGGACTGCCCTCGATAAGGAGCAGTTCTACTCACTCGACGCCGACGTCCACGTTATCGACCCGAACTTCGTGTTGGCCCGGTCAAAATGGGAGCAAGCTGATCTCGACGAGGTTTCCGAGAACATCGGCCCGATTTTCGGGAATAGCATTTTCACGCATGCATACCCGTGGCACGAGGATTACCGCTACTATACACTCTACGAGGCGTTCGAGAAGCTGTCACGGGTGTTCCAAGCCCAGGATCGGTACGAAGCATTTGCGACCCTTCACGATGAGGTTAGAGGGGAAATCCAACAGCGGCTACCACCTGAATCAGAGCGGCCATCCGTTGCGATTTTGCTTGTCACATCGGACCAACCAGAGGAATTCTACCCATATCCGGTCAACGAGGGTACGGCGTACAAGCAGTGGCGCGACCTTGGTGCCAGTAGTGCGCTCAAAGATTCTGGCATTGCGGACTACTTCGCCGCCGGAAACACAATCGACTACGAGGCCCTGACAGAAGCAGATCCGGATATCCTCCTCATGTGGGACGGAACAGGTCGTTTCGAGCGGATGACTCGAGATGAGTTCCAGAGCAACGTCCTCGCGTTCATGCAGGAACACGATGTAGCGAGTCAGCTGACAGCTGTCGAGAATGGCGATGTGTATCGTGGTGCTGGCCTCTATCAAGGCCCCATCATCAACCTCGTCTGGACCGAACGCGGTGCATGGCAGCTGTATCCCGACGAATTCGACTGGGGCGAACAACTTTTCGATAGACAGCGGGTAGCAGACATCATCAACGGCAATCTCTGAATATGAGTGCCAATGAATCCACTGAGACCGAATCTACATCCGGCTATGACGTTGTAATCGTCGGTGGCGGGCCTGCAGGCTGTTCAGCAGGCGTCTTCACCGCACGCGCCGGGCTTGATACCGTGATTTTCGACCGAGGTCGGTCGTCACTCCGTCAGTGTGCCCATCTCGAGAACTATCTTGGCTTCCCTGGCGGCATCGACATCGAGACGTTCTACAATCTCATACACGCGCACGCCGAAACGGCAGGCTGTGACATCGTTTCCGACCTCGTCGAATCAGTCACTCGAACAGCCGATGAGGGATTTATCGTCGAAACGCAAGAAGATCGAACCCTGCAAACGGAGCGTGTTGTCGCTGCGACCCGCTACGGCAGCGACTACCTCAAACCACTGGACGATGGTGACGAGATGTTCGAAACTCACGACCACGGTGGCGAAGAGCACGAACACTTCGACCGCACGTACGCAGACTCCGATGGCCGAACGCCAGTTGACGGGTTGTACATCGCCTCTCCCCTCGAAGAAGTAAGTCACCAGGCGATTACGGTCGCAGGCCACGGCGCACTCGTGGGCCGACACGTTACTGGCGATGTCCGGCGAGACGAGGGCTACTGGGATGAAATCGCCGAGCGCGTCGACTGGGTGCGGCAGGAACGCGCACGCGACGAAGAGTGGGGCACACGGGATCGATGGCGAGAGTACTTTGAGAACCACGTCCCCGACGATCACGGACTGTCAGACGACGAGCTAGTCGCATTACGGGAGGCGGAGGTAGACGACCGGCTTGACGCGTACATCACCGACGACGAAACCGACCGACGGAAGCAACAGGCCCACGATCAGATCCTCGAACACCTCGACACCGATCGCATCCGAGCGTATCTCGACCGCGTTGACGCCGACACAGAGGCACTATGAGCGGAACTGATCCATCTGCGGCTGCAGAAGAGTTCAAATCACGACGCGCTGAAGAAGGACGACTGGCGTGGATCCGCGATCCATCGTTGATCATGCTCTGTCTCGCTAGCGTCGCCATCGTCGTTCTTGCCGGACTCGTTCAGATCAGCTTTGGCTCGTTTACGATGTCGATCAGTCAAGCGTGGCAGTCGGTCATCGATACCGACGTGATCTTCGATTCGCGCTGGATGCTCCAGTTCTTCCTTGGCGAAGACCTGATGCGGACCATCACTGGGTTTCAGGGAGCGGAACTCCCGGAGCTGACGACTGAAACGCTCATCGTCTGGAATATTCGGCTTCCACGAGTGTTCGTTGCCATCTTTGTTGGGATGAACCTCGCTGTCTCAGGAGCGATCTTCCAGGCAGTCACCCGCAACGAGCTCGCCAGCCCGTTCATCCTCGGCGTCTCCTCGGGTGCCGGTCTGATGATTCTGCTGTCGCTAGTGGTGTTCAGCAGCCTCTCGGCGATTCTCCCACTTGTCGCAGCGCTCGGGGGTGCGGTGGCATTCCTGATCGTCTACGCTATCGCGTGGAAGAACGGCACGAGTCCGGTTCGGCTGGTGCTCGCGGGCGTCATCGTCTCGACGGTGTTCCAGTCGCTGCAGACGGCGATGTTCTTCTTCGCCGACGACCTCGGCGTCGTCCAGACGGCGATCCAGTGGACGACCGGGTCACTCACCGGCGTCGGTTGGGAGCAAGTTCGAATGGTGTTGCCCTGGACGATCATTTCAATGTTCCTGGCGGCACTCAGTTCCCGCCAGATGAACGTCCTGCTGCTGGGCGAGCAGACGGCGAAGTCGCTCGGTGTCTCCGTCGAGAAGGTGCGGTTCGCGTTGTCCGGGATCGCCGTGCTTGCGGCCGCTGCGAGTATTGCTGTCGCGGGTATCGTGAGCTTCGTCGGGCTGATCGTCCCGCACTTGGTGCGAAACGTCGTCGGCAGCAACTACAAGAAACTCATTATCGGCTGTCTGTTCGCCGGTCCGGCGCTGATGGTCGGTGCAGACGTCGGCGCACGACTGGGATTGATGGTAATTACGGGGTCGAACAGTGGGCAGATGCCAGTCGGGATCGTGACCGGGCTGGTCGGTGGGCCGTACTTCCTGTACCTCATGCGGAAGAAGCAGGAACTGGGTGAAATCTAATGACGGACAACACAGCACTCACGTCGGTTTCGGAATCGATGCACAAGGACCAATCAACGACTGCCGAAGATGGGCAAGCCGACCTCCTGGCAGGTGAGAGCGATGCTGGTGAACTTGCGGGGAAGGAGCTCGTTGTCGGCTATCCCGGCACGGAGACGCCCGTTATTGAGGGCGAAACGATCGAAGTCGAACCGGGGTCGGTGACGGCACTCATCGGTCCGAACGGCTCCGGGAAGAGTACGCTCCTGAAGACGCTCGCCAAACAACTCGATGCGGAGGCGGGATCCATCCTCGTCGACGGGAACGACATCCACTCTCTCGGGCCCAAGGAGATGGCGAAGAAGCTGGGGTTGCTCTCCCAGGAGAGTACGTCGCCGAACAGTCTGACCGTCGAGGACCTCATCTACCACGGCAGGTACCCTCATCGCGGGTTCTTCGAGAAAGTCACGACGAAGGACCAAGCAGCCGTGAATCGCGCGATGGAACTGGCGGGTGTCGGCCACCTCCGGACTCGAGAGCTCGGGAGTTTGAGTGGTGGGCAGAAGCAACTGGCGTGGATTGCGATGATTCTCGCTCAGGAGACGGATATCCTGTTACTAGACGAGCCGACGACGTTCCTCGACCCACACCACCAGCTGGAGGTGATGGAGATCGTCGAGAAGCTTCACGACGAGAGCGACATCACCGTTGTGCTCGTGCTCCACGACATCGAACAGGCGGCCAGATACTCCGATCAGATGATTGCACTCCGTGATGGAGAGATACAGTCGCGCGGGCCGCCTGAAGAAGTCGTGACCGAAGAGTTGCTCGCTGACGTGTTCCGAATCGAAGCAACGGTCGAAGCAGGATCGACTGGGCCGAAGGTGACGATGGAGAGTCCGTTACACGACGACCCGGAGTGACAATACTCCGGTTCTGATTCACTCATATCCCCCAATTATGGATGTTTCTTGGCAACAAGCGACGTAGACAGTAACAGTTATGGGGTTTTAGGCTAGCCTAAAAATATGGCACAAGATGCCACCACACACGAGCTACCCACACGCAGAGATTTCGTGAAGGGCGGCGGCACAATCGTCGGGGGTGGGTTACTTGCCGGCTGTGCGGGGGACGATGATCCAGACACGACCGACGCGAACGGTTCGTACAATCCAGACACGACCGACGCGAACAGTTCGTACACCGTAACGATGGCTCCGGTAGGTGAGGTCACGTTCGACAGCGTTCCTGAGAGTGCGTTCGTGGTAGACGCACAGTATGCGGACATGGCAGTCGCGCTCGGGCATGGTGAAGCCGTGAATTCACTCTTTACCCCCGAATTCTTCAGTAAAACACTGAACAAATTCTACGATCGACTGGACGGGGTCAACTCCGACTGGACGGGACTACCGGACCCCTTGAATCGAGGAATGCCCAAGGAATTGTTCTACGAACTCGACAGTGATGTCCACTTCGTGGACCCAGCGTGGATTTCCACGAGGGACGAGTGGAACGAATCCGACATTACTGAGATAGAACAAAATATCGGCCCATGGATGGCCAATCGTTATAGTGGCCAGCACAATGAGCCTCCCGAAGAATATCGGGATACCTACCAATACTACACGCTCTGGGAATTGTTCGAGAAGATTTCGCACGTCTTCCAAGAACCCGCCCGGTATGACGCCCTCGCTACAATTCACACGGATCTCCTATCTACTATCCAGTCACGTCTCCCGCCGAAAGACGAGCGTCCAACCGTTGCCCGGGTCACCCTTGAAGAGGATAGTTTTTATGTTTACCATCTCAACGATCCTGGGTTCCAGATGGCAGATACGAGGCCGCTAGGAGCGAATGATCCATTTGCGGAGTTGTCATTCGAGAGGGAGTGGGGGACGCTCGGGTACGAAGCCATGCTCGAAGCAGACCCAGACATTATTCTCCATCTCTGGGGACTCTCCCCAGGCTTCAACGTCCCGGACACTATCGAGACCATTAAATCGGATCCCGTGGGACGACAGCTTTCCGCGATACAAAACGACCACTTCTACGCCTCAGGAACTCGACGCCAAGGTCCAATCACTAACTTCTTCCAGCTCGAAATGACAGCTAAACAATTATATCCAGAGCAATTCGGTGAATGGCCGGGCTACGTAGTCGGTGAGTCGTATCCAGACTTCCCGGCGGATGAGCAATTGTTCGACCGCCAGCGGGTCGCCGACATCATCAACGGAGAGTTCTAACAATGGACGATAGCACAATGGTCCAGACCGAAATGCCAACACGTCGAGATCTCGTGAAATACGGCGGGACGATCATCGGTGGCGGGCTGCTTGCTGGCTGTACAGGCGATGATGGCTCAGGATCGACGACGACTGAACCTAGCAACGGTGACCCAGAATCGACGACGGCTGGCTCGGAAACCGAGATTCACACACCAGCGGGGGAATCGTATACGGTTTCGATGCCACCAGTCGGCGAGGTTGAATTCGAAGAAGTCCCCGAAACGTGGGCTGCCAACAACGGCAGCTGGGCGGATATGGGGATCGCTCTCGGGCAGGCACCTCCAGAGGCCGTATATCTCACTGCGCGCTACCACACGCAATACTATGATAAAATTCCCGGAGTGAGCGTCGACAAGAGTGGAATGATGTCACTCTGGGAGAGCGAACTGGACGTCGAGGATTTCCTCGCGCTGGGCGAGGACGTCGATGTGTTCGTCATGGACTCGAACTTCCTGATCGGACGGTCCAGCAACTGGGACCAGGACGATATAGACCAGATAGAGTCGGCGGGGACTCCATTCTTCGGAAACAGTAGCTTCTCACGTGGCTACGAATGGCACGACTACGAGTACCTCTCGTTGTACGGAGCCTTCGAGAAGCTCGCGCAGGTCTTTCAGCGACAGGAACGGTATGAGGCCTTCGAGACGCTCCACCAGGAATTCCAAGCGCAAGTCGAGGGGATCGTTCCATCGGAGGATGAACGACCATCAGTTGCCATCATGTGGCCCCAGCCACTGGAGGAGCCCACGGAGTTCTCGCCGTACCTCATCGACGAAGGCACGAGTTTCAAACAATGGCGTGACCTCGGCGTTGAGGACGCGTTCGCGGCGACAAGCGTACGGGACTTCCACAGCGACCGTAGCCGAATTGACTACGAGACACTACTCGAAATCGACCCCGATATGCTGTTGCTTCGCGGCAACGAAGCTAAAACTGCTGAAGAATTCCAAGACACCGTAGTGTCCTTTATGGAGGATCACACCGTCGCGAGTAGCCTCACCGCAGTCGAAAACGGTGCAGTCTATCGTGGGGGACCACTCTACCAGGGCCCAATAACAAACCTTGTTCTGACAGAGCGGGCAGCCAGCCAAGCTTACAGTATCGATGAAGAGCTTTTCGACCGCCAGCGCATTTCGGACATAATCAACGGAGAGTTCTAATAATGAGGAATAACGACACCACTCGTTACGAGGCATCGACACGGCGTGACTACCTGAAGTACGGCGGCGCGGTCATCGGTGGCGGATTACTCGCGGGTTGTAGTGGGCAGTCGGACACCGAGTCACCGTCGACGCAGACCAGCACGGACGACACGCCAACCGCGACAGAGACCACAACGCCGGGAGACGACGGCTACTCGGTGACGATGGCACCAGCGGGCACCGTGGAATTCGACGCACCACCGGAAAGCGTGTTCACAGTTCTACTCCATCACGCCGATATGACCCTCGCACTCGGGCATAGCGACTCCCTCAACGGTATGTACAACCCTGAGGGCTTCGAGGAGAGCTACAACGTCCTGCTCGAACGGCTTGACGGCGTCTCGATCGACTGGTCCAATCTCGCGGACACTTGGAATCCCGACAAAGAGCTCCTCTACGAACTCGACAGCGACATCCACCTCGAGGACCCAGCGAACATGACCACGATGGGCGGGTGGACCACCGCGGACATCGAAGAAATTCGAACAAACGTCGCCCCTTGGTTCGGGAACTCCCTGAGTCGCAACCACACCGAACCGCCGTCAGACTGGGCAGACCAGTATGAGTACTACACCCTCTGGAAGATCTTCGAGAAGGTCGCAGCAGCGTTCCAGGAGCAAGCCCGGTATGAGGCCCTCGCAGAAATTCACACCGACCTGATCTCGACCATCGAGGCTGATCTCCCGCCGTCGAGCGACCGCCCGCGTACGGCGCGATTCCTCCTGCGGGGTGGCATCTGGGTCTACCAACTCAATGGGCAAGGCACTACTAAGGCCCACACGCGAGTGTTTGAGGCAAAAGACGCGCTTGCCGACACGTCGAGTGGCACCCAGATCGACATGGAGGGGCTCGCCGAAGCCAACCCGGAGGTCATCCTCGTCGACGGTGGCTTAAGCTCAGATTGGGAATCGACCAGACAACAGTTGTACGACGACCAGGTGGGACAGAGTATTCCGGCGATCGAAAACGATCGCGTCTATCCCATCGGCGTTCGCTACGGCGGCCCGATCATGAACCTCTTCCAGCTCGAAATGATCGCCAAACAGTTGTATCCCGACCAGTTCGGCGAATGGCCGACGTACGAGGGAGGATCGTACCCTGGCTTTTCGGAATCTGAGCAGTTGTTCGATCATCAGCGGGTCGCGGATATCATTCGCGGTGATTTCGATGAGTAGCGATTCCGTCGAAATTCCGACGCGCAGAGACTATCTGAAGGGAGGCAGCGCGCTCTTCGGTGGCGGCCTTCTTGCGGGCTGTCTCGGTGAAGATGATTCGAGCACAACGACGCCCGCCGGGAGCGACGACCAAAGCTCGACCGCCACAGAGGCCCAGACCAGGCAGTCCTACTCGGTGACAATGTCCCCGATGGGCGAGGTGGAGTTCGACTCCGTCCCGGAGGACGTGTACACCGGGCTGCCGAACACGGCCGATATGGCGATTGCGGCTGGCCAGAGTGACGCGATCAACGCCGTGTACTACCCCGAGTACCACGGGACACTGATGAATCGCTTCTATGAGCGCCTCGACGGCGTCTCCTTCGAGTGGGAGTCCCTCACCGACTCCTGGGGCCTCGGAAAGGAAGGATTCTACGAACTCGACAGCGACCTCCACTTGACCGACCCGGCCTACGCATCGACGCTGGACTCCCTTGACCGGGAGGACGTCGAGGAAATCCGCGAGCAGGTCGCGCCGTGGTTCGGCAATTACTACAGCAACACCAGAAGCGACCCCCCGACTGAGTGGGCCGAGAACTACGAGTACTACTCGCTGTGGGAGGTCTTCGAGAAGGTCGGCCAGGTGTTCCAAGCAGGAGACCGCGCTCGGCGACTCACCGAGATACACTCGGAACTCGTCGCGTCGATCGAGGCGAACCTGCCACCGGAGTCTGACCGTCCATCGGCAACCCTCGTCTTCCCGGGGGAGGACGAAACGTTCTGGGTCTACCGTCTCAACGGGCCCGGATTCCTCTCGGCGCATACCCGTCCGCTCGGCGCTACCGACGCGTTCGGCGACACCGAGTGGTCCGGGCCCTCCCAGCACGTCGATTACGAGGCGATGGTCGAACAGGATCCCGACGTCCTCCTCGTTCTCTTCACGATGTCGACGGACTACGACATCGAAGACATCCGGGCCACCCTCAAGGATAGTCCGGTCGCACAACGAATTAGCGCGGTCGAAAACAACCGCATCCACGCTCAGGGCGTCCGCTACCAAGGCCCGATCCTAAACCTCTTCCAGTTGGAGATGACCGCCAAACAGCTCTACCCCGACGCCTTTGGAGAATGGCCGACGTACACTGGTGGACCGTATCCCGAGATTCCGGAGAGTGACCAGCTGTTCGACCGGCAAGCCGTCGTCGACATCGTCGATGGAGACCGATAACAATGACCGATAACAATTCAATTCGACACGAAATTCCGACGCGAAGAGACTACCTCAAGGGCGGCAGTGCGCTTCTCGGTGGTGGCCTCCTCGCAGGCTGTCTCGGCGGAGACGACAGCAGCGAAGACCCAACTAACAGTACTACCTCGAGCGAAACAGCGACAGACACGTCGACGAACACGAGCATGGCTGACGGGTCGTATACGGTTAGTATGGCCCCGATGGGGGCCGTCGAGTTCGACAGCCCACCAGAGAGCATCTTCACGCGCCTGACCCACCTTGCGGGGATGGCGTTCGCACTCGGGCGGGGAAACGACGTGAACGCGATGCACGCCCCAGAGTACTACGACGCGCTCTGGAACCAGTTCACGCCCCGACTCGACGGGGTTTCGCTCGACTGGACGGGGCTGTACTCCTCGTGGGAGCCGGACAAAGAGAAGCTCTACGAACTGGACAGCGATGTCCACCTCGCCGATCCGGCCAGCGTATTCGCACTCCAAGGCTGGAATATGGCGGACATCGAGGAGGTAGCGGACAACATCTCGCCGTGGTTTGGGAACCAGTTCAGCGACTCGCACAGCGCGCCGCCAGACGAATGGGCCGACCAGTACGAATACTACGGCCTCTGGGAGATGTTCGAGAAGGTCGCGGCAGTTTTCCAAGCAGAAGACCGGTACCAGGCGCTCGCCGACGTTCACGACGACCTCTTGAGTACCATCGAGTCGGGACTCCCTCCGGAACCCGAACGCCCGGCCGCCGTGATGATCGGAGCCAGCGACTTGGACAGCATCTACGCCTACCCACTCGACAACCCGGGATTCCTGACCGCGCACACCACTCCACTGGAGCCGGTCAGCGCGTTCAGTGAGGACGTCGAATCGACCTCGACGGTTGGCATGGAAGCACTTCGGGAAGCGAACCCGGAGGTGATTTTCGCACTTGGCGGGATGCATCCTGAAACCAGCATCACCGACATTCGCAACGGCTTCAGCGACGACGCAGTCGGCCAGCAAATTCAGGGCGTGCAGAACGACCGTATCTACGCCCAGGGTGCTCGCTATCAGGGCCCAATTCTGAACCTCTTCCAGGTGGAGATGACCGCCAAGCAGCTCTACCCCGACACCTTCGGTGAATGGCCAACGTATACGGAGGGGCCGTATCCTGAAATCTCGGCTGACGAACAGCTGTTCGACCGCCAGCGCGTCGCGAACATCATCAACGGGGAGTTCTAACGTTGGCCGATAACAGCCCAGTTCAACACGAGATTCCGACCCGCAGAGATGTCATCAGGAGTGGGGGTGCGCTTGTCGGGGGCGGGCTGCTCGCGGGCTGTCTTGGCGGAGACAACTCAAGTACGACGCCGACAGCGACAGAGAACGAGCAAGCGACGACCGCCACGGATACGGCGACCGAGACGAACAGGCAGACCGAGCAGTCCTACTCGGTGACGATGGCACCGGGCGGCACCATCGAGTTCGAGGAACCACCAACGAACGTGATGGTGTATAACCTACTGTACGCGGACATGGCCGTCGCGTACGGCTACGAGGAGGCGGTGAACTCCCTCGGGTTCAGCACGGAAGTCGGGGGAGCACTCGACGCCTTCTACGAGCGCCTTGACGGCGTCTCGTTCGACTACGACAGTCTCACACAACTCAACACAGGGTCGGGGAACCTCACCGTCGACGTAGAGCTGTTTTACGAACTCGATAGCGACCTCCACCTCGTCGACCCCGCACTCGTCGCCTCCTTCGATGGCTGGAGTGTGGACGACGTCACGGAGATCACGGAGAATATTGCGCCGTTCTTCGGGAACAATTACAGTCGACGGAACACCGAACCGCCCGAAGCGTACCGCGGCGACTACGAGTACTACACCCTCTGGGAGATTTCGGAGAAGGTCGCTCAGGTCTTCCAGGCGCAACAACGGTACGAGGCGCTCGCGTCAATACACGACGATCTGGTTACGACAATTCAGTCAGATCTCCCTTCGGAAGCTGATCGGCCGACCGTCGGGTCAGTACTCTACATGGACGAGACGTTCTACCCCGCGAAGATCAATTCGCCCGGATTCGCGAACGCGCATCTGCGGCCGCTCGGCGCGACAGACGCGTTCGCCGAGGGTGACGTCTCCTACGAGTCGGCCTACGACTTCGAGACGATGCTTGAGATTGATCCCGACATCATTCTGCACCGTTACGGATATTCCTATTACGACGTCGCAGCAATCCGGGACGAACTCGCGGACAACGCGGTCGGTCAACAGCTCTCGGCCGTGCAGAACGACCACTTCTACGCAGGCGGCAATCCGCTACAGGGCCCGGTGATGAACCTCTTCCAGATTGAGATGACCGCCAAACAGCTGTATCCCGAGGTCTTCGGCGAGTGGGCAACGTATACGGATGGACCCTACCCCGAGATTCCCGATGATGAACAGTTATTCGACCGCCAGCGCGTCGCTAACATCATCAATGGAGAGTTCTAATCTATCGGGGACCGACTAGAGACCAGCTTCCTTCCCACTCATACGACACTCTCGAAACACTCGATCGTTCCCCAGAGGCTTGAACAACTACTGGATATTCAGGACAGGGGAACACAGTCCGAGAAGTGAGCCTCTGTAATCAGTGGTTCACATTCATATTTCACCCGTATATTAGCGATTTCGAACGTCTGTTAATCCCCTTCAGTCGGCGTCTCAACTCCAGGATCGTCGATATTAACTTTCGATTCTGTCAGATCGGCCTCTCGCCACGTCCCGCGCTGATACCATAGGTATGCGATGATCGCTCCCAAAATATTCGAAATCGCGAACGACAGCCAAATCCCCCGCTCTCCGAAGGAGCTAGCAGTGAACCAGGCGATTGGAAAGCGGAACGCACCGAGCATCACAACGGAGATCGCTGCGGCGGTGAGTGTCTTCCCAGCTCCGCGGAAACTGCCCGTATACGCACGCATGATCCCGATGAATCCGAATGTGAGTGCGACGTAGCGGATGAACTGAGCGGCGATCTCAACGACGTCGGGATTCGTCGTGAACACATCAGCGATCGGTGCCGCAGTAATCCAGACGAGGATTCCCGCTGCCGTAAGTACGCCGAACAGCACTTTCGCTGCGAGGTTTGACGCTTTTTCGGCACGTGCTGGCTTGTCTGCGCCCATATTCTGCCCAGTCATCGTTTCGACACCACGGGCAACTGCGATTGCCGGTAAGAAGATGACTGAGAACACTCGGGTTCCGATGCCGTAGGCAGCGACCACCGTATCCGGGAACATCGCGACGATGACCAACAGGAGGTTCATCGAGAGTGCTCGACCCGTGCCCTCAATTGACGCCGGGAGGCCGATTCGAACAAGACGGCGGAGATACGAGAGATCCGGCACCATATCACGGAGATGGATTTCGACCCCACGGTTCCCGCGGAACATAATGACCATACCCACCGCCAGGGCAAGCGCACGCGAGAACACGGTCGCGATGGCGGCCCCCTGAATGCCGAGTTCGGGGAACGCCAGCGTCCCCACGACTGGCGCGTTTTCAAGGACCGTCCACCCAAAGATGAAGAAGGGGTCGATGATGATGTTCAACACGACCGACCCAAACATCACCAACATCGGGGTGATCGTATCGCCATATCCGCGCATCAGTGCGACGAAGACAAAGAAGCCGAACATAAATAGCAGGCCAAGGGAGATAACCTCCATATAGCTTGTTGCCAGCGGCAGGACGTCCTGAGACGCCCCCATCAGACGGAGGAACGAATCGACGCCAACGTAGCCTACCGCGCCGAGAATGGCCGATACGATGACCGCGAACGTGACAGTCTGTGAGGCGGCGTATTCAGCTGCGCGTTCTTCGTTAGCACCGGTAAACTGGGCAACGAGGACGCTGCCCGCAACGGAGATCCCCGTACCGAGGGAGATCAGCAGAAACACCATGGGAAACGCAAAACTGATCGCGGCCAGTGCGTCGGTGCTGTACTGGCCCAGCCAGAACGTATCCGCTAGATTGTAGGCCGTTTGGAAGAGGTTTGTCACGACGATGGGCATCGAAAGGAAGAACAACGGCTTGCCGATGCCTCCCGACGTAAGATCGAATTCTTCCGGGCCCTTGAAAAGCTTCATTCGGCCCCCTCCGGCGTCCAGCCAAGTCGAGCCTCAAGATAATCCTCGATCACGCGTCGGGTCTTGATCGGATCTTCCCCGAGCGCGACTCCACGTGCATGGCCACCATTGATCGTTGTGACGACTAAGCGTGCTAGTATCTCGGGGTCGGTCTCCTCGAAGTAGCCCTCGTCGATACCATCCTGGACAGCACTGGTCACAACCGTCCGCATTCGCTCATCAAGTTCGAGCAAGTGTTCTCGATATGTATCTTGGTAGGGAGCCTGAGCTTTGAGCTCCATGAGCGCGATGGGAAAATCATTTGAATTTTCTTCGGCAGGCACGAAGATTGAATCCAGAAATACGCCGAGTCGCTGGCGTGGATCGCCAGCCTCGCAATGGAGTCGCTCTTCGAACCGGTCGATCAATTCCTCAAGAAACGCATTCAGGAGATCCTGTTTCGTATCGAAGTGGTAGTGAATTGCGGCGGTTGTCATCGACGCTTCGTCCGCAATTCGTTGTATCGTCAGGTCGGCGTACCCATACTCACAAAGGGCACGCTTGGTCGCCGCAATTATCTCTTCGGATGTTTCTGCTTCCATCACTCATCGGAGCTTACTAACTAATTAGTTAAAAGCCTTGCGAGATGAGAAGTTTCTCGGTGGCCCGGACGACAGTCGTGCCGACTCAGAAGTCTATACTGGACTCAGGCGGATGCAAGCAGACGTCCCCATCCTGGTCCGACTCAACGCCTAACTCACGTCAGCAGGACGTGCAGGGGGCGCAGATCACCGGCTCTCTGTGCTTACGTTACGGACGTCACGACGAGTCGGATCAGCCGGAGGAATACCACTCTGCCTGGTCCAACACCGAGCGCAATTGATCCTACTGCTACGAATATAATTGGCCCGAGCATGAACCAAGTAGATTCACGACCGATCCACCTACGAGACTCCCAACTACGGACTGTCTCTCCTTCTGAATGAGCTGTAGCCCCGTCTCCAACTGTGGTGGCTCGCCCACCGAATGAACCCTCAAGAATTGGTTTTGTATCAGCTGTATCAGGCGACTCGAAGAATGCGGTGTACACAATAGGCCAAAAGTATGCGATGTTGAGCACCCCGGAGATCAAGAGCGAGACGGCGAAGATACTATCGCCCATCTCAACAGCACCAATGAGGAGATACCACTTGCTGACAAATCCAGCGAACAATGGAATCCCAGCCATCCCGGCGCTCGCAACAGCAAAAGCACTCATCGTTATTGGCATTCGTTTTCCGATGCCAGCCATCTGACTAATGTTATCTATCTGTGTCTCGACGTGGATAGCCCCAGCACAGAAGAACAGCGTGAGCTTCATAAATGCATGCGCAGCGATATGTAGAAGCCCACCAACGATAGCGGCCGGTGAAAGGATACTCAGCCCAAGGACGATATAAGACAGTTGGCTCACGGTCGAGTAGGCGAGTCGTCGTTTGAGATTGTCCTGACGAAGAGCGATCACGCTCGCGACGAGAAGTGTACCGGTTGCAATAATCCCGACAGGAAGGCCAACACCAAGCGATTGCACCGTCTCAGGACCAAAGACGTAGAGGAACACGCGAGCAAGCCCGAAAACACCGCTTTTGACGACCGCTACAGCATGCAATAGCCCTGAAACAGGTGTCGGCGCAACCATTGCGTCCGGAAGCCACGAGTGCAGGGGCATCAGCGCAGCTTTGACACCAAACCCGGCGGCAAGCAGGGTGAACGCAACACGACCGAACACCGGATCGACATCGGCAATCGCTTCGATCCCACCGGGAGTAAAGGCGGTCGTGCCAGTCAGCCAGAAAATCAGGATGGTCCCAGCGAGGACCGCAACTCCACCACTAAAGGTGTATGCTAGGTACTTCCGGCCTGCGGCTCGGGCCTCAGTGGTTTCAGCATGGACGACGAGAGGATACGTAGAGACCGTGAGTAATTCGTAGAACACGTAGAGTGTTATCAGGTTCGCAGCGAACGCAATACCGATCGTCGCACTAAGACTGGCAGCGAATGCAGCGAAATACCTAGTCTGTGAGTGTTCACGAAGCCCGCGCATATACCCGATACTGTAGAGACTGGTCACAATCCAGAGTACTGATGCGAGTAATGCGAACAACAGACCCAGTGGATCAACTCGTAGGACGAGACTGATGCCGGAAACGAAAGTACCGACCGACGTTGAATAGACTGTTCCCGAGAGAACCCCTGGAACCAAACTGGCGACCACAGCGAACTGCCCCAGCGCGGCGAGGATGGTCCACGCTTCACGAACATTAGGACGGTTCCTTGAAACTAGAATCGCAGGAACAACACCTGCGGAGATCAGGATTGTTGCCAGCGGTCGAAATGAAGAAACGGGTGTCATGATAGGTGTCGATAGGGGGTCCAGTCGGTATTACGGCTCGTTACCGTTCTATGATACCAATTGTGCAGATCTCAACTGAGTTCCTGAGTATTTATCCGGCCATCGGGAAAGACGGTCACTTGATATCCATAATAAGTGAGCGTCACATGCTCTACTGAGTTGGCGTCCGATTGGAACAACTGGTCAAGAGCATCTGGATCGAGTTCTGTGCCGAGTGGGGGTTCTAACTTCACGGGATCGAGTCCTTCTTCCTCGGCAATTGCTTCGATCACTGCCGTACTAACTGATTTAGAAGAATCTTCTGTTGGATCAGGGGGCACCATTCTACCTTGTCTCCTCATCTACGTCAATGTACACAGAACTATGACCTTTGTGATGAACGGAGTTGCTCGAGAAGCTTAAATGCTGGATCCCCAGTCAGACAAAGATAACAAGAGAGGAAACGACCTCCAGATACGACAACCCCTTAGGAGTTGTCACGGTCCGTCCTCATTGAGAAAGGAGATACCGCTACTTCGGTCCTTCCTCATTGGAACAGGTAAACGCTTGACCGTCAATCGACCAAGAGATGACTATTGGGCGGCTTGGTCTTATTCGTCTCACCAACTGAACGAGAAACAGTAGCAGTGATAGTCTACTCGAAGTGATCGACAGACTTCTGGTATTGCTCGGCGGCGTGGTCCCAGTCGACGACCTCGAAGAATGCATCGATGAACGAGCCACGATCGGGGCCATAGTCGTAGTAGTAGGAGTGTTCCCAGACGTCGAGTGCAAGAATGGGATGTGCACCCCAGAGCGCGCCCTGATCATGCTTATCGACCACGAGATTACGCAACTGCTCGGCGACCGGATCATAGACCAAGAGCGCCCAACCACCTGCCGCGCTCGCAGCTGCCTCGAACTCGCCCTTCCAGCCCTCATACGAGCCGAAATCTGATTCAATCCGGTCGCGGAGATCGCCTTCGGGTTCGCCTCCGCCGTTCGGTGACATATTGTTCCAAAAGAGCGTGTGGAGGTAGTGTCCACACCCATTGTGGGTGACATTACGGATTGCCCCGCCGGAAGAGCCGAAATCTCCACTCTCGCGATTCTCCGAAAGCGTCTTCTCAGCACTGCCGAGGCCGTTCACGTACCCCTGATGGTGGGTATCGTGATGCCACGTAAGTACCTGCTCGGAAATATGCGGTTCGAGCGCATCATAATCGTACGGGAGCGGTGGCAGTTCGGGATTCGAATGTTCGGACATTGCAATTCGCAAATGCTGCAGCCACTCATATAAGCGTTTGCTGAACGAAGATTGGTAGAGACTGGTTCAGGTGTAAGGGGAGCTTCGCCTCCATCTGTCCGACGTCGAGAAAGGAGTTAATCCCCTGACCAGGTATCCGGGAACCTTACCCCCGATGTACGATAGCGAGGTCGCAATCAACCTCTTGTATCCGTTCGAATGTCGGGGTGGAGACAAGGCGGGAGACGGCACTCCGATCTGTGCTGGCTCCGATAACCACTAATTCGTAGTGGGATGCATTCCGCTCAACGAACGCTTCAACTGAATCCCTCGTGATTCGTGTCTCAATCGGCGCCGTGAACGACTCAATGAGATTCTCAAGCCTGATCTCAGCCATCCGCCGTTCCCGTCGCTGTGAGACACAAGTACACGCACTAATCGTTCCGCGTTTGGGGAGAATCCGTTGGGCAAAATCGAGCATCGCGTTGGCGAGTTCTCCCGACGAGCGGACCATTACTAAGATGCGCTGCCACTCCGTCCGCTCGTTCGATGGGCGGTACACAATTGCATCCGTGTTTCCAGTGAGGATCTGTCGGACGAACGGGGTCGGTTCTTCACCTTCGGCTTCGAAGGGACAGACAATTAAGTCACAATCCTCATCGTCTGCGGTCCTGAGAACGGTGTCTCCTGTGGATCCATCGTCGACGGCGACGACGAATTCACAAGGAACGTCGACAACTGATGTGATACGATCTTGGAGTCTTTCGAGATGGTGGAGTTGCTGATCCGCGAGGCGTTCTTCGGCCGCCTGAGTAATGTCAGGCTCGGTGGATCCGCCACTTGCCTCGGTCATCTCATCCCGTTCGGCAACTGCTAGCTTCGTTTCTGTTTTTTCGATCGTCTCCGTACTGACCGTTTTCATCAGGACGACTTTTCCTGCATCGTGGGCAGCGGCGAGCCGACCAGCGAACAGAACCACCGAATCTACAGTATCATCTCGAATCGGAACCAGGATCTGATCGTCGCCATGGGTTGATTGGAACAGGTAGCGCGAGCGTTCGTGAAAGACACGGCGCCGCCAAATCACGAACACACCAGCTACGAGAAGACTTGAGACGAGGAGTCCCATCACATACGGTAACCGATTGGCGCCAGTGACGAGGACGAGAAGGGCGGTTGAGAACGCCGTTGGCTCTTCTAACGATAGTCCCCACGTCACAACCCCTGTGAGAAAGATTCCGAGTGCGGCGGCGCCGGCGTGAATTTGGAACTGTTCTGGCGTAGTTGGAGACCAGAGTCGTGCGCTCACCTCGAGGGCAAGCCAGCCACAGAGCGCGCCAGCAGTCATCCCGCCAACGAACTTGCGTGGTGAAGAGTAGCGGCCGTCAGGATCAGCAAACAAGGTATACGTGCCCGAAGCAAGCGGCGGGTACACCAGAAAGGAGACAACGGGCGAAACGTTTGAGAGCCACGTCACGATGCCGATGAGAAGCGGAACGAAGACGAGGGCCGACAGGTGCAGGAGATTTTCAGTATCTTCGAGCCACCGGCGGCACTCTCGAAGTTCCCGTCGCTCGATTCGACGAAGACGATGTCGAACCGAGTGATAACGATAATACAGCGAATCGAGCATACCTGAATGTTCTTATGGGCAATGAAGTGTGTGTCGCCTTCGCATCACTATCGGTACGGGGGTTCGACCACGGAACGAAACTTTAGTTACGGATGTTGGAGAACCCCTACAAGATGACTGACGACTCTGGGGTGTCAGAGACGGCCGTCTCGACGGACGCGAGCAGCGACGTCGAGACGGAGCTGTCTCGTGACATGAGTCTCTTCGATATCACATTCATTGGTGTTGGGGCAATGATCGGCGCCGGGGTCTTCGCTCTGACAGGATTTGCGGCTGGCCTTGCAGGGCCCGCCCTCACCCTCGCGTTCCTTCTGAACGGCTTCGTCGCTCTCTTCACGGCCGTCTCGTACGCCGAACTTGGCGCGGCATTCCCCGAAGCAGGCGGGGGGTACCTTTGGGTGAAAGAAGCGCTCGTTGATCCAAATGGATTCTATGCAGGCTGGATGAGTTGGTTCGCCCACGCCGTCGCCTGTTCGCTGTACGCAGTCACATTTGGGGTCTTCCTCACTGAATTCATCGTCTACTCGGGAACACTTTCTGAGGGATTCCTCCTGCTGGGATTCATTGACCGGCTACTCTTGGAGAAGGTGCTCGCAGTCCTGATGGTGGGTCTGTTCGCGTATATCAACTATCGCGGGGCCGAAGAGACCGGGAAAGCGGGGGTAATCGTGACCGGCATCAAGGTCGCAATTCTCGGCGTTTTCGTCGCCTTCGGGATCCTCGCGACATTCAACACTCCGGACTGGCCGACAAAATTCATGGGACACCCGACCTTCGCCCCAAACGGCGCCATTGGAATTATCGGAGCGATGGGCTTCACTTACATCGCATTCGAGGGCTATGAGATCATTGTCCAGTCCGGCGAAGAAGTTGTCAATCCGGGTGAGAACATCCCGAAAGCCGTGTTCTACTCCCTCCTCATCGTCGTTCCAATCTACATTCTTGTTTCCTTCGCAGCGATTGGTGGTATCAGCGTCGTTCCTGAACTTGCCCAGCGAGCTGGTGTCGCTGTGGATGCACCTACTTGGCAACTCCTCGGGAATCTCGGCGAACTCGGCATTATTGAAGCGGCGGGCCAGTTCGTCCCGTACGGGGTCCCACTGTTATTGGTTGCTGGCCTCACCGCTACGATGAGCGCGTTGAATGCAACGGTATACTCCTCCTCGCGAGTGTCATTTGCGATGGGACGTGATCGGGCCCTACCGGGAATATTTGAACGGATTCATCCCGAGAAACGGACGCCTCATTGGGCAATTCTCCTCTCAGCGATACTCATCATACTGATGGCGGTGACATTACCGATCGAAGCCGTCGCTGCTTCTGCAGACCTCATGTTCATCCTGCTGTTCATCCAGGTGAACTGGACGGTCATCAAAATGCGCAAAACCCATCCTGACCTCCCCCGGACCTTCGAGGTTCCCTATATGCCGTGGCCGCCGCTGATCGGTATTGGTCTGCAGTTCCTGCTGATGCCGTTTCTCCTCTCGGCACTCGGACTGGAGATCGGCCTTGGCCCCGATTCCCACGGGTTTATCGCACTCATTACGACCGTGCTGTGGATGGGGTTGGGAATCGCCGTCTACTACGGCTACTCCGAGCGGAAGGAAGAGGAAAAGCTCGAAGAGGAAGCGCCCACAGTCGTTGCCGAGCAAGCGCCTGCATCTGAGCGGACTTCTCGCGACCAACGGCTCCTCGTGCCAATCGCGAACCCCGCGAGCGTTGAGCAGCTGATGCGGACGGCATTCGATCTCGCTGAAGAACGTGATGCTGATATCGAAGTCGTAAGTGTGGTCGCGGTCCCACCGCAAACTCCGGTTTCGGAAGGTCGACAGTTCGTTTCTGAGGAACGAAAGGTGATCGATTCGGCGCTCGAATTCGCGAACGAAGAGCGGCCAGATATCCCTATCAGTGGAAAGATTCGCATTGGCCACGACGTCTCCGAAGCAATTTTGAACACCATCGACCAGGATGACATCGATATTGTCCTAATGGGATGGCGGGGCCGTGGACGTCGGGCCGATTATGTCCTTGGGAGTAACGTGGACCAGATCGTTACCCATGCGCGGTGCGATGTTCTCGTTGAGCGGATGGGGTCGGCCGGTGAGATTGATTCCATACTGGTGCCGACGGCTGGCGGCCCTCACGCCGAGTTTGCGGCCGAAATCGCACACGCGATTGCCGTCCCCAATGACGCAGTAGTCCAAATACTCTACGTGACGGATGCACCCAATACCGATGGGGACGATGATCAACAACTCCTGACCGACGCAGCCAGCCTTCTGGACGGCGTCAATACGGAGACGGCGCTGGTTACAGGTGACGATATTGTCGACGAGATAGTGGACCGCTCGGCTGACCATGATCTCACCGTAATTGGAGCGTCCCGTGAGAGCCTCCTCCAACAACTCGTATTCGGGGCGATTCCGGAAGAGGTCGGTAAGCGGGCGAAACATTCCGTCATCATGGCCAAGCGAAATCTAGGAATTACGTCCCGGCTGACGCGGTGGTTCCGAGGGTATCGTCGTCGCTGAGGGAGTTAGCGTACACAAGAAGGTGCCCCACTAGACTGTAATGTTAGCCGTTGTCGGTGACTTTTCGACCGAGGAGAACCCAATGGAGCTGTTCCTGGCCGTTCGGCAATTCCTCACGACTCACGTGATAGACATAGGGGCCATGCGGGCAATCATCACAGTCTATTCCGCAGGGCTGTCGTTTCACCACTTTGGTGTAGCCGGGGTGCTCTGTCATCTCGACGATTTCTTCCCCAGGTGCCGGCTCAATTTGGTCAGATGGAACGTGATGATGCTGGAGGAGTTCTTGTGCGTAGATGATCGTTTCTCGAAGGTCGTGGACATTCAGCTGCTGGAGGATCGACGCAACTGACTCCGGGAAGTCTGCTGGCAGAGCTGGCCCATCCGAAGGCTGTCCCATACCAAATATCCGTCGACGGACCACATATATATCCCGGTTGGGAAAGGTCTGCCCTATTCTCGACCATCAAGTACCGCCCCCCAGAAACAATGGCTTAGTCATTGTTTCTTTTGGGCAGCGCCATTAGCTGAACAGGATCGCGATTCAGAGAGAGTTCAAAACTCAGGTCAAATTGGAAAACTGAGAGCAGAAGGCCTATAACGCCCCCAAGAGGCGTCTACCCTATGGAGAAGTTGCGTTCGCTCTACCGATGGGTAACAGGAAAACGTACCTTCGAATGCCCGGATTGTGGCGAAGAGGTTGACCCGCGATATGAAGAATGCGAGAACTGTGGACGGCAACTATTGTAGTAGAGTCGGATCGTGATTCGGCGTGATTGGTCTCCTAGAGACGTCCTGAACGGGTGTTGTCACCCAAAGAGTTGCCGCATCATCGGATGCATTTCCATAAGCTGTTCCTCAGCTATTTCCTCGTAGAGCTTGTAGGTGATGCTCACTGTGAGAAGCAGGGATGTACCGGAGACACTCCCAATTGTCCCCAGCATATTTGCAAGGACAGCTAAAAGTCCCACAAGAATTCCACCAAGGACAGCTAATTGCGGGATATATCGTTCGAGCACGCGTTCCATGACCGCCGGATTCTGCCTGAAGCCAGGAATTTGCATACCGGAATTCAGGATTTGTTGGGCGGTTGCCGCTGGACCCATATCAGCGGTCTCCACCCAGAATATCGAGAAGATAGCTCCGCCAGCAAGCATAAACGTCAGATCGATGAATACTCGTAGAAGAATCTGCCATGGTTGATGCGCCCCGGCACCCGCTGACCACCACATCCATTGGCGGGGACTGTGAATCGGATTGAGATAGTAAAAGAGCCCGTCAACTGGTTGTCCATCGGAGTAGATACCCAGCCAACTGGGAAGACCATCTTGCAACTGACTCTGAAGGATCCGACCGAGGAATTGAATGTTCGACTGAATCGCTCGGACGAAAATCATCGGGAGAACGCTAGCATAAATGAGTTTGACCGGGAACTTTCCACGGGCTCCCTTCACTCGCGCATGGGAAAGTGGGATTTCAACCCGAACGCTCTCAGCATAGACAACGATGCCGAAGATAAGCAACGTCGTTAACAGTGGGAGCAAACTCCCAACACCGACAAACAGTGTCTGTAACCCAGTTACCGTTAGTGGAGAACCAACAGAAATATCTCCGAGAAGAATTTTGGCCCACGTCGTGAGAATCCCTGATTGCTGGCCCGCTATCCCAGGAATTGCAATCAGCCCGCCGATGAGTTTCTGGCTGACGCCTGCGACGATAAACAGGCCAACACCGCTCCCGACACCCCACTTGCTGATGACTTCGTCCATAAAGAGAATCAGAATACCGCCTGCGAAGATCTGGGCAAAAATCAACCATTTGACAGCCCCTACTGGAACGCCGAGAGCTTGTGCGACCTGAGGATCAGCAGGGAGGAATCCGCCCGCAAAGACCATAGGAAGGCCAGTCAAGCAGATCATCACCACCACAAGGAACTTCTGTAAGCCCTGGTAGAGCGCCTGATCGCGCGGATCGTCAGTATCCAAACCCAAGAGGTTCGCACCACCCAGCAACTGTAACACAATACTCGCGGTCACGATCGGGCCGATTCCGAGCTGGAGAACTGTACCCTGTCCCCCAGCGAGAATCGATCGAAACTGGCCAAAAACATCACTTCCCTGATTCGCACCGAAGAGGTAGACGTTGGAAAGGAAGAAGTACAGGACTAAGGTACCAGCCGTCCACGACAGCTTTCGACGGAAACTAACGTGTCCATCCGGGCGGCGAACAGAGGGCATCCGGGTCAGGACTGGTGCAGCAGTCTCTTTCCAGCTCATGGTCTTAGTGCAGTTAATCGTTGTAGTTTACTACGATACAGCCAATATCTACGTACGTGACCAGTGGTGGGTAATTGCATAGTTCGATGGAGTCGCCACTCATTCCGAACCGGACAGAAGGACAAAGCGCAAGCTACTGCGTACGCAATTCCTGCTGTCGGCTCGAGTGTGTGTTCACGTTAGCCTTGGATGAGTAGTGGCTAAAATACTATTGATTCGTTGTTGGGAGGGATTCTTCAGGGGGGACCGCATTAATCACGCACATCGGATGACGACGGCCAGCACGGTCAAACGCTGCAATCGAGTCCTCATCCCATGGTGGAACTGCAACAAAGACGATTTCGTGTAGGTCATCTCGTTTGGTTACTCGAAGTTCCGAAAACGGATGAGTGACGAAGCGCCCATGCGTTCGTCCCGGTGGGGTATGTAGATCAACCCCAAACACGGCACTCACCGAATTGGCTCGGTGAGGCAAATACAGATGCGTAAACACGGGCATCGGCTTCGGGAGTTCCTCAGCTCCGGTCAAGTGCTGGGCCGGAGTGGCAGCGAGCGCGATCGAGAGAGACTCCGGCTCCGATCGCTGTGCGGACTGTTGTAGCGTCTCTAAAAGCGGTCGCGTGATATACACTGTCCAATAGTCCTCGTCGTGAGTGGAGGCGCCTGACAGGCTATCTGGACGATGTACTATCCGGTCTCCAAGAACCGCACCTGCCACAGTCACGATACCGAGAACCTCGAGGTCCAAATCGACGCCGACGCCAAGCCCGGAGGTCGACCCCATAGAGACAGTATCAAGTACAATACCGATCACACCCGCGATGAATAGCAGGGCTCCAAGAGCGAAGACTCTCGTCGTAAGAGGTGATTCAAAGCTATCGCTTCGCATGCGCATATCAAAGCTAACATCACAGGTTGAGTTATGGGTTCCTATTCAACGATGGGCTCCACCGCCCCTGCTGAAATAAGAAGTGAGTCCACGGGCAGAAAGACTGCAATCCCGATGACAGTCGGAGGGGAATAATGGGCCGACCGAACAGGGTTCGGAACGACAGGGGGGTCACCGACTGTTATCGGGACGACACGCGATATTCGAGCGTGCCAATCGAGATTAGTGGGTCCTCAGTAATACAGATTGCGATAGCGTAACGATTACCTCACTCCAAAGGTCACACACATCTGATGAATAGGTTGACTGCCTTTCAGCGGGATATCCTGTACGTGATCGCTGGGCTTCATGAACCATACGGCCTCGAAATTAAGGAAGTCATTGAGGGGTACTACGAATCAGAGGTCAACCATGGTCGATTGTATCCAAATCTCGACACGCTCGTTGACGAGGGGTTCCTCACCAAAGGGTCACTTGACAAGCGAACGAACAGCTACACACTAACGCAACAGGCGCACGAGAGTATTCAAACCCGACGAGATTGGGAAAATCAAAATCTTTCTGATGAAGCAAGCGACCTCGGTGTAATCCTCGAATGAGTGCAGAGCGATTCAATGAGGTCCACATTCAGAAAACCAGGACGCCTGCCGGCAGTACAATCTCTTGGAAACCAGTAGCACACGGAGGAAAAAGCCACGCGGACAGAGAAAACAATCGCTACGTCGTTGTTAGGATGACGACGATGGCGAGGTTTGAATATTGAATACCTTCTGAATAATCTGCCGTGACGCCATTGAGCAGAGGAAATACCAGACAATCCACGTTTGCATTGGACCGACCAACGGATCCTGCCACGAGACCGCCCCAGCAAGTGGGACAACCATTCCAGTCTCACTCGGACCCAAGTGTCCTCCGCGCACTTCCCAGCGAAGCCAGAGGAACACGGGGATAGTCAACAGCATAATCCAGACCATCGGTCGGAACTGCACTTTGAACATCCCCAACTGGTCACCTGCGGCTTCCATCTGTTCTTCCTGAATTTGATCGAGCGCTTCGTCATCTCCCCGTTCCTTCGCAGCTTCTCTGCGCTCTTTCAATTCGGTCATTCGGTCTTGATACTCCTGTATTTTTTCTCGATCCAGAAGTCGGGACTGGAGCACAGTCGAGTAAAGCCCGGTGGCGATCGCCAGCACGAGGATAACGATATAGAATGGAAGTAGATTAGTAATGGGCGCAAGGAGGAGGTTATCGAATGACGCAATCATATCCCGAATGCCGGTGTTCCAATAGCCAGCAAAGAGTGCTATTGCAGCGACCCCAGCGACCTTGTCATACCACGCCCATGATTCGGATTCTATAGTATCAGCGTCGTCGTGAAGTTGCCCAGAGGCTTCCAATCGTTGCTTGAGTTCGTCGGGATTTGCGAGAGTGAACCCACTTCCGGCACTAACGAGGACTTCCTCTTGGATAAGCCGTCCCCACTGGCCACTAGACAACGAATCACTGACATCGTTCCATTGTAATTCCCGGCTTCCGCCTTCACTCCGCTCGAACACAATCGAGATAGCCTCACGCATCGCTGAGTTCTCGAGAAATGATTCTATCTGCTCTTCGGGCATACCGGTACTCGAAAATTACATCGGATAGTTATCAACCCTTCCGTTTCGCTGGCGAAGCTCCTTGGAGAAGAATCAAGAATGCCACCCAGACATACGCAAACAAGAGATAAGCATCTACTGGGAACACACCCCGGCTGATACTGTCCCTGACAACCGCTTAGGGGTTGTTACGACACCCGGTCAGACGAGAACAGTACTCTCAAAGTGTGCCTAGACGGCCTAGCAAGGCCATTCGGGACTGAATTACTCATCCTCGCCGCCCTTGGGGTGATCTTCTTTGTCCTTGGTGCAATCGCCGTTCCCCAACCAGAATGAACAGTGACCAGTCAGAAGCGATGGTTGGCGGTCCTAAACGAAGGGGGGCACCAAGCGAGGTCGAAACAGATATTGGTGAGTGAGGTTGACGGAGAAGTATGGGCCACAGTATGGGACTTGACTATGCAGCGTACGCAAAACGTGGGTTTCTCCTCGGATTAGCCCTGTTTTTGCTAGGCGCACTCGGTACTGCAATCGGACCGGATTTGTTTGGGCAACTGCCAGGCTGGGAGCGAACAGCATTATTTGATTCGATGGTGATTGGAATCGGCTTGGGGTTCTTCTCTGTCTTCGGATTCGGTATTTTCCTCCCACTCACGGACTAACACCTGCTGGCCCCCACTCAGGGTGGATGAAAACTTCCCACCCTGTGAGGGAAGAACGACCACACAGGGTAAACCGACTAATATTCAACAGATGAGAAAAACATACGGGGTATGGATAGTCCAGTAGAAACGCTCGAAGTCGAGAACGTCGTCGCATCGACGGATATCGAACAGGAGCTCGATCTCGAAGTGCTCGCAGAGGATCTCCCTAGCACGGACTATACGCCGGACCATTTCCCGGGCCTTGTATACCGTACGCAGAGACCGAAGGCCGCAGCACTTCTCTTCCGTTCAGGAAAGATCGTCTGTACTGGTGCAGGAAGTCCGGACGACGTCAGAGGGTCGCTTGAGATAGTTTTCGACGCGTTGCGTGAGCTCGGTATTTCCGTAGCAGACGATCCGGACATCACCATCGAGAATATGGTAACCAGCGCCGACCTCGACCAGCGGTTGAACCTCAATGCACTTGCAGTTGGGCTCGGATTAGAACATATCGAATACGAACCGGAGCAATTTCCAGGGCTGGTATATCGATTGGAGGCCCCGTCAGTCGTTGTCCTCCTGTTCGGGAGTGGGAAATGTGTGATAACAGGAGGCGAATCAATGGAAGATGCACATAACGGACTCGAAACGGTCTGTTCGCGACTGACAGAACTTGACCTGATTGACAGTATCTAAGCGCCCCACCGGCCCAGGAACACGCGCTTACCCAAGCGATCAGATACCGATGTCGACGGTTTCGACTGAGCCACAACTCGGACACGTGAGTCGATATTGAATGTGTCCGGATTTCGGCGTGGTTTCAACTTGCGCCTCCCACTCACTGTGGAGCACGCAATCTTGGAACCCACAGGTAGAACATGTCTTCTGCTTGTGTTCGAGGGTTTCAGTAAATGCTCGGACGCCCCGCTGATGCTGCTCGGTAAATCGGCTCATAGAGGAGGTTCTATCTGACACCTACTTAGGCTTGTCGGGGTGAGTGATCTGACTTGAATGCTAACAAGCACGTATGAGCGGGCAAAATGGAGCGCTTGGAACGGAATGCAGTCAGGAAAGTTACGACGCAGCCTCGAGGTCCGTGTCGTTCGAGACCACCCGCCAATCAGACGGGGACAATTCATTCGCATCGAGCCCTTCATACTCGGGATACGCTGTGAGGACGAGATATTCGGCCCGAGGCGCCAAGTAGTCGACGAGAACCTGGAGATTATCGCTGGCCAAGCCCCCAACCTCATCAAGAAGCATCACCGGCACACGGTCACCGACGTCGAACGCATCATGACCAGCGAGTGCGGCGACGAATCCAAGAAGTTCTCGTTCACCCTCACTCAAAGCGTCGAGCTGTGCTTCTCGCCCCTCACGGGCCACGATCAGATCGAAGGTACTGGTGAGACGGGCCGTCTCAAAGCCCGTATCGAAGTGAGCGAGGAGGTCCTCCAGTGCCGATGAGAAGGCATCACGAGTTCGTTGTTTGATTTCGTCTTTCCGGGTTCGGAGGTCAGTAATCTCCTCCGTCAACGACTCATAATCGTCTTCGAGCGTGTCTCGCTGCGCTGCTTGAGTTTCAGCTTCCTCAAGGTCATCCCGTGCATCGGCTAATTCAGCTTTGGTGTACTTAATCTCACTCTCAAGGTCTGTGATGCGGTCCTCGGTCGAATCGACTTCAGCAGCGAGTTCCTCAATTTGATCGTCTAATTCGTCTCGGCGTTCCCGAGCAGACTCGAGATTTTCTTCGGTTTCTGCGAGACGTGACTCGAGCTCGCCGATGCGATCAGTTAAGTCAGTCTTCCGACGCTGCGCGGTTGTAATTTCATCACGCCGTGCCTCGAGTTCGTCGACACGCTCACGGTGCTCTGCTTCCTTCGAACGAAGGTCGGTAATTCTGGTGTCGAGAGCAGTTAACTGGGCCTCGATATCGTCACGCTGGGTTTCTGCCCCACAGAGCCAACACGACACCGAATCAGAGAGCATATCGTGTGAGACATCGGTGAGAAGTTCGACTCGACCTTCATCAAGGACCCGCTTATTCGCTTCGTAGACAGACTGGAGGAGTTCCGTATCCCGTTCAATATCACGAAGTTCAGTACGAACCTCCTCGAGGTCACTCTCGATATCGGTATCCGAGGGAACGGTGATGGACTCCAGGTCGTCCTGTTTCTCCGCGAGTGTCTCGCGAACTCGGTCGGCAGTTGATTCGAGGCGGTCAATCTTGGTATCTAACTGGTCGCGCTCCGCACGGAGATCACTCAACTGGTCCCGTGCATCGCTATCCCCACCGGGTTCCTCATCGAGCTCCTCGCGTTCAGCCTGCAACTCTTCAAGATCAGTTTCGTGATTCGTAACCTGTTGCTGGAGTTCGGGGAGCCGTTCAGCTGCTTGCTCTGCGCGGTCGAGTTCCCGTTCAACGTGGTCACGTTCGGAGCGAAGATCGGCGATCTGCTCGTCGATATTCTCGAAATCCAGCGGTCGTGTGAGCAGGTCCTCTAGATTCTCGCCGGCACGAACGGCCTGTCGAATCTCGTTATCTCCATCCAGAAATGCGAAAAGGTCTGCACAGACACGATCATATTCCTCGTCAAGATACGGCTGCCCAGATCGGGAAACCTGACCGTTGGCTCGTTCTAACTCGATAGTGATCGTTTCTTCCTCTGTTTCAAGAACGACCTCGCCGGAGGGTTGCCCTTCGGTCAACGGCGTTGCCGTACCGAGGGCAGTCTTAATGCCTGCAAGAAAACTCGATTTCCCCTGCCAATTACTCGCCCGGACAGCGTTGATGCCGGGTTCAATATCGGCTTCTCCCTGCCGGATGCCCGCGATATTCGTGATTGAAAGATGCCAAGTCATAGTTAAAGAGCAGCAACCGTCGTGGCTTCGAGGAGGAGCGGTTCTCCGAGGAATGCGGTCTGGACCGCACCAACTACGGCGTACGGAATTCCAATGACCGACGACTGGTTCCGAACCCGTTCCCTCACCGATTCCTCAGACGATGGTTCGGAATGCGTCTCGCAGATGTATCCACGCTCGACAGCGTTTTCGAACGGAACTCGTACCGAGCAATCAGGACAGCTGAGCTTGACCTGTACGTCTACATGTGCTTCCTCTCCGTCCCGAAGTCGACCCTTCGAGGTGAGCGACGAGAGAACTGAACGGGCCTTGTTCGCCGCTTGATCGCGCGCCATTTGGACCGTATTTGCCTCCCAGTCCGTCGTTGCTGTACTCGTGACTTTTTCGGCCTCGAGGCACCCTTTGAGGTGATGACGCATCGTACTCCACGATACGAGCTCGCTGGCGACATCGTCAATCTCCAGGCCATCCGTTGCGAAATCAGCACCCAATTCTTGCCGTTCGAGTTCATCATCCCCGGTGATGATTTCATACTCGCGGTCCAAATGGACGCTTACGGTATCTCGACCGTGGTCGTCGTACAGCTGCTTCAGCAGTCGTTTATTGAACCGTTCGGTGAGTGATTTGTACCCGTCCGCAGAGCGCCCGTCAGCACCAGTCCAGCGCGAGACGAGATACTCATCCATCGTCTCGAAACCCGGGTCAGGCACAGTGAGCCCGTGACGTTCGATGAGGGCATCGATCTTGCATCCCATTGTTTGATTCTACTCAAAGGGTAGGCCTGCCCGCTAATAAACGTGATTACTGCTCGGTCCAAGCTGGGATAGGCATCGAGCAGCACACCGCAAATCAATAGCTCGGAGATCGGTTCAGGTCCGTCTCGGCACCCAATACACCGAAAGTACCACAGCCCAGATCACAGCGACCGTGACAAGTACATCGGGGTTCGTCCGGTGAAGGTTCCACAGAAGTGCAATGAGAGCCACGGCCGACCCGACGGCACCGACGAATGGAATGATCGTACTCGTGAGAGAGTCTCGAGTCTCGAACGCGAGGATACTTACGGTGCCGAAGATCGTCATAAACGCACCGGACGCAAACGAGGTAATGCTGTTGAGACTCCCATACAGGGTGAAAATGGCCGTGAGGAGACCGATTACGAGAATAGTCCGTGCCGGGGGCGCAGTGTCAGATGTTGCACCAGGCGACCGATGGGTAGGCGTGGACTGACTGTATGATGAGAGGTCGCGCCCCCCATCAGTCGCACTCTCCGTGTCGGATTGCTGGACATCCTCGGCCGTCGCTTCGGAGATTTGGGCCGATAGACGGGAAGCACTGAACATCGTCGCATTCAGTGCACTCCCGGTTGAGAGGACTGCTGCGACGGCGATGAGCGTAAAGCCCAATTGCCCGAGAAGTGGTTCCGCAGCGATTGCTAGCGCTGTTTCTGAATGGGTTTTGATCGTCGATGCTGACACGAGGTTCGTGGTGACGATCGCAACGAGCACGTACAAGATCGTAGTCCCGACAATGGAGATGTAGATCCCCTTCCGAATTGTCACCTGGGGGTTTTCGATGCTATTTTGGTCAAATAGCAGGAGTTCCCAGCCCTCGAATGCGACGAAGGCAATGGCAGCAGCTGTAAGGGCGCCGACACTGAGGGCATTGACTCCAGATGCGACCGTCCCATGAGAAATACCATAGTAGAGCCCGCCACCGGAGAACATCAGGAGAATGGCCACCTTTGTGGCAACAAGGGCGTCTTCGGCCCTCCCAGATGCGTGAGCACCGAGTAGATTCAGCCCCCCGAAGAGGACCACCCCACCGACTGAGAAGAGTGGCCTGGCTGGAAATCCGGAGAGGTGGCTGAGGCCAACGAGTTCTGTCAGGTAACTCCCGAACGCGAACGCATACATCGCCATCGTCCCGACGTACCCGAATGTCAACAACCAGCCGACCATCCCTGCCAGCTGTCGACTTTCGGAGATTGCTTCAATCTGACCGATGGGACTTCGGAGCTCTCCACCGGTGGTGTTCAATCGAATGAACGAGTAGCCAGCACAGAGCGCAATGACTCCGGCAACAGTAAATGCAATCCATGCAGCAGTCCCGGCACCAGCCGCGACGACACCGAGTACCGCGAATATGCCACCACCAACCATTCCGCCAACAGCAATCGAAATCGTCTCTATTAGTCCGATTTTCTCGCTCATAGGCATCTCTCACACATCCACCCAATTGAATCCCCATATTGACGTGCTGGTCAGCTATTGAGACTGGCCCCAAGAACGAAGATATGATACGCGACAATACTCAGAAATAGAAGATAAAAGAGGCCACCCACAGTGAAGAGGAGGGGATGCATCGTTCCCTCAGTCGCCGACCGCGCTCGTAGATACAGAATACTTCCACTTAGGAGCGCCAGGAGCGTCGATAATGCGTTCAAAAATCCCGTCGTACCCCACGTGAACGTGAGATTCCACGACGTAAACAGAATCCCTAACGTGACGGGGAGAGTACTCTGAAACGCCATCGCACCGGTGATATTCCCGATCGCAAGCGTATCTTTGTCCCGCGAAATCCAGATGATACTGTTGAGTTTTTCGGGGAGTTCCGTAGCGAGAGGCGCAAGGAGTAATGCAAGTACGGCTGTCGGGACGTGAAGGACAGATACAGCGACAAACTGCACCTCGGTTACGAACAACTGTGCGCCAGCGATGATGAACACGAGCGCGATTGCAGTCTGCAGAATCACCAACCACTTATAAGGATCTTCCCCGTGCGCGGTCGGTGAATCCGTATCAGTATATCGTACTTCATATGATTCGAGAAAATTTCCGAGGTACAATGATTCGAGGCCGTCGTCTTCGATGAGTTCCCCGGTACGAAGCGAGCGACGTACATACACGATATAGAGTCCAACCAGCAGGATCGCAATCACATACCTGATAGAAATCACGCCGATTCCAAGGTTCGACGGAAGGAGTGCTGCCAACACCGCCAGCGAATATCCGCCGAGGAAGAACCCGAGATCCCGACGAGTTGCAGTCGCGTTAAAATGGAATTCTCGTCCGTGCATACGCCGTCCCGAAAAGTAGAACACGCTCGCACCGACCAGAAAGAGTCCGATCGTCGCGAGCATAAACGGAGCACCAAGAATCGCCCCCACTCCCACGTGATCGGCAGAAGCGGTCTCTCCTGTCACGAGTCCGTGGATGATCGCAAGTACGGGAATCATCGTCTCGGGAAGCGCCGTTCCGACTGCTGCGAGGATTGATCCCGTCGCACTCTCAGAGACGCCGAGTCGATGGCCGAGCCACTCCACACCATTCGTGAAGATCTCGGCACCGACTAACAGTAACAGAAACGACGCAATCAGCAATCCGAGATTCTCAACGACTCTGGGACCGACCGACAAAACCGCCCCAAAGTAGTCTCCAATCACACGGATATATTCTGAGTCTCATCAGTTAAGCCGTTCTATGTGCGACTCAAACCGTAGATTGTCCGGATCCGAGTCTGAAAAAGGAGTATAGCAGTCAATCGTCGACGTATTCTCGTAGTTGCCAGCAGGGGGTACTGACTTGGAGTTAGCGTGAAGTAGATCCCCTCTTCAAAGTCGATAGATGTATAATCCGATAGGAATCACTTCGAGAGGAGATCGATAGTGAGTGCGTTTGCACTGCTCCCGCTAGTGGCCGTCGTTATGGGACTCGGAGTTGGTTCGCAGTTACTTGCAGACCGACTCGAAGTGCCGAGTATTATCTTCCTCAGTCTTGCGGGTTTACTGATCGGTCCAGCGGGATTTGGCCTGCTCTCTCCAACAACATTCGGCGAATCGATATCTGGAATCGTTGGGGTTGGTGTCGCAATCATCGTATTTGAAGGCGCGTTTCATCTTGATTTCCGGACGCTCCAAGAGGCCCCGTCCGAGGTAGTCCGATTGATTACCATAGGCGCGATGATCTCCTTCGTCGGTACTGCTTGTACTGTACACTTCTTGTTGGCCGCTCCATGGGACACCTCACTGCTTATCGGTTCACTACTAGTTGCGACAGGGCCAACAGTCATTACCCCGATTCTAGATACCGTGGATGTACGGGACCACGTTGCAGCCGCTCTCGAAACAGAAGGAATTGTGAACGACGTCACAGCCGCAATTCTCGCAGTTGTTACATTCAAACTTCTTGTGCTTGAGCGCGCAACACCGCTAGAATTATTTCGGTCGTTCAGCACCCGTCTCGGTGCTGGGATTCTTGTTGGATTGCTCGTCGCAGGGATCATTTGGTATCTCCTCCGACATACATCCCATTCCACTGATAAAGCACCACAACACGCCCAAATGCTCGTCCTGACGGGTGCAGTGATCGCGTTTGCAAGCGCAAATGTGCTTACAGGAGAAGCAGGAATCGCTGCCGTCGCAACCGAAGGATTGCTCCTAGGCAACGCTGAAATCCCTTATCGTGACGAGATCGCCTCATTCAAAAACGACGTAACCCTCTTGGTCCTCTCGTTTATTTTTATTATGCTCACAGGGCTTCTTCGAATCAACGATCTCCTCGCGTTAGGATTGGGAGGTGTCGCCACCGTGCTGGTAATCGGTGTGGTTCTCCGGCCAATTGGGGTGTTGCTTTCGACAATCGGGAATCGCTTCACGCTACATGAACGATTGTTCATGAGCGCAGTCGGGCCTCGTGGGATAATCCCTGCAAGTGTAGCGACATTATTTGCGCTCGAACTCCAGCAAACGGATCCACGTTCCGCAACGCTCCTCGTAGGAACGGTGTTCCTAGTGATATTTTCGACCGTTATGATTGAAGGGGGCTTCGCGCGTCATATCGCCCACCTGCTCGAAGTGATTCCAATGCGCGTACTCGTAATAGGCGGTGGTCGAGTTGGACAAACACTCGCCGAACGATTAGAAGAACGAGGAGAAAATGTCAGCATCATCGACATCGATGAACAGGCCGTAGAAGCTGCTCGGACTGCCGGGTTTCGAGTCCATCGTGGGGATGCAACCGATACAGAGGTGCTTCGTGAGGCGGGCGCTGATCACGCGAAAATCATCGCAGCAGCCACAAGTGACGATGATGTGAATTTACTCGTCTCACAGCTCGCGAAAACGAACTTCGGTGTCGAACAAGTGATTGCCCGGACGAATAATCCGGCGAACGTCAACGCCTTCGAGGAACTCGGAGTCCGTGCAATCTCTGCGGGCCTCTCCGTTGCCTGGGCGATGGATAACGCGATTGAACGCCCGGCAATCTCGAATTGGATGACCGAACTCGAGGACTCTGGCGATGTGCAGGAGGTCGAAGTGACCGCAGAAAGGGTGATAGGCACATCGATTCGAGAGATCAGCCGAGAGATTCCGGAGGGGTGTCTTATCGCTCTCGTCAGTCGAAATAATGAAACATGGGTTCCAGATGGCTCATTCGAGCTTGCATTCGGCGATCATCTCACGATCCTTGGACAGAAAGATGCTGTCAAAACAGCAATCGAACAGTTACATCCCGACAGCCCTGTTTGACTAGTCACCGGGTACGATACAACAGATTGCTTCGTCAGTAAGCATTCAAACTTCTGGCGCGGTCATCGTTCGAAGCCCTCCCCAACGTTCACAAACTATGGAAGCAATGGTATACTATGGACCTCGATCTCCAGATCGAGGGGGCAGACGATCTTAAATCGCGACTGACGGCTGCCCTCGACCGTCTCGGAGAGCTTCAGGCAGGCACGCGGGTCAGTTCGGATGGGTTCTTCTCACGGCCGTTTATGCGTGAGCATACGGAGTTCGATTCGTTCGGTACATTCTGTGACCAGAGTCCGTGGTCGTTTGACACCACGAATGACATTCAGGACGTTCCTTGCCACCGACTGAATGAGTACGTTGCGAGGACAACTGACTTCGACTCTTGGGAAGGGATGAAAACGCAAGCCGCCGAAGAGGAGATTATCGACCAAATCATCTCGTAGGCTACCCGACACCAGGAAGGGCGTTCAGGAGGTGATAAAGCCCATAGCTGACGAGGCCTGCTCCGAACATCGAACCGACCCACGAACCCACCGTGTACCCCACCTTGTGCAATGAGATGCTACTTCCACCTGACGACTCCGCTGCAAGACCGCTACCGACGATGCTCGCGATCATCACCTTGTTAAACGAGATCGGGATTCCGAGGACGATAGCCAGCTGGGCGATGAGGAACGCCGGAATGAGCGCCGCAATAGACCGTCTCGGCCCCAACGAGGCGTACTCGTTCGAGACGGCCTGGACGAGACGCGGCCCCCGGATCCACGCACCCAAGAGAATCCCACCGCCACCAAGTGCGAGCAAATAGATCGAGGGAAGCTGAAGGTCTGACTCGAAAATCGTTTCGAGCGGGCCGGTCGCCAGTCCGACCTGCGTGCCACCGCTCGTGAAGACGACGATGAGCCCCAGTGCAATCAGGAATTGATTGATGCCAGCGGTCTCATCCCGTCGAAGAAGTACACGGGTAACAGCGAGCGCGACGAGACAACTAATGATGCTCACGAGAACCATCCCGAGCGTGTACGTCCCGCCAATCGTCGTTGGCAGAAGCTGTGACTGCGTCGCGATGTACCGCGCGACTGACCCCTGGCGGCCTGTTGCCGTTGGAATGATCGTGAGCTGGATGTTGGCGAGTGTATACCCGACCGCTCCGCCGAGAAGCGGGATTCCCACGGTTTCGGGCACTGATTCACTTCGAAGACCGCGTGCCAATCCGTATGCCAGAACCCCTTCCACGATAGGAATCGCAAACCAGAACCCGAGGATGATGACGTACTCATGGATCGCAAACCCACCACCGATGGCAATCCCCGCACCAACCATCGCCCCGGTGACGGTGAACGCGGATGGAATCGGATACCCGTACGAGTTCCCGATCGTGATGAGCGTTGCCGCTGTGAGCAGGGCAGCTGCCGCTGCCAGCGGCGTGATCGTAACACCTGTGACGAGATCCTTGCCAATCGTCTCGGAGATACTCCCTCCTTGGAGAATCGCACCCAGCCCAGCGACGACCCCAACCAGCAGGGCGGCCCGGAGAACGGAGAGTGCGTTCGCACCGACGGCGGGAGCGACGGGGGCGGAGTTACTGTTGGCCCCGACTGTGAACGACATAAACAGGGCCGCCAAGAGAGCGATACTCAACACCACGAGTACTGAAGCCATTATTGAAAACTACCTCGTAATCGTTATTTGATTAGTCCCGTATTCGGGAGTCCGCACTTGTTATTGCGTCAAAATCGCGTTATGAAATGGATGAAAGCTTCGATTTCGGCTATATATAATCCTGCTGTGCTGATGTTCGGTGTAAGTTACATGGATGTGTCACCATTTTCGTTGAACATACACTTTCGCTCGAGAAAACTGATTAGCGGGTGATTCATTTCGATGACGGGACAGAATATTGGGGAGGATAGCAAATGCGAGCGGGCAGAGAAGGCAAACTACGCCGCCGCGTAAGGATTGGTCATCATTCTCAACCGCGTCGGGGTACTCGTTTCCGTTGTTCGGACACCTACCGTCAGGGTGAATGCCGACGACTCTGCAGTGTTGACAGAAGGTGCGACCTTCCTGCGATACGTTGCGCTCTCGTTAGGCTCCGTCGAGTACACCTTCAGCGTGCGTGGGAATTGGGTTACATTCACTATTTCGAACGTTGCTAGTGCGGTGCTCAAGTGGCAGTGGATCACCCGTAAAATGTAGCGTGATGGTGACATTCGGGTCTCCTAGTTCGCTGGACCCTAGGTCTGACGACACGGAGATAACAGTATCAAACGACTGAGGAGGGCCATCTGAAAATGCTGATGGAGCGTTTCCAGCCGGGAAAGCGCTCCCAAGTCCTCAAAACGGCACGGTTTTGTGGCGGTGACGGGTACAGTCGGCAATGTCAAACCCCATCCCATGGCACTCCAAAGATTGGCAGATGGAACGATTCGTCTCCGTGCGTACTGGCTGGACGCGGAGCCAAGAAAGATCAGCTCCTATACATTGTCTCCGTCCACCCAGGAATAGATTACGTGCGACCGCAGAACGATCCTAAAAGATGGCGGAGTTAGCCTTCGCGGCCGCACGAATTGCAATTGCCATAGTTCTCGTGTTTCTAAACGGGTTTTTCGTGGCCGCTGAGTTCGCGTTCGTGCGGTTGCGACCGACATCGGTCGAAACGCTTGTTCAAGAAGGTCGCCGTTCGGCGACAGCCGTTCAGGAGGCCACCCAAAACCTCGATGACTATCTCGCCGTCTCTCAACTCGGAATCACCATCTCGTCGCTCGGATTAGGCTGGATCGGAGAACCTGCAGTTGCAGTTCTCCTCGATCCCATCCTAACGCCGCTTCTTCCAGCCAATGCAGTCCACGTGGTGACCGTTGCAGCCGGCTTCGGCATTATCACGTTTCTCCACGTCGTTTATGGAGAATTAGCGCCCAAAACACTCGCTATTCAAGAAGCGGAGCAGATTGCGCTTGTGGTTGCACCGCTGATGAAGGTCTTTTATTATGTCTTCATCCCCGGGATTATCCTGTTCAACGGTACCGCAAATCTTTCGACGCGACTCATCGGCGTCGCGCCGGCGTCGGAAACTGACGAAACCCATACCGAAGAAGAAATCCTGGCAATTCTCTCGGAGGCGGGGGAAGCAGGCCGGGTCGATATGGAAGAGGTGGAGATGATCGAACACGTGTTCGAGTTGGATGATACATCAGTTCGTGAAATCATGCGGCCCCGTCCAGATGTTACGAGTGTTCCTGCGGATACACCACTGTCTGATCTTCGCTCCATAGCCATCGAAGCCGAGTATACCCGCTACCCCGTCATCGACGAGAGTGAGCAGGTGAGCGGATTCATCGATGTCAAGGATATTTTGCGAATCAGTGAATCTATCGAGGGAACCGAATCGATCACGGCTCGTGACCTCGTTCGCGACATCGTCGTCGTCCCAGAGACGCTCCATGTCGATGAGCTACTGGCAAAGTTCCAATCAGATCAGCGGCAAATGGCGGTGGTGATAGATGAGTGGGGAGCGTTCCAAGGACTCGTGACGGTCGAAGACGTCGTCGAGGAGGTCGTCGGCGACATTCGTGACCAGTTCGATCTTGAGGAACCCAACCCATCAATCGAGGGTCTCGATAGCGGGGGTTACAAAATCGATGGGGATATCTCGCTGACAGCGGTGAATGAAACGCTAAGCACGTCGTTCAAGACTGCAGACTTCGAGACGCTCGGTGGGTTCGTGTTGAGTCGGTTAGGGCATGCACCTGAAATCGGCGATACCATCGATGAAGATGGCTATCAATTGCGGGTGGATGAGGTTGATGGAACCAGGATTTCAACCGTGAATGCAGCCGTCAAGAATGAGTAGATTGGATTCGTGTTCGTGACCGTTACGAGCTTCAGGAACTGATATCCGCTATGACCCTTCAGGTTGCTGGGCTGGAGGATCCTCAGGTCCGAGTCGGGATGGCACTCGATAGCATCGGCGAATCACAGGCAAGGAAGCGAGTCCAACCGGATATGTTCTTCACACACCAGATTGTAATGTTACCTTGTCCGCCTATCGATCCGGGTGACGGGCAGTAGTTGAGACCGGTCGTCTCAATGCATATGGTTCTCTCTACGGATGCCTGCCAGGCGTGAATCAGTGAGTATTTGGCTCGAAACTATTCACGCCCCGGGATCAGATGTATCGAATCTTGTGGAATCACTACTTGTACCTCTGAGCCATTCTCAAGCGCTAGTCGTTCGAACGTCGGCGGACGAACATTCGCCGTGAGAGTGATCGACCCCGCTTCAATCTCGATATTCATCCGGTATTCGCTCCCCTCATTCAACCAGCGAGTAACTGTTCCAGTGACCGTATTTTCCGTTCGGTCACCGTCGGCAATGTAGGGGGGTTCGATTTCTACCCGCGATGGATGAATACAGACCGTCACCGTCGACGTATGGATATCTGACGCGGTCGTCTGGAACTGGATATCACCGAGCCGAACCGTTACTCCGTCTGTTGTTTGGTCGATCACCGTCCCATCAAAGAGGTTCTCGTTCCCGGTAAAGCGGGCGACAAATCGGTTCGTCGGTCGGGTGAGCACTGTCGACGGCGAGCCTACTTGTTCGAGGTCACCATCCCGAACGATAGCGATTCGATCACCGAGTGCCGTCGCCGTCCGCTGATCGTGCGTGACGTATAGAATCGGGATTTCAAGCGATTCGAACAGGCTGTGCAGTTCGTCCCGAAGTCGTTTCCGGATCGGCGCGTCGAGACTCGACAACGGCTCATCGAGGAGGAGTACGTCTGGGTCAGTCGCCAGCGTTCGTGCGAGGGCCACTCGTTGTCGTTCTCCACCGGAGAGAGTTGGAGGCTTTCTATCGAGTATGTCCTCTATTTCAAAAAGCGTCGCAAGTTCGTCGACGCGATCGCTTGCTGTGGCCGCGTATGCGATGTTTTCGCGGGCGGTCATGTGTGGGAAGAGCGCCCCTTCCTGGAAGACCATCCCTACGTGTCGATCTTGGAGCGGTAAGCCGACCAGTTCTCGCCCATCGAGCTGAATCGATCCCGAATCGGGGCTGGTGATCCCGGCGATTAGCGAGAGGAGGGTCGTCTTTCCGCTGCCAGACGGTCCTAAGACGGCGAGTACTTCTTCCTCGACCGTCAGGTCCACTGGGCCGAAGTCGAACTGGCCGTAGGCTTTGTGAAGTCGAGAGAGTTCGAGTGTCATTCCCATGGATTCGAGGCAACTGTATTGAGAATCAATAGAGCCGCGGCAGCGATCAATACTAACAGTATCGCCACCGGATAGGCGTTATCCAGGCCGAGCTCGATAAACGCCACCCAGATCTGAACCGGCATCGTCCGTGGATAGTACGCCAGCATCATCGTCGCGCCGAACTCACCGATCGCTCGTGCGAAGGCAAGC
>Ga0207851_100104_pt1 | contig 70857 bp, 68 predicted proteins | sample A23E3SouthBayCA_FD_187747 | JGI IMG/M metagenome (GOLD analysis project Ga0207851, IMG submission 187747) | Aerobic enrichment media microbial communities from Eden Landing Ponds, California, USA - A23 E3 (SPAdes) | ecosystem: Environmental > Aquatic > Marine > Unclassified | place: Emeryville... | reverse complement strand
TCCCACCGTTCCCCGTGCGGCGCGGGACGTTCCACCCGCGGCCCGCGTCACGCGGCCCGATTCCCTTTCGGCGTCTTCGCTGACGCCGGTTCCCCTGCACTCCCTTTCACAGGCCCGCGAAACGACCGTCAGCACCAGCCCCGCTCGTGACGAAAAACCGGCAGTATTCGCCGCCCGCATCTCCGCGTCGCGACGCATGAATTATGAGCATGGGTAATTACTTGAGTCTACAGGTCCGATCTGGACACGTATGGCGACCAGACACGCGACGGGTGGCCTCGCCCACCCGACGGTCGTACCCGAGAACTTCGAGCCCGACGACGAGACGGCGTCCGAGCGGGACACGGCCCCGTCCAAGCGGGACACGGCCCGTTCCGGGACGAGCGCGGACGCCGACGAGCGTCACTGACGGCCCACGTGCCTGTCCGCGAGAAGAAGCTTCTTGTGTCCCACCGCGGTAACGCGGGGTATGGGACTGTTCGACCGGATCCGCGGCGGCGACGACGACCCGCGGGTCGCTTTCTTCGGCATTGACGGGGTACCCTATAGCCTCATCGCGGACCACCCCGAGGAGTTCGAGAACCTGACCGCACTCATCGACGAGGGGAGCGGCGGTGCCATCGACAGCATCGTCCCGCCCGAGTCGAGCGCCTGCTGGCCGGCGCTCACCTCCGGCGTCAACCCCGGCGAGACGGGCATCTACGGCTTCCAGGACCGCGAGGTCGGCTCCTACGAGACGTACGTCCCGATGCGGCGGGACTTCCAGGCCACCCGCGTCTGGGACCGCGTCCAGCAGGCCGGCCGCGAGGCGACGGTGATGAACGTCGTCACGACGTTCCCGCCCCAGCGCGACGTCCAGCGCATGGTCTCTGGCTTTCTCTCCCCGGGCGTCGACAAGGCCGCCTACCCCGACGACTTCCGCGACTACCTCCTCAGTATCGACTACCCCATCGACGTCAACGCCGGTCTCGGCAAGAAGGACAAAGGCGAGTTCATGGAGAACGCCCACGAGACGCTGGACAGGCGCCAGGAGGCGTTCAAACACTACGTCGAACAGGACGACTGGGACCTGTTTTTCGGCGTCTACATGGCCACCGACCGTGTGAACCACTTCCTCTTCCGCGACTACGAGCACGACGGCGAATACGCCGAGGAGTTCGTGGACTTTTACCGCAAGGTCGACCGCTATCTGGGCGAGCTCCGCGAGATGCTCCCCGACGACGTGACGATGATGGTCGCCTCGGACCACGGGTTCACGACGCTGGACTACGAGATCAACTGCAACGCCTGGCTCCGCGATCAGGGATATCTCTCCTACGGCGACGGCGCCGACTACGTCTTCCAGCTGGGCGCGTGGTGCCGCGAGGGCGGCGACCTCGAGGTCGACCCCGACTACGCCGGCGATATCGACGAGCTCGTCGACCCGGCGACGCTCGACATCGACTACGAGGACGGCGCGCTGGTCGCCGAATCCGCCGACGAGCGCGACGAGGCCGTCGGGGTGCTCGAAGACGCGTCACCCGCAGTGGTCGACGACAGCGGGGGGAGCGTCACCGCAGTCGTCGTCGACTCGGTCGACGTCGACACCCACCTCGCCGGCGACGAAGGGAGCGAGGAGTACCACGTCGAGGCCGACCTCGTCGAGGTGACCGGGAGCGCCTACGTCGACGGGAACACCGTCGTCGCGCTCACCGAGGAGGCTCGCGACGAGGTCGTCGCGCCCCTCGACGGCGCGACGCCCGCCTCGCTGGGCATCGACCGCGCCGACTCCACCGAACTGTTCGACGGCGTCGAGGTGTCGGAGGACGACGGCGCGTTCCACGCCACTGTGACCGCCGCCGAGGGCGTCGACCTCGGGACGGACCTCGACCCGGACCGGGACGTCCTCGAGTACACGCACGACGAACTCGGCGACATCGCCGACGAGGCGACGGCCTACTCGCTCATTCCCGGGCGCTTCTACGTCAACCTCGAGGGCCGCGAGCCCCGCGGGAGCGTCCCGCAGGAGGAGTACGAGGAAGTCCGCGCCGAGCTGAAGGCGGAACTCGAGAGTCTCGAGGGGCCGAACGGCGAACCGGTCGCCAGTCAGGTCGTCACGAAAGAAGAGGCGTTCCGCGGCGACCACGACGACATCGCGCCGGACCTCGTCGTCGTCCCGAACCACGGCTTCGACCTCAAATCCGGGTTCAAGGGCCGCAAGGACCCCTTCGTCGAGTACGGCGCGCGCAACGGGATGCACAGTTTCGACAACGCGACGCTGGTCGTCGACGACGAGGAGGCTCGCATCGACGACGTCGACCTCTACGACATCGCGCCGACCATCCTCGACCTGATGGAGATCGACTACGAGCGCGGCGAGTTCGACGGGTCCTCGCTGGTCTGAGCGGCTCGCGACGGAGCGGCACGTCGGGGTTTTCAGTTCGCGGGAACGCGCACCCCTTTATATCCCTTATCACCGCGAAGTCGCACATGTGAGGTGCTAAGATGGCAACCAGAGCGGCCACCCCCCTGTCCGAGGCATTCGAGTTCGAGGTCGACGGGGCACTGACGGCGTACTGGATCGCGGCGTTGCGCGTCATCACCGGCTGGTGGTTCTTCCACGCCGGCGTGACCAAACTCATTACCGACGGCCTGAACTTCACGTACGGGCCGGGCTACCTGAAGGGGATGACGGGCACGGCGCTGGGTCCCCTTCCGGTGTGGATGGGCGAGAACCTCGCGTGGCTGATCAAGCCGGGCGTGCCGCTGTTCGAGACGCTCATCGGCCTCGCGCTTATGGCGGGCGTCCTCGTCCGTCTGGCCGCCTTCGGCGGGGCCTTCTTCATGACCCTGTTCTGGGTCGGCAACGCCGGCTTCGGCCACGGCCTCGTCACGGGCGACTTCATGGGGCTGCTGCTGTTCGTGACGATGGGCGTGCTCGCGACGGGGCGGTACTACGGGCTCGACGCGGTCATCGAGCGGACCGAGTTCGTCCGGCGGCGACCGCGGCTGAAATACCTGCTCGGCTGAGGAGGTGACAGGACATGCAAACCACTACCATCGACAGGGCGTTGCTCGCACTCAGCGGGGCGCTGGTCCTCACGGGGACCGTCGTCCTCGGGATCGTCGAGATCCTCGCTGGCGAACCGTACGGCGCGGCACCGGTCGAACAGACGAACGCGGCGGGCGAGGTCGTGAACACGATCTACCCCGCCGTCGACCCGACGATCAGGACCGGGCTGGTCATCGCCGGCCTCGTCGTCTTGCTCGCGGCCGCGGGCTACCGGATGGCCCGGGGCGTCGGCGCGGCCGACGAGGTCGCCCACCAGCCGGAAGTCGTGGCCGACTGACCGGTCACCGCCACCGGCCGTCTCGCGGTTTGTTTTTCGCGGCAGTACGGTCGCGAGTAGGTCGCAGCGACTCGCTCGTGAGCGGCCCGAGCGGCGGACTCGCGATGGCGACGCCACCGCCGTCGGCCGCGGGTCTGACGCCCGTCTGACGGGTAGTTTTGCCGCTCGACCGATAAGAACGCGTATGGCGAGTTTGACGGAAGTGTACGACGGACACCTGCGCACGGTGACGACCTCGCGGCGGGTCTCGCTGGGCGCGGGCCTGTTCGCGCTCGGCGCGGCGATGGTCGTCGGCAGCATCGTCGTCGCGACGACCGGCCTGGGCGCACAGTTCGGTCTCGACCGCATCGCCGCGCGACGTCTCGCGGGCGTGCTCGCGGGACTGGGCCTCCCCGCCACGGTGCTGGGCGTCTTCGCCGTCCTCCCGTCCGGGCGGACGACCCGCGCGGCGTCGGTCATCGGCGCGAGCGTGACCGTCCTCGGCGTCGCGCTGTTCTGGGTCGCCTACCCCGACCAGTGGTTCGGCACCGGCGACGCCCTCGCCGCCGTCACCGCGGTCGTCTACGCCGCCGGCGCGATGACCACCCTCTCGTGTCTGTTCGCCGGACTCGCGACGTTCAAGACGCGCAACGACCCCGGCGGCACCGCCCGGATGGAGATCACCGAGGAGGGCGGCGTTCGCCTCGTCGAAGACGCCGACCCCGTCCCCGGCTTCGGCAGCGTCGGCTTCTTCGGCCGGGACCCGGACGGCGAGGTCGACACTCAGACCAATCGCGAGTCGTCGCCGGGTCCCGACGAGCGCGACCCCGAGGCCGCCGGCGCGGAGATAATCGGCTCCGGTCGCAGTTCGTCGTCGGGCCGATCCAGCGGCGCGAACCGCGGCGGCTCCGCGAGCGGTAGCCCGACCGCCGACGGCGGCTCCGCCACCGTCGACGACCGGTCGACGGGCGATGCGGGTCCGCCCCGCAACGACGCCGAGTTCCTCGACGCCGCGACCGAGCGCGGCCGTCCCGACGCCTACTGCGGCAACTGCGAGCACTTCGAGTACGTCAAGGTCGACGAGAAGATCACGCCCTACTGCGGGCTGCAGGGAGACATCATGGACGACATGGACGCCTGCAGCGAGTGGTCGGAAGCGAAGTGAGCGCCGCGAAACGAGCCGTCGCCGCGACTACCTGATCTTCTCGCCCGGTTTCGCGTCGCCGTGTGTCGTCAACAGGTCGGCCTCCTCGCCCGCTGCGAGGACCATCCCGTTGGATTCGACGCCGAACAGTTCCGCCTTCTCCATGTTCGCGAGGAGGACGACCTTCGTCCCCGGCAGCCCCTCCACGTCGTGTAGCTGCTGGATCCCGGCGACGACCTGGCGCGTCTCGAGGCCGATGTCGACCTCCAGCCGGACGAGGTCGTCGGACTCTTCGATGGCTTCCGCCGTCTGGATCCGGCCGACGCGGATGTCGAGAGCCTGGAAGTCCTCGAAGCCGATCCGGTCGTCGGCGAGCGCCTCGACGTCGAGGGCGGGCGCGTCGTCGGCGTCTTCGGACGCCCCGTCGGCGCTCTCGTCGGTGTCGTCGTCAGCCCCGCCGCCGTCCGATTCGTCGTCCTCCGCATCGACGCCCGCGTCGTCGGCCTCGGAAACGGCCTCCTCGACGCGCGCTTCGAGTTTGGCGTTGAGTTCGTCGACGCGTTCCTCGTCGATCTTTGCGAACAGTTCGGTCGGTTCGCCGAACTCGCTCGGCGGGTCCTCCAGGGCGGCGTCGAGCGTGACCTGAGCCACGTCGCCGTCCTCGTTCAGCTGGTCCCACAGATCCGCCGCGGCGGCGGGCGTCGCCGGCGAGACGAGGACGGCGACGGCCTTCGCGACCTGGACGCAGTCGCGGATGACCGGCGCGGCCTCTTCCTCGTCCAGGTTCCAGGGCTCGTGGCGCTGGATGTACTCGTTGCCGAAGCCCGCCAGTTCGACCGCGGCCTGCGTGGCCTTCCGGACGGAGTAGTCGTCGATGGCGCCCTCGAACTCCTCGACGGCGTCCTCGATGCGCTCTTCGACCTCGGTGGAGAGGGGCGCGTCGGGCGTGCCGCCGAAGTTGCGCTCGGCGAACAGCAGCGAGCGGTAGGCGAAGTTGCCGACGTTGCCGACGAGTTCGCCGTTGACCCGCTCGCGCAGGCGGTCCCAGGAGAAGTCGATGTCGTCCTGGAAGCCGCCGACGGTCGTGATGTAGTAGCGCAAGAGGTCCGGATGGAAGCCCTCGTCGAGGAACTCGCGGGCCCAGATCGCCCGGTTGCGACTCGTCGAGAACGCGTCGCCGTCGAGGTTCATGAATCCGCTCGCGACGACCGAGCGCGGCTCGGCGTAGCCCGCTACCCGGAGCATCGCGGGCCAGAAGACGGTGTGGTGCTGGATGATGTCGCGGCCGATGACGTGGACGATCTCGCCGCCGCCCGGCGCGGCCTCGTCGACGCTCGGGGCCTCGCCGTCGGCCTTCCAGGCGGCCTCCCAGTCGTACGTGTCCGCGCCGACGCGCTCGCTGTACTGCCGGGTGGAAGCGATGTACTCGATGGGCGCGTCGACCCAGACGTAGAGGACGAGGTCGTCGCCGGACCCGTCGTCTCCACCCTCCACGTCGGGGTAGTCGAACCCCCAGTCCAGATCCCTGGTGATACACCAGTCTTCCAGCCCCTCCTCGATCCACTGGCGGGGCTGGTTCTGGGCGTTCGCGGTCCCCTCCATCCGGTCGAGGAAGCCCGAGAGGTACTCGTCAAGGTCGGAGACGCGGAAGAACTTGTGGGTGCGCTCGCGGTACTCGGCGGGGTTGCCCGTGATGGTCGAGACGGGGTCTTCGACCTCGCCGGGTTCGAGGTGGCGCTGGCAGCCGTCGTCGCACTCGTCGCCGCGGGCGTGGGCGCCGCAGTACGGGCAGGTCCCCTCGACGAAGCGGTCGGGCAGCGGCTGGTCCTCCTCGGGGTCCCAGGCCACGGTCACCTCGTCTTCGTAGATGTACCCCTCGCGTTCGAGGGCCTCGACGATTTCGTAGGTGAGTTCGCGGTTTTCCTCGTCGTGAGTCGTGCCGTAGTTGTCGAAGTCGACGTCGAAGCGCTCGAACGTCTCGGCGTACTGCTCGTGGCGCTCGCGGGCGAGGTCCTCGGGGTCGACGCCCTTCTGCAGGGCCTCGACGGCGACGGGCGTGCCGTGCATGTCGGTGCCGCAGACGAACGCGGTCTGCTGGTCGAGCGTGCGCAGTGCACGAGTGAGTACGTCGCCGCCGACGTACGTGCGCAGGTGGCCGATGTGCAGGTCGCCCGTCGGGTATGGCAGCCCGCAGGTGACCACCGCCGGGTCGTCGGTGGGGAAGTCGTCGTGGCTCATGCTATGCGATACCGCCAGTCGATTCTTTAACGCGCTGGTTTCGGTTCATGGTCTGTCGCGGGTGCCGTCCGCGGCGCAGCCGCGGTACGGCGCGGGCGTGGCTCTCGAGCGGTGCGGTCACCGGTCGGGGTTCGCCCGGACGCCCGCGGGGCCGGTCGCCCCGCACGGGGTATGAGCCCGGTCGCGACTGGGTCCACCCGACGCTATCGGAGAAGGTACATACGCAACACGCGGGCGGGTGGACGGCTGAACACGTCCTTCCCTCGTCCCGGCCGCGACAAAAACCGTTCGGCTCGGCGTCGTGAGACAGCGATCGAGACGGGAATGCGACACCGTTCGACCCGTCCGCTCCACCCCCATCCGGAGCGCGATACAGCGACAGCGGTTGTCCAGAACTATCCGCTGGTGTCCGTGTCGGTCCCGCCCATCCCGCCGTCGGTGTCCGTACCGCCCATGCCGCTCTCGGTGTCGGTCCCGCCCGTGCCGCTCGCGGTGCCCGTACCGCTCTCGGTGTCGGTACCCCCGCTGCCCGGATAGGCCGTGAGCGTGTCGTCGACGATGACGCGGCCGATCATGTCCGGCGGGTGGTTCCGACAGAGGTAGTTGAACACGCCGGTCTCCTCGAAGGTGACCTCGGCCGTGCTCCCGGAGAAAATCTGCTGGTCGTAGCCCTTCTTCGGGACCGTGACGGTGTGGAACTGGTTCGTGGCGTTCTCTATCGTGACCGTCGTGCCCGGCGGGACGCGAACGACCCGTGGATCGAAGTCGTACGTTTCGGTCATCGTGACCTCGTTCGTGTCCACCGGGTCCGGGTCGTTGAGGATGTTCCAGTCGTAGTCCGGGTGTTCCCTGGCGGCCGTCGAAGTGCCGATCACCGAAAACGGCTGTGTCGTCTGCTGGAGACCGACCTGCTCGGTCGTCCCGTTGCCGCCGCCGTCGCCACCGTCGCCGCCGTCGCTCCCCGGCGGGTCGCCACCACCGAAACATCCCGCCAGTGCGACCGCGCTTACACCTGATGCCATCCGGAGTACGTCCCGTCTCGAAACCATCGTTCGGTTGTGTCACAAACCCCCGTCGTTGTTAAGCTTTCCCGAACTGTCACCAATCCTTGCCGCTTTTCGCCACAGTTGAATCACATCGTAGTAAACAAACTCCTGACAGTATTTCGGGCCGCGTGCGTGCTCGTCGACGGGCCGCGGCGCGGTCGACCGGTCGGAGGTTACTCCCACGTGATCCACGCGAGGAAGGCGAGCGCGACGAACTCGAGGACGTTCAGCGCCATCGTGCCGCGCTTGGCGATGGGCGCGGAGTAGTAGACCCAGCTGTGAAACGTCGCGTGGAAGGTGTAGAGGTAGACCGCGAGCAGGTTCTGGGCCAGCAGGACGCAGGCGAAAATCAGCAGGCCGAGCGTGTGCTTGGCGCCGTGGGAGCGGTAGTTGCGCCCCCAGACCGCCGCCAGGGCGACGAGGACGACGATGTTCAGGACGACGGCGCCCCGCGCCGCCTCGAACCAGAGGTTCAGCGGGACCACGGGGATCGCGGCGCTGGCGCCCGCCGCTGTCGCCGTCTCGACCCAGGCCCCGCTCATGCTCGGATCACCCCTATGGGGTGGTGACTGTTATACGCTGTCCAAAATTCGTCCACACTCGCTGCCGGGTGGTTCACGCTCGGCGTTCGGGTTGCTGGTCGCTGTCTCATGGTTCCTCGTCCAGTACGGTGTCGAGGACGTCCTCGACGGTGTCCCAGTTGGCGCGGCTCTGCTCGGTGGGGAGGTAGACGGCGCCGTAGTCGTCGCCGCTTTTCGCGACGACGTTGTTCTCGACGAGGACGTCCATGTGGTGGCGGACCGTCGTGTAGTCGAGGTCCAGGTCCTCGGCGAGCTGGTTGGCGTTGCGCGGCCGCTCGTCGACCGCGCGCAGGATGCGCGCCCGGTTCTCCCCGCCCCGGGTGCTGGCGAGCACGTACCAGAGCACCCCTTCCATCGTCCCGTCAGACACGGGGCCTCCGTTTAATAGCACCGGCGAGGCTTCCGAACGAGGACACGTCGGCGACGGCCCCGGCGGCGACGGTCCCGGCGGCCGGCGCGCCGCGCGGTCGTCGAGACCCCGCCCGCCAGCGCCGGTTCAGACCAGCGTGAAACCCAGCGCGAACACGCCGAGCGTGATCAGCAGGCGGCCGACGCTCCCGACGAACGTCGCCGCGGCGAACTTCAGGTAATCCTCCTCGAGCACGGCGAAGGCGTAGATGGAGAGCGTGTCAGGAAAACCGGGGACACACAGCGCGAGCGCCAGGCCGACGTAGCCGAACCTGCGGGAGAGCTGGACGACCTTCGATTCGGACCACTCCACGATGTCGAATCGCGACCGCCGCAGCGCCCGGATGACCGGCCCGGACTGCTTGGCCTCCTGACCGATGTGGAAGGCGAAGACGCTCCCGGCGGCCTTGCCGAGGCCGCTGACGACGATGACGATCGCGTAGTTGGCTTCGACCGGGAGCCCGAGACTGAGCGTCTCCGCCGGCGGGAGGACGACCTCGCTGGGAAGCGGGAGGATGAAGGCGATCAGAAAGGAGTAGAGCCAGATGATGAACAGGCCCACTGGTCCGGTCGCCGTCTCGACGAGGTGTTCGATATCGCCCAGGTCGACCAACACGGGGAGGACCGCCCCGCCGACCGTCGAGGCGAGCGCCGCGAGGGTCGCCTCGTGGAGGGTGAAATCGATCGCCGGGACCAGCGGGTCGAGCACGTTCGGCGATTAGCGATCGGGGTGGGTAAGTGTTGATATTCGCGCCGAACTCGCCAGGTCGCCACTCCGGCCGCGGGGGCGTCAGCAGGGCGACGACCCGCTCAGTTAGTCCTTCGCAGTTAGCACCAGCATCCGCGAGCGACCACCGGGAGCGATGCGGTTCGCCGTCAGAGCAGCTCTGACGAGCCTCGAGGCGTGCCACGCCGCGAGACACCGGACGCAAGCGAGCGACGCGAGCGCGCCGTCCGGCCTTTTTCCCCATGTTTTTTCGGTAGCGAGGGACCGTCGGTCCCTCGGACCATGCGAACGGCGCAAAGCGCCGTGAGCAGACGGAGGATGGGTTGCGGGCCGTCGGCCCGCGACCGCAAACCGTGGCGGCGACGCCGCCACGCGCCCGCAGCGCGCCCCTGGCGCGCGAGGAACTCTCCGTCACAAAAAGTGGATTAGTACCAGTCGAGGTCGGCGACGAACGACCGCAGCATCGAGCGGGTGACGTGGGGCATGCAGACGACGCGCATCTCGCCGGCGCCGGTCTTGGAGACGCGCCAGCCCCGCGAGCGCAGCTCCTCGGTCATCGGCATCGAGAGGTCGGCGGCGACGACCGGCAGCTCCGGCTCGACCACGTCGTGCCCGCGGGCGGCCAGCCGGTCGGCCAGCCACTCCGCGTTGGCCATCGACGTCTCGTACTGCTCGCGGTAGCCCGCGGGCCAGAGCTCCTCCATCGCGGCCACCGCGCTCGCCACGCCCGCGCCGCTCCGGGTGCCCGTCAGCGTCACCTGGTGGCGCGATTCGAGATACGGCGTCCGGATGGCGAGCTCGTCGAGCAGGTCCTCGGAGCGGGCGAGCAGGCCGCCGGCGGGGATGGCGGCCTGGCCCATCTTGTGGGGGTCGATGGTCAGCGTGTCGACGGCGGCGTCGCCGAAGTCCCACGCGTGGTCGGTGAAGGGGAGGACGAACCCGCCCCAGGCGGCGTCGACGTGACAGAGCGCGTCGACTTCGTTCGCGAGGTCCGCGATGGCGGGCACGGGGTCGACGTAGCCGTACTCGGTCGAGCCGGCGACGGCGACCACGCAGACGGTGTCCTCGTCGACGAGTTCGGCCATCGCCGCGGGGTCGGCGCGGTGGTCGGTCGTCGGCGCTTTCCGCAGTTCGACGCCGAGGACGTTCGCGGCCTTGGTGAAGCTGAAGTGCGCGTTCGCCGGCGCGACGACGTTGGGGTCGTCGGTGTCGGCGCGGTTGCGGGCGATGCGCACAGCTTGAATGTTGGCCTCGGTCCCGCCGCTGGTGACGTAGCCCGCGGGGTCGGGGTGGCCGGTCACTTCGCCGAGCAGTTCGACCGCGCGCTCCTCGAGTTCGCTGACCGTCTCGTAGGTACCGGGGTCGCCGGGGTTGGTGGCGAGAAAGCGCTCGGCCGCCTCCCGAGCCGCCGGGTGCGGTTCGGTACACATCGACGACAGGACGCGCTCGAAATCCTGCGGCTCGGCCAGCTGCATACCCACACGGACGGGAGCGACCCGCTTAGGGATTGCGCTCGCCGTACGCGCGGTCGAGGTAGTCGACGAGGGCCTCGACCGTCTCGGGGTCGTACGTCCAGGCGCCGCGGTATCGTCCCGGTTCGTCCGGGTCGGTCGCCTCGGCGATGAGCGCGCACGCCATCGCCGGGTCCCCGCCGCCGTCGAACGCGAGGACCCAGAACTCGCCGAGTTCGCCGCCCGCCGCCGTCCGGACGGTGACGCCGGGAGCCTCCGGCGGTTCCCAGTCGGGTTCGCCGTAGACGGCCACGTCGAGGTCCGTCTCGTCGGCGAGGCGCTCGTAGACCGGATACTGCGAGCGAAACGCGGAGAGCGACTGGAAACCGGCGTGGAGCGCGCCGCGGCCGGTCCGGTAGGCGCGGTCCTCGAACTCGCGGCTGGTCGCGAGGAGGTGGCGCCGGTCGGTCGCCGAGAACTCCGTCCCGGCGAGTAACCCGGTGAGGTCGCGAAACGCCGAGGCGCGGGTCTCGGCGTCCCACGGCGCCGCGCGGGCGGGGTCGACGAGTTCCCCGAACGCCGCCGCCGGGACCGACCCCAGGTACGACTCGCCCTCGCTGACGGTCAGGTACCCCTTCGACTCCGGGACGGGGAGCGACTCGTGGACGAGGTCTGCGTCGAACCGGGCCAGCAGGGGCTCGAGGTCGCGATACGGCGCCGGCCCGAAGACCGTGACCCGCTTGCGCGGGCCGACGAGCCGGTCGAGGACGGCCGCGAGCGAGTCGGCGTCGCTACGCATCGTCGTCACGCTCGCTGGCAGTTTCACCGCCGTTTCCGGCTCTCGTGTGTTCTCGCCGCGCGTGACCTCCTTCCACGTCCGCCCGGAGCGCCGCCGCGAGGAGTGCGTCGGCGGTCGACGACAGCTCCGTCAGCGTCACCGACTCGCTCCCGGGGTCGTACGTCACGAGCCCCGCGTCGGCGAGCACCGGCAGGTGGACGTGGCGGAGTTGCACCGCGACCGACCCGTGATCGGTTTCGCCGCGCGCGGGGCTGATCTTTCCCCGCTCGGAGCCGACCTTCCCGCGCATGACGGACGCCGCGAGCGCGTCGGCGCCCGGGCCCGACTCGACCCACCCGGTCACGCAGTCGGCGAGCGTCGCCAGCGACGCCTCGCCGTGCTCGTCGAGGTAGTAGAGGACCACGCGACGGTGCGGGTGCGCCAGCGCGTGAAAGAGCGCCGAGACCTCGCCCGGGTCAGTCATGGCCCGCTAGAGTTCTCGAAGCCGGCGCTTCAATCTATCGCCGGTAATGGGTCGCTACCGCGCGGTCCGAGCAATCGCGTCAGTCGAGCGACCGGGCTACCGCACCGACTCGAGCAGCAGCTTCTGCTCGACGCGCTTGACCTCGTGTTGCACGTCCCGGACGGCGTCGATGTTCGCCGAGATGGAGGTGATCCCCTCCTCGACGAGGTAGTCGACCATCTCCGGCTTCGAGGCGGCCTGTCCGCAGATGCTCGTCGCCACGTCCCGCTCGCGGCAGGTCTCGATCACGTCGCCGATGAGTTCGAGCACCGCGGGGTGAAGCTCGTCGAAGCGGTCGGCCACCTGTTCGTTGTTCCGGTCGACCGCGAGGGTGTACTGCGTGAGGTCGTTCGTGCCGAAGGAGGCGAAGTCGATGCCGGCGTCGGCCATCTCGTCGACCGAGAGCGCCGAGGCGGGCGTCTCGACCATCACGCCCCACGAGCGCTTCTCGGGGTCGATCCCGGCCTCTTCCATCAGGGCGCGCGCCCGGATCACGTCCTCGGCGTCGTTGACCAGCGGCAGCATGAGCTCGACGTTGTCGTAGCCCAGGTCCCAGAGCCGGCGGAACGCCTCGAGCTCGTGGGCGAAGAGGTCGGGCCGGTCGAGGCTGCGGCGGATGCCGCGGTAGCCGAGCATCGGGTTGTGCTCGGCGGGCTCGTCCTCGCCGCCGTCGAGCTGGCGGAACTCGTCGGTGGGCGCGTCGAGCGTCCGCACCCGGACCGGCCGGGGGTAGAACTCCTCGGCGACGCGGCGGACGCCGTCGACGATCTCCGAGACGTAGGCGTCGGCACCGTGGTCCTCGACGTACCGGGTGGGCGTCTTGTTCGTCGAGAGGATCATGTGCTCGATGCGCAGGAGGCCGACGCCGTCGGCGCCGGTGGCGGCCGCGCGCTCGGCGGCGTCCGGGATGGAGACGTTGACCTTCACTTCGGTCGCGGTCATGGGCTTGACCGGCGCCTGCGGGCGGACCTCCTCGACGGGTTCGCGCTCGCCGTCGTCGATGGCGTCGCCCCGGGCGACGGTGCCCTTGTCGCCGTCGATGGTGACGACCTGGCCGTCGTGGAGGCGCTCGCTGGCGTGCTGGGTGCCGACGACGGCCGGGACGCCCAGCTCGCGCGAGACGATGGCGGCGTGGCTGGTCATCCCGCCCTCGTCGGTGACGATGCCCGCGGCGCGTTTCATCGCGGGCACCATGTCCGGCGTCGTCATCTCGGCGACGATCAGGTCGCCATCCTCGACCTTGTCGAGGTGGTCGAGCTTGGAGACGATACGCGCCGGCCCCGCGGCCTTGCCGGGGCTGGCGCCGAGCCCCGTGAAGATCACGTCGCCGTCGCCGGTTGTCCCGGGAGCATCGCCGCTCGCGCCGGCGCCGCCGGCACCGGACTGACCGCCGCTCCCGGCACCGCCCGCGCCGCCCGTCGCGCTTCCGCTCCCGCTCTCACTGCCGCCGTCGGCCACGCCCGAGGCGACGCCGTTCGCACCGCTGGCGCCCGCTCCCGTCGCGTCCGCGCCAGCCGTGTCGCCGCTCCCCGCGTCCTCGTCGATGGTCGTGATCGGTCGGGACTGGAGGACGTACAGTTCGTCGTCGGCGATGGCCCACTCGACGTCCTGGGGGGTGTCGTAGTGGGTCTCGACCTCATCGCCGAGGCCGACGAGCTGGTCGAGTTCCGCCTCGGAGAGGACGCGCTCGTCGCGGCGGTCGTCCGGCACTGCGCGCTCGATGGTCTCGCCGGTCTCCTCGTCGCGGACGTACATCACCTTCTTCGTCGCGACGGTCGCCTCGGTCACCTCGCCCGAGTGGCGGTCGACGACGTACTTGTCGGGCGAGACGGCGCCGGAGACGACGGCCTCGCCGAGGCCCCAGGCGGATTCGACGATGGCCTGCGGGTCACCGGTCGTCGGGTGGCTGGTGAACATGACGCCGCTTTTCTCGGCGTCGACCATCGCCTGGACGACGACGGCGATGTTCACCCGCTCGTGGGAGAAGCCCTGCTCGCGGCGGTAGTAGATAGCCCGCTGCGTGAAAAGCGAGGCCCAGCAGTCGCGGACCCGCTCCAGCAGCCCCGAGCGCGTGACGTTGAGGTAGGTCTCCTGCTGGCCGGCGAAGGAGGCGTCTGGCAGGTCTTCGGCGGTGGCCGACGAGCGGACGGCGACCGACGGGCCATCGCCACCGTTCCGGTCGTCGCCGTCCGAGTCGTCGACCTCGTCGTAGGCGGCGAGGATCTCTTCGCGGATCTCCTCGGGCATCTCCGTGTTTCGGATCAGCTCCTGCGCGCGCTCGGCGGCGCGAGCGAGCGCCTGGGAGTCCTCGACGGCGACGTCGACGGCCTCGAACAGCTCCTCGTCGATGCCGGTCTCCTCGATGAACGACCGGTACGTCTCGGCCGTCACGACGAATCCGGGCGGAACTGGCAGACCCGCAGCCGTCAGTTCGCCCAGTGAGGCGCCTTTCCCGCCGACCGAGTCGAAGTCCTCGGCCGTGACGTCGTCCAGCCAGAGTAACACCATTCTCGTGGGAGACACCTCGCCGAGGACGACTAAGAGTCTTCCGACCGTAGGCCGATAAATGAAGGGTCTAAGGCCCCTTATGGGCTGTTTTAGCCGAATATTTGTTCGGATTCGAGTACCGATCTACGGCGCTCGAGGGCCGCGGTTCACCGCTCAGGTCCGGTCGTCGGACGCCGGTGTCGATGGCCCGGTTGCAGTCCGCCCGTCGTCCGACGCTGTCCGGGACGCGGGGAGATGGACGGTCACGGTCGTCCCGTCGTCGACGCTCGTCGTGACGCGCCCGCCCGCGTCGGTGGCGATCCAGTTGACCAGCCACAGCCCGAGTCCGCTCCCGTGTTCGAGTTTCGTCTCCGCGCCGGCCCGGAAGACGGCGCGCTCGTTGGCCGGGAGGCCCGGCCCGTCGTCGCTGACCGCGATCGTCACCTCGTCGCCTCCATCGGCGTCCGTCCCTTCGACGGTGACCGCGACACCGGGGTCCGGCCCGGCGTGAATCAGCGCGTTGTCGACGAGTTCGGTCACTGCGCGCCGGAGGCGGCTGGTCGACAGCGCCTCGACGCCGCCATCGGGAATCGAGAGCGCGACCGACGCGCTCGGGCCCGCGCCGTCCGTGCCCGCCCCGGGGTCGGCGTCGGCCACCCCCTCGGTGACGAGCGGACAGACGTCCCGGACCGCGGGTTCGGCGTCCTCGTGGACGACGGTGTCGAGCGTGCCGGCCTTGTCGCTCAGCGCGGCGAGTTCCCAGCCCGCGTCGGCGACCCGGTCGACGAGGTCTCCCTCGGCGCCGTCGAGGCGCTCGGCCAGCGTCGCGGCGATGCCGGTGACCGCGTTGAGTTTGTTCCGGAGGTTGTGACGCAACACGCGATTGAGGACCGAGATGACCTGCTCGCGGCGGTCGAGGCGGCGCTCGCGCTCGTCGAGCGCGCGCTCGTGGCGACGCGCCTCGATCTCGCGCCCGAGCATCGCCGCCAGGAGTTCGACGAACGACCGATCCGCGGGCGTAAACTCCGACGGATGGGGGTCGCGGGAGACGAAACAGACGGTCCCGTAGACCTCGCCGTCGACGGTGATCCGCGCGCCGAGATAGCAGACGCCGCCGAGTTTCTCGTAGGCGGGGTGGTCGCCCCACCCCTGTTCCGGCGCGTTCGAGATGGCCAGCGGTTCGTCCCGTTCGACCGTCTGCCGGCAGAACGTCATCGCCGCGGGCACGACCGCGCCCTCCGGGATCAGGTCCGCCTCGCCGTTGACGCTGGCGACGACCTCCTGGGTGCCCGTGTCGGCGTCGTAGCGTTCGACGTTGCCGTTCTCGACGCCCAGGTACTCGCGACCGATCGACAGCGCGCGCTCGCGTTTCTCCTCGAACGCGCGCTCGTCGTCGGCCAGCACGGCGTAGAGCCGGCGGCGGTACTCGTCGTGCTGTGTCCCGCCAGTCGCCGTCACGTCCGCGTTCTCGGCGACCGCCTCGCGCTCGCTCATTCCGGGACGCCACCCCGTTCGATAGCACCCTCCCGACCGCTCGAACCGACACGTCGCATGAGCGGACGTTCGCTCGCCGGAGCAAAGGGAGCGATACCTAACGGAGTAGGTTCGGACGACCGTCAGGCCGTCACGCCTCGATGATGTCGTCCCCGTCGGAGTCGGGGAGCGTGAGTTCGCCGTCGACCGCCGTCACCGCGCGACCGCCGACCCGCGGCGGCGCGCCGGCGCCTTCCGGGACCTCGGTTCCCCCGGTCGGCGCGTCGTCGTCGCCGTCGTCGGTCCCGTCGGCATCGCTGTCGTCGGCATCGGTTTCGCTCGCGCCCGCCCACGCGCCGGCGCGGGTGTCGACGAGCACGCGGCCGGGGCGGTCGAGGAAGTGGCCCTGTTCGAGCACGAGCGGGTCCGGCGCGTCGAGCGCGCCGTGGTGGCGCAGGTACGCGCCGACCGCGCCGCTCGCCGTCCCGGTCACGGGGTCCTCGTCGATACCTGCCAGCGGCGCGAACGCCCGTCCGTGCAGCGTCGCGTCGCCCTCGAGCGTGTCGAAGGTGAACGCGTAGAGCCCCTGTGTGTCCGTCTCGGTACAGAGGGCTTCGATGGCCGCCAGGTCCGGCTCGACGGCCGATAGCTGCTCGAAGTAGCTCACCGGAACGACGAGGAAGGGAAAGCCGGTCGAGACCCGCGAGACCGGCAGGTCGGCGCCGACCTCGGCGAGGGCGGCCTCGTCGATACCGAGCGCGTCGGCGACGGTCGCGAGCGTCACGTCCGCGGGGCGGATCTCCGGTTCGGACTGGGTGAGCCAGACCGTGCCGTCCTCGGTGATCTCGACGTCGAGGACGCCGACGTTCGTCTCGACGGTGTAGGTGCCGGCGGCGACGACCGCCCGCTCGTACAGCGAGGCGAACGCCGCGACGGTGGCGTGGCCGCAGAGATCCACCTCGGTCTCGGGCGTGAAGTAGCGCAGCCGGCGGTCGGCCTCGTCGCTGGGCAGGACGAAGGCCGTCTCGCTCGCGCCGAGTTCCGACGCGACGGCCCGCATCTGGTCGTCGGTCAGGTCGGCGGCCTCCGGGACGACCCCCGCCGGGTTGCCGGTCGTCGGCTCCGTCGTGAACGCGTCGACGATCTGGACGCGCCGCGTGTCGCTCATGGGCCGTCGAACGCCCACCGGCACAATAAGTCGTCCGGGGACTCCCTCGCAGATCGAGGGAGGTCGCGTGCGGGTCACGTGACGGTCTCGTGGATCCAGTCGGCCAGGTCCGCGACGACCGACTCGGCGACGGTGTCGTGGAACGTGTACTCCTCGCGGAGCGAGGGCTCGGTCCCGGGATGAAAGAGATGCGAGAGGGCGGGATAGCGCTCGAACCGGGTGTCGGCGCGGTCGCCGAGTTCGGACTCCCAGCGCGCGAAGTCGGCGTCGGCGAGCACCTGGAAGTCGCGGCCGCCCTGCGCGAGAAAGAGCGGCGCCGAGAGCGATTCGGCGGTCGCGACCTGGTCGTAGTCGAGCAGGCTCGTCCACCACGAGGCGGGGAACCCCTCGATCACGCGGTCGGGGGCGTAGCCGCCCGACTCCAGGCGGTCGAAGGCCGCGCGGAGCCGGTCGATGCGCCCCCGTTCCAGCACGGAAATCCCGTCCGGAATCTCGAAGTAGTGGCGCACCTGGTCCATCGACACCTCGGTGATCGGGCGGGCGTTCGCGGCGAGCATCGCGCCGGCGACGGCCTCGCCGTCCCGGGCGAGGATCCGAGGTGTGCAGGTCCCGCCGAGGCTGTGACCGACGACGACGGTCTTGCCTGGGTCGACCTCGCCGGTGTCCCGGAGGCGCTCCAGCGCCCGCAGGGCGTCGTCGACGACGATGCGGTCGATGTCCCACTCGGCGAGGGACACGTCGCAGTGGTACGTGCGCTTCTCGTAGCGGAGGACGGTGACGCCGCGGCTCGCCAGTCCCCACGCGAGGTCGCGGAACGGTCTGTTCGGCCCGATGGTCTCGTCGCGGTCGGTGGGACCGCTCCCGTGGACTAGGACCGCACCCGGGGGCGACCCGGCCGGTGTGGCCGTCCCGCTCCCGGAACCGGTCGCGTCGGGTACCGAGAGCGTCGCGGGGAGCGGGCAGCCCCCGGCGTCGACGGTCACCTCGCGCTCGGTGAACGCCGACCGGTCGGCGTAGTCGGGCGGGGAGTACGTCGCCGGGAACCAGAGCCCGTCGACGCCCCCGTCGGGGGCCGCGAGTTCGACCTGCCCGGTGCCCTGCGCGCAGGCGACCCGAGCGACGACCGTTTCGGTGCCGTCGCGGTTCGCGCGTTCGGTGCCGGTGACGCGGTCGAAGGCGCCGTGCTGGGCGGTCAGCCCGAGCCAGTAGCGCTCGAGTTTCGTCGCGGTCAGGCCGCTCGCGTAGTCGTCGGTGAACATGTCGTGCGCGCTCGCGAACTCGCCGGCGGCGAGGCGCCCGACGAACTCGCGAGCGGTCCGGGCCAGCGGGCCGGGCGTCGGGGTCGGTGTGGGCGTCGGGGTCGGAGACGGCGTCGGCGACGGTGTCGGACTCGGTGCGTCCGTCGAGGACGGCGCGGGCGGCGTCGCGGTCGGCGGCGGTGCCGATGTCGGTGACGGCGCAGTGGGTGGGGCGACCGGTGCGGGGCTGCCGGGCGGCGGTCCTGTCGGCGTCCCCTCCGTCGAGTCGTCGCCGGGGTCCGACGCATCGTCGGGAGCGTCGCCACCGCCGTCGTTACAGCCGGCGAGCGCGCCGGCGAACGGGGCGGCGAGGAGCACGCGGAGGAGGGTCCGTCGGCGGAGACCGGACATCGGTTCGCGATAGGAGTCCCGGTGGAAAATAGCCGGCGGTGGTCCGGTGCCCGAGCGACGGACCGGGGCCCGAGCGACGGACTCGAACGAGGCCGATCTGGCGTTCGACCGCGGGGATAGCGGTCGGTTACCAGCCAGCGACGGGCGGCTAGCGGGGGGCTAAACGAGGCTCGTCTGCCTCGCCGGTGGGTAACGGCTCAATTCTCTTGGCGTCGCCGGTGTATTCGCTATCGGGATGAGTTCGAGCAATCCATTCACGGACATCGAGCGCTTCTTCGAGCGGATGAGCGACCAGTTCGACGACGCCTCGCGGCGGTGGGGGTCGGGTGACGGGTGGTCGTCGGCGTTCGAGTCGATGGCTGTCGACCTCCTCGAGCGCGACGACGAGTTCGTCGTGACGGCGGACCTGCCCGGGTTCGAGCGCGACGATATCGACATTCGGGTGACGGACCATACGCTCCGGATCGAGGCCGAGCGAGACGAGGAGACGGAGACCGAAGACGAGACGTATCTGCGCCGCGAGCGTCGTCACGCGACAGCGAGCCGGTCGATCCGATTGCCCGAGGAGGTGGAGACCGACGGCGTCAGCGCGCGGATGGAACACGGCGTGTTGACCGTCACCCTCCCGCGCGCCGAGGTCACCGAGGCGAAACGGATCGAGATCGGCGACGATTGAGCGCCGGAGCGAGACGGGGACGACCGAGTTCCCGGGGCCCGACGGTCCGAGAGAGGCCGCCTCGCCCGCCGCCTCGACTCGCGGTCAGGCGACGGTTTCGACCTCGACGCGGCCGACCGGGGGCGCGTCGTCGATCAGTACGATCGCCTCGCCCTCGACGACCGTCCCGCCGTCCTCGTCTAGCACGTCGGTCGTGAGCTCGTAGCGGTCGCCGTCGAGCGAGTCGACGACGGTGCAGACGGCGCTCACGCGGTCACCGATGTCGACGGGCGCGAGGAAGGACAGATCCTGCGAGATGTAGATCGTCAGCCCGGGGAGCCGCGCGAGCGCGGCGCTGACGAGGCCGCTGACGAGCGTCCCGTGGACGATCCGGCGGCCGAAGCGCGTCCCCGCGGCGAACTCGTCGTCGAGGTGGAGCCGGTTCGTGTCGCCGCTGGCCGCCGCGAACGACCGGACGTCGCCCTCGCTGAGCGTCTTCGAGAACGTCACGCGGTCGCCGACGCTGACCACCTCCTCGTTCCGGCAGACGCACTCGAAGGCCCAGTCGTCCTGCTCGTAGGCGGTCTCCTGGCGGACGCTGTAGCGGTGCGTTTCGGGGGGCGCGGCGGCGATCTGCTGGCGGTGGAACACCTGCGGGACGTGGCGGATCACGTCGTCGGTGCTGACCAGTCCGACCGGGTCGCCGTCCTCCACGACGACCAGCCGAGCCACGCCCGCTTCGACCATCGCCGCGACGACCTCGCTGACGGAAGCGTCCGGGGCGACCGTCTCGACCGGTGCGGACATGAACGCCGAGACGGGCTGGCTCCCGGGGTCGTCGGACGCGCCGAGCAGGCGAACGAAGTCGTCGCTCGTGACGATACCGACGAGGTCACCGTCCTCGACGACTGCGAGCGAACCGATCGCTTCGGCGGTGCAGGTGGCGGCGGCCTCGGCCGCCGCGGTGTCGGGAGCGGTCGTCCGGACGGGGCTGCTCATCACGTCGCGGACGCGGATCGGGACTGACATACGAGTGACATCGACGCCGGCCGAAATAAGAACCGGGTCCGTACCGACGTTCCGCGGGCCGCTCGCGACCGACAGAGACGACCGGGGGTTCCGGGCCGCCGCGGTCCGGCGCTCAGATACCTGGGACGCCGATACCGGGAACGACGCCGAAGACGGAGCCCAGGACGGTCCGCACGGCGAGGACGGTCACCCAGGCGATGAGAGCGATCCCGGCCGCTTCGGCCCATCCGGCGGCGTAGGAGGCCTTCAACACCAGCAGGTACACTGCCAACGCGAGGGCGGCGCCGAGCACGCCTCCGAGAAGCGGGATCCAGCCGAGCGAGAACTCGGCCAGCCCCCAGACGAGCGCGCCGACGATGGCCACCGTCACGGCCTGCTCGTAACTGCCCTCGCCGGCGACCAGCTGCCCGCCGACGTAGATACCGAAGCCGCCGACCAGGACGCCGATGACGAACGTGACGAAGCCGCTAATCAGTCCCATGCGAGAGGACACGAATTCCCGATTGAAAAAAGTATCTGTGAATCGACCGGATCGCGGTCGCCCGGGACGGACGCCGCGCTCCGATATCCGCTTCCGGTTTACTCACTTTTTTCGCGCGTCCGGCCGACCGTTCGCTCATGGACACGCGCGAACTCGGCAGCACGGGGATGGACGTGACGGAGATCGGGCTCGGCACGTGGAACGTCGGGCCGAGCTGGGGCGAGGCCAGCGACGAGGAGTGTCGCGACTCGATCCGCGCGGCGCTCGACGCCGGTGCCAACGTGGTCGACACCGCCGAGGTGTACGGCGACGGCCGCGCCGAGCGACTCATCGGCGAGGTGATCGACGAGTACGACGAGCGCGTCTACGTCCCGACGAAGGCCGCGCCCGACGCGGACGAGCGCCACTCCGAGGCGGGACTCCGAGAGTCGGTCGCGGGCTCGAAGGAGCGACTCGGCGTCGACTCGCTCGACCTCGTCCAGTTGCACTGCCCCGAGACCGCCGCCTTCTACGAGCCCGAGACGTTCGACGCCCTCGACGCCCTGAAGGCCGAGGGCGAGATCGACCACGCGGGCGTCAGCGTCGAGAAGGTCGAGGAGGCGACCAAGGCCATCGAGTACGACGTCGTCGAGACGGTGCAGATCATCTTCAACCCGCTCCGACAGCGCCCCGCCGAGCGCTTCTTCGAGCGCGCGAAAAACGAGGACGTGGGCGTCATCGTCCGCGTCCCGCTCGCGTCCGGTCTGCTCGCCGACGCCTTCGAGAGCGCCGAGAACTTCGGCGCCGAGGACCACCGGCGCCGGGCCGCAGAAGACGGCGTCGAGGCCGGTGTCGGCCGGAAGGGCGGCGAGACGTTCGCCGGCGTCCCCTTCGAGGACGGCCTCGCCGCGGTCGCGGACATGCGCCGGCTCGTCCCCGACGACGCCACGATGGCGCAGTTCACGCTCCGGTGGATCCTCGATTTCGACGCCGTCTCGACGGTGATCCCGGGGTCGACCTCGCCCGGCCACGTCCGGGAGAACGTCGCCGCCGCGGAACTGGACCCGCTCTCGCACGAGACGCACGGAGCGGTGCGGGACGTCTACGAGGAACACGTCGAAGACTACGTTCACCACCGCTGGTGAGAGAGAGCAACGGCTCCGGGTGGCGACGCGCGGTGTACGCGGTCGCCGGGCGGACGGCGGCGTGCTGTCGACCGCTCAGAGTGTCGCGAGGGTGACGGTGTTGACCACGACGGTCGCGCTCCACGGGAGCGCGAGTCCGAGCGCGATGGCGAGGCCGTACTCCGGCCGGACCGCGCGGAACGCGGCCGCGCCGGCGACGACGAGGGCCTTCGCCGCGACGAGCGCGACGATCCCCGCGTCGTGGATGGCCCAGCGCATCGCCGGGTTGCCCTCGGAGAGCCCCATCCCGAGTCCGAGGGCGGTCGTGTACACGTCGAGTGCGACAGTCGCGAGGACGACCGCCCACAGGGCGCGCTCGACCGACCCCACATCGGTGGCGAGCGCGTCGCGGCGGTCGCGAACGGTCGACAGTGCTGTACCAGTCAGTAGCGAACCGAGCATGCTACCCCACGGCTACCCCACACCCACGAGGGGTAGCTCGTGCCTCGGTTGACACTTCTGCACACACCTCCTAAAGTGGATCGCTTCAGGCGACGCTGACGACGGGGTGGTACACGCCGTCCGTCGCCGACCGCGCCGCGACCGCACCGCGGCCACGCTGCGACTGCTCAGCACCGCGACCGCACAACGGTGTGTTCAGGCAACGCTGGGCCTGTCCAGCGGCCTCACGGACTGGCCTCCCACCGGGGTCGGACTGTGGAGGGGTCCGTCAGAGAGAGGCCAGCAACGCGGCGTTGTACGCGGCGGCCAGGGTCCACGGCACGGCGAGACCGAGCGGCGCGACGAGCGCGTACTCGGGCCAGGTGACTCGGAATCCCAGTGCGATCCCCAGCGCCGCGAACTTCGCGACGAACAGCGCCGCGATACCGATGGTGTCGAGCGCCTGTCGCATGACGGGGTTTCGCTCGACGAATCCGTTCGAGAGGCCGTACATCGTCAGGCCCACGTCGAGCACCAGCGCCGAACAGACGACGACCCAGAGCGCGAGCTCGAGGTCGGACACCGACTCGAGGGCCGTCCAGAGACGGTCGGCTCTCCGTCCCGGACCGAGAGCAATCCAGTCGGGTGGATCGAGTGAGGCCATGGATCGAGTGGCGGGCGGTTCGACGACACGTCATCCCCGACCGCACCCCGCCGTCCTATCACCCACACGGATCCCCATTGAGTATACGTCGCTTATCGAACAGGATGATCGAGTACTACGCGGTTACCGACGTAGCAGCCGAGAAACGTCTCGATAACGTCACTCGGATCGTCGAGGCGTATCGGATCAGTAGTCGGACGCAGTCGGGCCCCACCGGATCGATACCCGGTCACCAGAGCGCAAGCGTCTCCGCCGCAGCGGTGTCGTCGGGGTCGCGGTCCGGGGTCGTCCGGCGCCCCAGTTCGACCGAATGATAATCCGGCCCGAGCGTTTACGGTGGTCGAACCGAACAGAGAGCGGTATGGATTACGAGGTCGACGTCAGGAAACTGGAACTTTTCAACAAGATGGCCAAGGAGGGGGCCACCACGGTGTCGGGCCATCTCAACCAGATGTCCGGGTTGAACACCGAGATCGAGGTCTCGAAGATCAACTTCCTCGACATGGAGGACGTCAAGACGCACCTGGGTCAACGCGAGCAGGTCGGCATCTACGTCCAGCTCGAGGAGCCGCCCTACGGCTACGTCCTGTTCATGCTCGAACCCAGGGGAAGCAAACGGCTCGCACAGGGTATGGTCGGCGGCATGGGCGGCGACGAGGAAGCCGACGGCCTCTTCACCGACATGGAGCGCTCGGCGATGCAGGAGATCGGCAACATCATGACCAGCGGCTTCATCGACGGCTGGGCGAACGTCCTCGACACCACTATCGACATGTCCACGCCCACGTTCATCTTCGGCCCCTCCAGCGACATCATCGACCGCATGGGCGGGTGGCCCGACGAGGAGATCGCCTTCGTCATCGACTCCACCATCGTCGCCACCGACGCCGACGTGGAAGTCACCGTCTACACCTTCCCCCAGCTGGCCGACCTCGTGGGACTGATCCAGCGCATCGACACCGCCACCGACGTCGGCGAGGACACCGCCGCGTCCGACGTGGTGTAGAGACGACTTTTTCTGCGAGAGGTTTGCTCGCTCCGTTCGCGAGAGTGCTCGATACAGATGAGCTACTCACTGCTCCCGAAGGAAGCGTTTTCTGTGGCAATTCCGTAGCATAGGTATGTCTACGACCATCGCGACACCCGCCGCGGACGAGACCTGTACGTACTGTGGGTCGCGTATCTTCGACCACGAACCCATCTGCGTCCGTGATTGTACCGATGACTGTGGGTCTCCTGCTTATTTCTGTAACCACGCCTGTCTCTCCGCACACATTGACGAGAATAGCCTCACCACGGGCGACGCGTGTGAGTGGAATCCCGACAAGAGTGACTGTTGCTAACCGAGGAGACCGGTACATTCGCAGAAGGACTGATCGACGGACCCTGACAGTCATCTGCCGCCCACACCGATCCACCGACCATGGACAAACAGTACCTCCGCGAACGGGTCTGGGACGACCTCGAAGCGAGCGGCGCGGCCCGGTTCCCGTTCCCGCCCCACGGCCGGATCCCCAATTTCGCCGGGGCCGACGCGGCCGCGGAGCGACTCGCGGATGCGCCGGAATGGCGGAACGCGGCGACGGTGAAGGCCAACCCCGATTCCCCGCAACTCCCGGCCCGCCGCCGGGCGCTCCGCGCGGGGAAGACCCTCTACATGGCCGTCCCCCGGCTGCGCGACGAGCGGTGTTTCTACCGGCTCGATCCCGGGGAGATAGAAGATATCGACGCGGCGCCGACGGTCTCACACGTCGAAGAGTACGCCGAACAGGTCGGTCCGGAGGCCGTCGAGACGGTCGACCTCGTCCTCTCGGGGAGCGTCGCGGTCACTGAAGACGGCGCTCGCGTCGGCAAGGGAGAGGGGTTCAGCGACCTCGAGTTCGCCGTCCTCTCGGACCTCGGACTCGTCGGCCCGGAGACGACCGTGGCGACCACCGTCCACGAGCGACAGGTCGTCGCCGACGAGGTTCCCGTCGACGCCCACGACGTGCCGATGGACCTCGTCGTCACGCCAGAGCGCGTGATCCGGACCGACACCGATTACGCGCGCCCGACGACCGTCGACTGGGCGGCGCTGGCGGACGAACGGATCGCGGAGATGCCGGTGCTCGAACGGCTCCGGTCGAAAACCGAGGACGGCTAAACGACCGCGCCGCGCGTCAGGACGCGGGCGTGGACTGTCCAGGGAGTTTCATCTCGCTGACGACGTTGCCCTCGGCGTCGTAGCCGATGACGTGCAGATAGCTGTTGTCCTCGGTGTAGTACATCTCCTTGCGTTCGGCGTCGGGACCGCTGACTTCCCAGACGGCCTTGCAGGTCTGGCGGCCGTCGTGCTCGACTATCCCCTCGATGGACATCGTCGTCCGCTGTCCGCTGGAGGGGTCGACTCGCTGCATCTGTTGTCCCTCGGGACACCACATCGACGCGGGCACGTCGGTCATTGCGCCCATGCCGTCGGTCGAGCCGCCCGTGCCGCCGAAGCTGCCCGCGCCGCCGGTCATCCCGCCGGTCATATTGATCTCGGTGACGACGGTGCCCTCGGCGTCGTAGTAGAGGAGCTTCTGGTAGCTCCCGTCGAGGGCGAAGTACATCTCCATCCGCGAGAAGGGCGAGTCGGAGTCGTCGATCTGCCAGACGGCCTTGCACACCTCGCGCCCCTCGTAGCTGACGATCCCCTCGATCTCCATCGATACCTGTCCGCTGGCACCCTGCGGGTTCATGTACGACATCGACTGCCCGGCGGGACAGGAGTCCATCGAGCCGGGACCGCCGGAGCCGCCGAAGACCCCGTCACCGCCCGTGCCGCCGTCGCCGCCGGATCCGCCACCGCCGTTTCCGCCGTTTCCGGCCCCCGGATTCGCCGCGTTCGTGTCGGTCGGGTCGCTCCCACCGCCACCGTCGCCGGTGCAGCCGGCCAGCACGACCAGGAGCGCCACCGCGCCGATCAGTAGGTGCCTGCGCATACTGGTTCCTCCACCGGAGTGACGATGAAGACCGCAGCTAGGTACCTAGACCGTCGAAATCGAAAAGAGGAGCGTCGACGACGCGCCCTCACTCGGCGCCCGTCGCGCGGACGAAGGCGTACAGTCCGAACCCGACCGCGACGAGCGCCGCGACCGGCAGCGCGACCGACGGCCGCCGCGAGAGGGCGGCCAGTTCGACGGCGAGCACGAGCAGGAAGACGAGGCCGAATATCCCGAGCGTGAAGGCCGCGCGCCGGCGACCGGGCGGGGCGTCGTCGGCCAGTCCGAGCGCGACGAACGCCGCGACGGTCAGGCCCGCGACGGCCCCGACCGGCAGTCCGACGAACAGCGAGAACTCGACCGCCGACAGCGCCAGTTCGGTCACCAGCACGCCCACGACCAGAAAGGTCGCCAGCCCCGCCGCCAGCGCGTAGCCCAGCGTGCGCCCGTCCATAGCGGCGCTTCGGACGTGCGCGACAAATAGGACGTGGATACGCGGTCGGCACGGTCGCGAGGGTCCGCGTCGCTCGCTCTCACTCCACCAGTGCCGCGAGCAGGTCCGCGGCCAGCCCCTTCTCGAGCGGGTCGTTGGCGTTGCCGCAGTGGGGCGACTGAATGCAGGCCGGACAGCCGTCGGCGCAGGGACAATCGCGGATCATCCCCAGCGTCCGCTCGGCGAGGTCGGTCACCGTCTCGTAGGCGCGACTCGTCAGTCCGACGCCGCCGGGATAGCCGTCGTAGACGAATACCGTCGCCCGCTCGGTGTGGGGATGCATCGGCGTCGACAGCCCGCCCACGTCCCGCCGGTCGCAGAGAAAGGAGAGCGGGAAGAGCGAGATCATGCCGTGCTCGGCGGCGTGGATCGCGCCGGGGAACGCGTCGGGCGAGTCGCCCGCCGCCCGCAGGTCCGTCTCGACGGCCGGCGGGACCGTGAAGTACAGCGCCTCGGTCTCCAGGGTGGTCTCGGGAAGGTCCAGCGACTCGCGACCGATCGGCTCGCCGCTCTGCCGGTCCCGGCGCTCGAAACCCGTGATCTGCTTTTTCATCGTGATATCGGCGAAGCGGACGGTCACGTCCTCGGCGTCGTCTGCGCCGTCCGCCCCCGCCGCGCCGTCCGCCCCCGCCGCGCCGTCCGCGCCCTCAGCACCGTCCGTCCCCGTCGCGCCGTCTTCCCCCGCCGTGCCCCCCATCGACAGCGTCCGCTCGCGGCGGTCCTCGTCGACCACGATGTCCTTGTCGTGGAGCACCTGCGTGTAGTAGTCGGGCCGGACCGGCGCCATGTCGGCGACGCCGCTCCGGAGGTCCAGATCGACCACCTCGTAGTCCTGGCCCTGGTGGTGATATATCGCGCCGGGGTGGGCGTCCCTGAGCGCGTCGTCGAACGGGAGCGTCGCGATCACGTCCCCGCCCCGACGGTCGCGCAGGCGGATCTCCTGATCGGCGATCGTGCGCAGGCTCATCTCGTGTTGCGGGCTGCCGCCGCCGGCGTCGGTCCAGCGCAGGCCCGCGTCGGTCGTCCGCCGGTCGAGTACCCCCTCGTCGGTCAGGGCCGCCACGATATCCGGAAATCGGTCGCCGAAGTGGGTCTCGTCCGCCGGCCGGAGCCACGTCTCGCGCGCGGCCGAGCGCACGTGGTCTGGCATGAGGTGTTCGTTCGCGGGGTTGGAGATGGCCTCCTCGGGCGGCTCGTCGAAGAAGTCCGCGGGGTGGGCCATCAGGTACTGGTCCAGCTGGTCCTCGCCGGCGACGAGCGCGACGAGCGAGGGGTCCGTGCCCCGGCCCGCGCGGCCGGCCTGCTGGAAGGCGGCCATTCGGGTGCCGGGGTAGCCGTCCAGCAAAACCGCATCGAGCCCGCCGATGTCGACGCCGAGTTCGAGCGCGTTCGTGCTCCAGACGCCGCGCACCGCGCCGGACTGGAGCCCCAATTCGATTTCCTGTCGGCGGTCGTCGGGCAGCGCGGCCTGGTAGGCCTCGACCGACCGGGCGGCCTCGTGTTCGTCCCGACTCCGCAGGTCGCTCGCGCTGTCGGTCGCGTAGCGCTCGGCGGTCTGTCGCGACTGGGTGAATGCCACGGTCTGAAATCCGCGAGCGACGAGGTCGACGAACAGCCGCTTCGTCTCGACGTGATTGGACCGGCGCCGCCCGCTCCCGAACCCGCCGCCGTCGTACTCGGGCGGGTTCCAGAACAGCCAGTGGGTCGGCCCCGTCGCGCTCGCGTCCTCGTCCACGAGGGCGAACGAATCGGGCGACTGGCCGGTGACGGTGGCGGCGTGGTCGACGGGATTGCCGATCGTGGCCGAACAGCAGACCCACTCGGGGTCACCGGGGGACCCGGTCCCCCGAGATGACGAGCGACGCTCGTCACCGGCGTCGAAGCGTTCGCAGATCCGCGCCAGCCGGCGGAAGACGAGCGACACGTGACTGCCGAAGACGCCGCGGTACTCGTGAACCTCGTCGATCACCACGGTTTCGAGGCGCTCGAAGAACCAGTCCCACAGCCGATGCGAGTGGGGCATGATCCCGTAGTGGAGCATGTCGGGGGTCGTCAGGAGGACGGTGGGCTGGCGGTCGCGGATGGCCTCCTTCTCGCCGCGGTCCTGCCGGCCGGTGTACTGCGCGACCGAGACGCCCGAGGCGAAGCCCAGATCGTGGGCCAGGTCGGACAGCGTCTCCTCCTGGTCGTTGATCAGCGCGACCTGCGGGGCGACGTAGAGGGTCGTCGCGCGCTCGTCGAGGGCGCGCTCGAACGCGGGGACGGTGTACGCGAGCGACTTGCCGCTTGCCGTCGGGGTCGCGAGGACGACGTTCTCGCCGTCGCGGACCGCTTCGACCGCGTCGGCCTGATGGGCGTAGAGGTCGTCGATCCCGCGGGATTCCAGCGCGCTGGCCAACCGCTGGTCGAGGTCCACGTCGGCGAAGGCGGCCTCGCGGCCGGGGATCCGGCGGCGCTCGCGGAGCTGCCCCTCGTAGTAGGGCCGCCCCTGCAGCCAGCGGATGGTCTCGTCCACGCGCGACTCTTGGACGGCGCGGCCAAAGCGGTTGCGACTAGTCGCGGGAGGGTGAGCTCCTGCCGAACCGGCGAACGGAACTGGAACAGCGACCGCGAACAGCGTGAAAGTCCCCGCCCGTTTCGGCTGACCGAGCGGTCCGAGCGGGTAGGAATCGAAGTGGTGTCTTCGAGACGGTTCGAGGAGTGCGCCTATGCGTCGACGGGCGAGTCCTGCAGTCGCGTGCCCGTGATCAGGAACCAGCCCTGGCCGTAGAGGTTGATGGCCTGCGGGGCCTCGGGACCGCCGGGCATGGCGGCGTTTCGCTGGACGGCGCCGTCGTCGGTGACGACCGTCTTGGCGGCGCTGATGGCGCGCTCGGCGTGCTCGAGGTACTCCTCGTCCACGATGCCGCGGTCGACGGCCTCGGCGAACGCGTAGCCGTACTGGAGCGTGCCCGAGGTTTCGAGGTACATCGACTCGTCGTCGATGAGGTGGTGCCAGAAGCCGCTGCGGTCCTGGTAGTCCGCCATGCTGTGGAGGTGGTCGCGGACCATGTCTTCCAGCGTGTCGCGCTCGGGGTGGTCGTCGGGGACGTAGTCGAGCGTGTCGAGGATGCCGTTGGCCATCCAGCCGTTGCCGCGCAGCCACAGTGAGCCGTCGGGGTAGCTGTCGGGCGTCTCCCGCCAGATGTGGCGGTAGAGGTTCGATTTCGGGTCGACGAGGTGGTCGTGGTGGACGATGACCTGGTCGACGGCCTCCTCGATGGCCTCGGGTCGGTCCGCGATCTGACCGTAGCGGGCCATGAACGGACACATCATGTAGACGGCGTCGATCCAGAGTTCGATGTCGTCGATGTGGTGGGAGATGCCGCCGGCCTCGCTGCGGGGCGCGCCGTCGTGGAGGTAGTCGAACTGCCGGCGCGCGGCGTCGAGGAAGTACTCCGGACCGTCGTCCTCGTAGACGTCGAGGACGAGGTAGCCGAACGCGCCCGCGTCCGGGACCGGGCGGAAGATTCGGTGTTCGTCCCACTCCGGAACGACGTCGATGGAGCCGTAGGCCAGCTGGCCCTTGCTCGACTGCGAGCGGACCGCCTTGTCGAGGTACCGTTCGGCGAGCTCGGTGTGGTCCTCGTCGTCGGTGGCGAGCAGGCCGCGGAGGACCATCGGGCGCTCGCCCTGGATGAAGTCCTCGAAGTCGAGGCCGAGCGTGTAGTCGGCGACCGTCGGGAGCAGTTCGTCGAGGGATCGCTGTTCGACCATACGACGCCTGCGCACGGCCGAGTCTTAAGCGTGGATGGATCGGCTGGAGTCGATGGATCGGCGGCAGCCGCGTCGGAGACGGAACGTGCGCCTCGTCCACCCGGGCGGGTCAGTCCCGGCCAGTCTCGTCGCCTTCGAGTCGCTCGCGCCGGCGTTCGTACTCCTCGTCGGTCAGGTCGCCGCGGGCGTAGGCGCGCCGGAGTTCGTCGAGCGCCGGGTCCGTGCTCCCGCGGCTCCCCCCGTCGCTCAGCGAGCGGACGAGGTAGTAGACCCCGACGCCGAGGGCGACGAGGAAGAGCACCTGCATCGCGAGCCCGAGGAGGAACATCCACTCGGCGCCCGCGCCGTGTCCCCACTCCCCCCAGTGGTCGCCCATCATCGGCCCGCCGGTCATCATCCCGACCCCGAACAGGAGCGGGAACAGGACGAGCGCGGCGAGGACGACGAGTCCGATCGTGACGAGCCGACTGTCGAGTGTGTCTGTCGCCATTGGTATCACGCGAACCACTGATGCGGTCCGTACGTTACCCTACGAGCGCCCCGCTCAATGCGGTTGCCGTTCTGAAACCACGACACGAGCACGGTTTCGGTTTCGATCCGAAAGCGGTGGGCGAGCGCGCCCGCTCAGGCTCCTTCTTCGAGTCGCTCGTACTGTTCGACGAACTGCGACTCGCAGGAGCCACAGCAGAAGTGCTTGACCTCGTCGCCGACGCGGGTCGAGACGCCCTCGCTGGTGACGGTGTTCCCACACTCCGCGCAGGTCAGCGCGAAGTCCGCGCCGCCGACCGTCGGCGTCCACTCCGCCTCGGTCAGCAGCGTCACCGAGTAGCCCTCGATCCCCTCGTCGGCGACCGTTCCGGCGACCCACGCGGGCACGTCGCCGTCGGGCACGCGGACGTTGCAGACCAGGTCTCCCTCGGCCGTGGTGAAGACGTGCTCGACCGCCTCGGCGGCCCGGATAGTCTCGCGGACCGCGTCGAAATTCGCGGGAGAGACCGTCAGCTCCAGCAGGACCGGGACGCCCTCGCGCAACTGCGAGCGGTCGACGTCCAGCGTGAACCGGCGGATCACGCCCGACGCTTCGAGGCGTTCGACCCGATCGGAGACCGCTGGCGGCGACAGGTCCACCGCCTCGGCGATCTCGGCCCACGGCCGCCGGGCGTCGTCCATCAGCAATCGGAGGATCTCCAGGTCCGTCTCGTCGAGGTCGCGCATACCCGACGTAGGATCGGATGCGAAAAGAAACCTCCGCCGCACTTTCAGATCGAATCTCTGACGGGATCAGACTCTCGAAATAACAGGGAAAATCGCATTCAAATATGCCTGTGAAGGACTAGATACGATGTCGACGAACGGGAGACCCTCCGAGGGAGACGCGACGGACGAGCGGTCGGCAAACGAGCGGGACGGGCGGAGTAACGAGAGTAGCGACGACAGCCGGGTCGACGCCGAAGCGGTCGTCGAGGCCCGCGGGATCGAGAAGACGTACGACTCCTGGCTGCCGTTCGCGCGCTCGGTCGAGGTGCTCGACGGCGCCGCGCTCGAGGTCCGCCGCGGCGAGGTCGTCGGGATCATGGGCGCGAACGGCAGCGGGAAGTCGACGCTGATGGAGATCCTCGCGGGCATCCTCGACGCTGACGCGGGGACCGTCGAGCGCGCGGGAACCGTCGGCTGGTGCCCCCAGGAGCCGCGCCTGTACGACCGGCTGACCGTCGACGAGACGTTCCGGCTGTTCGGGCGCGCCTACGGCATGACCGACGACGAGATCGACGACGCGCGCGAGTGGCTGACCGACGTCCTCGACTTCGAGCGCTTCCGCGACCGGCAGGTGCGCCACCTCAGCGGCGGCAACCGCCAGAAGCTGAACCTCTCGGTCGCGCTGATGCACGAGCCCGACCTGCTCCTCCTCGACGAGCCCTACACGGGCTTCGACTGGGAGACGTTCCTGGCGTTCTGGGACCTCACCGAGGAGTTGCGAGACCGCGGCGTCGGCGTGGCGGTCATCTCCCATATCATCAACGAGCGCGACCGCTTCGACGTGGTCTACGAACTCCACGAGGGCCACCTCCACCGCGAGACGGTCGGTGGCGAGGGGCACGATGACCGGGATGCGGACGCGAGCGCGCAGCCCTCGGACACCGGCGTGCAGTCTTCGGATACCGATGCACGGGCCGCGGGGGTGACCGGCGAGTGACGGGGGAAGCGCGCACCGCCGGGCTGAACGCGGCGGTCCGTCGCGCGGTCGCGGGAACGGCCGCGAGCACGCGCTCGTTTTTCCGCGAACCGCTCACGATCGCGCTCTTGCTCGCGCTGCCCGCCGTCTCGATCGAGATCTACGGCGCGAGCCTGGGGCAGTTCCCCGAACTCGGCGTGTTCGCGTCGGTCGGGTCACTCGAAACGACCGGCAGGATCACGGGCGCGGTGTTCGCGACCGGGGCGCTCGCGGGCGTGCTCGGCCTGTTCCAGATGATAAGCGCTCGCGACGCTGACCGCCGGCTCGCGCTCTGTGGCTTCCGCGGCGTCGAGTTGCTCGGCGCGCGCTTCGCGACCGTCCTCGTCGTGAGCGGTGCGATCGCCGCCGTCTCGACGGCCACGCTCGCCGGCCTGCTCACCACCTCGATCGGCGCGCCGCTGGGCGTCTTCCTCGGACTCGTCCTCGCCGGGGTCATCTACGGCCTGATCGGGGTCCTCGTCGGGAGCGTCCTGCCGCGGGAACTCGAGGGCTCGCTCGTCCTTGTGATCCTCGCGGACATGGACAACGTCTTCGCCAGCGGCCTGTTCGCCATCGACGAGTCGGTCACGCGGTTCGCGCCGCTCTCCCAGCCCCACGAGCTCGTCACGCGCGCGGTGGTCGACGGCACGCTCGCCGTCGACCACGCCGTCGCGGCGCTGGGGCACGTCGCCGTCTTCGGCGTCGCGGCCGTCGCGGCCTACACCTATCAGGTCGAGCGGGGAGGTGACGACTGATGGCCGCCGGCGTCGGCGGGTCCGGCGGTCGGGTGACCGCCGCGGAGCGAGTCGCCACCGCGGTCGCGATGGGGTTACGCGAGCTGCGCCGCACCCCGGTCGTGCTCGCCCTCCTCGTCTTCCTCCCGGTCTACATCATCGGCGCGTTCGTCTGGCTCGTCGGTGACGAATCGGTGCCGCTGACGATCGACGGGGCGGAGACGACGGCCGGGATGTCCGCGTTCGCGGCGGCGTTCATGACGCCCGTCGCCGTCGCCATTCTCGCGGGGATCGTCGGGCTCTTCCTGATGCACTCCTCGCGGGCGGCCGACGGACGACTCCGACTGGCCGGGCTCTCGGCGACCGAACTCGTCGTCGCGCGAGTGGGGCTGCTCGCCGTCGGGACCGTCGTCGCGACGGGGGCCTCGCTCGCGGTCGCGCTCGCGGCCTTCTCGCCCGAATCCGTGGGGGCCTTCGCCGCCGCGACGTTCCTCGTCGGGCTGACCTACGGCGTGCTCGGCGTGACGGTCGGGCTCGTCCTCGACCGCCTCGCGGGCGTCTACGTCATGCTGTTCGCGCCGATGGTCGATGTGCTCATGTTCCAGAACCCGCTCGCGACCGACTCGCCGGCCTGGACCGCGCTCCTCCCGGGCCACTTCGCGACCGACGCGCTCGTCGTCGCGGCGTTCACGACCGACCTCGCTGTCGGGGACTTCCTCGGCGCGGTCGCGTACGTCCTCGTCGTGCTCGCGGTCGGCGTCGGCGTCTTCTACCGGGCGACGGCGGTGGAGTGACGCCGGCGCGCGAGCGGTGCGGCGAGGTGCAGCGACCGCCGGCCGTGCGGGGTGAAAACGGGGCGCGTGGAACATTCGAAGCCATTTTACCCGGTGACGAGAGTTGAGCGGGTATGAGCAGGCCGTGGGACGACTGGGACCACATTCTGAAGATCGACCCGGACAAGGAACTCGTCGACGGGGAGACCTTCGAGGACGTGGCCGCCTGTGGGACCGACGCCATCGAGGTCGGCGGTACCACCGGCGTCACCGACGAGAAGATGCACCGCGTCGTCGACGCCTGCGCCGAGTACGACGTACCGGTCTACGTCGAGCCGTCGAACCTGACCAACGTCGTCCACCGCGACGGCGTCGACGGCTACCTCGTCCCCACGGTCCTGAACGCGGGCGACCCCGCGTGGATCACCGGCATCCACAAGGAGTGGGTCCGTCTCGACGACGACATCGACTGGTCGCGCACCTTCACCGAGGGCTACATCGTCCTCAACCCCGACTCCTCGGTCGCGGTCTACACCGAGGCCAACTGCGACCTGGGGACGGAGGGCGTCGCCGCCTACGCCGAGGTCGGCGAGCGCATGCTCGGCCAGGAGATCGTCTACATCGAGTGTTCGGGCATCTTCGGCGACCCCGAGGTCGTCGCCGCCGCGGCCGACGCGCTCGACGAGGCCGCGCTCTTCTACGGCGGCGGCATCCACGACTACGACTCCGCCAACACGATGGCCGAACACGCAGACACCGTCATCGTCGGCGACCTCGTCCACGACGAGGGCGTCGACGCCGTCCGCGAGACCGTCGAGGGCGCGAAAGACGCCAAAGCCGCCACGCCGACCGACGACTGACCGCGGTCACGCCCGGGCAGCAGTCACGGACCGGCGCAACACTGAACTGCGCCCGACGCTTCTCACCTAGTTGTGTGTCATCATGTGCCACGAATACACGTCTCGCGTCTGGGAGCGCGAACTGGCCGAACGGAAAGCGGACGACGACGGTGACGAGGAAGAGCGGACGCCGGAATTTCTGAACGACGAGGGCGGCGACGACGTCGAGTTACTGACCGACGGCGGGGCGTAGGTCCTCGGTAGTGCATCGCTGTCAGAAGTTCGTCGCCGTCGGGAGCTGTCGGTACGCCGCGTGACTGTCGACCACGGGCCGTGGGCCGCGGGCCCGCCGCCGTCGGCCGTACGCCCGGCGCCGTTGGCGTGCCAGCGACACGCACGGTGTGAGAGTCGCTGACTCGGAAGGACTGTCCTTAAGTCGGGGCCACCGGAACGGGCAGGTATGGACGACCGCACTTACACCGCGGACGCCGAGCCGGGCGACACCGTCACCGTCGCCGGCTGGGTCCACGAGGTCCGCGACCTCGGTGGCATCGCCTTCCTCATCCTCCGGGACACGACCGGGAAGATCCAGGTCAAGTTCGAGAAAGACGCGATGGACGACGACCTCGTCGAGACGGGGCTCGGCGTCCACCGCGAGTCCGTCATCGCCGTCACCGGCGACGTCGAGGAGGAACCGCGCGCCCCGACCGGGGTCGAGGTCACGCCCGACTCCGTCGACGTGATCGCCGAGGCCGACCCCGAACTGCCGCTCGACCCCTCCGGCAAGGTCGACGCCGACCTCTCGACGCGCCTGGACAACCGAACCCTGGACCTCCGGAAGGAGGAGACCAAGGCCATCTTCGAGATCCGCGCCGAGGTCCTCCGGAGCGTCAGGGAGGCCTTCCGCGACCTCGAGTGCACCGAGATCAACACGCCGAAGATCGTCGCTACGGGCACCGAGGGCGGGACGGAGCTGTTCCCGATCACCTACTTCGGGCGCGAGGCGTTCATGAACCAGAGCCCCCAGTTGTTCAAGCAACTGATGGTCGGCTCCGGGCTGGAGCGCGTGTTCGAGATCGGTCCGATCTTCCGCGCCGAGGAGCACAACACGCCGCGACACCTCAACGAGGCGACCTCGATCGACTTCGAGTCGGCCTTCTACGACCACACCGAGGCGATGGACGCCTGCGAGGCGGTCGTGACCGCCGCCTACGAGGGCGTCGCCGAGAACTGCCAGGACGAACTCGAGACGCTCGATCTGGCCGACGAGTTCGAGGTGCCTTCGGGCGAGTTCCCGCGTCTGACCTACGAGGAGGCCATCGAGCGGATCAACGCGACCGGTGAGCTGGAAGAACAGCTCGTCTGGGGCGACGACCTGCCGACCGAGGGCGAGCACGCGCTCGGCCAGGACGTGGGCGAGCACTACTTCATCACCGACTGGCCCTCGGAGATCAAGCCGTTCTACATCAAAGACCACGACGACGACGAGCAGCTCTCGACGGGCTTCGACATGATGCACCCGACGATGGAACTGGTCTCGGGCGGGCAGCGCGAACACCGCTACGACCAGCTCGTCGCCGGCTTCGAACAGCAGGGGCTCGACCCCGAGCAGTTCGAGTACTACACCAAGATGTTCAAGTACGGCATGCCGCCCCACGCCGGCTGGGGCCTCGGCGGCGAACGGCTCGTCATGACGATGCTCGGCCTCGGCAACATCCGCGAGGCCGTTCTCTTCCCGCGCGACCGGCAGCGTCTGTCGCCGTAGGCGACCTCGTTTTCGCGCCCGTTTCGCGTCCCGTTCGCTCGCGAGACCGGACGACTGTCCGGGAGACCGCCGCAGCGCGCGCAGTCAGGCGGGCTTCCCGAAGGCAAAGAGCGTCATCGGCGTCTGGCCGTCTGCGTGCGGTGAGAGATAGTCCGCGACTTCCTCGTCGAAGAAGGTGAAGCCGCGGCCGCCGAGGCCGAGGTGCGCGTACGTCGCCAGATACAGTCGGCCGAGGTCGATCCCGGCCTCCAGCTGCGCCAGGCGATAGCCGCGGTTGCCGAAGTCGGAGACGACGGCGTCGACGTCGGCGACGAGGTAGACGTTGACAGCGGCGTCGCCGACGACCGACTGGCCGAGCGCGAGTTCGCCCGCCCGTTTCCGGTCCGTCTCGCCGACCCGCTCGAGCGCGCACGCACCGGGGTGGTACTCGTAGACGCCCGACTCGATGCCTTCGACGGCGTGGACGAGGCAGTAGCAGTCGACCACGCCCCGCAGATCGCCGTCGGCGAAGGCGTCGACGGGGACGCCGCCGAGCGCGCGGTCGAGGACGGTCGCGAATTTGCGGGCGCTGATCGGGTCGTGGCTGTACTCGCGGCAGGAGCCGCGGCGCCCGATGGTGGCGCCGACGGGCCGGGCCGAGGCGGTCTCGCGGTCGACCGGATCGAGGTCGATCCAGTCGCCGCTGTCGCTCTCACCGTTGCTCGCCGGGGTCGCGCCGATGGAGGTGTCGGCCGACTCGGCGGCGACGCCGTCGCGCCAGGCTTTGGCGGCCGCGCCGTTGTCGAGGCTGCTCTGGCGCCAGGCGTCCGGAACGAGCGGGTAGTCGACCGGGTCCGCGGAGAGGGGTTCCTCGGCGGGGTCGATCGGGTCGACGGCGGTCGGGTCGGATACCGCGTCGTCGGGCACCGGGTCGCCGCTCCCGACGGGGACGAGTTCGAGCGGCGCCTCGTCGTCGGCGTCGAGACCGAGCAGACCGACGACCGGTTCGTCGGCGAAACCGGCCACGACCTCGGCGCGGTGGCCCGCGGCGTGGGCGGTCGCGAGCAGGTTCGCGAGGACGGTCCCGGAGTCCCAGAAGGCGTGGCGATAGGTGCGCTCGCGGTATTTCCAGGCGTTGCGCCACCACTGGGAGGTGGCGACGACGGTGACCGGTGCGTCGGCGACGGCGGGGTAGCCGCCGGCGGCGTTCGCGAGGATCCCCCGATACTCGCCGCGGCGGAGCACGTCGAAGCCGTCGGATTCGGGGTCGAAGTGGTAGACGCCGGGGCCGTCGGGGCCGCAGTCGCCGGCGACGAGATAGAGGTCGACGTGGTAGAGTTTCCCCGTACAGGCGGCCGCGCGGAACGCGGTCGATTCGCCCCGAATTTCGAGTTCTTTCGTCACGCCCGCGGCGTAGTGCGAGAGGGTGCGGAGGTCGGGGTCGCCGTCGGGCGAGGGCGTGCCGCGGGGCGGTGCGGGGTCGTCGGTCGCGATGGCGGCGAGCGCGGGATAGTCGGGTGGGTCGGGGTCGCCTTCGGGCGCGACGCGCGGGAGGTCGACGTAGCGTTTGGACGGGCTGGGCTTGTTCTCGAAGTCGAGCTGGAACGACCGTTCCTGAAGGCGCTCGCGGGTGTGGTTCGTGCGTTCGTGGTACTCGCGGGCGTCGACCATGGCCGCCTGTTCGAGTGCGTCCGGGTAACGTGTTTGGGTGGGATGGGAGAGAGTGTCGCGGTCACTCGCTCGCGTCGTCGGGGAAGTCGCGCATCGAGGGGTCGGCGCGTGTAGCGGTGCCGTGCGGAGCGGTGCGGTTGCTGTCGCGGTGTCGGTTGCGGTCGCGGTGCGGGTGCGGTGTGGGTGCGGTCGCGGTGCGGGTGCGGTGGCGGTGGCGCGCGCCGTCGCGCCCGCCGTGGCGCGACGTTCCCGTGCGAGGGATGAGTAACGCAGGAGGAACGACGAGTAACGCAATCGGCTGGGGAGGGATGTGGCCTTCTGCGGTCGCGGTGCGGGGCGGCGGTGCAGTCCTGGTGTCCTGGCGAGCCGTGCGAGCCAGGGCTCGGGAGAGCTTGCTCTCCCGGTGGACTGAACGGGCGAGGCGCGCTCGCGTGCAGTTCAGTCGCCTGCTGGACCGCTATCCGCGCGAGCGGTGCAGAGAGCGCGGATATGTCCAGCAGCGACCGCGAGCGCGGCGAGGGCTTTCAACACTCAGGCTCGAGTACGGTTGCGGTGGCGTCTGCTGTCGTAGTTCCAGTTAGCGAGCGGGTCGAGGGCTTTCAGCGCACACGATCGACTGCGGTCGCGGCGGGATCGGCTGCGGTCGCGCTATTCATTCGTGTTCCTCGCAACCAAGATCGATCGGCGACTCTCGGACAGCGTCACTCACACGTCGACCACCAGCATCTCGGTCGCGCCGGGCTGGAACTCGTAGGGTACCTCGCGGAGTTCGACGGCATATCCGTCGGCCCGAAGGCGCTCGACGATCCGCTCGACGTACGCCGAGCGCGTGCGGTCCAGCGACGCGAGCGGGAAGACGCGAACCTCGCCCGCGGTCACTCGCAGGAGTTCCTCCATCGCGTCGAGGTGGAACCGTTCGTCCAGCCGGTCGTCGTAGAGAAAGCACAGGTTTCCCGACAGGGTCAGGTCGAAGGCGTCGTCGGCGAAGGGCAACTCCGGAAGCCCACCCGCCACGTACCGGTCGGGGTTGGCGGCGTAGTCGGCGAGGAAGCGCTCCGCAGCGGCGCGCTGGTACCGCCCGCGCGTCTCGGGGTCGCCGTATTCGTCCCAGACGAACAGGTCTTCTTTCTCGCGGAGCTGTTCGACGTTCTCGGCGACCGAGCGCCGACACAGCGATTCCAGGTCGGCCGTCGGGGGTCCGTACACCGGGTCGACCGCGGTGACCGACGCCGCGAACTCGCTCGCCACTGCCGTGAACGACCCCGGCCCGCCCGGACAGTCGAGGACCCGGGTCCCGTCGAGCGAGTCGACTGTGAGGCCGAACATCCGCCGGTACTCCGCGAACGTCCGCCCGAGAAACGCGAAGTCTTCGTCGACCTCGAACTTCGATCCTGACATGAGTTCTCTAGGAGTCAATATAATACATTGATGGATAACTTTGTCCATTGTTGTTCGATATTGGGGTAAAACTCGTTCACCGCCACTGACTCTTTTGAGGGGTGGAGACGTAGGGTCGCGTATGGCTCCGGAGACGAAAGACGATCCGTACGTGGCCTGTCCGGCACCGGCGTGCAATCTCAAGGGTCGGCGGAGCGTGATCCGCGAGCACCTCGCCGAGCGTGACGACCAGCGCCACGAGCGCTTCGACGGGAGCGAGATATAGTCGTAGTCGGTGACATCGCCGTGTGGATTCGGCCGATCTGCGGAGCGACCGCCATGACAGCCCTCGCCCCGCTCGCTAGCTGCCGAAGTAACCGTGACCGCGACCGCCACCCCGACCGCAACTGTCCGTGAGAGATGAAAGCCCTCGCCGCGCTCGCTACGAGTCACAGCCACCGCAGACGTCACCGCGGCCGCAGGCGATCTTGAGAGTCGAAAGCCCTCGCCCCGCTCGCGGTCGCTGACCGGGATATCCGCGCTCTCCGCACCGCCCGCTCACGGCAGAGCCGTTCGCTTCGAGGCGCAAGCGCCTCGCACCGCGCGGATAGGGCCACGCTCAGGCGACTGAACTGTACGCGAGCGCGTCTCGCCCGTTCAGTCCGCCAGGAGGATTCTGTCGAACGTGTCTGGAACCGGCGGCTGTTCGGGTAAGCGTGAGCCTCTCACCTCCCCAGCCTCCTCGCGTCTCGTCGCTCGCGTCTCGTCGCTCGCGTGGCTCGCTCCTCGGTGTCTGCGCGCGGGCCCAGCCCGCGCTCATGGTCCGAGGGACCTCCGGTCCCTCGCTACTCGTCCCTCGCGCGGATCCGTCGCGCCACGGAGGCAGCGACGGCGCGCGCCACCGCGACCGCACTCGTATCGCGACCGCACCCGCAATCGTCGGCTTCGCACCAGTTTTCCCCGCACGTGCGGAACCCACAAGCCGTTTCTACGGGGACGCCGGACAGTCGATATGGTCGAACGGGTCACGCTCTACCGCGCGCCGACCACCGAAGCCGACGCCGACGCGATCGCCGAGTGGCTCCGCGAACGCGTCGACGCCGAGGTGACCGTGCGCGACCGGTTCCTCTCGCTGTACGCCGACGATGACCTCGCCGAGGAGTTCGCCGAGTCGCGGGTGCTCTCGGCGTACGAACGCGAGACCGGCAACACGATGATGGGCATCGTCCGCTACGAGGAACGCGCCATCGAGAACCCCGAGCGCGGCGGCGGCGTCATCTACGACGGCCTCGCCGCCCAGGAGTTCCTCGGCCAGCGGATCCCAGACGAGGAGCGCGGGCTCGACCACCTCCACGTCCCGCTACTGGACCGCGTCGTGGGCACCTGGGGCGACCACGACGGCCGCTGGCACAAGCGCGTCGCCGTCCTCGGCCAGCCCGCGCTCGTCTCGGTGCCGGGCCTCTACGAAGCGCCCGCCAAGCCCGAACAGTACTACAAGGAACAGCAGAAACAGGCGCTCCTGTCGGGCGACGCGCCGCCGCGGGAGGTCCTCGAAAACGAGGTCGAGGGGGAGTTCCTCGTGGCCGACGACCCGCGGACGACCGAGGCGATCGAGGGGTACGTCCTCGCGGCGTACCACTACCTCGAGACCGGCGAGGACTTCTGCGAGGAATCGGGCTGCCGGCTCGCCAACCCGCACCGCCAGCCAGGCGTCGTCGAGGCGCAACTACGGGATCCGGAGTTCTGTCCGGCCCACGCCGAGCGGTATCGGCCCTGAAGCGTCGGCAACGACACCGGTCCCGAGTCTCGACGGCCGGCACCGCTCAATCCGGCAGCTCCGCCGAACAGTTCGCACAGAAGCGGTAGTCGGGGTCGTTCTCTGTGCCGCACTCGTTGCAGGCGACGGTGAGTTCGCCGTCCTCCAGAGTGAGTTCCCGCTCGAGTCCGCCCTCGCCGCCCTCGTTCTCCGGCGGGATGACGTAGCCGAGTTCCTCGAGCTTCGACATCTCGGGGCGCCCCCGGTACTCGCGGACGGCGCCGGAGAGCCCGTCCTGGAGGCCGTACTTGTAGGATATCAGTCGGCCGGCGACGATGAGGATCGTACTCACCACCAGGACCGGCACGTGGCCCGACGAGAAGTTCGCCAGCGAGTTCTCCGGCGGGGACAGGAACACCCCGATGACCACCGACACGAACACCAGTAAGCCTGCCAGATAGCAGAGCGTCCCCACGGCCTGCCACAGCAGCGCTTTCCGCGACCAGGATCGCATGTGGCCGGCACAAAGGCCTCCCCACGTAAGAATGTACGTCCGCGACCCCTCCGGCGATCCGCCGCGGCGGCTCGGTCGACTCGCCGCGGCCACCTGATCGACCCGTCGCGAATCGGGTCCCACAGGCTCAAGAGGCGGCCGGTCGCAGCCTCCGCCGTGCAACGGGAGCGCCGCGCCACCCTCGCCGTCCTCGCCAGCGCCGTCGCCCTCGGGGTCGCGACGCTCGCCCACTACGCCGTCAACCGCCCGGGCACGTTCGGCATCGACTACGAGGTCTACCACGCCGCCGCCCGCGCCGCCCGCCGCGGCGCCGACTTCTACGCCGTCAGCCCCGACGGCAGTCACTTCCAGTACCTCTACCCGCCGGTCACCGTCCTCGTTTTCCTCCCGTCGACGCTCGCCGAGAGCTGGTGGCCGGGCTTTCTCGCGCTCACCGCCATGTCGCTCGCCGCGAGCGCCGTCGCCGCCCGCGAACTCTGTCGCTACGTCGCCTCGCTCGGCTCCGAGGTCGGCCGCCTCGACGCCGCGCTCGTCTTCGCCTTCCTCGCCGTCTCCTCGCACTCGATGCCCTCGCTCGCCTACGGCCAGGTCAACCACCTGCTCGTCGCCGCGTTCGTGGTCGGCATCGTCCGCCTCGCCGAGGACCGGGACCGCGACCGGGATAAGGACCGGGGCCGGGACCGAGACCGAGATCGGAACCGGGATCGCCAGTCCCGCGCCGGCGCGCTGCTCGCCGTCCCGGCGTTCGTCAAGATATTCCCCGGTGCGGTCGGCCTCTACCTGCTCCGCCGGCGAGCCTGGCGCGCCATCGCCGCGGCGGTCGGGACGGCCGCCGGCCTCACCGTCGCGGGTCTGCTCGCGTTCGGCGTCGACACCTATCGCACCTACGTCGTCGACGCGCTCCTCGCCCGCCGCGAGGTCGACGCCTTCGCCGGCGGCCTCTCGCCCACTCGGGCGATGGTCACGTTGCGGCGCCCGCTCTCCGTGACCTTCCCGACCGTCGATCCGACGTGGTACGCGGTCGGTGCGGCCGTCCTGCTCGCGCCGGTCCTCGCCGTCCTCTACCGGCGCCCCGACTCCCGGACCGACTGGCACGTCGCGCTCCACGCGACGCTCGTCGCCACGCTCCTGTGGTTCCCCTCGCTGCTCGTCTACTACGCCTACCTCACCCCGACGCTCGTCGTCTGCTGCTACGACCTGCCGCCCGGTCGCGGTCGTTCGCTGTTCGTCGCCGGCGCGCTCGTCGCCAACCTCTCCGTGTCCTACCGCGGCGTCAGCGAAGCGCTCCGCACGCTCCCGGTCAGCGGCGATTTTGCCGACTTCGTCAGAGAACTACTGCGGCCGGTCCTGATGCTGGGCACCCCGGTCCTCTACGGGTGTCTGCTGATGCTCGCCGGCTGTGTGGTTTACAGAGCTGAGGTGGAGGAATCCGAGAGCAGACCGCGCCGAACGGAGTGAGTCGCGGTTTCACCGGACGCGAAGGAACGAAGTGACTGAGTCGTCCGGCAGTTTTTCCCCACGTTTTTGCAAGCGGGGGTTCCCGCAGGTCGCGAAGCGACCGAGGAAACCCCCGCAGTAAAAAGTGGGTGCGAAAGTGGTTAGTCGTCAGCGGGGCTGGCCGCGTTGCGCGAGGTCAGGTCGACGGGGTCGGCGTCGACGTCGAGTTCGTCGAGGGCGACCTGCGCGGCGCGCTTGCCGGAGACGAGCATGGCGCCGAAGGTGGGGCCCATGCGCGGGAGGCCGTAGGTGGTGGCGGTGGCCATGCCGGTGACGACGAGGCCGTCGTGGGCGAGGCCGGTGTGCTCGACGACGGCGTCCTCGCTCTCGCCGACCCACATCGAGTCGTGGCCGGGCGAGTCGTGGCCGGGGGCGCCGTAGGTGTCGTCGCCGGTCTGGTCCATCCCGGAGTTCGACTTCGCGTCCTCGATGCCCGGCGCGTTGAGGACGCCGCGCTCGTCGAGTTTCTTGACGGCCATCGCGTCGTGGCCGGTGGCGTCGATGACGAGGTCGGCCTCGACGGCGATGGGGTCGACGCAGGTGATCTCGCGGGGGAGCGCGTGGACCGGCGTCCAGTTCATGACGATGCCGCCGACCTTGTGGTCCTCGCGGATGACGATGTCGGTGAACTCCGTCATGTTCTGCATCTTCGCGCCGGCGTCACAGGAGGCCTTGATGAGGCCGGAACAGGCCTCGGGACCGTTGGCGACGTACAGCCCCTCCGAATCCTGGGACTGCTTGTAGTCGACGTCGAGTTCGTCCAGCACCTGCTGGGCGGGGTCGCGGACGGTGACCTTGTTCATGAGGAAGCCTCCCAGCCAGAAACCGCCGCCCAGGTAGTTGTTCTTCTCGACGACCATCGTCTGGACGCCGCGCTCGGACAGTTCCTTCGCGGCCATCAGCCCCGAGGGACCGCCGCCGACGATGATCACGTCGGAGTCGGAGAAGTCCATGAACTCCTCGGTCCACTCCTGGCCGATCGCGCGTGTGACTTCCGCCTCGCCGACGTCGCTGAACTTGTCGAAGCCGTTCTGGCTCATACCACTCGGTGATAGCACGGAGTGGTGATACCAGTTTCGTTATAGAACTGTTGTACAAGCGGGTTGTTGCGAGGCGGGGATCGGGCCGGCGGTCGGGGGGACCCGAGCGACCGACGAGCGGCTCGTCGCGGGGCGGAAGACCGTCGGCCGAGCGGCTCGTCGCGGGGGACTTATCTCGGGGGGCGTCGAAGGCGCGGGCATGTCGCTGGTGCTCCCGAGCGAGATCGTGGTCGAGCGATTCCTCCCCACGGCGCGGGCGATGCTCGCGCGGGAACTGGCCGAGCGGGGGCTCACCCAGCAGGCGATCGCGGACCACCTCGGCGTCACGCAGGCGGCGGTGAGCCAGTACCTCCGCGGCGAGGCCACCGTCGAGGACCGATTCGCCGAGGACGAGCGGATGCAGGCGACCGTCGGGCGGATCGCGGACGGCTTCGCCGACGGGTCGATGGACGGCTACGAGGCGCTCGCGGAGATCCTCGACCTCGTCCGAGCCTTCGAGGACCGCGGACCGATCTGCGCCGTTCACGAAGACGAGATGCCCGCGCTGGCGGGGATGGGCTGTGACCTCTGTGTGCGTGGGACCGACGACACCGTCCTCGCCGAGCGGGAGGCGCTCGCGGCGGTCCGGCGGGGGGCGCGCCGGCTCGCGAACGCGCCGGGCGTGGCCGCCCACGTCCCGAACGTCGGGACGAACGTCGCGACCGCGGTGCCCGACCCCACGGACGTGACCGACGTGGCCGCCGTCCCGGGCCGCCTCCAGGCGGTCGGGTCGCGCGTCATGGTCCCGGCCGACCCCGAGTTCGGCGCGTCCCAGCGCGTCGCGGAGCTGATCCTCGCGGCGACGAGTGTCGACGCCGAGATGCGCGGTGCTCTCAACCTCGCAACCTCGGAGCCGCTGCTCGCGGCCGCCCGCGACCGCGGGATCGACCCGATCCGCTTCGACGCCGGCTACGAGGGCCGCGGCGAGCGCCTCCGCGAGCGGTTCCGCGAGCGCGGCGCGGTCCCGCGAGTCGTCTACCACGAAGGCGCCTTCGGCATCCCGCCGGTCTGTTACGTACTCGGCGAGACGGCGACCGAGGCCGTCGAGCTCGCCGTCGACCTCGTCGAAGCCGCGAACTCGCGCTGAGTCGGACCCGACCCGTCGCGGACTCGCGCTGACTCGGCGTCCGCAGCGACCGACACAGTACACCGCCGCCAAATACACCCCCGCCAGGTACTTTTCGTGCGGCCGACTATCACACCACATGCAGTCTTCGAACTCGGACGCCGGCGACCGGACAGGCGAGCCCAGCGAGCAGTGGCGCTCGTATCGGGGCGCGCCGACCGGCACCGACATCGAGTGTCGGGGCTGGCGCCAGGAGGCCGCGCTCAGGCTCCTCAACAACAACCTCGACCCGGAGGTGGCCGAACGGCCCGATGATCTCGTCGTCTACGGCGGGACCGGCCGCGCCGCGCGCTCGTGGGACGCCTACGACGCCATCCTCGCCGAACTCCGCGAGCTGGGCGACGCGGAGACCCTGCTCGTCCAGTCGGGCAAGCCCGTCGGCCGCTTCCCCACGCACGAGCGAGCGCCCCGCGTCCTCATCGCCAACTCCAACCTCGTCGGCAAATGGGATCACTGGGACCACTTCCACGAGCTCGAGGCCAAGGGACTGATGATGTACGGCCAGATGACCGCGGGGTCGTGGGCCTACATCGGCACCCAGGGGATCCTTCAGGGGACCTACGAGACCCTCGCGGAGGCAGGGCGACAACATTTCGACGGTTCTCTCGAAGGCGAAATAGTCGTCACGGGCGGACTCGGCGGGATGGGCGGCGCACAGCCGCTCGCGGTGACGATGAACGGCGGCGTCTGCATCGCCGCGGAGGTCGACGAGGCGCGCATCGACCGCCGGATCGAGACCGGGTACTGCCGGGAGAAGACCGACGACCTCGACGAGGCCGTCGAGCGCGCGAGGGCCGCGGCCGAGGCGGGCGAGCGCTACTCGATCGGCGTCCACGGCAACGCCGCTGACGTGCTCGAGGGGCTGCTCGACCGGGGGTTCGTTCCCGACATCGTCACCGACCAGACCGCCGCGCACGACGAACTCGAGGGGTACTACCCGTCGGGCTACACCGTCGCCGAGGCGGACCGCCTGCGCGAGGATGACCCCGAGACCTATCGCGCCGAGAGCCTCGCGACGATGGAGCGCCACGTCGACGCGATCCTCGAACTGCAGGAACGGGGGAGCGTGGCCGTCGAGTACGGCAACAACATCCGCGGACAGGTCGAGGACTTTCGAGCGTCGCGTTCCGACGACCCGTGGCCGGTCTCGGGCGCCGCCGCCGCGGACCGCGACGCCTTCGATTTCCCCGGGTTCGTCCCCGCGTACGTCCGGCCCCTGTTCTGCGAGGGGAAGGGGCCGTTCCGCTGGGTCGCGCTCTCGGGCGACCCCGCCGACATCCACCGGACCGACGAGGCGGTCACGGAGCTGTTCCCGGAGAAAGAGGCGCTGAATCGGTGGATCGAACTCGCGCGCGAGCAGGTGCAGTTCCAGGGGCTGCCCGCGCGGGTGTGCTGGCTGGGCGCTGAAACCGACGGCGAGGGACTGGCCGAGCGCGCCCGGTTCGCCCTGCGGATCAACGACCTCGTGGCCTCGGGTGAGATCGCGGCGCCGATCGTTGTGACCCGGGACCACCTCGACGCGGGGTCGGTCGCCTCGCCCAACCGGGAGACCGAGGCGATGCGCGACGGGTCGGACGCGGTCGCGGACTGGCCGATCCTGAACGCCCTGCTCAACTGCGCGGCGGGCGCGGACATCGTCTCCGTCCACGACGGCGGCGGCGTCGGCATCGGCAACGCCGTCCACACCAACAACCACGTCGTCCTCGACGGGTCGGACCTCGCCGCCGAGAAGGCACGCCGCGTGTTCGCGACCGACCCCGGCATGGGAGTGGTCCGCCACGCCGACGCCGGCTACGAGCGGGCGCTGGAGCAGGCGGAGGCGTCCGATATCGCGGTTCCGATGGAGGACCGGGATGGTTGATGCCCTGACGGCGCCCCCCGGGTGGACCGGCCCGTCGGCGGATCCGAACGACGCGCAGTTCGGCGACGCCGTCGAACCGGCGACGCTCGACGCTCTCGACGAATTCGACGCCGCGTTCGTCGGCGAGCCCTACGACGGCGCCGTCATCGGCCGCCGCGGCGCGGCCGAGGCGCCGGACGCGATCCGTGATTCTCTCGCCGCGACGAAGACCCATCACGTCGGCCTCGGTCCGGTCGCCGGCGCCGATAGTCGATCCGACGACGAGGGCTCCGCCGGCGAGGGCGGCCCCGGCGTCGCGCTCGGCGACCTGGGCGATATCGTCCTCGACGCCGGTGACGCGGACGACGACTCGCCCGTCGCGACCGTTCAGGACCGCGTCCGCGAGGTGACGCGGCGGCTCTACGGACGCGGCGCCCTCCCTATCTTCCTCGGCGGCGACAACTCCCTGACCTATCCGAACGCCGCGCCGCTCCTGGAGCGGGGCTCGCTGGGCGTCGTGAGTTTCGACGCGCACCTCGACTGCCGCGAAGTACGGGAGGACGTCGGCCCGACCAGCGGCACGCCCTACCGACAGCTCTTCGCGGACGGCCTCGACTCGCTCGCGGTCGTCGGCGCCCGGCACTTCGAGACCTCGACGGCCTACCACGACTACCTCCACGAGCGGGGCGGACACGTGTTCACGCCCGCCGAGGTGGCCGACGCGCCGGTCGACGCGATGGACGAGGCCATCGCCTCGCTGGGCGACGTGGACGCGATCTACGTCAGCGTCGACGCGGACGTTCTCGACGCGGCCGCCGCGCCGGGCGTCAGCGCCCCGACGCCGGGCGGGTTCACGACCCGGGAACTGTACCGCCTGCTCGGCCACGTCGCCAGCCACGGCCGCGTCGCCGGCTTCGAGGTCGTCGAGTGCGCGCCGCCGCTGGACCGCGACGGCCGCACGGTCGACGCCGCCGCCCGCGCGGTCGCCCATTTCCTCGCCAGCCTCGCCGGACCGACGGGCCGCCACGCGTACGGAGGTGACCGATGACCGAGCTGACTGCGGTCGTCCACGGCGCCGCCGAGCTCGCGACCGCGACCGGTGACCTCGGGAGCGACGACCCCGCGGGGATCGTCGAGGACGGCGCCGTCGCGGTCGTCGACGGCGAGATCGACCGCGTGGGGCCGACCGCCGAGGTGACGCGCGAGTACCCGCCGGAGAACGCCACGCGCGAAATCGACGCGAGCGGCCGCGCCGTCATCCCGGGCTACGTCGACTCGCACACCCACGCGCTGTTCGCCGGCGACCGGAGCGACGAGTTCGAGGCGAAACTGCGCGGGACGACCTACGGGGAGTTGCTCGCGAGCGGCGGCGGCATCCACCGCACCGTCCGCGCGACGCGGGCCGCGAGCGACGAGGACCTGCTCGCCAACCTGATCGGCCACCTCGACGTGATGGTCGCCCACGGCACCACGACCGTCGAGGTGAAATCGGGCTACGGCCTCGACACCGAGACCGAATTCCGGATGATCGACGTCATCGGCCGCGCCGACGACCGCCACCCCGTCGACGTGGTGCCGACGTTCATGGGCGCCCACGCCGTTCCGCGGGAGTACGAGGGGGGCGACGATCCGGGTAACGCCGACGACTACGTCGACCGGGTCGTCGACGAACAGATCCCCGCGATCGCAGCGCAGGGGATCGCGGAGTTCTGCGACGTGTTCTGCGACGAGGGCGCGTTCACCGTCGCCCAATCCCGGCGCGTCCTCCGGGCTGGCGCGGAGCGCGGGCTCACACCGAAAGTCCACGCCGAGGAACTCGCCCACCGCGGCGGGGCGCGCCTGGCCGCGGAGGTGGGCGCCGCCAGCGCCGACCACCTCCTGCACGCGACCGACGCGGACGTGGCGGCGCTCGTCGACGCCGGCGTGACCCCCGTCCTCCTGCCGGGCACCGCCTTCGGCCTCGGCGCGGACTACGCCGACGCGCGGGCGATGGTCGACGCCGGCGCACCGGTCGCCGTCGCCACCGACTTCAACCCGAACTGCCACTCCCAGAGCATGGGCTTCGCCGCCGCGCTGGCCTGCGTCGAGATGGGGCTGACGCCCGCCGAGGCGCTGGTCGCGGGCACCCGCAACGGCGCGCGAGCACTCGACCGCGCCCCGCTCGGGACCCTCCGCGAGGGCGCGCCCGCTGACCTGGTCGTCCTGAACGCGCCCTCGCACGCCCACGTCCCCTACAGCTACGGGGTCAACCGCGTCGACGCGGTGCTGAAGGGCGGCGAACCGGTCGCGGCCGGCGGCGTCCCGCTTGGCGCCGCGCGGGCCGACCGCGACGAGCCCGACCCCGCGCGGACCGACCGCGCGGCCCCCGCCTCGGTCCTCGACCGCGGGGGTGAGCAATGACCGAGACGACGGTCCTGCTCGACGGCGAGTCGCTGACCCCGGCGGAAGTCGCCGCCGTCGCGCGCGACGACGCGACCGTCGCCGTAGCCGACGAGGCCCGCGAAGCAATCCGCGCCTCGCGCGAGCGAGTCGAGGAGGTGGCCGCCGGCGACGAGGCGGTCTACGGCGTCAACACGGGATTCGGCGAACTCGTCGACGAGCGTATCGGCCGCGACGACCGCGAGGCGCTCCAGACGAACCTGCTCCGCAGCCACGCCGCCGGAACGGGGGACGAACTCCCCCGCGAGGTCGTCCGGGCGATGCTCGTCGCCCGCGCCAACGCGCTCGCGAAGGGCTACTCCGGCGTCCGGGAGGTCGTCGTCGACCACCTCGTGACGATGCTCGAGGAGGGGATTCACCCCGTCGTCCCGCGGACCGGCAGCCTCGGCGCGAGCGGCGACCTCGCGCCGCTGGCTCACGCCTCGCTCGTGTTGATCGGCGAGGGCGCCGCCGACGTGGACGGCGAATCCGACACGGACGACGCGCCGCCGGCCCGCCTCGACGGCGCGGCGGCGCTGGAGCGCGCGGGCCTGGAGCCCCTCTCGCTCCGGGCGAAGGAGGGCCTGGCGCTGATCAACGGGACGCAACTCACGGTGGGAATCGGCGCGCTCGCGGTCGTCGACGGCGAGGCGCTCGTCCGGGCGGCGGACGCGGCGGGCGCGCTGACGACGGAGGTGACGATGAGTTCGACGGTACCGAGCCACCCGACCATCCAGGAGGTACGACCCCACGCCGGCCAGGCCGCGAGCGCGCGGAACGTCCGGCGGCTCACCGCGGGGTCGGAGATCGTCGACTCCCACCGCAACTGCGACCGCGTGCAGGACGCATACTCGACGCGCTGTCTCCCGCAGGTCCACGGCGCCGTCCGCGACGCCGTCGCCCACCTCCGCGACGCCGTCGAGACCGAACTCAACAGCGCGACCGACAACCCGCTCGTCTTCCCGCGCGAGGCGGTCGAGCGGGACGGCGAGGGCGGCGCCACGGAAGCGGGTGCCGCCAGCGGCACCGCAGCGGCCGCCGCCAGCGGGACCGACGCGGCGGCGGTGCTCTCGGGCGGTAACTTCCACGGCGAACCACTCGCCTTGCGGCTGGATTACCTGACGAGCGCGCTGACCGAACTCGCCGCGATCTCCGAGCGTCGCGTCGACCGGATGCTCAACCCGAACACGCAGGAGGACCACCTGCCGCCCTTCCTCACGCCGGATCCCGGCCGCTCGTCGGGCTACATGATCGCCCAGTACACCGCGGCGGCGCTGGTCAACGAGTGCCGCGCGACCGGGCGGGCCGCGACCGACACCACGCCGGTCAGCGGCAATCAGGAAGACCACGTCAGCATGAGCGCGACGGCGGCACACGGAACCCGCGAGACGGTCCGGCGGGCCCGCGAGGTGGTCGCCATCGAACTGCTCTGCGGGGCGCAGGCCGCCGAGTTCGTCGACGACAACCTCGCGCCCGGTCGGGGGTCGGGAGCCGCCTACGAGGCCGTCCGCGAGGCGGTCCCGCCTCTCGAAGCGGACCGGCCGCTCCGCGACGAGATAGCGACTGTCAGCGGGCTCGTCGCCGATGGAACGCTCGAAGAGCGCGTGGACGACGCGCTCGCCGACTCGCTCGAATGAGTGGGAGGCCGGCCGCGCTCACTCGTCGACGGACACCGAATCGCCGTCTTCGCCGCCGCTCCGGATCGCCCGCTCGGCGGCCGCGAGCGCCTCGTCGGCGTCGAACTCCGCGACGATTCCTTCGAGGGTATCGCGGTCCGCGTCGGCCAGGTCGCGGGCGTGAGCGGTGATCCCGGGGACGGCGCGGATGGCGTTGTCGACGATGGGCACGTCGGCTGCGCGGGCCGACCGCGAGAGGGGGTTGAGGTCGATGACGAGTTCGGTCTTGCCCATCTCGGCGAGCGCCGCGGCGCGGTCACCGTCTTCGAGGGGAACGAGGACCACGTCGGCGTCGCCGATGCCGTCGGCGTCCACCTTTGCGCGTTCGTGGTCGAGGCCGGGGATCCGGCCGTTCGCGTCGAGGCCCTTGACTTCCTCGGCGCCGTGGTCGCGGAGGTGGTCGACGATGGATCGCATGCGCTCGTCGGTGCGGTTGAAGAGGTTGACTTCGAGGTCGGCGCCGGTCGCCTCGGCGAGTTCGACGAGTTCGCCGGGGACGAGCGCGGCGACGTTGCCGTTGACCGAGAGGACGGCGTGCTCGGCGAGCAGGAGGTGCGCGGCGGCGACGCGCTCGGCGGCGTCGGCCGAGGGGAGCGTGCGCTCGCCGAGCAGGTAGTCGAACGCCTCGCCGCGACCCTGCGCGATGAGGCCCTGCCGGGAGGTGATCCCCTTTTCCACGCCGTCTTCGATGCGGTGGCGCGTGAGCAGCGACTCGTAGCGCGGGTGGCTCTCGGGGACGTCGGTCATACCCGCTGGTCGGACGCGGGCGCTGAAAAACGCTCGTTTCGACCGCGGGCGACGCGGCCGTTACCCGTCGGCGTCGGTGTCGTCGATGCCTGCGCCCGACGCGTCGGCGTCGGTGTCGATGACGCCGTCTTCCAGGAGCACGGAGAAGACCTTCCGCTGGGCGGCCCGCAGGTGCTGGGAGAGGGTCGCGGGCGTGATGTCGAGTTGCTCGGCGAGGTCGGCGCCGGTCGTCTCGCGCGGGCGCTGGAAGTAGCCGTTGTGATACGCCGCGACGAGCACCTCGCGCTGGCGGTCGGTCAGACGCTGCTCGACGATGCCCCCGACGCGCTCGCGGACGAACAGCGCACCCTCCGGCGGGCGCTCGCGCTTGGCGACGAGGTCGACGGACGGATGGGCCTCGGTGACGGCGGCGACGACCGTCGCGGGGTCTTTCGAGGGCGTGACCTCGACGACGATGCGGCCCTCGCCGTCGTCGGCGCGCAACTCGCGCAGGAACACGTCCTGGTCGGCCAGCGTCGTCGCCACGCAGTCTTCGGTGTGTTCGACGTCGACGACGACGATACCGGCGTCGCTGCGGTCGTCGACGACGCGTGCCTCGGCGGCGTCGGTCCTGTCGACCGCGCGTTCGAGCGCCTGCGGCGGGCCGCCCCGGACCTCGAAGAACTCCAGATAGCCGCCGTCCGACCGCGGCAATAATTCGCGGAGCTCGCACCGACACGAGGCGGTCTCCGACCCGTCGACGAACGGATACGTCTCGTCGGTGACCCTGAACTCGAGTTCGGTCAGCGTGTTCTCGGCCGGCATGCTGTGTCAGCGCCACCCCGCTGGGGGACGCGTCACGATACCGATGAGTCTGTCGGCGGTCACGGTCGCTCACCGTCGGTCCCGTCGTCGAGTTCGACCTGCACCGGACCGGTGTCGTCACCGCCGAGCGCGGTACTCATCGTCTCGAGGAGTTCCGTCACCGCCTCGCGATGGTCGGCTTTCGGCCGGTGGATCTCCGCCGGGCCGACCTCCAGTCGGTCGTAGGACTCGAAGGCGTCGGAGCCGAGATCGCGGCGCGACTCGGCCTCGCGACGGAGCAAAACACACAGGGCGTGAAGATACAGGCAGTCTCGTTTGCGCATCGTTTGTGTCGAACGTGTGCTCGGTCGGGTGCAGGTCGGTGCGAGTGCAGTGGTCCAGTAGTCGGGGACGGCGCGTGTCCGCTGTACTGAAAGGGTACGGACCGAGAGCGGCTCGAATGGGTCGGTCCAGCCCAACGTTATCGACGCCGGGGGGAAAAACGCATGCCACAATAGTATGGTGTACCATGTCGCCGCCGGGTTCTGCGCTCGCGTCGCGGTCACTCGACGATCGACCCGTCGCCGGCCGTTGAGCACAGCGTCGCGCCCGTCGGGTCTATCGTACAGACCCGCGGGTCGTAGCCCGCGTCGGAGAGCCCGGTCCCCGGCGCGACGACCGTCGCGCCGAGCATTCCCATCGTCGCCTCGCCGCCCGCCTCGGCCGTGTCCGTGACCGCCGTGCGCACCTCGTCGGTCAGCAGCCCGGCCTCGCGCGCGAAGGTCCGCGACGCCTCGAACAGCGTCGGCAGTGTCGGCTCCCGGACCAGCGTCGAGAGCGCCCGCTCGCCCGCCCGCGAGATGGCGTCGGTCTCGCCGCCGATGACCTCCGCCGTCGAGAGTTCGCCGAAGGTGACGTACTCGATCCGCGAGCGGGCGGGCACGGCGTCCATCCGATTGCGCTGCGGCCCGCCCGGTTCCAGTCGAATCGGCACGCCCCCGTGCAACTGCGCGACCACGTCGCCCAGCCCGGTCCCGGCCTGTACCTCCGCGCCGTGGGCGATCGTCGCGAGTTCGTACGTCGAGAGGCCGCGCGCGAAGACGTCGTTTGTCGCCAGCGCCGTCCCGAGCGCCATCGCGCCCGAGACGCCGAAGCCCGACCCGACCGGGAGTTCGGTCGACGCGCGCACGTCCGCCGTCGCCTCCAGCGCGCCGAGGACGCGCTCGACGGCCTCGACGGTCGCGGCCTCGCCGTTCAGCGAGACCGTGGCCTCGCTCGCGGGGCGGACGGTGACGGTCACGCCGTCGGTGAGCGCGAGTCCCGCGCCCCGGGAGCCAGCCGCCGTGGGGTCGTCGGCCCGGTCGACGGTGAAAAAGCCGGTGACGTGGCCGGGAACGAACGCCGTTGCGACCTCGGTCATTGTCTGGTGCAGTGGCCGCCACCGGTAATGCGTTTCGCCATCCGCCGGGTCGTCAGGCCCGTTCGTCCTCGACGGCCCGCTCGCGGTCGTCCCCGGTTGCGCGGTCGTCGTCCGTGTCGCCGGTCGCTGTCGCCGTCCGCTGGCGCTCGGCGAACGACTTCGCGTCGCTGATCGACTCCGTTTCGAGCAGGCGCTCGACGCGGGCCTCGAACTCCTCGTCGCTCAGTTCGCCCCGCGCGTAGCGTTCGCGCAGGTCCGCGAGCGCCGCGTCGGTGTCGCTGCGCTCCGGACGGGAGCGCTCCGCCCGGCGGTTCGAACTCGCTTCGCGGGATTCGTACCACTGCGCGAGTCCGGCCACGAGCGGCATTCCGCCGCCGAAGCCGACCGGGAACGCGACCCACCAGTACGAGACGTCGAGCGCGAGCAGACCGAACGCCACCCCGAGCGTCAGGAAGGTCACCGCGCCCGCCGCGGCCGACTGCAGCGGCGAGTCTTCCTCGGAGGCGTCGCGCTCGCTCTCCCGTTCCCCGCGGCCCGCGACCGCTTCGTCCATGTCCGTGCGCAGTCGTGCCACGGTGAAATAGGTGACTACCCGACCGGGCACCGTTTCGGGTCGACCACTCCACGACGTTGCGGTTGCGGTGGCGCGCGCCGTCGCGCCCTCGTGGCGCGACGTTCCCGTGCGAGGTCTTCGCGAGCGTGCGAGCGAAGGCTCGTCAGCGCTCGCTCTGACGGTGGATGAGCGAACGTGGTTTGTGAGCGAATCGGTTGGGGAGGTTCGTGGCTGTCTGCGGCGCGGTGGCGGTGTGGTGCCGTGCGGTGGCGGTCCTGGTGGACTGAACGGGCGAGGCGCGCTCGCGCTTGCGTGGTCGACTGTGCGGGCACTATTCTCGCGAGCGGTGCGGAGAGCGAGAATATCCCGCGCAGCGACCGCGAGCGGGTCGAGGGCTTTCAATTCTCAAGATCACTCGCGGTTGCGGTGGTGTCTGCGGTTGAGACAACAGCTAGCGAGCGGGTCGCGTACGCGGGTCCGGGGACTCCCACTCACAGGTCCACGTCGTCTCCAGAACGAACCCACACAGTTATGAGTACACGCAGTGGGACACTGGATACACAATGCCCTCGGTGAGTGCGCGGTTGCCGAGCGAGGAGAAAGAGGAACTGGACGCGGTGGCCGACCTGCTGGACGAGGACCGGAGCACGACGATCCGGAAGGCGCTCCGCGAGGGGCTGTCGGAGTTGCGGACCCGACGGGCGGTCGAGCAGTACCAGTCGGGCGAGGCCTCACTGGGCGAGGCCGCGCGGATCGCGGGCGTCTCGCTGGGCGAGTGGCTCGAGATCGCCGCCGAGCGCAACCTGACCACGCAACTGTCCCCGGCGGACGTGAGCGACGACGCTCACACCGCACAGGATCTATGACGGGACTTCCCGGGAGCGGTCGATGACCCGGATCTACGTCGGGCCGACGACGCTGTACGCGCTGGGCGAGGTCGGCGAGATCGACCTGCTCGACCACTTCGACGGCCGGCTCGTGGTCCCCGAGGTCGTCGCCGACGCGGTGACGACCGAGCCCGCCCGGACGGGGCTGGCGGAGTACCTCGACGGCGCGGATGTCTCGCGGGCCGTCCCCGAGCGGGCCCACGAGCGCGCGAGCGAGGTGCTGGCGGTCGACCCCGACGGCTACGAGGCGGCGCTGCTCGCGGGCGTGCTGGCCCACGCCGACCCCGACGACCGGACGGCGGTCGCGGTCGTCTCGGAGGACCGGCGCGTCCGTCGGCTCGCCGAGGGGTTGGGTGCCGCCGTGACCAGCAGCGTCGGCGTCGTGACGCGTGCCGCCGCCGAGGACAAGTACCTCTCTCGCACCCAGGCCAAGCGGATCGTCCGCCGGATGGACAGGGCAGGGGTCGTGATGACCGGCGAGATGCGCGAGCGCGTCGTCGGCGAGATCGACTCCTGACCTCGGAGACTGTACTGCGGTGACCGCGATCGAAGACTCTTCTGGAAGCTGAAAGCCCTCGCCCCGCTCGCTAGCTATCGTCTTGACCGCAACCGCAGACGCCACCGCAACCGCAGACGCCACCGCAACCGCACACAACCCTCTGCGCTGAAAGCCCTCGCCCCGCTCGCGGTCGCTGCACGACATATCCGCGCGTCGAACACCCGCACCGCGCCGCACTCGCGCGGATAGTAGTCGTGCAGGCGACTACACGAGCGCGAGCTCGCCTCGCCCTTTCAGTCCGCCAGGTACTGCCACCGCGCCCCGGCCGCAACGCCACGCACAGCACCGCGACCGCGGACGGCCACGAGCCTCCCCAGCCGATTGCGTTACTCGTGCCTGCGTTACTCATCCCTCGCGCGAATACGTCGCGCCACGGCGGGCGCGACGGCGCGCGCCACCGCAACCGCTCCGCACGAATCGGTGCCCGGTCGGAGAACCGCCCGACCGGTGAGAACGACGCGGCGACTCAGTCCCGCTCGCCCCAGGCGAGTCCCAGATAGCCGGCGCCGAAGCGCTCGAAGCCGGTCCGCTCGCAACGCCTGGCCACCTGGTCGCGGGCGGTCGCGACCCGGCGTTCGAGGCTCCGGGTGGGCGAGACGGACCCTTTGCCGGGCGCCGCCGCGCGGACGAACAGGCGGAACGCGAGATTGAACGGCCGGGCGAGGCGGCTCTCGCTCCGACCGGCGTTCAGGAGCGCGATCCGACCGCCGGGCGCGAGCGCGTCGACCCAGCCGTCGACGACCGGCCGCGGGTCGGGAAACATCCCGACGACGAACGTCGCCAGCACGGCGTCGACCGGCCCGTCGACCGGCGGCCGCGTGGCGTCCGCGCGGACGAGATGGACGTTCTCCCACCCCCCGCGCTCGACGCGCTCGCTGGCGCGGCGGAGCATCCCCGCGGTCAGGTCGACGCCCACGACCCGGCCCTCGGGGCCGACCCGCTCGCGCAGGTGCGAGAAGTTCGCGCCGGTGCCACACCCCATCTCGACGACCGTGTCTCCGGGCTCCAGGTCGAGCGCGTCGGCGGCCTGCGCCCGCCAGGAGTCGACGCCGGGCGCCGTCGCGAGCCAGTCGTAGACGCCCGCCCACCGGCCGTAGAAGGCCTGCGTGGCGCCGACGTCGTCGGCCATCAGACCAGCTCCCGCACCGCTCGCGCGGCCGCCGGCGCGTCCGCCGCGAGCACGTACACCACCGGCTCGACGCCGAACCCGCCGGACTGATACAGCACGTCCGCCCCGGGCGCCGACGCGAGCGCCGCCGCGATGGCCTCGTCGAGGTCGGCCTCGGCGTCGAACTCGACCGCGGTGTGCCCCGCCTCCTCGAGCGCCGCGACGATCTCGGGGTCGTACCGGATATTCAGCGTCGCGCCCGCGTCGCTCCCGGCGGCCCGCGCGGCCAGCAACACGCCGGCGACGTGCTCGCTCACCCCGAACTCGGGGTCGGCCGGGATGGCCGTCGTCCCCTCCAGGTCGAGGATCCGACCCGGCACCGCGGCCACGTCCTCGATGCCGTCGGCGTCGGGCAGCGCCGCGACGAGGTTCGAGCCGACCGCGGGGATCAGGTCGGGAAAGCCGGTCGTCGTCTCCAGGATTCGCACCCCTCGTCGGACGGAGGCGAGCACCTCCTCGGCTTCGCGCACGGTACTGTCGGGGTCGTGGATCGCGAAGCGGTCGTCGCCGTACTCCGCGAGTTCCGGCATCGCCTCCTCGTGGAGCTGGGCGAGCAGGTCGCTGCGTTCCAGGCGGCGGACGAACACCTCGGCCTCCACGAGGGCCTGAACCCGACTGGTCTCGCCGGTCGCCAGCCCCTCGGCGAGTCGGTCCACGAGGTCGACCATCCGCTCGTCGGCCAGCAGGCGCTCGTTGCGCTCGACCTCGCCGTGGACGTACTTCGAGACGGCGCTCTGGCTGATCCCCAGCGCGTCGGCCACCTCGGTCTGGGTGAACCCCCGCTCGCGCAGCGCCTCGGCCAGCATCGACCGGAACGTGGGCAGGAACTCGTCGACGACGATCTCCTCGACGAACCGCATGGGTTACTGGTCGCCTCCGAACTCCGGGTCGTTTCTCGCCGACATCGCGTTGACACGCGGCGCGGTCATCACTGGTCGCCTCCGAACTCCCTGTCACCCTGTATTTTGGAGGCCTGCGGTCCCGACTGGCCCTGGTACTTCGACCCGCGCTCCTCGCCGTAGGGCCGCTCGGCGGGCGTCTTGAGTTCGGTGAACGTCAACTGCGATATCCGCATACCGGGCGTCAGCGCCACCGGCGCAGTGCCGAGGTTCGAGAGCTCGAGCGTGATCTGGCCCTCGTATCCGGGGTCGCACAGGCCCGCAGTCGCGTGGACCACGATGGCGAGACGGCCGAGCGACGAGCGCCCCTCGACGTGCGCGATGAGGTCGTCCGGAATTTCCACGCGCTCGTGGGTCGTCCCGAGGACGAAGTCGCCGGGGTGGAGGATGTACTCGCCGTCCTCGTCGACGACCGTCTCGTCGACGTACTCGTCGACTTCGTTCTCGCTGTTGGGGTGGATACACGGGATGTTCGCGTGCTGGAACTCGAGGAACTCCCGCCCCAGCCGCAGGTCGATGCTGGCGGGCTGGACCTGCAGGTCGATGTCGTCGAGGGGTTCGACCACCAGATCCCCCGTCTCCAGGCGCCGCAGAATGTCCCCGTCCGAGAGTATCATACCAGCCCGTGGCCGCGCCGCGAATAAAACGCTACGGTTGCCCGACCGGGGTCAGGCCGGCCGGAACCGCGACTGCGGGACCGACTCCTTTTGCCCGCTCGCGCCAAGATCCGGTATGAACCGGAGCGAACTCGCCGAACTCGTCCCGCACTACGTCGCGCTGCTGGTCGTGATGTTCCTGATCCTCTCGGTGGTCCGGGCGGTCGTCCCCGGCCTCTCCTTCTGGATAGAGGTCGTGATAATCTTCGTCATCGTCGTCGCCTACCGCGCCGTCGTCGAGCGACTCGGCTACGCGCCCGCGGCGTGGCAGCGCTCGGAGTGAGGCGGCGGACCGGCGCTCCCGTCCCGCCCGGCGACGCCCCGATCAACAGTAGTGGTCGGTGTACTCGTCCAGCACCGTCGAGGCGTGGCCCGGTTCGGCCACGGGGTCGACGGGCTCGTCGTTCTCGAAGATGACCCACTCGGCGCCCGCCTCCCGCGCCGTCGCGACGCAGTCCTCGATATCGAGGTCTCCCGTCCCGAACGTGACGAACTCGCCGTCGGCCGCCTCGACCGCGCGCGGGTCGGCCTCGGTGTCGAAGGCCATGTCCTTGACGTGGACCAGCGAGACGCGGTCGCCGATCTCCTCCAGCAAGGTCGCGGGATCCGCGCCGCCGGTCCCCGCCCACCCCAGGTCGAGCTCGAAGTTCACGCCGTCGCTCTCTTCGACGAGCGCCTCGTAACCGTTCGTGTCGCCGAGGTCCGCGAACTCGTGGGCGTGGTTGTGGTAGTGCAGTTGCAGGCCGTGGTCGGCGAGTTCGTCGGCCCACGTCGAGAGTCGATGAGCGGTCTCTTCGACGGCCTCGCGGGTCTCGAAGTGCTCGGGGTCGATCCACATCACGACGACGTCGTCGGTGCCGAAGGCCTCGCTCGCGTCGAGATGGTCCTCGAGCCCGTCGTCCTCCTCGAGCGCGTCGATGCCCGAACCCATGCTCGACACCGAGACGTCGTGTTCGTCGAGCGCGTTCCGGACGGCACGGGTGTTCTCGCCGGGCCCGAGTTCGATCCCCTCGAAGCCCGCGCGGGCGACGCGACCCACGTTCTCCGCTGTCGACTCCTCGATGGCGCGGATCGTGTACGGCTGGATTCCGACCTGCATGGTCCGTAGTGCAAGTGGCGCGCTCAAGGTGCTTTCGGCGCCGGCGCGTCTCGCTGGCTCGGAGAGAGACGGCTGTGCCGGCTCGCGTGCGGCGACGGTCGAGACGAGGGTCACCGCGGCGGTGGTCGGCCCGTCGCAGACAAGTATTTAGCCGCCGTCCGCGTAGCTTACTCACTTCAAGCGCACCGTACGCGGGGCGTGACGAGCAAGCACATGACTAACAACCATAACTACAACACGCCGAGCGAGGGGACGCTCAACTGGGACGTACCGCTCAACGAGAACTTCGCGGCGCTGGACACCGACGTCGAGATCCGCGACACAGACGGCAACCGGGGGAGCTACGAGGCCAAACAGGGGGCGAAGTTCCTCGCGACCGACACCGGGAACGTCTATCTCGGCGACGGGTCGAACTGGCAACGGCTCGGCTCGGTCCGGTCGGTGACCGTCGGGACCAGCGAACCGACCGATCCCTCGGAGGGTGACATCTGGATCGACACGAGCTGACATGGCCGACTACTACCTCGCGACCGACGGGGACGACGGCAACGCGGGCACCGAGTCGGCCCCGTTCGGGACGCTCCAGCAACTCATGGGGAGTCTCTCGGCCGGCGACACCGGCTACGTCCGGGGCGGCACCTACTACCCCACTGGCTTCGCCGACGGCAGCGCCCAGCAGGGCACCGAATCGAACCCCATCGTCCTGCGGGCGGTCGCCGGCGAAGAGGTCGTCTTCGACTTCAGTACCGACAGCTACGGCGGGATACGCCTGTGGGATTGCACCCACTGGGAACTGCGCGACTTCACGGTCCTGAACGCGCCGAGCTACGGCGTCTACCTGTTCGGCGGGTCCCAGTACTGTACGATCGAGAACGTCACCTCGGACGGCTCCGGCGGCGACTCGAACACCAGCGGCGCGGGGATCTACCTCTACAACTCGCCGGACAACGTCGTCCGGAACTGCGTCGCGCGCAACGCGTACGACCCCTCCAGCGGCGGGGGCAACGCAGACGGCTTCGCCGCCGAGGGCTCGCCGCGGTCGCTGTTCGAAGAGTGCGTCTCCCACGGCAACTCAGACGACGGCTTCGACTTCTGGCAGGCCGAAAACGAGACGATCCGTGGCTGTGTCGCCTACGACAACGGCTACGACCCGGACGGCAACGAGGCGGGCGACGGCAACGGATTCAAGCTCGGCGGCGGCAACACCAGCGGCGACCACCGCGTCGAGCGCTGCGTCTCCTACCGCAACGCCGCGCGCGGCTTCCACTACAACGAGGCGAACCTCCCCGTCGAGGTGTACAACTGTACCGCCTGGGACAACCCGACGAACTTCTGGTTCGCCGACGTGGCTCACGTCCTCCGGAACAACATCTCCGCGCAGGGTTCGGAGTCGCTCGGCTCGAACGTCGACCACAGCTACAACTCCTGGAACCTCGGAATCGACAATCCGAGCTTCGCCAGCACCGACCCGACGAGTCCCGACTTTCTCCGCCTGTCGACCGACAGCCCCGCGATCGACGCCGGGACCGACATCGGTCTGTCCTTTGCGGGCGACGCGCCCGACCTCGGCGCCCACGAGACCGGCGCGACAGACTCTGGCTCGGGCGACACCGGTGACACCGGCTCGACCACGGAGCCGACGCTCCGGGTCGCAACGACCGCGAGCGACGGGACCGTCGCGTTCGAGACGGGCGCGCTCTCGGTCTACGACGGAGGCGGCTGGGTCCAGCCGACAGTCAGGTACTACGACGGCGCGTCGTTCGTCACGGTCGGCGCGGGCTCGGACGGCACGACGACCGACGCGTCGGTGATCGACGACTTCGAGCGCGGCGACCTGGCGCCCTACAGCGGCGACACGACCGCCTTCGCCGCGACGACCGACCAGGTGGCAGAGGGCACCTACGCACTCGGCAGCGCCGGGCCCGGCGGCGACAGCGACTGGAAGGACGTCCGGTCGACCACCGGACTGAACACGTACGTCCCCCACGGCTCGACGTTCAGAGTGAGAGTGTTCCTCACCAGCACCGGCGACAGTGCCATCCTCCGCTTCGGCGTCGGCGGGGCGGACAACTGGATCGGCGCCGGCTACAACGCCAACGAAAGCGGTCTCCAGCTGTCGGAGGCCGTCGGTGGTAGCTGGTCGCAGATCGGGACCGGCCCGCTCTCGCCGACCACGGGCGAGTGGATGGACTGGGAGATCTCGTGGGGCGTCGACGCCGACGACGCCGTCTCGTTCACCGCCTACGACGCCAGCGGGGCGGAGATCGGCTCCGGGTCGGCGACCGCCTCGGACCACCGGAGCGACGACGGCGTCGGCTTCGAGTACACGTTCCAGTACGGCGGGAGCGGCCCCGTCTACTTCGACGACGCGCGACTGGTCTGAGCCGGCTCTCACCCTCTCGGCCGCTTTTCCGGACTCAGGAGCCGCCAGCGGCCGCGACGGTTCCGTTCACCTGGCTCGGTCGAGGGCGCTCGCGGACGTACCACGCTTCGAAGCCGCCGTTGTCGTAGAGGCGGACGACGGTCGGGTCGCGGTTCATCCGGTAGACGTCTTCCCGGTCGTAGACGATCAGTTCGCGCCGCTGGTCGGTCGTGAAGTACGAGTCGGTGTAGTACTCCCGATCGAAGTCCTGCGTGACGAGGTAGGTCTCGCCGTAGATGGCCGCGGCGGTCCGCCGGGTCTCGTTGTACCCGAGTCCCTTCGGGAGTCCGGTCTCGATGTTCGGCGGCCACAGGTCCGGGTGGACGCTCCCTCGGACGTACCACTCCATCTTGTGACTGATCGCGTAGGCCCGGACCGGCACGTCCTTGTACGTGTTCGAGAGGACGAACGCCGACCCCTCGTACTCGGCGTCGGTCAGCTGTTCGTTGGGCCAGTAGGCCGCGTTGGCGCCCAGCACCGCCGCGGCGACGACGCCGAACCCGAGGAGGGCGACGGCCGCGTGGCGCCGGCGGGGGCGCCACTCGCCGGTGCGAACGAACGCGAGCGCGACGAGGAAGGCGGCCATGACGATCATGTACCGCGCGACGCGGATGGGCTCGAACTCGATGAGATACACCGCGAAGAAGGTGACGGCGATGCAGAAGCCGACGCCGAACTGCGCCGTCGCGTAGGCCTCCTCGTAGCGCAGGCGGCGGGTGTACGCGGCGTAGAGGACCGCGAGCGCGAAGACTCCGGCGACGGCGAGGTAGACGAACACCATCCCGTACAGTTCGACGAACCTCGTCGCGAGTTCGACCAGCGACAGGGGCGCCTCGGCGGCGGCGTCGCCCGCGGCCTCGCCCGGCGTCGACCCGCCCGAGAGCCACGCCTCGGCGATCTGCTCGATCGAGGAGCGCGTCTCGCGGAAGTTGATGTACCAGACGTAGGTGGCGGGCGCGACGATGAAGGCGAGCGTGGGGCTCAGTTTGCGGACCCGCCGACCGGTAATCCGCTGGTAGAGGTGGCCGAAGACGGTCGTCGAGAGGATCAAGACGACGACGAAGCCCGCGGTGACCGGGTGGAAGAAGACGATGCCGACGCCGAAGACGAGAAAGAGCGCGAGGTAGGTCGGCGACTTCGTCCGGCGATAGACCTCCACGATCGCGAGCAGGACCGGAAAGAGCAACAGGGAGAGAAAGGAGGGGATGATCGTCGTGTGGAAGATGCTGAACACGAGCGGCGAGGCGGCGACCAGCCCCGCCGCGGTCGCCTCGCGGCTGTCGGTCATCGTCCGGACGAGATAGCCCATCGAGACGACGTAGACGGCGGTGTAGGTGTAGGCGACGACGTACTCTGCGCCCTGCAAGGGGAAGCCGAAGATAACGAGTTCGGTGACGAAGGTGTGTTGCATCGGGTACCACGACCCGGCCGCGAGCGTCCCCGTCTGGAGGATGCCGAGCACGTCGCCGACGTGGACGAGGATGTCCGACGAGCCCCGCCCGTAGAGGCGATAGCCCCGCGCGAGCGGCAGGAAAAAGAAGAGGAGGTAATCGGCGAGCGCCAGCGCGGTCGCGTGGCGCCAGTAGTCCGACCCGTCGATCAGCGAACACAGGAGGACCGCGACCGAGCAGACGAGAACGCCGTAGAAGGCTACCCAGAACGCCGGCGGGAACGCGCCCGTCAGCGAGGTCTCGAACCCCGTCGCCGGTTCGACTTCCACCCAGAAGTACGTCGCCGCGACCAGTCCCCCGGCCGCGAGGAGAAGCAGGAGGTGCTGGACGGTCCGGAGGCCGGACCGTCCGCTCTCAGTGTCGGTCGCGGCACCGGATCCGTCGGTCCCGGCACTGGATCCGTCGGTCGCGGCACCGGATCCATCGGTCCCGGCACCGGATCCATCGGTCCCGGCACCGGATCCGTCGGTCCCGTCGTTCGGGCGATCGCTCACGCGCCCCTCCCGAGCCCCACCGTGCGATACCCGACCATACCACTCGTATTGCGCACGGTAAGTTAACCCTTCTTTCGCGTGACGCGCCCTCGTGTCCCGCCGCGAGCCGGCGGACACGTTTATATCGGTGACCTGCGATCTGAGACCGTGTACAGGCGTTCCGTCGGGCAGTCCGCGTTTCGTCGACCGAGTACTGCGAGCGACCGGTCCGGTTCGGGAGAGTCGTCGTGAGCGAGTCGACCGACGCCGGAACGGGCGCGCTCCTCGCGCCCGACCGAGTGTGGACCGTCGCCGAGACGGCCGCGGGCGAAGTGTCCGTCCGCGGTCGCGCGTTCGCGGGCGACGAACTGCTCGAGGGAACGGCGCTCGCGGCGCATTTCGGCGACGCCGACTCGCTGACCGCGTTCGCGACCGCGCTTGACGCGCTCAACGGCTTCTTCGCCGTCGTCGTCGAGCGCTCCGATGGGACTTTCGTCGGTGTCGACCACGTCCGCTCGATCCCGCTTGTCTACGCTCCCGACGCGGGGCTGGTGAGCGACGACGCACGGCGGCTCGCCGACCGGCTGGGCTCCGGCGCGTACGACTCCCTCGCCGAGAGCGAACTGCTCGTCTCCGGGAACGTCCTCGGCGACCGCACCCTCGTTCCGGGCATGCACGCGCTCCGGCCCGGCGAGGCCGTCGGGCTGGTTGACGGCGAGGCCGAGCGGACCCGGTACGCCGCGTTCCGGCCCGGAACTGCGGACGCGGAGGAGGTCGACCACGGCGCGGCGCTGGATCGACTGGAGCGGGCCGTCGACGCGGCGTTCGACCGGCTCTCGGCCGTCGTCGGCGACCGGAAGGTCGCGCTGGCCCTGTCGGGCGGTGCGGACTCGCGGCTGGTCGCGACGGAACTCGCCGCGCGGGACCACGACGTGCTGACCTACTCCTTCGGCACCGCCGGCAACGAGGACGTCCGCGTCGCCCGCGAAGTCGCGGCGGCCCTCGACCTGCCCTGGGAGTTCGTCGCCTACTCCACCGACTCGTGGGGCGAGTGGTACGTCTCCCCCGAGCGCGCCGCCTTCGTCGACCGGGCCTTCTCCTACGACAGCATCCCCAACTACGGCACCGTCCCGGCGCTGAGCGAACTGCGCGACCGCGGCGTCCTCGTCGACGACGCGGTCTGCTCGTCCGGCCAGACCGTCGCCGGCGTCAGCGAGAACGTCCCGACCGCGTTCGAGAAGCCATCGCCCGATACCGATGACGTGGTGGACGCCGTTCTCGAGTACTGGGCGCGCTGGGGGTGGGAGAATCCGGCGTTCGACCGGGCCGTCCGCGAGCGGATCGCGGCGGCCGTCGCCGACGGTGGCGAACCCGCCGCGGACGGCTCCGCTGGTGAGATCGACTCGTTCCCGGCCGCCTTCGCCGCCTTCGAGCGCTGGAAACACGACGAGCGCCACACGAAGTACTTCGTCGCGGACGCCCGCCAGTACGACTTCTTCGGACTGGACTGGTGGCTCCCGCTGTGGGACCGCGAGGTGGTCGCGGCGTGGGCGGCCGTGCCGGTCGCCGACCGCCGGCGCAAGCGCGCCTACGTCGACCTCGTCGACCGCCGGTTCGCCGCACGGACCGGGCTCGAGCGCGACGCTGCGACCGCGCTCGCCATCGAGACGGACGCGCCCACGTTCGCCGGCCGCCTCCTCGACGCCGCGGCCGAGCGCGTGGTCGACAGCCCCGTCGCTCCCTACCTGCGGGGGATCTACTGGCGGTTTCAGCGCGCCCGCTCGGACTACGGCGACCACCCGCTCGGGTGGTACGGGATCGTCCCGCCCGAACTGTTCGCCCGACTGTACAGCGGCCGCGAGGACGTCCACGCGCTCCAGGCGCTGGAGGCGGTGGGTCGCGCGTCGTTCGTCGAGAGCACCGTGACCGACCCGCCCCGCGACGGCGTGCTCTCGCTGCCGTATTGCGGTGGCGGGACGGCGGGTGAGTCGTGATGGTCGACGAGCGGCCGCGGGGATCGGACGCCGGCCCGCGCCCGACCGACGGACCGGCGCCGCCGCACGGCGGCCCGGTCGCCCCCGCACACCGCGGGCTGGACGGCTACGAGCTCCGGCGGTACGAACCCGGGGACGAGCGGGGGATCGTGGCGCTGCACAACCGCGTCTGGAACGGTGACCGCCCGCTCGCGTGGTTCCGGTGGAAGTACGTCGACAACCCGTACGTCGACGCGGTCCCCGTCTGCGTGGCGACCCGGGACGGCGAGGTCGTCGCCGCGTTCGGACTGGTCCCCTTCCGGATGCGGGCGGGCGCGGAGACCGGGGTCGGGATGCTCGGCGGCGACCTCGTGGTCCACCCGGACCACCGGCGACAGGGGCTGTTCACCGCCCTGTTCGGGTCCGCGTTCCGCGACGACGCCGACCGCGACCACCCGATCACCGCGGACGCGGACTTTTTCTTCTCGTACTCGAACCCGCTCTCTCACCCCGGCATGTTGAAACTCGGCTGGACCGACGTGGCGCCGCGAGTGACTCACCTCCGGATCCAGGACCCGTCGAGCTTCCTCCGCGACCGGCTCGGCCGGGGACTCGGGACTCTCCTCGGTCCCGTCGCGAGAGCCGCGAACCGCGCCAGACTCGGCGTGCGGACGACTGCGCCGCCGACGCACGCCGACGTGAACGTGACCCGGCGGAGCGAACTGCCGGTCGAAACCTTCGCGGCGCTCGCCGCGACCGAGTACCCCGACGGCGTCGCGCCGGTCTACGACGAGGCCTTCTACGAGTGGCACTTCGCCGGCGTCGACTGGACCTGCGACGACGTCTACGTGGCCCGCCGCGACGGCGACCCTATCGCCGCCGTCGTCACCCGCGAGACGCAGGACGCCCGTCTTGAGGCGACGACCGTCTCGCTCGTCCACACCGTCCCGCTCGCCGGCGAGGAACGCGAGGCCGGTATCGCCGCCATTCTCGATCGGGTCCTCGCCGACCACCGCGACGCCGACTTCCTGCGGGCCTGGAACCCCGTCTATCCCGAGCGCTTGCTCCGCGAGCGCGGCTTCCTCGCCGACGACCGCCCGCCGCTGTCGTGGGTTCGCGGCCCGGACCTCCGGCTGGTCGCCTCCTCTCACACCGGCGAGCCGTTCTCCACCGACACGCTCGCCCGGAGCGGGGCAGCCCTGTGGTCACTGGATAAGTAACGCGACGAGTCGTGATGTATCCCGGATCTGTCAGGAAAACTGTGCAAGATACAGAGCTTGTCTCTTGCACGGAGCCAATTCCACTTTTCGAGTAAGTAGATAGTTCAGTGAAGACGAACAAGCCGGCATACCGTCCAGTTACATGATTCACCCGTCATAAATGGATTGGTAATACAACGGTTGTACCGTGCTGTCGTCGGAAAATACTAATATCCACGCGAAGGGGGCTAACCCATGGCTAAACTCGGTAGCCCGTATGCCGACGACGGAACATGGCTTCGGGGAAACGTACACGCTCATTCGACGAACAGCGACGGCGTTCGTCCACCCGATCAAGTCATCGAGGATTACGCCGCTCGTGGGTACGATTTCCTCGCTATCTCGGATCACGATACGCTCACGGATCCGGCCGAGTATCGATCGGGATCGGCGATGGTGATGGTTCCGGCGGTAGAAATCAGTTCCGACGGCCCGCATATGCTTCACCTCGGAGCGACAGAAGCCGTACATCCAGACGAAGATCGGCAAACGGTCATCGATGCCATCCGTGACGATGGTGGGATCGCCGTCCCGGCCCACCCTAACTGGCAGGAAGCGTTCGCCCACTGGCCACAGGACGAACTCGAACGGCTCCAGGGATACACCGGACTCGAAATTTACAACGGGCTGATCGAACACCATCCCGGGGCGGCAACTGCCACGGACCGATGGGACCAACTGCTCTCGGCGGGGCGTCGCGTGTGGGGATTTGCCAACGACGATTCCCATCGACCCTGGGACGTCGCCCAGGGATGGAACGTCGTATACGCAGCTGAACGGACGCCGCAAGCAATCAGGAACGCGCTCAAATCGGGCAGTTTCTACGCATCGACCGGTGTCACAGTCCAGCGAATCGAAGTCTCCGGCGAAAAACTGGCAGTCGAGACAGCCAATGCCGACCGGATCCGACTCATTAGCGACCACGGTGTTGTCCAGCAATCAGTAACTGGGCCGACAGCGACCTTCCGAGTTCCCGATCAGCTGGTTCACCGGAACGAGCACAGTTATGTCCGTGTTGAATGTGTTGGCCGAGGTGGAGACATGGCGTGGCTTCAGCCAATGTTCCTCGAATAGTTTGCCAGTTCGGTGGTCGTGGCTAGTACCGAAGCTGTGCTCTGTATCCAGCACGAAACTTGTGACAAATACTGGTTAGATCGCCTGGCGGCATGGTACCTTGTTCCTCTGTAGTGACCGATCTGTTCAGTCATCTACCGATCGGGTTCCGCCGACCGATACGCGCCCTGTATGCAGCGCGAGTTCTCGAATATCAACGGAATTTGGCAGAGTGTTCGGCGATATGTTCGCACAACACACTGAGCGGAAAGCGTCCCCTCGAACACATCCCATTCGGTGACCACCTACTGCTATACGGTCGGCGGCCGTCTCGGAGCGTATCACCGAACTCGGCGGCCGTCGTCGAGACGAACCGCACCGGGAGACGGGAGACACGATGACCGGGACACGCGCGATCGAGACGTACCGAGCGGCGGGCGAGGAGTACACGCTGCGGTGGTTCGAGTCCGGCGACGAGGCCGACTTCGTCGCTATGTTCAACGAGGTCTGGAGCGCCGAGAAGACGGCGGATTGGTTCGACTGGCGCTACCGCGACAACCCCTACGTCGACGAGGTGACGATGCTGGTCGCCGAACACGAGGAACGAGTGGTCGCGACGTGCCCCTTCGTGGCCGTCCGGGTCCGCGCGGGCGACGTGACGCGCCTCGCCTTCCTCAGCACCGACGTGATGACTCTGTCCGACCACCGCCGCCGAGGACTGTTCGAGACGATGACGCAGAGCGCCGTCGACCGGTACGTCGAGCGACCCCCGTCCGAACGGCCGGCGATCCTGTTCAACCACGCGAATCGGTACTCCCGACCGGGGTTCGAGCGGCTCGGCTGGGAGTACAGCTCGCCGCAGGTCCGCTACAACCGCCTCCAGCGCGCCGGGTCGTACGTGGTCGACCGCCTTGGGGGCGGGTCGGACGGGCCCGGCGGTTCGGGCGGAGCGGGCGGGGTCCGGAGGGCGGTGGCCCGTCTCGCCGGCGCGGTCGCGACTGCCACCAATCGCGGCGCGCTGGCGCTCGCCGACCGACGGGCCTCGTTCGACACCGACCGGTTCGCCGTCGAGCGCCGGGGGGACGTGCCGGCGGCGACGCTGGCGGCGTGTTACGACGCCTGCCGTCCGGACGCCGTCCACGTCGCCTACGACGAGCCCTTCTACGAGTGGCGCTTCGCCGAACCCGGCAACGCGCCCGACGCGACCTACCTCGTCCGCGCGGGCGACCGCGTCGTCGTCGGCCTGATCGTCCACCGCGAGCGCGACGAGCGCAACGACACGTCGACGGTGACGATCAGTCACGTCACGCCCGCCGCGGGCGGCCCGGAGCGAACCGCCGCCATCGCGGCCGCGGTCGAGCGGATCCTCGCCGACAGCCGGGACGCCGACCTCGTCCGGACGACCAACCCCCTCGTGCCGCCGGCCGTCCGCCGGGCCTACGGCTTCCTCCCCGACGACCGGCTCCCGATGTCGAAACTCGCCGAACCGAGCGGGCTGACGCTCGGGCGCCGGCCTCTGGTCGAGGGCGAGTGGACGCTCGCCGACCGACCGATCCGCGGGGCCGACCCGTACCTCTGGACGCTCGCGTAGGGGGCGCGAGCGCGGCGGAGCTGGACCCCCAACCTCCACCCA
>Ga0207851_100100_pt1 | contig 72174 bp, 54 predicted proteins | sample A23E3SouthBayCA_FD_187747 | JGI IMG/M metagenome (GOLD analysis project Ga0207851, IMG submission 187747) | Aerobic enrichment media microbial communities from Eden Landing Ponds, California, USA - A23 E3 (SPAdes) | ecosystem: Environmental > Aquatic > Marine > Unclassified | place: Emeryville... | reverse complement strand
CGTCTCGTCGCTCCGGACCGGCGACCCGTACGCCCTCGACGGCACCGAGGCCCGCAAGGCCGTCGAGATCATCACGTCGATATACGAGTCGGCGGAGTCTGGCCAACCGGTGGGCGTCCCCTGAGGCGGGGCGCACCGTGACCCCCGAACCGGAGGAACACTTATTTTCGTACGCCGAGCACCGTGTAGTATGAGCACACCCGGATCCGTAGCGGGAGGTGTGGAATTAACCGTCGAAAACGTCGGCGGCATCGACCGGCAGTCGGTCGCGTTCTCGCCCGGCGTCACGATCCTCGCGGGACGCAACGCGACGAATCGGACGTCGTTACTGCAGGGACTGATGGCTGGGCTCGGCAGCCAGTCCGTTTCGATCAAAGGCGACGCCGACGAGGCCACCGTCGAACTGACTGTCGACGACGAGACGTACAGACTGACCCTAGAGCGCGACGGCGGCGGCGTCGCCATCGAAGGCGACCCCCACCCCGCGGATGCGGACCTGGTCGACAGTTTCGCCTATCTCGTCGAATCCAACGACGCACGCCGGGCCGTCGAACCCGACCGTGACCTGCGGGAGATCATCATGGGGCCGATCGATACGGCGGCGGTCGAAGCCAGGATCGCGGACCTCGAGGCCGAAAGCGACGAGATCGACCGACGACTGCAGAACCTCCGGTCGCTCCGTCGTCGACTCCCGGAACTGGAGCAGCGCCGCGAGGACCTCGAAGCACGGATCGAGGAGAAGAGAGCGGAACTCGACTCGGTCGAAGCGGCGATCGAAGCGGCGGAGGAGGCGTCTTCCCCACACTCCTCGCGGACGGATCTCGAGGAGGCGCTCCAGTCACTTCGGGACACCCGCGACGCGCTCGAAGACGTCCGACACAGGATCGACAGTGAACGCGAGAGCATCGACGCGCTCGAGTCGGAGGTCGACGAGCACGAGCGGGAACTGGCGGGCCTCCCGGACGCGCCGATGGCGGAGGCCAGTGACGTCGAAGAACGGATCGAAGCGCTCCGAGCGGAGCGCGACGAACTGGACGCGGATATCAACGACCTCCAGAAGATCATCCGGTTCAACGAGGAGATGCTCGGCGGGACGGATTCCGAGATTGTGGCCGCGCTCCGCGACGAGGTCGGTGATACCGTCGGCTCCGCCACCGGGGACCGGGTCGCCTGCTGGACCTGCGGGAGCGAGGTCAATAGCGAGAGCGTCCGTACGACGATCGACCGACTCCGCGAGTTTCGCGCCGGGCGGCTCCAGGAACTCAAGAACCTCCAGTCCGAGATGCGCGACCTCAAGACGGAGAAGGCGACATACGAGGAGCAACAGCGCCAGCGGGCACAGTTGAAGGACTACCGGCAGCAGGCCGGTTCGGAACTGACGGACCGGCGAGAGCGCCTCGGGGAACTGGAGACCGAGCGCGACCGCCTCGAGACCGAGGTCGGAGACCTGGAATCCGAAATCGACGACCTCCGGGAGCAGAGAGACGATGAGCTGTTGGATCGGCACCGGGAAGCAAACCGGCTCGAGGTCGAGATACGGGAGCTCCAGAAGGACCTGAGTGACGTCACCGACGAGATAGAGGAACTGGAATCGCGTCTCGACGAGTGGGAATCGTTTCGGGCCCGACGCGAGCGAATCACCGAGAAGATCGACGACGAGCGGTCCCGTATCGAGACTGTCGAGCGGCAAGCGATCGAGGAGTTCAACCGACACATGGCGACCGTTCTGCGGGTCCTCGACTACGGCAACCTGGAGCGGGTGTGGATCGAACGCCGGCAGGGGGGCGACACTCCGGAAGATTCTACACTCACTCTCCACGTGGTCCGCGGTACCAGCGAAGGGGCCTCTTACGAGGATTCGGTCGACCATCTGAGCGAGAGCGAACGGGAGGTCACCGGACTGGTGTTCGCGCTGGCAGGCTACCTGGCCCACGACGTGCACGAGGTCTGTCCGTTCCTCGTGCTCGACTCGATAGAGGCCATCGACTCCGACCGCATCGCCCGGCTGATAGAGTACCTCTCCGAATACGCCGAGTACGTCGTCGTCGCGCTCCTGGAGTCAGACGCTCGTGCCCTGAGCGACGAGTACGAGCGCATCGGGATGAGTTGAGAAGCTGTCGTCTGTTTTCACCGACTGTCTCTCTCAGACCGTCGTGTGCTCGGACTACTCCCGGCGAGCACGACTGGAGACCCGACCCAATCCCGATCGGCTCTGTCAAATACTGCTTCGGCAGCGACAGAGCAGTCACGTCGACAGTTGACCGGGCGGCGGTACCGGCCACTTCACGACTGAACCGGGCCGGTGTCGACCTGACCGACTCCTGTATCCGGTTTTCCATCGCGTTCTTCGGGCTCAGGACCACGCTCTCTCTCTCTCCCAGGCGACCGTCACTCGCGCAACCCTGTGGTCTGCGTGGTGTTCTGTGGTCCGACGATCGGCGCGACTGCCCCCGTCGCTCCTCACCGTCCACCAGCGGCAATAACATGATCGACAATGACTATTTGACACTCACAAACGCTGCGTTACCGGTGCGGCGCCGCTCGACGGTCGGTACCGTTCACGCCGGACGTAGAGTTTCGAAAGCAGTGACAGGATTTCCCTCCGGCAGGGACGACCAGGTCGAGAACGGTGACGCTCAACGCGATCCGGATTCCGATCGACGATCCCCATGTAAATTACAGGCATAGTACTGGAAGTGTCTAACGGCGCCCCGCCGGTCTCGCGTGGAGGGTATCGATAATGAATTACAGTATTAGTACTGGAAGCACATCAGCGACCGACTGGACCAATTCCGCCCTCTGAGCAACCGGGGAAGACTCGACCTTCCATTTATACAGTTGTAATGTACTGGACCAAGTCTGTGGTGAGAGGTCGAGAACGCACGGTATCTGGTTCGAATGGTCGAATCGGATACCCCCGTATCCGGTCTGAGACGGCCTGTATCGTCGGATCCGGACAATCCTCGAGAGCAGCGGCAACTATTGCGACGGTTTTTGACTCTCCCAAATACAGTGTTCGTCCGTAGCGACAGGCCCGGGGTTTCGGCTTAGACCTTGAACGTCGCTCGAATAGCCCGATATCGATGCATCGGCGGCAAAGCGGCTCGGCTCATTGTGGAGGGAGTAGCGCCGCGATCCAGCTGTGTGTGTCCGATAGCTATCCGATTCCCGTTCGTCTGGAGACGGTTCGACTCTGCTCTCTGGCGGCTCCGCCCGTCACGATCCGGGTCGTCTGGATCGCCGACCGGGCATGGCTTTTTGATTCTCGCAAATACTGGTGGTCAGCCCGAGCGCCTCTCCACCTGGCGTCGCGCGGCCACAGCCGGGCGACACGTCACGGCGGAGCGACGGGCCACCGGTATTTATCTATCCGGCGGTTCCTACCTCTCTCACGGAATTCCAGCTACTCATGACTCTCACGCGACGGAGATACCTGTCGACCGTCGGTGCGCTTTCGGTAACCGGCTGTTCCGCGCTCCCCTCCGGGTTGGGCGCCTCCGACGGGACCGAGGTGTCACTGCTTCTCAACTGGAAGCCGAACGGGCTCCACGTTCCGTACTACGCGGCGAAGGCGGGGGGATTCTACGAGGAAGCCGGTCTCACGGTGTCGACGATCACTCCCGGTGACGGGTCTGACTTCTCCGCGAGGCAAGCGGGACTGGACAACGTCCCCTTCGCGATCAGCAGTTGCGACCAGGTACTCAACGTCAACAGTCGCGGTCTCTCGCCGGTTTCCGTGGGCGTCGTGATGCAGTTGAGCCCCGTTGTCGTGTTCGCGACGCGCTCGGGGCTTGGCGAACCGTTCACCGACATCGGCCAACTCGCCGGGAAGCGGGTCGGAACCGGCCCCGGGATGGTGCGGATCATGACGGAACTACTCCTGGACCGGGCGGACCTCCGCTCGGAAGTCGACCTGACGGACACGGGATACGGAACGGTACAGCAGCTGCTCGCGGGGGACATCGACGCGGCGGGGGGCGTCTTCGCCGACGCGGTCGCGGCCAGAGCGAACGGCGCGAAGGTCGATGCAATCCCCGTCGCCGAGACGATTCCGTCGTACGGTCACGTCGTCGTTACAAGCCGGGACTACGCCGACGCGAACCCGGAGACCGTCCGGTCGTTCCTCAGTGCGACCGCTCGCGGTGCCAGTTGGGCCCGACGCAACCCGGGGGACGGCGTCGACGCGCTAGTCGACGCGAACGGCGCGCTCGCCCAGTCACGGGACCAACAGCGGTCGATCTGGGAGACGCTGGCGACGCGGTTCATGGTCTCGGAGGCAGTCGCGACCCACGGATGGGGCTGGAGCGAACCCGGACCCTGGGCGAGGACCGCGACGATGCTCGCCGAGGCCGACTTCCTCGGCGGCGATGTCGCCTCCGACGCGGTCTGGACGAACGCGTACCTGGACACCGACGCCCGCTACGTGACCTCCACGTCCTCGGCCGGTGACCGGGAGTGAGGCTCGCTCGACTCGGGGCCGGCCTGTCCCGTACGTTCGAGGCCACCTGGCCGCCGCTGCTGGTGTTCGGGGGACTGGTCGCGACGTGGCAAGCGGCCGTGATGCTGACCGAAGTCCCGACGGTCGTCGTCCCGTCACCGATCGATGTCGCCGCGGCCGCTGCGAGTTCGGCGCCCTCGCTCCTCGGGGCCGGGGCGACCACCGGAACGACCGCTGCGCTGGGTCTGTTCGCCGGCACTGTCGCGGGGCTCTGCCTCGCGTTCGCGATGGCCGCGTCGCTGACGGCCGCTTCCCTCGTATACCCGTATCTGGTAGTGCTCCGGGTGGCGCCGCTCGTCGCGTTCGCCCCGCTGGTGTTTCTGTGGTTCGGGGAAGGGATCGCTACCCGCGCGGCAGTGGTGGCGACGCTGACCACGTTCCCGGTCGCAGTGGCCTCGCTCGACGGTCTGCGCTCGACGCCGCCGGCGTATCTCGAACTCGCCCGGTCGGTCGGCGCCCCCGCTCACGAGATCTTCCTCCGCGTCCGGGTGCCCGCGGCGGCCGGGAGCGTGTTCGCGGGGATCAAACTCGCAGCGGCGGTGAGCGTCACGGGCACCGTCGTCGTCGAGTTCCTGACGCTACAGGGGGGACTCGGAACTCGCGTGGTTCGTGCCTCGACCGCCCTCGACACCGCCGGGATGTTCGCGGCGCTGTTCGCGCTCGCCGGTCTCGGTCTCGGGTTCTACGCCGTTCCGGCCTCCATCGAGCGCGTCGCCTGCCGGCCGGGGAACGAGTGACGGCGAGGGTCGGGGTCACTGCGTCCAGAGTATCCGTCGTCCGACGAGCGCGACGGCCCCGTACAGTCCGACGCCGAGACAGACGAGGACGACCACTGCGGCGAGCATCGCGGCGACCTGCACCGTCTCCGATCCCAGGAGGACCAGGTAGCCGAGCCCGGTCGTCGCGACGATCCACTCGGCGACGACCGCCCCGACTACCGCGAGCACGACCGACTGCTTCGCTCCCGCGACGACGTCCGGGAGCGCGAACCTGAGATCGACCGCGAGAAGGGCGCGGAATCGGTCGGCGTTCACCGACCGGAGCAGGTCGCGCTGACGCGGCGGGACCCGGTCGAAACCGGCCGCCGTGCTGACCGCCATCGGGAAGAACGCGACCAGCGCGACGAACAGAACCGCCGTCTCGAAGCCAATACCGAGGTACAGCAACAGGACCGGCGCGATGGCGACTTTCGGCAGGACGCGGAGCGCGACCAGGTACGGGAAGACGGCCCGGCGGAACGGTTCCACGTGTGCGACCGCGACACCGAGGCAGAAGCCGGCCGCGATACCCGCTCCCCCGCCCGCGAGGACTTTCACCAGCGTCGCCAGAGCGTTGCGAGCGTACAACTCGGGCGAGGCCAGCAAGCGGGTCGCGACGGCTACCGGTGACGGGAGGAGATACGGCGGTATCGACAGGGCCGCCGTCGCAGTCCACCAGGCCGTGACGCCGACGATCAGTGCGCCCGCGGGCAGCGCGACTCTCACACCCCGCGAACCAGTCCGCGTCATCGGTGGAGCGCGTCCCGGAGCCGCGTCGCCTCGCGCTGGAACCGCTCGGTTCGGAGCGCCGCCGCGTCCCGCGGGCGCGGGAGGTCGATGGAGAGCCTCGCCGCGACCGCGCCGGGGGGGCCGTCCATCACGAGACAGCGGTCGCCGAGGAGGACGGCCTCGGGCACGCTGTGAGTCACGAAGACGACGGTCTTCCCCGTTTCGCGCCAGATCTGCCGGAGTTCGACGCTCATCGTCTCCCGCGTGAGCTCGTCGAGTTCGCCGAACGGCTCGTCCATCAGGAGCACGTCGCTCCCGAGGTGGAGCGCGCGAGCGATGGCGACGCGCTGTTTCATCCCGCCCGACAGCGACTCCGGACGGGAGTCCTCGAACCCATCGAGCCCAACGGTCTCGAGGAGGTCTGCGGCGCCCGCTCGGTCGGGCTGTTGCCCGGCCATCCGTCGGAGGAAGGTGACGTTCTCCAGCGCGCTCTTCCAGGGGAGCAGGGCGTGGTCCTGGAACACGAATCCGATGTCCGCGGCGTCGCGAGCGGCGGCCGGCGGTTCGCCGCCGATGGTGACGCGACCCGACGTCGGCTCCTGCAGGCCGCCGACGGCGCGCAGGAGCGACGTCTTGCCACACCCCGACGGACCGATCACGGTGACGAACTCTCCCGCGCCGATGTCGAGACACACGTCCCGCAGCGCGGTCACGGCCTCGAACGCCACCGTCAGGTCCTCGACGGCGATCATCGTGGACCCGTCGTCGCCCTGTGGTGCTCCCGGACCGCGGCCGCGCCGAACTCACGCGATCGGGGCGACTGGAGATTCATTCGAGCGAAATTCCGTGGAACACACTCATAAATGTACGGTCCGCCGCGGTGAGTACTGTTCTGTGGAATCGCGACGGCGCGGCTCAGGGGCTCGGGCGCTCGATAGCGGGTGTTTCGCCCTCGACGGTTTCGATCCGTTCGCGGAGTCGGTCGCGCAGTCCGTCGGCGACGTCGCGGTATCGGTCGTGTCCGGCCAGGTTCCGCTGCTGGTACGGGTCGGCGTCCAGATCGAAGAGGTACTGTTCGACGTAGCGGTCGCTGCTGGACGCGTCGGACCCGTTCATCTCCGGATCCCGGACGACGTACGTCCACCGGTCGGTCCGGAGCGCCCGACCCACCTTCGACTCGCTTATCTGGACGAACACGTCCTCGCGCGATTCCCCCCCGGAGACGACGGGAAGCAGGCTCTCGCCCTCCATCGTCTCGGGGACCGCGACGCCGGCGGCATCGAGCAGCGTCGGCGGGAAATCCACCAGTCCAACCGGGTCCGTGACGACCTCGCCGCGGTCGAATCCAGGACCCGTCACCACGCCCGGGACCCGCGCCGCGCCCTCTCTGGCGCTGCGTTTGTACCCTTCCGGGTGGGCCTCGAACAGACACCCGTGGTCGGAGGTGAACAGGACGATGGTGTCCTCGCGGAGCCCGTCGTTTTCGAGCGCCTCGAGGAGTCGGCCGTAACACTCGTCGATGCGGCGGCACATCCCGTAGTAGTCCGGGAGGGCATGCTGCCAGTGACCGGGTTGGCCCTCGAGGTCCGGGGGGACCCAGTGTTCGCGGAACCGGCGCGCGTACCCGTCCGGGGCGCCGTAGGCCTCGTTGTAGTCCAGGTCGTTTTGCTGGTGGGGCTCCAGAAAGGACAGAAAGCAAAAAAACGGGTCCTCCCTGTCCCGGCGGACGAACTCCTCGGCGAGGTCCGTCATCGCGTCGACTCGATAGCCGTCGAACTCGACCCAGTCGCCGTCCTCGTCGTAGATGACGCCCTCGTACGGGTGAGAGGTCAACTCGATCGCGTCGGCACCGCGCCAGTAGTCGTATCCCGACCGGGTGTCAGGCGGCGACGGCTCGGTGCCGCTCCCGCCGAGGTGCCACTTCCCGACGTACCCCGTGTCGTAGCCGGCGGCCCGGAACGCCGACGCCAGAGTCTGGTCGGCCGCGAGCGGGATGCCGTTCGACCAGACCCCGTGCGTGGTCGCGTACTGGCCGGTCTGGAGACAGCCCCGCGCCGGGCCACACACCGGCTGGTTCGAGACGGTCTGGTCGAACCGCGTCCCCCGCTCGGCCGCCCGGTCGAGGTTCGGCGTCAGGTCCATCGGGGTGTACGGTCCCGTCGTGTCCCACCGCTGCTGGTCGGTCAACACGACGAGGACGTTCGGACGGTCGGTCATTCCGTCTTCCCGGTCGCCTCGGTGTCCCCGGTCGCCTCGGTGTCCCCGGTCGCCTCGCCCTCCGCGGCCATCGACGCCGCCCAGGCCTCGACGCGGTCGGGCGTCCGGAACGTGTCGGCGAACGCGAAGACGTCCGTGAAGTGGTCCTCGCAGGAGGCGCCGAGTGCCTCCAGGGCGCCGGTCTCTAACGCGTCCGCGAGTTCGTCCTCGTGCCACACCGTCGCGAGCGTCACGGTGTTCTCGCCGCGTTCGACCGGGTAGTACGTCTTGCGATTGCGGTGGTCCCAGTACCAGCGCTGTTCGAGGTCGTCCGCTGTCATCCGTCGATCCGTGTACGTCCAGCCATATCGGTACTGCGGTCGATCCAGGGGCCCCGGCTCACTCCAGACGGGGGATGTACTCCCGGTTGGCGGCGATGAGTTCCTCGGTCATCTCGTGGATCTCGTCGAGCGTACACGCCGCGGCGGTCAGCGGGTCGTGCTTGACCGCCTGCTGGACCTTCTCGCGGTCGTTTTCGAGCGCCCCTTCGATGGTGAGCCGGTGAACGGTGGCGTGCTGACGGGAGAACGCCGCGACCGACGTGGGGAGTTCACCGACCGAGCAAGGGTGGAGGCCCGTCCCGTCGACGAGGACCGGGACCTCGACGCAAACGTCGGCCGGGAGGTTCTCCAGAGCGTTCGTCTCGTTCGAGACGTTGAGGTTCATGCGGCGCTCCGTGTCGGTCTCCAGCGAGTGGATCACGCGCGAGGCGTACTCCTCGGAGCGTTCCGTACCGACCGCGTCGAGTTCGACGTCCAAGTCGGGGTCGTCACGCTCGGCCGAGCGCGCCTTCCAGCCCTCGAGGTACGTCGCCGTCGGCACTCGTTCGGCGTAATCGGTGCCGGTCATCGCGTCGATGGTATCCTCGTCGGTCCGGAAGTACGGAACGTACTCGGACATGTGGTGGGACGACTCCGTGGGGAAGTACCCGAAGTGTTTCATCATCTCGAAGCGGACCGTGTCGCGCTCGTAGGTCTCCGGATCGGTCATCGCGTCGCGGAGGTCGGGGTAGATGCTCCGACCGTCGTGTTCGGCCTCGAGGAACCACGCGACGTGGTTGACCCCGGCCACCCAGTAGTCGAGTTCCTCCTCCGGGACGCCCGCGTAGTCGGCCAGCGCACTCGCCGTGTGGGGGACGCTGTGACAGAGCCCGACGGTTTCGACGTCGGTCGCCTCGAACAGCGTCTGACAGAGGATCGACATCGGGTTGGTGAAGTTCATCAGGAGCGCATCCGGACAGACCGCCTCGATGTCGGCCGCGATGTCCAGTAACGTCGGGATGGTCCGCAACCCACGGAAGATCCCTCCGGGGCCGATGGTGTCGCCGATGGCCTGCTCGACGCCGTACTGCTCGGGGATCCGGATCTCGTTCTCGAACGGTTCGGTCCCGCCGACGTTGATCATGTTCAGGACGTAGTCGGCGCCCTCCAGTGCCTCGACGCGGTCGGTCGTAGCGGTGACGGTCGCGTCGAGGTTTTCGTTGTCGACGATGGCGTCCGCAACGCGGCGCGTCTGTTCCAGGCGGTGTTCGTCGATGTCCATGAGGGCGATCTCGCTGTCCTCGAGCGCCTCGAACGAGAGGATGTCGCCGACGAGTGTCGTCGAGAACACCATGCTCCCGGCACCGATGAACGTGATCTTCGGCATGGACCATACACGCCGGTCCACTGTATTAAACGTTCAGAATCGGGCGGCGGAGTACTGCCGCCGACGGTCTCAGCGGACGCGGTCGTAGACCGGGTCCGTCGCGTCCTCCCCCCACCGCTCGACGACCGCTTCGAGCGCGGCGTCCGACTCGGGGTACTGCCCCTGGTCGTCGGTCTCGTCGATCCATTCGCGGAGGAGTCGGCGCAGTCGACCCAGCGCCTCCCGGTGTTCGCGCTCCGGCGACCCGACGAGGTTGTCCGTCTCGTGGGGGTCGGTCTCGAGGTCGTACAGTTCCTCTGCCGGTCGGTCGTCGCCGACGAACCTGGACTGCACCGCGTCGAGGTCCCCCGACGCGTGCAGTTCCTTCAGCAACTCCAGATAGTCCCGCCCGTCCCGGTACTGCGGCTGGAGGTAGGGCCTGTCGGGCATGAAGTTGCGGATGTACTTGTACCGGTCCGTGACGACGGCCCGGATCCGGTCGATCGTGTAGTCACAGCGGTCGCGAGCGGCGACGACGAACTCGCGATCGAACGCCGGATCGAACGCGTTTCTCCCCTCCATCGTCCGTGGAAGGTCGATCCCGGCCAGCGCGAGCGAGGTCGGACCGATGTCGATGCCGCTGGCGAGGTCGGACCGCGACTGGCCCTCGGGCACGCCGGGTCCCGCGACGACGGCGGGCACCCGTATCCCGCCCTCGTAACAGAACTGTTTGTGTCGCGGGAGACGCATCCCGTGGTCGGCGAAGAACCACACCACGGTGTCGTCGGCGAGGCCGTCGCCTTCGAGCGCCGACACGATTCCCCCGAGTTCGCGGTCCATCTGCTGGATGGTGTCGTAGTGTGCGGCGATCTCCCGCCGGTATATCGGGTGGTCCGGATAGTACGGCGGGACTTCGACCGCCTCCGGGTCCACGCGATCGATGTCGTCGTCGACCTCCGCCTTCCCGCCGCGCAACTGGATCTGGCCGAAGAACGGCTGTCCTGGGTCGCGACCGTACCAGTCCGTGTCTGCGCCGCCCTTGTAGCCGGCGGCGGTCTCCGCTCCCTTGTGGTCTACGCCGGCGCTGCGGTGGTAGAGCATCTCGTCGTTGTCGACGAAGTTGTAGTGGTTTTTCCCCTCGTTGAAGGTGTAGTACCCGGCCGACCGGAAGATCTCCGGGACGGTCCGGACGCCGAGGTAGGTCGGGTCCCAGGTGTCCATCTCCTGGCCACGGAACCGGTCGAAAGAGCTGTAGTGGTTGTGAGCGCCGATGGACGTCTGGTACATCCCGGTCACGACGGCCGACCGCGACGGCGTACAGACCGGCGCGGTCGAGTACATGCGCTCGAAGCAGACGCCGTCGTCGGCTAACGCGTCGATGTTCGGGGTTTCGACCGTGTCGTCACCGTAACACCCCATCCAGGGGTTCACGTCGTCCATGAATACCCAGAGCACGTTCGGCCGCGACCCGTCGCCCTCGCCGGCCCCGCAGGCAGAGGCCCTCGCACCGCTGGCACTGCTCGAGTGAGTCTCGTCTCGATCTGGCATAGTCGTATCCCGCTCCTCGCGCAAAAAAGCGTTCCGGAACCCTGGACCGCATCTCGCGGTACCCCGGAGCTGTTGGGACCGCCCGGAGCCATCAGGAACGAGATGGCGCTCGCGCACCGGGCTGCCGGGAACAGTACGTTTTTCACTGACGGTCTGAATCGTTGGATCGATGAGCGAGTTTACAGCCGCAGTTATCGGGACGGGTCCCGAACCCGACAACATCGTCTGGGGCGAGAGCGCCGCGATGGCGTACCGACACGGAAACGGATACCGGACGCTGGACCGGAGCGACCTGGTCGCTTGCTGTGACATCGTCCGCGAGAACGCGGCGGCGTTCGCCGCGGAGTTCGACATCCCCGAGGAGAACGTGTTCGAGGACCACGAGGAGATGCTCCGGACGGTCGAACCGGATGTCGTCAGCATCTGTACGCCGGTCCCGACCCACGCCGACCTCGTCCTGAGCACGCTGGAGACCGGCGTTCCACAGGCCGTCCACTGCGAGAAGCCGATGGCCGACACGTGGGAAGACAGCAAGCGGATGGCGGCGCTGGCCGACGAGACCGGTATCCAGCTCACGTTCAATCACCAGCGGCGCATGGGCGCGGCCTGGCAGCGCGCCGACGAACTCCTCGCCGACGGGCAGATAGGTGACCTCACCCGGATCGGCGTCGGGGGGAAGAACCTCTTCGACTTCGGCTCGCACCTCATCGACCTCGCGAACGGGTACAACGGCGAGCGCGGCGCCGACTGGGTGCTCTCGCAGGTCCACTACTCCGACGAGGACGTCCGCTACGGCACGCACAACGAGAACCAGGCTGTCGCGCTCTGGGAGTACGAGAACGGCGTCCACGCGTTCGCGGCGACCGGCAAGGGCACCGGCGGCGACGCCACCGGCTGTCTGGTCCGCCTGGTCGGCACCGACGGTACCATCGAGGTCAAACCCGACACAGACGGCCTGATCCGGTACCGAAGTTCCGACACCGACGGCTGGGTGACCGAGAGCCCGGAGAACGACGACGACAAGATCACGCTCGCACTGGCCCACGTCCTGGAGTGTCTGTCGACCGGCGACGACCCCGTGCTGTCCGCCGACAACGCGTTACGCGCCACCGAGATAATCTTCGGCGCGTGGGAGTCCGCACGCAAGCGCGAGCGGATCGAGTTCCCCCTTGAGTACGGCGGCAACGCGCTGACAGAGATGGTCGAGTCCGGAGACCTCGTCCCGGAGTGAACCGCCGCCGACGACCGGCGAGTCGAGACCACGGCGACGCGCAGTCGGTGACAGGTTTATGCGACCCCGTGTCCACTGTGTCGCTGTGCACGACTATCACGTCCACTCGAGTTACTCCGACGGCTACTTCCTCGAACAGATGGTTTCGGCGGCCGAAGACGCGGGGCTCGACGGCGTCGGGATAACCGACCACTGCAACGTGTCGGCGCGCGATTCGATGCGAGAGTACCGGGAGGCGATGGGCTTCAACCTGGACATGACGTACCAGCGCCGTCGGGCCGCGATCGAGCGACGGCGCGCGAAGGCCGACATCGCGGTTCACGATGCTGCCGAAATCGACTATCACCCCGCCGACGAGGTGGAGATCGAGGGGTTTCTCGACGAGGCCCGGTTCGATTACGTCGTCGGGAGCGTCCACGAACTGCGCGGCAGGAACGTCCACGAGCCGTACTTCGAGCGGTTCACCGAGGCGGAACGGGAAACGGTCGTCGACGAGTACTTCGACGCCGTCGTCTCCCTCGTCGACTCGGGGCTGTTCGACATCCTGGCCCATCCCGACATCGTCGAGCGCAACACTGCGCTCCGGGGTCTGGCGACCGAGGAGCACTACCGCGAGGTGGCCGCCGCGCTGGAGTCGTCCGGAACTGTCCCGGAACTCAACGCGGGACGGATCAACAGTTCGTACGGCCGATTCCACCCGAACGCGGATTTCCTGTCGGTCCTCTCCGAATACGACATCGAGGTCACGATCGGTTCGGACGCCCACGAGCCCGACGCGGTACGCGACTGCGTCCCCGCGCTCCGGGACCGCGTCGCCGAACTCGACCTGACAGTCGCGTCGCCGTCGACCGTCTTTGACCGATAACGGACTTCCCGGAAGGGTTCGGAGAGCCGCGTCGGTCAGTCTGTGAGGCGGAGTCGCTCAGTCTGCGAGGAGGAACCGGTCAGTCTGCGAGACCGAGCCGGTCGTACTGTTCGGGCGGTGCGTCGAGGGTGTCGAGCGCGTCGACGAGGAGGCCGCGCAGGCGGTCGCGTTCGTCGGGCCGCTCGTCTGCGAGGTTGTGCCCCTGTTCGGGGTCCTCGCGGGTGTCGAACAGGAGCGGTTCGTCGGCCTGCCGATAGGATGCGCCGCTGGGGTAGCGCCAGACCGACTCGTCAGTGTACGGGAGGCTGGCCACCTCGGCGTCACCGGCTTTCCTTCCCATCTGCATCGTCGAGTAGATCGGTGCTTCGGCGTCGGTATCGCCGGGGAGGAGGTAGGTGTATCGGCCGTCGGTGAGGCAGGCGTCGCGACCGAAGTAGCCGTAGAGGGCGTAGTCGCGGTGGTCGTCGGTTTCGCCGCGGACCAGCGGGAGGAGGCTGCGACTGTGGGTCCGCTCGGGGACTTCAGCGCCGAGACTCTCCAGCAGGGTCGCGTAGACGTCCACGGCGGAGGTGACGGCGTCGACGCGGCCGCTGTGGCCGTCGGGGTGGTGGATCAACAGCGGGGTGTTGGCGACGGCGTCGTAGGTGGGCATGTAGTTTTTCATGATGTAGCCGTGCTCGCCGAGCATCTCGCCGTGGTCGGTGGTGACGACGACGACGGTGTCGTCCCAGGCGTTCTGACGGTCGAGGCGGTCGAGGACGCGGCCGAACCAGCGGTCGACCATGGTCACTTTGCCGGCGAACTGCGAAACGACGAACTCGAGCTGGCGGTCGGTCAGGCCCTGTTCCTCGACGGAGGCGTAGTCGGGCCAGTGGACCATCTCGGGGTCGGTGGGGTCCTCGTCGGTGTACATCGAGGCGTAGGGCTCGGGGCAGTGGAACGGTTCGTGGACGTCGAAGGAGTCGACGTAACAGAACCACTGGTCCCAGTCGGCGTTGTCTTCGAGCCACGCCGCGGTCTTCGAGAAGACTTTCGGGGCGAAGAAATCCCGCTCGTCGAGGTCGTCGAAGTCGGCGACGTTGCGCGGGTAGTGGCCCGCACGGCCCGGTCCTGGATCTGCGGGGTCGGCCCCGTGGCGGTTGTCCTGCCGGAGGAGCCGTTCGTCGGGGTAGCGGGGAGCGGTCTGCCACGCGTCGTGCTCGTGGCCGCGGACGAACTCGAAGCCGTGGTAGTCCTCGTAGTAGCCGTGGCCGCCGTGTTCGAAGTAGTGGTAGTGGTCGGTGATCAGTTCCGTGACCGCGCCGGCGTCGCTGGCCTGGGCCGGAACCGTCCGGTCGTACGGTTCCGCCGGCCCCCAGGGTCGCCAGAGGAACTCCTGGATGCCGCACATGAACTCGCGGCGCTGTGGCATGCAAGGGAGACTCCCGGCGTAGTGGGTGTCGAAGACGGCCGCGCGCTCGGCGAAGCGGTCGAGGTTCGGCGTCGCGACGTCGTAGTCCGTGACGCGGGGTCGGTCCCGGTACGCGCCGAGGAAGTCCCGGCGGAGGCTGTCTATCGTGATCAGCAAGACGTCGTAGTCAGACACGATTCGGGGTATACTGTACGTGAACAAAAAATCACCCCTCGGGCCACAGGGGGCGAGAACGCGCTTCCCGCGGTACTCGCGATTCGGACCGCAGTGACCCCATTTCCCGGATTGGCCGACAGTGAGCCGCAGGCTTGACGCGCGTCCGTCATGCTGTCACACTCGTCCGCGACACACGCCGTTGAGGCGCTGGAACTATGTCACCCGCCACTCCCATCGACAGTATGCTCCCATCGGAGTCACTGCAACGACAGCGATACGAACCGCTCCCGCTCGGGTCTGTGAAGCCCCGCGGCTGGATCCGGCGGCAACTGCGGATCCAGGCGGACGGCATCACCGAGGATCTCGACGAGCACTGGGCGCCGCTGGCCGACAACCAGTGGCTCGGCGGGGCGAACGACGGCTGGGAACGCGGCCCGTACTACGCGGACGGGCTCGTTCCGCTGGCCCATCTCCTCGAAGACGATGCGTTGCTGGCGAAAGCCCAGACGTGGGTCGACGGGTTTCTCGACTGGCAACGCGCGGACGGCTGGATCGGGCCCGAGACTCCGGCCACCGGGTATTCGGACGACGTCTGGCCGCGGGCGATTCTCCTCAAGGTGTTCCGGCAACACTACGAGGCGACCGGTGACCGCCGCGTCCTCGAAGCGGCGCTCTCGTTCTGCGAGTTGCTCCGGGACGGCGGACTCGAGACGTACCCGCTGGAAGATTGGGCCCGGTTTCGCTGGCAGGAACTCGCCCTGGGCATCCACTGGGTCCATCGGGAGACCGGTGAGGACTGGCTATTGGGGCTCGCGGCGGAGGTCGCCGAACAGGGGTACGACTGGCGCTCGCACTTCGCCGGCGACGACCGAACGTACGGGTTCGACTACCGACGACCGACCGACGACGGGGGCTACGAGACCCACGTCGTCAACAACGCGATGGGGATCAAAGCCGCGGCGGTCGCGTATCGACAGACCGGCGCGGCCAGCGACCGAAACGCGGCGGCTAACGCCGTCGATACCCTCGATACGTACCACGGACAGGCCACCAGCGTGTTCACGGGCGACGAGCACCTCGCAGGCCGCAGCCCAACGCGCGGGACCGAGCTCTGCTCGGTCGTCGAGTACATGTACTCGCTCGAGCAACTGGTTGCGACGTTCGGCGACGCGCGCTTCGCCGACAGGCTGGAACGGGTCGCGTTCAACGCGCTTCCGGCGACGTTCACGCCCGACATGGGCGCCCACCAGTACGACCAGCAGGCCAATCAGGTCGTCTGTGCCGTCGGCGACTACCCCTGGTCGAACGCCCCCGACGCGAACTGCTTCGGACTGGAGCCCCACCACGGCTGCTGTACGGCCAACCTCCACCAGGGGTGGCCGAAGCTGGTTCGCCACGCCTGGATGCGTTCCGACGACGGGCTGGCCGCCGTCGTCTACCTCCCGTCGACCGTGGAGACGACCCTCGACGGGACGGCGGTGCGGGTCGTCGAAGAGACGGACTACCCGTTCGGGGACGAGGTACGGATCACCGTCGAGACGGACGAGCCGGTCTCTTTTCCGCTCGACCTTCGCGTCCCGGCGTGGGCCGACGACGCGACCGTCCGCCTTCCTAACGGGACGTCTCGTACGCCCGACGCCGGTGGATTTCACACCGTTGACCGGGAGTGGGACGGTGAGGCGACGGTCGTCGTCGACCTGGACCCGACAGTCCGCACTGAGCGAGGGTACCAGGGAAGCGTCTCCGTCCACCGCGGTCCGCTGGTGTTCTCTCTGCCGGTGGCGGCCGAGTCTCGACTGTTCCCGGGTGAGACGGCGGGAGCGCACGCTCACCGCGAGTTCTACCCGACGGAGGCGTGGAACTACGGGCTGGCCGTCGACACCGCGGACCCCGCCTGCGACATCGACCGCACCGCCCCCGGCGAAACGCCCTTCGCGCAGACCGATCCGCCGGTCGCACTCACCGTCGAGGGCGGCCGCGTCGACGACTGGACGCTCGACGGGAGCCGCGCCGGCGAACTGCCCGCCAGTCCCGTGTCCGGGTCGGCCGCCGAACCGCTCCGACTCGTTCCTTACGGCTGTACGACGCTGCGCGTGACCGAGTTCCCGGTACTCGAGTGAGGGGTTAGCAGGCGTTCGATACGGGCGGCCGCTCGCGCGGTGATTCCGGTGGGGTTCTCCTGCGGTGATTCACGCGGCTGAAAAGGACCGGTTACGACGACGTCAGTCTGCGGACGCGGTCGAATCCGCTACCGAGACCGCTCCACCGGTCTCGCTCGACCGGTAGATGGCGTCGACGACGCGCTGGACGGCGAGCCCTTCCTCGACGGTGTTGATGCTGGGCGCCTCGTCGGCCTCGATGGCGTCGATGAATCGGGCGTCCTCGGCGGCGTGGCCCGACGGGTCGAGCGAGCCCGACAGGTCGCTGTCGACGAAGTGGTGTGTCCCCTCGGCGGAGGTTTCGAGGAGTTCGACGGAGTCCCCGCCCAGCGAGCATCGCGCGCCCGCGTCGGTCCCGCGAACGACGACCTCCTTCGAGAAGTCGCGGTTGCACGCCCACGCTACCTCGAGGCTGATCGTGGTGCCGTCGGCACAGCGGACGAAGGCGCTCGCGGAGTCGTCGACGTCGAAGGTGCCCGAGGAGTCCTCCCAGTTGCCACCGAAGTCGTCCGGGTCGACGTAGTCCTCGCGCGTCCCGAACTCGGAGCGAGTGGCCCCGGAGACTTCGACGACCTCCGGGAAGTCGGCCAGGTAGAGGGCGAAGTCGATCAGGTGGATGCCGAGGTCGATGAGCGCGCCGCCGCCTGAGAGGTCACGGTTGGTGAACCACGACCCGATCCCCGGGATCCCGCGGCGACGGACGTAATCGGCCTCGATGTGGATGATATCCCCGAGTCGGCCGTTCTCTCGGTGTTCGGTGAGGATCTCCGCGGCGGTCGAGAACCGGTTGTGGAACCCGACCATACAGAACGCGTTGCTCGCGTGGGCGGCGTCGACGATCGACTCCGCCCCTTCGAGCGTGTTCGAGAGCGGTTTCTCACAGAGCGTGTGGATGTCACGCTCCAGCGCCGCGGTCACCGGCGGTTCGTGGTACGCGTTCGGCGTCGTGACGACGACGCCGTCCAGGTCCGCGTCCTCGTACATCGCCTCGTGACTCTCGTAGGTGTCAACGTCGTAGTCCGCGGCGAACGACGAGCGGACCTCCGGGACCACGTCCGCGCCCGCGACGAGGTCACAGTCGAGGTCAACGAGGTTTCCAGCGTGGTTTCGCCCGGCGCCGCCGAGTCCAACGAGTCCGAGTCGCGTCATATGCAGCCAAAAACGACTGTGGACAAATTTGTTTCGACCGACTCCTCTCCTCGTGTCGGGCCCGAACAGGGGTCCGAACCGGACGGTTCCGGTGGCTGTCGAGGCGGCACTGGTTCACGGCAGTCCGGTCGGGGTCCTACGCCTCGAGCGGCCGGTACCAGACGTTCCTGAACCGGACGCGGTCGCCGTGGTCCTGGAGGCGCAGCGGCGCCTCGGTCGGGTGCGGCTCGTACTCGGCCACTTCGAGGTTCGTGGTCGGGCCGATCAGCTCCGTGGCGTGCTGGACGACGACGCCGTTGTGAACGACCGTGATCTCCGCCGGTCGCTCGACCTCGTCGCCGTCGAAGCGGGGGCCGGCCCAGAAGACGTCGAAGCTCTGCCAGTCTCCCGGTTCGCGACAGGCGTTGACCAGCGGGGGCGCCTGGCCGTAGAGCGCGCCCGCGTACCCGTCGGCGTAGGTGGGGTTCTCGTAGTTGTCCAGCACCTGGACCTCGTAGCGGTCCAGCAGGAAGACGCCGCTGTTCGAGCGGCCCTGCCCCGTTTCCTCGACGCCCGCCGGGGCAAGCCACTCGACGTGGAGCTGACAGTCGCCGAGGTCGGTCGTCGTCCTGATGTCGCCGCTGCCGGGTTCGACTTCCACGGCGTCGCCCTCGACGGTCCACTCGGCGGAGCCGGCGTCCTCGTGCTCCCAGCCGTCGAGGTCGCTCCCGTCGAAGAGGACGGTGGCGTCCGCGGGGGGATCTTTGGCTACCAGCCCGTTCGGATCGACTGCGGGCGGGTGTGGTCGCGCCTGGTCGTGGACCCGGTACTCCGAGTTCGGCAGTTTTGGGGTGTCGCTGTACCCCGGTCTGTCGTCGTTCACGTTCCGAACAGGGGCTACCGGCGTACATACCGATTGTGGTCGCGACGCCGAACGGCGGCCGTGACCAGCCGGATTTATGCGGGGCGCACGAGAGCTATCGACCGAAGCGATCCTGATGAAAGAGATATCGACCGACGACGCACCGGACAGCATCGGACCGTTCTCCCAGGGGATCCGCTCCGGGGACCGCATCTACGTCTCCGGACAGGGACCCGTCGACCCAGACACCGGCGACCTCGTCGGGGACGACATCCGTGCGGAGACCGAACTGACGCTAGAGAATATCGAGGCCGTACTGGCTGCGGGCGGCGCCTCGCTCGACGACGTGGTCAAGGCCAGTGTCTTCGTCCGGGACATGGACGACTACGACGCCGTCAACGAGGTGTACGGCGAGTACATGTCCGACCCGTATCCCGCCCGGAGCGCCGTGCAGGTCGCGGACCTCCCCGTCGACATCGGCGTCGAGATCGAGGTCATCGCGGAGGCACCCGAGGAGTAGTTCGTCGTCGGCGACCCCGCTGACCCACGACCGTCTCCGGGGCGGGTCGATCACCACACCTCCAGCCGACGCTGCTGAGGGTGCAAGCGGCGACATTTCGTCTCGGTAACTGAACCGGTCGTAACGTACGACGACTTTATGTAGCACTGGGCAGATATTCCGGCCTATATGAGCGACATGAGAATCGCCCGGATCGACCGGACACCGATACGGATCCCGTTCAGGGAGGTCCCCGGCCGGAACTTGCGTCGACAGCTGCCACACTGGAAGTACTTCGAGATCATCGAGCTGGAACTCGAGTCCGGAACGGTCGGCTACGGCGAAGACATGCTCTACTACGGCTGGGGGTCCGTCTCGGAGGGCGACGTGGACCGCGCAGTCGGGTCGAACGCCGCGGACCTCCTCTGGGACGATAGCCTCGGGAGCCTGCAGATCGCGCTGTTCGATGCGGTCGCACGCGAACTCGGCGTCCCGGTCTCCGAACTCGTCGGTGAGCGCAAACGCGACCGCGTCCCCCTCGGCTGGTGGTGTATCGACATGCCGGCCGAGGACTGGATCGCGGAGTGCGAGACCGCTATCGACCGGGGGTACACCGCGGTGAAGCTCAAGGGGCGACCGTGGTTCGACGTGCGCGAGAACGTGGCCGAACTGTGCGAGGCCGTCCCCGAGTGGTTCGAGATCGGGATCGATTTCAACCACATGCTGCGGGACGCCGACCGGGCGCTGCCGATCCTCTCGGACCTGGAACGGCACCCGCAGGTCACGGTCGTCGAGTCACCGATCCCCCAGGAGAACGTCGAGGGGAACCGCGAGCTCGCCCGAGCGCTCGACGTCGACCTGGCCCAGCACAACGGCCGGCCCGCGGCGCTGTCAGAGCTGACACAGCTCCAGACGGGGATGGCCGAGAAGTTCGTTCTCGGCACCGGCGGCCCCGAGAAGATCCGCCGCGAGGCCGGGCTGGCCGACACCGTGGACATGCCGTTCTGGATCCAGAACCTGGGGGTACTGACGGCGGTGTTCTGGGCGCACCTCGGCGCCACGATGGCGGAGAACACCCAGCCGAACGTCTTCTGTAATCACCTGTTCGCGGAATCGCCGCTCCGAAAGTCTATCCCGGTCGAAGACGGCACGATGCCTGTCCCCGACGGACCGGGGCTCGGCTACGAACCGGACCCCGACGTGGTCGAGCGACTGCGAGTCGAGCGCCCGCCGGAGCGCCCCTCTCCGGATCGGCTGATCGTGACCGAGTGGCCCGACCGGGAGCCGATGTACTTCGCGACCGGCGGCGAGATGGACGACCTGGCGCAGGCGGGGGAGTTCCCCTACTTCGAACCGGGTGCGACGACGCGACTCGTGCCCGACGACGATAGCGAGGAGTGGGATCGACTGCACGAGAAGGCGGCGCAGGGTCCCGTCGAGGGCCGACCGGAGTGGTGGTGAGTCGGGATGACGGACACCGACTCCGAACCCGAAGCGTTGCCGGAGAGCGGGATGCGCGGGCTGACGGACAGGACGGCCATCGTGACGGGGTCGACCCGCGGCATCGGTCGGGGTATCGCGCGCCGGTTCGCCGCGGAGGAGATGAACGTCGTCGTCACCGGTCGCAGCGTCGACGACGGCGAGGCAGTCGCCGCCGACATCCGGGCTGCGGGCGGCGAAGCCGTGTTCGTCGAGGCCGATATGGCGGCGGTCGACGACATCGAACTGCTCGTCGAAGCGACGGTCGACCGGTACGGGTCGGTCGACGTCGTGGTCAACAACGCCGCGGTGTGGCACCACACCAAGGTCCAGGACGGCGCCCTGGACGACTGGGAGTTCGTCATGGACGTGTCGCTGCGAGCGCCGTGGTACCTGTCGAAAGTCGCGCTCGAACACATGCCCGCGGGTGGAAGTATCGTGAACGTCTCGTCGCTCCACGGCTCCCGGACCGACCCGGGACGGTTCCCGTACAACGTGGCCAAAGCCGGGTTGAACGGCCTGACGCGCGCTATGGCGGTCGACTTCGGGCAGAAGGGCGTCCGCGTCAACGGGTTGATCGTCGGGAACATCGTCAAGGAGTACGACGTTCACGACCCGCACGACGAGAGCAACTGGGAGGCGCGTCTGCTGCCGGTCTACCAGCGCGGCGAACCCGGTGACGTGGCCGCTCTCGCGACGTTCCTGGCGACCGACGAAGCGCGGTTCATCACCGGCGCGAACATCCCGGTCGACGGGGGACGGCTGGTCGCGGCCGCCAACTCCGACTGGCCCCCGAACGAGGAGACCGATCCGGACCACCTCCACAGCTACGGCGACAGAGCCCCCGATAGCTGAGCGACGGCGTCTCACCGACCCTCACACGGCTGATCGACCGGTCAACGAACCGAACGACAGTCCTGTAAGTGAACTGCCACCTGGTCACAAAAGCTTACTCGGTCGAGGCAGAGAGGAAAGTATGCCGCAACGTACTATCGACGACGAGAGACGGCGGGATCTGTTGCGATTTCTCGGCGTGGCGGGGAGCGTCGCCGTCGGGTCATCGACTCTCGGCCAGGTCCGCGCCGCGATGTCCACTCCCGACGACTCCGATGCCCTCGCCGGGGCCGGTCGGAGTATCAGACGGGAACTCGGCGATTCGCTCGACGCGGAAACGCTCCGGAGCCACGCCGATTCGTTCGCGACCGCCGTGGAGGGCCTGGAGTCCGTCGCCGACAGGGGTGTCCCGGAGACGGAGCGCGAGGACTTCGCACCGGTCGCGTCGGCGGGTCGTCCGGTCGTCGACCACCTCGAGAGCGAGGGGTTCTACGGGACCGCGAACGACAGCCTCCCGGAGTTCGATGCCGACTACATCGACGCGAGCGTCGAGCGGTTCGCGAACGAAGCGGCACTGGCCGCGCCGCTCTCGGAGCTGGGGTTCGACGGCGGCGACGGGGTCGACCTGCTCGCCGCGGTCGTCGACAAGTCCACCGAGATCGCCGAGCGACACTGGATCGGGAGCATTCGGGTCTCGCGGGAGATGATCAGTCCGGGTGACGTCGTTCCGGACCCGACGCTCGGCTGTCACGAGGGGACGCTCCTCTGGTTGCAGGACATAGACGAGTACCTCTGGCAGAACGCGGTTCTGGTGACGGAAGACATCTACGCGGACGCGGTCTGGTACGCCCGAGCGATGGCGGCGGGCTTTCACCTCGTGACCGACGGCGCCATCGCGGCCGCCGAGGACGACGGCAGGTACGACGACGAGCAGCTCGCGGCGCTGTTGTCGGTCGGGTTCGCGGTTCAGACCATCTGTGACCCCGGCGTTCTCCAGGAGGTGTACTGGCTCCGCGACGACGAGCGGGGTCCCCGCCGAACCGACCTGGACCGCGCGGAGGTGTCGTGGCGATGAGCCGCGGCTCCGACCGCCGGGGCAGCGGCATTCCGGATATCGACGCCGGTCCGCTGTACGACGAGGACGAACACTATTTGCGCGAGCGAGCGCCCGGCGAGGACGTCACGGACGACCAGCTCCGGGCCGACGCCACGAACCCGGAGGGGTGGCTCCACTACAACAAGGGCGCGGAGATGCACGGTTTCTCGCCGGCGACGCGGCTCCGACCGGACACCCTCGACGCGTTCGACGTCGAGTACGAAGTCGAGTTCCCGTCGACGATATACCAGTGCAATCCGACCGTCGTACCGGGCGATCCGCCGGTGATGTACGTCGGTCTCGGGAACATGTCGGTCGTCGCACTGGACGCTCGCACCGGCGACAAGTACTGGAAGTTCGGGTACGCGCCCGAAAACGACGACGGCGTCACCGGGCGGACGCGTGGGATAGCGGTCCGGGGAGACAAGGCGTACCTGGCGGCGACGGACCTCCGACTCGTCGCGGTCGACCGGTACACGGGGGAGTTCCAGTGGAAGACGTGGCTGCTGTCCGACCGGCAGCGAGAACACATCGAGCGCCCCGAGAAGATGGGACAGTCCCAGGCACCGGTCGCCTACGACGGGACGGTCATGGTCGGGCAATCCGGCGGGTTCGGTAGCTGGGGAGCCCTGCTGGGCGTCGACGCCGAGACCGGCGACATCGAGTGGGCGAACGACATCTGTCGCCCCGAGAACTGGGCCGGAGAGTCCTGGCGCTACGGCGACGGCGCCTCGTGGATGAGCCCGGCGGTTGACCCCGAGAACGGCCTCGTGTTCCACCCGACCGGGAACGCCGGTGTCCGGTACAACGGGACGGTTCGCCCCGGACCCAACCGGGACGCGAACTCCGTCGTCGCGATCGACATCGAAACGGGGGAGGTCGAGTGGTCCTACCAGTTGCTCGCCCAGGACTGGTTCGACTGGGACTGTACGACCACACCGAGAGTGTTCGACCTCGTCGTCGACGGCGAGCGCCGGCGCGTCGTCGCCGCCGAGGACAAGTCCGGCTGGAGCCACATCATCGACGCCGCGACCGGCCAGCTGGTCGAGCGGACCGAGCCCTTCGCGAAGCAGGGCGGCGACGGGCCGGAAGACCTCGAGTTCCTCTCTCTCCCCGGCGTCGGTCCGAACAACGAGAAGTACATGTGGCCCGACGACTCCGGCGGAACGAACTGGAGTCCGGACGCCTACAGCCCACAGACCGGGCTGCTGTACCTCGGCGGGAACGACCTCGCCCAGAAGTTCTACTGGGTCCCCGGCTATCAGTACGACCCGGACAGGATCGATATCGTCCCCGGTGGCGGGCGCGGAGAGTGGGCCAACGAACGAGCCTGTCGGGTCGCGGCGGTCGATCCGGCCGACGGCGGGACGGTCGCCTGGACGCACGAGTTCGACGTCGACCCCTCCAGCGGCGAGCAGACGGGCGGTATGACGGCGACGGGCGGCGGACTCGTGTTCGTCGGTGCGGCTACCGGAGAACTGGTCGGACTGGACGCCGAAACGGGGGAGAAACTCTGGGCGGACGACCTCGACTGGGTCGTCGAGTCGTCGCCGGTGGTATGGGACGACCCCGTTGCGGAGCGACAGTACATGGCCGTCACGCACGACGCGGGGAACGGTGGGAGAGTCAGCGTGTACGCCACAGAACCCGGCCTCGAACCGCTGGATATGCCGACCCCCACGCCAACGGCGACGCCGACACCGACCGATACGGCGACCGAAGACTCGACCGACGAATCACCTGTCCCGACGGACCGGACGTCAAGTTCGTCCGGGCCGGGGTTCGGATTCCTCGCCGGTCTCTCCGGACTGGGTGTCGCGGGCGCCGCCCGGAAGTGGCTGGGTGACTCCGGGGACGAGAGCGACGAGTCCTGAGTACGCCAGCCTCGCAGGAGTGTCGGATTCCTTCTGAATCCATTGCCATCCTAAATTATAAATACAGTCATTGCTTAATGCCCTTACCGCATGTTTGGAGACAGTGGTTACCATGGCTAAGGATAGCGACGACGGGCGCTTCGGTGGCGGCCGTGTTCGGGATGGGAGTTCGACATTCTCACGGCGGCGGCTCCTGGCAGCGTTGAGCACCGGCGCCGGTGCGATGGTGGCGGGGTGTTCAGGGGGCGGCGACGGCAACGGATCGACGGACGACCCTTCGGACCCGAACGGCGACGGCGGTGACGGCGGTGACGGCGGTGACGGCGCGTCGGGGACGCCGACCCCGACTGCGGCGCCCAGCACCGCGGTACCTGCAACCCGAACTCGGGACCCCGGACAGGCGGTTGAGCCCGTCCTCGATATCAAAGCGATGGCCACGCCGACGGACGACTGGGACCACAGCCCGTATTCGGCGACCCTGCACCCGGGCGGTCTGCCGATGAAACTCACACTCGCTCCACACGGGGCGAACGCCGGGAACCCGAACGCCGAGTACGAACCGCACCTGATGGCGGAGAACAAACTGGTCGAAGACAACACCGTCTGGCGGGCGAAGATGGCCGACGGGTTCACCTGGCACGACGGCACTCCCGCGAAGATCGAAGACCGGTTCAACAAGGTCAAGTACGACCACCTCCGCCGGAAGAAACTGAGCGCGGAACCGATATTCGAGTCGGTCGAACTCGTCGACGACTCCACGATGGACCACCAGCTTCGAACGAAGGTCCACCCGCTCGTGTTCCTCGCGTCGAACGAGCCTGCGACGTACTACAAAGCCGATTTCTACAAACCCCACCTGGAGGCGATGGAGGACACGGGGACGGGTCGGGAGGCGTATCTCACCCACCAGGAGTTCACCGAGGTGACCGTCCCCCCGGAGGAGTGGGTCGGGACCGGCCAGTTCAAGGTTTCAGACGTCGGTGAGAACCGCGTCATCTTCGACCGGCACGAGGACTACCCCCAGCCGTATCGCGACTACCAGAACATCGAGAAGCTCAGGGTCCCGATCAGAGCCGGGGAGTCCGCACAGCGACTCCTCCTAGAAGAGAGCAGGACCGACTGGTTCAACGCCGGACTCCCGACGGGAATGGTGGCAGACGACCTCCCCGAGGGGTACGGCTTCGCCAGGAAGCGGACCACCAAACAGTACAGTTTCCGCTTCAATCACGGTAACAAGCACCTCAAGCGACGGGGCGTCCGCCGCGCGCTCGCGTACATCAAGCGCTTCAAGGCGTACACTCGAACCTCACCGAACAAATACGTCGACCCGATCCAGGACGGGACCACGCGGCACATGGCCGAGACCTGGACGTCGGACTACGACGAACGCTCCAGTCAGTTCATCGACTACGGCGACGGTTCCGAGGCGCTGACCGAGGAGGCGACCGCGGCGATGCAGTCGGAGGGCTACTCGAAACAGGGCGGCAAGTGGGTCGGACCGGACGGCGACACCCCCTCTATCAGTATCTCGACGACCCCATGGTTCCTCGACGAATCTCAGACGATGGTCAGCTGGATGAACCAGTTCGGGATCCCGGCCGAGATCACCGAACCGGCGGAGTTCTGGAAGAAACACAACAACCCGGACGCCGACTGGGACATGATCATCTCGTTCCAGTCACGCGGACCGAACCACCCCTCGTCGTCGTATAAGAACAGCGATCACTGGGGGACGAAGATGTCGAAGCTGAACGACGACGGCGAGCGAGTGCCGGCCGGGAACCGGGAACTGGAGTACGAACTGCCGACCGAGGTGGGTGCGACGGACCTCTCCGGGGAGACGCGCACTGTCAACATCCCCGAACTGCAGGACATCGTCACCGACCCATCCGCATCCGACGATGAACTCGCGGAGGCGTACAGGACGCTGATGTGGTGGTGGAACTTCCACGTGCCCGACCTGGTCGCCGTCGGCGGCCTGTTCATGCACACGGGCGACTACGAGAACTTCCACTGGATCGACTGGAACAACGACGGCCAGGGCGACGCGGTCAACCAGGGCCAGTTCCAGTTCAGTCTCAACGCCGGCTACGTTCGCGGCAAGTCGGAGTAATCCGGCCTCTCTCTTCTATCGCGGTATTCCTTCGGATTCTCTCGGTTTCATCCCGTATCGAGTCGCTGTGACCGGCCGGCGTCTGCGATTCAGCCGCCGAGAACCCCTGTGAGGTGGCCGTCGTGAGTGCGGATTTGCTGCCGCAGAATCCGTGGTCAGCCTCGGTTCCGCCCGACTTCCAGAGGCGTAATAGTTTCATTCGTCGGGACCGCACAGCCACCAATGACCGACCCGGAACCCTGTTGTGCAGCCGGCCGGGAAGAGAACGCGTCGGACCGCCCGTCGCGGGCGGATCCCGACACCGAAACCACCGACGCTCGGACGACCACCGCGCCGGCGACCGACGACGATCCGCGAACGGACAGGATGGTCGAACTCGACGGCGGACGGTTCGTCATGGGCACCGACTCGGACGTGGGCTTCCCGGACGACGGCGAGGGGCCGGCTCGAGAGGTAACCGTCGACCCCTTCGCGATCGACAAGTACGCCGTGACGAACGCGGAGTTCCTCGAGTTCGTCAGGGAGACGGGGTACACGACCGACGCAGAGCGGTACGGTTGGTCGTTCGTTTTCGAACCGTTTCTCGCGGGGAGCGACCGTGAAAACGTCATCGACAGCGTCGCACAAGCGCCGTGGTGGGTGGGCGTCGAGGGGGCGGACTGCCTGCACCTGAACGGGCCGAGTACGAGCGTCCTCGACGAACGCGAGCTGCTGAAACACCCGGTGACCCACGTCTCGTGGAACGACGCCCGTGCCTACGCGGAGTGGGCTGGCAAGCGCCTTCCGACAGAGACTGAGTGGGAGTTCGCCGCTCGCGGCGGGTTAGAAGAGCGGCGGTTCCCGTGGGGGGACGAACTGAAACCCGACGGTGAGCACCGGTGTAACATCTGGCAGGGGGAGTTTCCCGAGCGCAACACTGTCGACGACGGCTACCGGCAGACCGCACCGGTCAACGCCTTCGAACCCAACGGGTACGGCCTCTACAACAGCGCGGGCAACGTTTGGGAGTGGTGTGCCGACTGGTTCAGCGCCGACTATCACACGACCGGCGACTACGACTACGACAACCCGACCGGCCCGGATCAGGGGTCCCAGCGCGTGATGCGCGGCGGCTCGTATCTGTGCCACCGTTCGTGGTGTAACCGCTACCGCGTCGCCGCCAGGTCGAAGAACACTCCAGATAGCTCGACCGGGAACATCGGATTCCGCTGTGTCGTCGATCTGGAGTGACCGTGCTTCGGAGGACTGGCCCGACGGCTGACCGGCGCCTCCGAACCTTCTTTAACTCAGGGATACCTATACAAATTTGCGCTCAGCGAGGGTACAGACACGCCGTTGTTTCCCACCCCCACATCCACCGCACGGCACCTGCAATCCTGCTTTGCACGTCGTCCCGTCGATCGAGACGGTGACTCCGAGTACCCCGCTGGGGGCGTTCGGCTCAGCGGCCCGACCTGCCGACCGCGGGAGCTTCCACCACTCGCGCCGTCGCCCCACTCCTTCGGGCTGTTGGCTTTTCGGTGAACGTGGAAATCCGGTTCGAGTGCCGTCTGTGTCTCCGCCCATTTTCTGACGGTGCTGTCACCCTCGACCCCACGCTCGAATCGCGGGGGCGCGGCCGACCCGTCGGTCAGTTGTGTAGCGCCGTCACCTGGACGGTCGATAGCGAGAGCCGCTCGGTGCCCGAACTCTCGCTCGCGTCGACGGCGATAGTCGGACAGACGGGCCCGCCGAACGCGAACGCGCAGTCGGCGTCCTCGTAGACAGTGTCACCGCGGCCGGCGCCACCGGTCGCGACCGTCACGCCGCGTTCGAACGGTCTGACTCGGAGTTCCAGGAGCGCACCACCACCCGACGCATCGAGAACGATTCCCAGGTCCCCAGTCGTGGTCTCCTGGTCGTCCCGTCCGAACGACAGTCGCCCACAGGAGACGAAGATGCCGCGGCCGGCCTCGGTCTCACCGGGTTCGGTGTAGTGACACCAGTTCTCCGCGGTCGGCGTCGGCGCGTCGTCGCCGAACCCCACCTGAACGATACCGTCGTCCGAGATGTCGTGTCGCAGTCCGACCCGTAACCTGATCTCACGGAACGCCTCGGCGTCGAACCGGGGGAGCGTGTAGCCGCCGACGCCGTCGCTCACGTCGAGGTGTAGTTCGCCCCGACTCGATGCGACGTCGTCTTTCGATTCGGTCGCGTCGCCAAAGCGGGACAGCCACGCCGGCGACTCGGTCGCGGCGAGTCCGTCGTAGCGGAGTCGCCGCTCGATCTTGCCGGCCGGTATCTCCTCACCACGCAAGTCGCGGATGGTCATCGGGACCCACCCCCCGAGACGGCGTCGTCGGTCCACTCGATACGCGCGCCGCCGATGTGGCCGTCGGAGGCCTCGTCACCGCCGCCGTGGATCGACCCGGACATGGTCGCGTAGAACACGTACGCGGTCCCGTCCTCGATGAGGAGGTCGGGGGTGTACGTCTTGTCGCCCTCCCAGTCGCGGGTCGGTCCGACCAGCGGTCGCGGCGGGCCGAGCACCGAGCGCTCGTCCGCCAGCGGAGCCCAGCCCACGTAGCCGTCGTCCTTGTCCCCCCACGAGTCGCGGTCACTGACCGATCCGATCCACCAGTAGCGCCCGTCGCGGTTGCACAGCCGCGTGTGATGCCAGTCGAGACGCCATCCAGGGTCGCCGGTTGCGTCGACGGTGGTCGAGAGTCGCCGGGGGTCGGTGGTCCAGTTCACCCCGTCGTGGGAGTAGGAGATGCCCCACCCGGCGGAGCCACCGCCGCCCATGAGGTGGTGTCCGAGCCAGTAGTCGCCGAAGCGATGCACCCGGAGGTAGCCGGTGTGGTCGTTGCCTGCGGTTCCGGGAGGCGATTCGATCGCGAGCCCCTGTTTCTCCCATCCCAGTCCGTCTGTCGAGAACGCCAGCGCGGTGGTCTGATTCGTCCCGAGGAAACCGTGGTAGTACATGTGGAACCGCTCGGTGTCCGGGTTCCAGACCACCTCCGGAGTCTCGGTCTGTGGTCCGGCGTCAGTGTCTTCGAAGATGGGGCCGTGGTCGGTGTACGGCCCGAGCGGGTTATCGGCGTAGGCGAGGCGGATCGAGGTGTCGGAGTGAGAGCCGCTGTAGTAGAGGTAGTAGTCGCCGAGCGGTTCGTCGACGGCCGGGACCGAATGGACGGGGACGATCGATGGCCAGTAGAGGACGTCCGGGACACCGACCTCGTGTTGGTCGAGCAACAGCGTCCGTTCGCTCACGCCAGTCGGTTCGCTGTGAACGCGTTTTTCTCCCGGCGCTCGCGCCGAGAGCGCACCGTGATGAGACATGCGAGAGGACGGAACAACTCCGACGGATAATAACCCTTCGCCAGCGCACCCAAAGCGATTTGGGGAAGACCGCTGATGTGGCTGTATGGATCGTCCGAACGTCCTGTTCCTGATGAGCGACGAGCACAACCCGCGCTTTCTCGAACACCGCGAGGGGGGTGAACCGGTCAGTACACCCACGATGTCGGGTATCGCCGAGCGCGGCGCGGACTTCGAGAACGCGTACTGCCCGTTCCCTATCTGTGGCCCGTCGCGCAAGTGTATGATGACCGGGCAGGAGGTCCAGGAGTGTGACGCCTGGACCAACGAGTCGTCCGTGTACCTCCCCGGGACGACGACGCTCCCGGGCACGCTTCGAGACGACGGTTACGAGACCTGTCTGGTCGGCAAGATGCACTTCCAGGGGACCAACCAATTCAACGGCTTTCAGCACCGGCCGTACGGTGACCTGACCGGCCACGGCGTCCAACAGCCCGGCCACCAGCCCGACCCCATCGACCCCGACGAACTCGACGTTCAGCCGCGACGACAGGGCATCGAGAAGGGCACGCGCATTCCGGGCGCCGGCGTCACGCAGGTCCCCGAGAGCATGCTCCAGGAGAACGTCGTCGCCCGCGAGACGATATCCTGGCTCCGGGAGCACCGACACCAGCGGGGGGACCGTCCCTGGTTCCTGACAGCCTCCTTCTCGCGGCCGCACTTCCCGCTGACGGCACCCCGTCGACACTTCGAGCGGTACTGGCCCGACAACGTCCCCGAACCGCCCGTCGGCTACGAGGGCGACACGGTGGACCATCCGTACACCCAAGAACGTCGAGAGGACCTCCAGCTGGAGTCGTTCACCGAGACGGAACTCGAGCGGGCGCGGGCCGCCTACTTCGCCTGCGTCGATTTTCTGGACGAGGTGCTCGGCGAGCTTCTCGGGACACTCGAAGACGAAGGGTTCCTCGAGAACACCATCGTGGTCTACACGACCGACCACGGCGATATGGCGGGCGAACACGGGCTCTGGTGGAAACAGACCTGGCACGAGGGGTCGGCGGGAATCCCGTGGTCCGTCCAGCTTCCCGGGCACCGCTCGGGCGACCTCGACCCCGCGTCGGTATCGACCCCGGTCAACCTGATCGACCTCTTTCCGACTCTCTGTGGCCTCACGGACGTCGCGGTGCCCGACGAGGTCTCCGGCCACGACCTCTCCGAAACCGTCCGGACCGGCGCCGAACCCGACCGTGGACCGGTGTTCACGGACCAGCTCCCGACCTATCGGATGGTCCGCGAGGGTCGGTACAAGTACGTCGCGTTCAGGGACGCGCCGGAACTGCTGTTCGACCTCGAAGCGGACCCGCACGAACAGACCAACCTCGCGCCCGACGCCACCGGTGAGGACGCCGAGGCCCTCGAACGACTCAGCGGGGTCGTCGAGGAGACGATAGACTTCGACGCCGTCGAACAGCAGCGCCGCGAGGCCGAAGCGGAGATGGAGGCGTACGAACTTCCCATCGCCCCCGGGACCGGAAACTCCTACCTGATGCCCGACGGCCGACTCGTCGACGCGACCACGCCGCTGTACAAGCCCGACGTCCTCGCTGACCGGCCAGACCTGGTGTTCACAGACTGGCCCGATCGTGACGAGCACGCGGACGACGGAGGGGTCTGAGTGTCTCCGGGTCCGACTGATTGCTGGACGTACTTGAGTCGGCGCGGGATGGTCCGGGCAGGGCTGTTCTCGATCGGGAGTGCTACCGCTCTCGCAGGGTGCAGTGGTGACGACGGCTCTACACCGAAGTCGTCGGCGACGGGCGAGCGGACCGGGCACTCACCCGACGGGTCGGACACTCGAGCGACGGCGACCGACGAATCGACGGCTGCGCCTTCGACCACTTCACCGACGGCGTCTGACCCGTACCCCGATGCGCTCACGATCCCCTACGGAGCGCCAGCGATAGACGGGACAGTGGACGACTACGGCGAACCGTTGCTGACGCTACAGGACGATTTCTACGACTACGAGGACGACCCGCCCGAGCAGAGCCAGGGCGAGATCTGGCTGTGGTGGGACGAGCGCCGTCTCACCGTCGCTGCCTCGATCGTCGACGACGAGTGGCACGCCGCTGCGAACAGCGGCGCGAAAATCTACGAGAACGACTGCATCGAAATCGGCATCTGGCCGGGGGATCCCGGTCCCGACGACCAGTTCGACGAGGTGCAGTTCGGGCTCGGCACCGAGGGCGTCCAGGTGCATCGCCTGACAGTCCCGGGCGACCGAAACAGCGAGATGATACAGAGCGCCGAAACCGCACTATCGCGGGTCGGTGAGCGAACGGTCTTCGAACTGGGCTTTCCCTGGTCGGCGTTTACCTTCGATGTCGATCCGGGTCCCGGCGACCGGTTCGGTCTCGGGATCGGACATCACGATAAGGACTCCGACGGTGGCGGAGGCTGGCAGGAGTGGGGCGGCGCGCCGTTCGTCCCGAAGACCCCAGAGGAGATGGCTGAAGCGCGACTCGGACCGCGAGACTGACCGGCGCGTCGGAACCGGGCCGTCGGGTCGACGGGACTGACTGGGTCCTATTCGTCCTGTGAGCACTCGCAGCTCACTCCCACGCTAGTCCCACCGCCAGTCTGCGGGTGGAAGTGGGTAGTTTTGCACACCGAAGACACCGGGGTCTCTCCCTCCCCATTCTGCCGTGTCGGGGTCCGCGGGCGGTCGCTTGCTATCGGCGTAGTCGGCGACTGCCTTCCGCCGCTCCTGACCGTCCGGGAGGTGCGCGAAGCGCTGTCCGACGAGCGCTTCGTCCGATAGTTCGTGCAACACGGAGCCGCGCTGAGCGTAGGCGGCGCGAACCCGCTCGCGGTTCTCGGGGCGGTGGCAGTCCGCGGCGTTCAGTAGCGCTCCCTCGTCGTCCGGGAAGACGACGAAGTAGGACGTGTCGGCCATGGCCCACCCGTCGCGGGTGGCGAACTCCGCGACGACGTGGCCGCCCGCGGTCGTCTCGCTCGTTTCATCGAGGTAAAACAGGAACACCATACGGGCCGGGATACCCGCGACCTGACAGAGGCGAACGAACAGTCGCGCCTGCTCGTTGCAGTAGCCACAGCCGGTCGCGAGCAACTGCCGGTCGTCGAGCGCCCTGTCGTTCGGGACCGGCCGCCCGACCGGTGGAATGCCCGGGTGGGCCATCAGGTCGGGCAGCACCGCTGTCAGGAGCGTGGTTGCGCGTTCACGGCGTGACTGGGACTTCGAGACGTTCGAGTCGACGACGATCTCGTACTGCGGCAGCGTCTCCTCGTGGTACGCGACTGAGTCGCCGGTGTACTCTCCGTAGAGGAACTCGTGCGTGTCATCGTTGTGACCGACGAAGTTCCGCGCCTGCCACAGGTCGACTCCGCGAGTCGGCTGCCCGAGGCTGTCGGGGTCACTCATAGTCGCCGGCAGTCCCGCCGCACCGAGGTGGCGGCGGACCCACGCCGGTTTCCGATCTTCTATCCAGTCCGGGTGCCAGGGATGGGTCACCCGTGTGTGTGCTCACCACGACGGCAAGAGTTTATCTATTGTCGCGTGTCGAGACACGGCCGTGGACGCGCGGGCAGCGACACGCGATCAGACATCCTGGACCGGGCGAGCGGTTCGACCGCCGGGAGACGGGGCGTCTCAGAGCCCGAGCGACTCGACGGACCATTCCGCGGCGGGAGTGAACGCTTCGAGGTCCGGCTGGATCGGGGTCCCGTAGGGCGCGTCGACGACGCTGTCGAGTGCGAGCGTCCCGCCGTCGATATCGAGCGTCGGGAACCCCTCGTCGTGCCGTCGGTACAGGTCGCCGTGCGCTTCGAGCGTGCAGTCCTGCAGTTCGTCGGGGAGCGCGTCGAGTCCACGGAAGTAGTGGTGTCCGTTCCGTTCGACGTGGTCGAACCCGAGACTCGCGACGAGCGCGAGGTCCGTATTGCGTTCTGGTAACTCTGCCGGATGCGCCGGTGGAGGGAGCGCCACGAGCGGCTGGATTCGTGACGCCCGACACCTGGAAATACGCTTCCCTATCGAGGGGAGTGGTGAATAATTATATGAATTCTATGTATAATCGTAATATTTCATATATGGCGTGGCGGTGTAGTGGTGAATTCGGTTTCCGTGAGAAGACACACTCGCTGTCTTCGGTCATCGCACCGAACAGACACGTCCAGCCGCGGGTGAGCAAATTCTGCGGCCGGTCTCGTACAGTACAGATACCACGCAATATACGCTCTTTCTCCCCGAATTTACCGTCTGATCGATACGGACGACAGTATCGTCCGACTCGACTCGGATTCTCTAACGTCGCCACGGACCTCTTCTGAATCGAATGTCTCGGTTTCGGCGGCAGCTCAGCACGATCTTCGAACTATCTCCCACATTCGTTCAAATATATCTAAAAGTTAGTCTATAATGTGTTGAATAGTGGTACTTTTACAGTTCCTCTCGAACGTTCGGAGATGACCGCGCTGCCAGATCGACCTCGACTTCCTTCGGTGGTTCGGGTACGGAGTGCTCGAATACTATTCTGTAATTCAGATGTTTCTCCGAATTTATCGAATATATTATCTTCAACTGCCGGTTGTTCAAGCGGTTCGTCCGTATCAGACCACATCAGCCATCTATTGCCTGTTTAGTATCGGCGTCGTGCTGCTCTGCGAGTGGCACGACACCGAGCGAAGAACGATCTACAGGTGGCTCATGGAACTCGATACGGACGAGCGACTTGCGCAAGCCCCAGTCTGATGCTCATCGATCTGGGAGAACGAAAAACTCTCAGAATGTCAATAAAAGACGCAATTGGGACGGGCGTTCGGGGACGCGTGGGTTCTCCAATTTCGTGAACCCTTCGCTATTGCCGCCGTCCGCAACATTCCCCACCGCCGTCAACAACATTTCCCGCCGCCTCAGACGTTGAATTCCAGCCAGGTCTACTGATCATCCAGAGCAGAAAATTCAGATCTCTGTGATTCGGTCGAAGGCTGGGTCTAGTGCTTGAGCGTCTTCCTCGAGCAGTGCGACCACGAGATAGTCGGCGTATCCGCAGAAGTAGTCGATGACTTCCGCGATCCTGTGGGAATCGATAGCCTCTATCGAATCGATGAGCATGAATGGAACTTTCTCGTGTACGTCATGCACGAGGTATCCCGATAGAGCGAACACAAGACCAATCACTTCGCGCTCGCTTTCCGACAGGTGTTCAATTGTATCTTCGTATACCGTCCCCGAGTCCGTACTGCGGATTACGTGAAGATCGAAGTTACTCTCTTTCACCTTCTGTCGACCGCTTCTCACTTCTTCTTCGGTTCTCTCGATCCAAACTCTATCGATGTTCTCGTATTCGAGTATCTCTAGGATCTGCTCCATGTGTTCATTGAACTGTTCTGTCGCGTTACCTTCCAGTTGTTCCACTCGCGTACGGAGGTTTTCTATCTCGTGCTGGATCTCTTCGCGCTGTGATTTCAGTTGCTCCCGCTCAGCGATCTGGTCCTCGATGGTGGAAATGTCATCTTCGATCCGTTCTCGCTTGTTTTCGAGCTGACCGATTTCGACCTCGAGTCGGTTGGCTTCCTTGTGGAGGTCAAGCAGTTCGCTGTCTTGATCAGTTTCGGCTTGCAGTCGTTCGACCTCGGTTTCGAGCGTCTCGACTTCTTCGGTACGCTGTTGAAGTTGGTCTTCGAGATCAGTGAGTCGGTTTTGTCGCTCTTCGATCTCTGATTCGACGGTTTCGAGCCGTTCTTCGACGCGGTTGTATTCTCGTTGCTGTTCCTTGAGACTGCGCCGCTGGTCGCTGAGCTCGTTGATCTTGTCGGACAGAGCTTTCTTTTCTTCTCTGTGTACGTCTCGTTGCTCGCGGAGATCATCGAGCATCCGTTCGATGGTTGCCGTCGTCGTTCGATTGCCACAGGTCCAGCACGTGATTTGGCTGTCGTCATCGAGTAGCTGATCCGTGATTTCAGAGTCTTCACTCCCGTCTTCGCTGAGGAGGGTGAATTCGCCTTCGATCAGATCTTCGTTGAATTCGACAACGGTCTGGATCTTATTAATGGCGGTGTTTAGTTCGTCGCGCTGGTTTTGTAGGCGCGTGATCTCGCTCTCGATGCGTTGAATCTGGTCAGCCGGGACCGCCTCGTATTCTTCGCGTTCGGATCGTAACTCCTCGTTTTCCTCTTTGAGTGCATCGAGACTGTCTTTTTGTGTTTCGATCTTCTGTCGGACGGATTCTCGCTTGTTCCGTACGCTGTTGATCTCCTCGATCTTCGCCTCGAGCCGTTCTTTCTCGCTTTTTTGCTCACCGACATCCCTGTCTATGTCTTCGATCTGCTGTTTCAGATCGGTCAGATCTCCCGATTTGGAGTCAATGTCGGTCTCTATTTCGGACTTTTGTTCCTCAAGCTTCGGAAGTTTCCTCTCGCGCCGGTCTATTTTCTGTATTCGGGTATCTATCTCGTCACGCTCTTCCTGTCGCTGTTCTATTTGGCTTTCAATCGTCGCTGTATCAACCGGCCGCATAATGATCTCGTGCAGGTTGTTCCCGCTACTGATAGATTGTCGTGCCTCGTTCGATTCTAATAGGAATGAGAACAAATCCGCAAGCGTGGAATCTTCCAGGTACGGGCTGCCGTCGGTGACCACAGAGCCGTTCTTCCGGTACAGGTTTCGCGTATACGTCGTATCTCCGACCGTGAGTTCGACGCGTCCCTCTTCGGAATCGCCTTTCAGAGTTGCAGAATCACTTCCGAGGGCAGCCATAATCGCTTGCAAGAGCGAGGTACGATTCGTAGCGTTCCGTCCAGTGAGCAGTGTGACACCCGGAGTCAGTTCCATCGAAGTCTCGGTGATCCCACCGATATTCGTAACGTCTAACGTCACTCTGTCAACTGCAGTAGTCTGTTTTGCCATGTCTGAGGGGTTGGTGTTTCGGGTATTAAATCTTACCATACCTGCACAAACAACCGTACGTCTGTTATGGCTATTTCCGAAATATGCTGTCCGCGGCCGATAGTACGCTGACTCCCCTAACAACCATAGTGTTGTTATGCCCGTCTGTATCTGGGACTTTGTGACCGAACTCAGGCGTCACACTGACAGCCGCCCTGGGTTAAAAGTTCGATGACGGAGATCCGGCTATCGCAGTCATAGCAGTGTACGCTCACCGAGACGACAACTTCGAACTCTCCAAGGGTAAGGTTACCCGCCTTTTTGAGTTCCGAGATAGCGCTCTCCGTCACTTTCCGCAACCGGATCACCAATTGCTGGATGGTATCGCGTTTCGTTTCGAGATGCGACTCGGCGTCCGGTGTTTTATCTGGCGGCCGTACGTCTCGGACATCTCGTAGGTACGTTCGGACGGCCTGGTACGATACGAATTCGCTTTCCAGTCTATCGACATCTACACCAGCCTGTGCGAGACGCGACCGGACTTGCTGACGGGTCCCGCTCGTCGTTTCGTCGCTTGTCAGGACGTGATATGTGTTTTCGATCTCTCCGTCGAGTGGATCGAATGCGCTCTCTTCGACCTCTGATCGCAGGAGTTGTCGATTGAAATCCGTAGCGAGTTCCCGCAAACTTGAACGCTCCTCTCTGCGAGTCCATCGGTCTACTAAGCGATCGCCGAAGTCATGCATTTCGTATTCTCCCAGCAGCCGTTTCACTTTGCTTCGGCTTTGCGACGTGTCTCTTTCCTCTTCCGGGGTATCTGTCGTTTCCGTCATTGGAGACTATCCGTGGCTGGACAGTAAATATCCACCGGCTCTCGGACTCGACGAACGACGGGTTCCTGGAACTGTTTTCCGCCCGACGGCTGAAGCGGCTATACTCTGTCGTTGGGTGTCCTCTGCGTCACGTGAACCGCAACTGATATTTGCCGCCTCACGGGTTCGAGGGCCGATCCGATCGACGTGCACACCGATTCGTTTGAAATCGATACCGACCGGGAATCCCCGGCTCAGGTCTGATTTTCCACAGTCGACTTCAGTAGGCTGTCATCTCTACATTTCCGTCAGCAATTCGGGTGAGTCTTTCTACCCGTGGTAGTAGTATCGCTGGAATGGCTGGCAGTATGGGACAATTGACCGCAGGGATGATGGATGATGATACATAATGAATTAATACACTGGGGCCGACATGCACGGGTAAAATTTAAAAAATGGGCTAATTTGGGCGTAAATAATACATACATTTACTATTATATTGGTTGAGTGCAATATTTAACCGATAGGGCTGATTTGGGTTCAATCTCAATCCGATTAGCCATTCTTGAAATATGTTTGGGCATAACTAGATAACCCTCCCGATATACCGAATCTGGGGGGTATATTCCTTGGAAATCCAGTATAACGAAACTAAGGGTAGTTGAAGATGAATGCCTTCCAGGCGTAGTACACGAGATGTAGTATAAGTCGAGGTGTGTGGAGTGCCAGGGTGTGGTGTCGCGATTCAATGCGAAGATTGCGAGCGATGAGAGACGGTCTCGGGTAGATGCAGGCCGGCGAAGAGACGGGAAAATCCGGCGGTGAGAACCGCTGTTCAGAATGTTTCCGATAACGCTGGATCCAGGACCGACCGCGGGCTTATTGACGCCAGTCGTGAAATCGGATGAAATGGACCGACTCGAACTCGGGAAAGCCGTGTCGATTCGGCACTCGGTCGGGGGCAATCACGGATCGCCGAAGCTCGGAGATCACGGCGAAGAAGCCTCGGGTAAATTCACGTCCGTCGGCGGATCGCTGTGTGCCGGCCTACACGCGCTGTTTGCCGGACTGGAGGTACCAGGCGCAACGATCGGTGCGGGTACTCGACGGGCCGAGCGTTGGTCGCCGGTCACTGACGACCGGAGTCCTATGCGGGCATCGGTCGATATCTATCCGGAACAACGCCCGAATGTATCCGGTGATACACAGAGGCTCTTTCAGACGTGTCACAATTAGTTCAACGTCGGTCTCTGGGAATGCCGCTAGAGGGACTCGAATCCGGATACCGTCGCGGCCTCGCTCGCCTCCTCGTTCACGTATACGTGATATTCAACTCGATGACGTTGGCTGCGTCCTTGAGTTTCTTCGGGATCTCGGAACGGAAACGCTCTCCCTGAAATCTGCTGGTCGGTCCCGAGAGACTGATCGCGCCCTCGACCGTGTCGTTGTTGTTTATTATCGGGACGCCCACACAGCGGAGCCCCTCGAGGCGAGCTTCGTCGTCGAACGCGACTCCGTCTTCCCGTATCTGATCTAGCTCGTTGTAGAGCTCGCTTTTGTTGGTGATCGTGTTTTCAGTCGTGCTGGGGAGTCCATGCCGTTCGATAATTTCGTCCACCCGCTGTCGTGGGAGGTGAGCGAGAATCGACTTCCCGAGCGCGGTGTTGTGCAAGTACACGCGCTGGCCGGTGTACGAGTCCGTCTGTACCGCCTTCTCCCCGTGTGCTCGATAGAGATAGATCCCTCTCCCCTGCTCCTCGATGAGGAGGTTAGACATCTCTCCGGTCTCCTCCGCTAATTTCGAGACTTCTTCCCGTGCGATGTGATAGAGGCGCTCGTTGTGTCGAGCGTGGCCACCGTATTCGAGGAACCGCAGCCCGATCCGATAGGTGTTGTCGTCTTTGATCACGTATCCATCGGACTCGAGCGTATTCAAATAATTGTGGATGCTACTCTTGGAGAGCTCGAATTCGTCCGACAGTTCCGTGAGCGTCGCTTCGGTTCGGTTCTTGAGTTCCTCGAGTATCCGGAATGTCGTTCTGGTGGTCTTGACTGAACTCTTCGGTTCTGGTTCGGTCATATTCACCAGATGGGGTTTCACCATAATAAAACCTCTCCACAGGAATATTGGACGGGTCGAGTCATCATCGTCGTAGGAGGGAGGGACAGACTTCGGTCGGCGGGATTGGCGTGCAACCGGGTGTGAACTATTGCAGTCGGGTTCGATTCACCAAGACGAGATAGTTACGGTTTTCAAACTCTCGTCCAGGGGGAACGTAGTTTTCCCGTCGGTGTAATGGGAGAGATAGAAACTGGCGATGATGGCGAGCGATTTTGTGGCTTCGGTGCCGGGGGAGTGGTTGTCCGCCTCGCTGTTTAGTATGTCGGCGACGTGCTGGGCTCCCGCGGGGAACGCCGACTGGTAGTCCTCTTCCCAGGTCCAACTCCCGTCGATACCAGGGAGATCGGCTCTGACGTGCTCTCCGTCCTCGAGTTTCCAAAGCCGCCATTCGCCGTCGTCGTTGTTGAGATAGATCTTTCCGCGATCTCCGATGATATTGAACGTCATCGAGGAGTGTTCACGGGGGATCGTGCAATCTATCGTGGCGAACGTCCCATCTTCCATCACTACGTACCCGCCTCCCCCTGCATCGCTAACTTGGACGTCCGCGTCAAGTGCTTCGACCGCTTCGTTCTCCTCATTGATGTACCCCGCAACTTCCTTGGGCTGCGTATCGAGGAGATAAACGAGCGTGTCTAACACGTGTGTCGCGTTTCGCATGAGTTCCATGCGATACTGCGCGCTCACCGACTTGATGTCCCCTATCAACGACTCCTCGCTGATCAGTTTTTTCAGGTGTTGTATCTTGTCGGAGAATCTGAACGAGTGATTGATCACCAGTTCGATGTCGGCGTCTGCGCACGTCTGGCACATCTTTTCGGCTTCCTCGACCGAAGAGGCGATCGGTTTTTCGCACCAAATCACTTCGGGGTCACCGAACTCGACGGCGTCGAGCACGTGATCGCAGTGGTAGAGGGTGGGTGTACAGACTGAGACAACGTCCAAGTTTTCGGATTTCAGCATCTCGGTGTGGGAATCGTATCGGCGATCACTCGGAAGTTCCCAGGCGTCTCCAAACGTATGTAAGGTCGATTCGTCGATATCCGCCGCCGCGACGAGTTCGATGTCGCTAGTCTCGGCGTACCCCCCAGCGTGACTCGCCCGTACTTTCTTCGAACCGATATCTTCGGTGTCGTGCATACCCAAGATACCCATGCCTGCGATTCCGCCGGTACCGATTATACCTGCTGTGTATACCATTGTCTGTCCTCAGTTGGGTTTGCCGCGATATGAACGACAAGCAGACACCACATGTTAAAGTTTTCTGCTACCGCGTTCGCGTTTCCGTTCCGTGGCTGATCGCGGGACTGTGGTCGGATAACCGGACGAGACTGACCAGGGCCGGGTGGGGGAGCGTTCCCCCCACGGCCGTAGCCGGTTGTCCTGTTCGGCTATCGATCAGGGGCGAGTCCAAACGGTCGCAACGGCAATCGGTCGACTCGCTTTGCCCGGTCGGATCCGGGACTCTCGATCGTAGACATCTCCCTCTTCACCGGACGAACGCTCGAAAATCGGTATATCTGGACAATGGATCGCCGCGGGTTGGTTGTCGGCATCGCTCTCGGATGGCGTTCGTCGCGGTGCCGGAGTCTCTCGGTCTTCGTACAGGGAGTGCCACCCTCTCCATGCCCGTGGGTCGACCCAATCCATGGCTGTCGATCGTCCCGAAGTCCTCTCTCTCTCGACTCGTGGAGGCGGACCGAAACGAGTGACTTCCGGACCGGCGCCGAATCCATGCGGGCGGGCATTATTTGACCGTCCGGTTCCCGGACGACAATGTGAGCGATAGAACGATCGATTCCCATCAACACGCATGGACCACCGAATCAGAGCTACCATGGAAAAACGACGGTCCGTCGGCCGTCGAGCGCGTCGTGTACACGGAAGACGATGTCCTCTCAGACATGGATTCGCTCGGAATCGACCGGGCGTGCCTGGTCGCGACACCCATCCACGGAACCGGCAGTCCGTACGTCCGAGACTGCCTCGCGCGGCATCCGGATCGATTCTACGGGATTCTGACTCTGGATTACACAGCGGACGATATCCGCAGCTCCGTCGACGAGACGCTGGCGATTCAGAACGCCCTCGGGTTCAGGATCACGACCGAAGACTCTCGGTGGCTCACGAGCGAGGCCCTCGAGGGGTTCTGGTCCGCTCTCGAATCGCACACCGACCCTCAGGTCCAACTCCTGACCACTCCCGAAACGTTCGACGCCGTAGAGACGGTGGTCGCGGAGAATCCACACGTTACGTTCGTCCTGGACCACATGGGGAGTCCGGACCCGGAGGCACACGCTGTTCCCGGCTCCGCCTATGACGAACTGAGTACGATCGCAGATTATTCGAATGTATACGTCAAGGTGACACACACGCCGACGGAGGAGGTGTATCCGTTCGAAGACCTCTATCCGTACGTCAGGTACCTGCTCACCCAGTTCGGAAGCGATCGGCTGCTTTGGGGGTCGGATTTCATCTACCACTTCAAGCAGGCTACGCCGTGGGAGACGCTACACTTCCTCGACGAGGTCGACTGCCTCTCCCGGAGCGACCGTCGCGATCTCCGGTACCGTACCTTCGCATCATTGGTCCCGTAGAATCGGTCGCAGTGCGAGACTGGCAGTCGGAAACGGCTCGGTCGTCGCGGCGGTGACGCAGGTCGTCTGGAGAATCGGCCACGGAGCCGTCGGAAGAATCTGCGACCGCTGACGTTCGTAAACACTAATTACCCGTTGAATAAAATCGTGAGGTATGCCGGATACAACCATTCCAGAAATCGGGCTTGGAACGTGGCAAAACGACGACCCACAGCAGTGTGCGGACACGGTCCAGGCGGCGCTGGAACTCGGATACCGTCACGTCGACACCGCCCATTTCTACGAGAACGAGTCAGCCGTCGGCGACGGTATCGCCGCCGCGAACGTCGACAGAGACGATATCGTCGTCGCGTCGAAAGTTCACGCCCAGAAGATGGGGCTCGATTACGACGGTGTAATCGAGGGCGCTGAGGCCAGTTGCGACCGGCTCGGTGTCGAGTACCTCGATATCCTCTACGTACACTGGCCGGTACTCGAATACGACGCGGAGGAGACGCTCGCCGCGTTCGAACGACTGCAGGAGACCGGGCTGATCGACCAGATCGGCCTGAGCAATTATACGATCGAGCTTCTGGCGGAGGCCAGAGAGGTGCTGGGCGAGTTCCCGTTCGTCCATCAGGGCGAGATGCACCCGCTGCTTCACAGGGACGACGCGGTCGACCACGCTCAGGAGCACGACTACTGGTTCGTCGCGTACTCGCCGCTGGCCCGCGGGGACGTCTTCGACGTTGCGGAAGTCAAAGAGGTGGCGGAGAAACACGACGCGAGCCCCGCGCAGGTGTCCCTCGCGTGGAGTCTCTCGAAGGAGAACGTCCGTGTCATTCCGAAGGCGACGAGCGAACCCCATCTGCGCGACAACCTCGGTGCGACGGACCTGGAACTCGACGCTGAAGATATCGAAAAGATAGACGGTATCGAGCGGGAGCGCCGCTACGTCGAGCGGGACGATTCTCCCTGGCTCGTCGACTGACTCACGTTGGGGTTCGCGTCGTTCACCTCGACGGGTTCGTGATGCGGAGACGCTGGGGGAGGACGACTGCTCCGCGGATGTCGTGTCTCTCGGGTACGGTGTCGGGATAGAGTTCTCGGGTACGGTGTCGGGATAGAGTTCTCGGGTACGGTGTCGGGATAGAGTTCTCGGGTACGGTGTCGGGATAGCGGTGATTAGCGGACTCTGAACGTCGCGGACCGTTCGTCGCTCTCCTCGTACCCGTAGCGAACGGCTTTGGTGCGGAGCGTCACTTCCTGCTCGCGCTCGAATCGGAGCGGGCCCGAATAGAGCTTCCAGTGCGGATCCGAGCCGGTATCGGTCGCGTACGCGATCGACGCCCCCTGAGTGGGACAGTACAGGGAGACCGTCATCGGCCCCTCGAACGTCCCGCCGGTGGGTGCGGGCTCCTGACCGCGATTCTCCGGTGCGTTCGGGACGAAGTTCGGTGTCGCCGTCGTCGGCTGGTCGCCTCCGGGCCAGGTCCGCTCACGCATTTCGCTCTCTGCTTCGTTCCCGTGTGGGCGGTCGTCAGTCCGCCGGCGCCAGTCGTCCAGCGCGCCGCGAAGCCGCTCGAGGACGTCGCGATGCGCCGGGTCTCCCGCGAGGTTCTGTACCTCGTGTGGGTCCTCGCGGACGTCGTAGAGCTCTTCGGCCGGACGCGAATCGGAGAGCCACTGCCGCTGAACCGAGTCGAGTTCGTCCTCGGCGTCGAGACGGAGCAGTTCCTGCATCGCGGGATGGACGTTCCGGTACGGTATCCACTGTACGTACGGTTGTTCGGGATAATAGTGCCTGACGTAGCGGTATCGGTCGTCCCGAACGGACCGGACCATGTCGTACACCTCGTCGTAACGGTCGCGCGTCGCGAAGACGTAGTCTCGCTCGGTCGCGTCCGGTCCCAGGAACGGCTGCCCGCTCATGTACCGGGGTACGTCTTGGCCACACAGCGACAGTGTCGTCGGTCCCAGGTCCACAAGGCTCACGAGGTCGTCGACGGTTTCGCCGTCGGTCTCGCCGGGTATTCGAACGATGAGCGGGACGTTCGTTCCTGAATCGTACGGCCAACGCTTCGCGCGCGGGAGCCCCTCACCGTGGTCGCTCCAGAGCACGACGATGGTGTCCTCGGCGACGCCGCTCGACTCGAGCTCGTCGAGAAGGGAGCCGACCCACTCGTCGCTGGTCGCGATGTTGTCGTAGTGGCGCGCGATAGCGCGCCTCGTCCGGTCTGTATCCGGGAGATACGGTGGCACGTCTACGTCCTGTGGGTCTGTCTCGAGGGGCCCCTCGCTCCCGCCCCATCGGTCTCTCTCCGGCGACCACATCCCGCTCTCGTGGGTGACGCCGTTGGTGAACATCGCGAAAAACGGCTGCTCGTCGTCGGTTCGGTTTCGCCAGTGGGCGTCGTCCCCGTGTTCGTCCCACATCGTGAACGGCTCGCCGAACTGGTAGTCCGACTTCTGATTGAGCGTGCAGTAGTAGCCGTCGTCGCGAAGGTATTCGCTGACGGCCGTCACGTAGTGCGGCGGAACGGCTTCGTAGGATTCGACGAGGCCCTTTCGGTCCTGAGTCGACGTGCGCATGTGCTGGGAACAGACCTCCTGCGGGTACATCCCGGTCATGATCGACGCTCGACTCGGTGCACAGACTCCCGCGGTCACGAACGCGTTTTCGTACAGACGGCTCTCGGATGCTAGTCGGTCGATATTCGGCGTTCGCGCCACCTCGTCGCCGTAACACCCGAGACGGGGCGACGTGTCTTCCATCGCGATCCAGAGTACGTTCGGTCTCTCGGACTCCATACCTGACACCGCGAGTGCCGATTAATAAACTTTCACCTCGTACGAAACGCTCTCTCGATCGGGACCGCAATCCATCGACGTAATCCTGATGGCTCCAGTGAGCCACGGTCCCGGACAGGAGGTGTCCCGTGTTCTCGCCTGGCTCACTGCGAAAACTGGATTTCGAACGCCGTGTGACGGCGATGTCCAGGCCGATCTGCGGTAAGACGTGGTTGAATCAACTGTTGTATATCGACATGAACAAAAAGCTTAAGTGGCAGTGCATAATTTTCCGCCCTATGGCGCGTGACAACGGCAGCCATGACGCTACTAGACGGCACCGGATGAACCGACGGCAGCTACTGGGGACGTCGGCGCTCGCAGTAGCTTCAGGACTGGCTGGCTGTGGCGGCGGCGGTGGTGGAACCGACACACCTGACGACGGCGGCGACGGCGGCGATGGCGGCGACGGCGGCGACGGCGGCGATGGTGGTGACGGGACTTCGGGAGACGGAGGGTCGACGGATTCCGGCCTCGGTGCAGCGGTCGAACCCCGGTTCGACTTCCCCGAGTCCGAGAACTTCGCCCAGCAGAACGGGAACCCCTACCACCAGCAGTCCTCCGCGGGCCTGTTCAACATCGCGTGCGAGGACCTGGCGCAGGTGGACTTCTCCAACGGGGAACTGATTCCCAACGTGATCACGGACTTCCGGGTCGAAGGGAAAGACGTCGTCTACGAGTTCGCCGAGGACCACGGTATCACGTGGCACAACGGTGAGCCCGTAGAGCCCAGGGACCTCCAGATCAGGTACCGGATCGACCGACTACTGCGGCCCCCGGACTCGCGGACGTTCACCGACGAGCAGATCGATGGGAACACGCTCGTTCGGACTGCGAACTCCGAACTCAACCCGCTCTCGGCGATCTACAATTACCTCCCCGGTTCGCTCGCGGTCAACCGGTTCCACCGCTTCCCGGAGTACCTCACCCAGCTGGAGAATGCGTCGTCGCAGGAAGAACGCAACGAGATCGGAAACCAGCTGGCCAACTACCAGATCCCGCTCGAGGACTTCTTCGGAAGCGGCCTCTACGAGCTCGACACGTACAGTGCGGACGAGGCCGTGTTGAAGAAATACGAGGACCACCCACGGGCAGACCAGCAGAACATCGAGACGTTCCGGCTGGTCTCCTCTCAGCAGGCCGTCCGAGAGCAGCTGTTCGTCGACGGTGAACTGGACTCGGCCTACAACGGCGTTCCGAGCACGATCCGGAACCAGATGCCCGACTACTGGGAGCGGTTCACCGAGTACAGCTCGGGCTTCATGCAGAAGATGGCGTTCAATCACAACAACGAACACCTCGCAACGCGCGGTGTTCGACGCGCTATCCTCTGTGCCATCGACTTCAACAACCTCGCGACGAATCTCGGTGGCCCCGACGTTCCGGTCGACAAGCTCCAGACCGGTGTCACCACCAGCTCCGAAGAGGCGTGGATCGACAGTCCGGACCAGTACATCGACTGGCCCGACGCGTCCGATCCCGAGATGGCCGACGAGGAACTCGAGAAATCTGGGTACAGCCGGCAGAACGGGTCGGTCGTCGACACCAACGGGAACGAGGTCAGCCTGATGTACAACGGGCCGACGTGGTGGGACACCGCCACTCGAACGATCGGCAACCAGCTCCAGGAGTACGGGTTCAATATCGATCTGCAGGTCACCGAACCGAGTGTCTGGTACGAGAACCGCGACAGCGGCGACCCGGACATCCTGGCGTACTACCACACGCGCGGGTCGTTCCCGGGGAACAAGTTCACCTTCGGGTCCAACGGGTCCGGCCTGTTCTTCTCGCCGATGTCCGAGGCCGAAGGGGCCGAGCGGACGCCGAAGTGGAACCTGCCGACCTCGGCCACCATCCCCGGAGAACTCGGCCAGAAGGACGTCTCCGGTTCGGGAATGGAGGTCGACCTGGTCGATCTCGCCAAGACCTTCCTCGGCCCCAACCCGCGCGAGGAACAGCGGGAAGCGGTGAACACGGCGACCCGCTGGTGGAACTACGACGTCCCGCACATCACGTACGTCGAGAACCGACGGGCCCTGGAGGGCGACGCGGGGAACTACAACTGGAACGCCGATTCGGTGTGGGCGACGAGCCAGCGCCCCTGGAAACTCATGGTCGAGCACGGAGAGTGCGTGGGCGTCGAAGAGTAGCGACGTAGTCCGGGTTTCCCGCTTTTCGTTTCTGCGACACCGCCGGCGATAGATGCGTCCGTCTCTCCGGTCAGCGTGCCGGGAGATATTTATTCGCACGACCGGAAGCCGCGACCGATGCGAATCGCTATCGGTGCGATGAAACACGAATCGAACACGTTCACCCCGCTCAGGACGTCGCTGTCCGATTTCGATCCGGTAACCGGAGCGGACGTCTACGGGAGTCGGTGGACCGAAGACGAGACGGCAACGCGCGGCATCCTCGAGACGCTCCGGGAGGCGGGACACGAAATCGTTCCGACTAGATTCGGCAAGTCGCTACCCTCCGGAGTCGTTACCGACGAGGCACACGATTCTCTCCGCGACGGCATCCTCTCCGGGATCCGCGACGCGGGGGATCTCGACGGCGTGTGTCTCGATCTACACGGATCGATGTGCGCTCAGTCCGAGACCGACCCCGAGGGAGAGTTAGTCCGGCGGGTCCGAGAGGTCGTGGGGCCGGACGTTCCCGTCGTCGTCTCCCTGGACATGCACGCGACGGTCACCGATCGCTTCGTCGAAAACGTCGACGGTATCGCGGCCTACAGGACGGCGCCGCACGTCGACGTCTACGATAGCGGTGTGCGCGCGGCGTCCGTTCTCACCGAAATTCTCGACGGAACGGAGACGGTCGTCGAGCGGGTCCGGATTCCGATGCTCCTCTCGGGCGAGCAGTCTGAGACCGACGCGCCACCGATGAATCACCTGATCGGTTCTCTGGAGGACGCCGACGAAACCCCGGGCGTCCTCCAGTCGTCGTTTCTCCTCGGGTTCCCCTGGGCGGATTCTCCGCACGGCGGGTGCTTCGCGGTCGTCTGCGGTCGCGCCGACGCGGTGTCGCACGTGCGCGAGACCGCCCGGGACCTCGCGAACGAGTTCTGGGACCGACGCGCGGAGTTCGGGTTCACCACGGAGGCGTACCCGCTGGACCGGGCTATCGACGAGGCGCTGGCGACCGACGGGCGCCCCGTCGTGGTGTCCGACTCCGGTGATAACCCGACCGCGGGGGCGACGGAAGACCTGACCGTCGTCGACCAGCGGCTGCGCGAGCGAGGCGTCGAAGACGCGCTCGTCGGCGTGATCAACGACCCCGAGGCACAGCGCGCCTGTACCGAAGCCGGCGAAGGGGGTGCGGTCGAACTCTCTCTCGGACGGACCGCTCACGACTCGGCCGCGGAGTCGCTCTCGCTCGACGGACGAGTCCGTTCCATCGCCGAGACACACGGCGTCACCGCGGTCGCCGTCGAGAGCGGCGGGGTCACGACAGTGGTCACTGACGACCGAACTGCCGTCTACGACCCGGACCTGCTGCGGGCGGTCGACTGCGACCCCGAAGAATACGACGTCGTCTTCGTGAAAAGCGGCTATCAGAGCCCGGCGTTTCAGGACCTCGCGGCTCGAAGCATGCTCGCGCTCACGCCCGGCGATACGAACTGCGTCCTGTCCGACCTCCCGTATGCGAACACTCCGCGTCCGGTCTATCCGCTGGACGAAGATTTCGACTGGACGCCCGAGTGATCGTCGTCCGTTCCCCCGACCCAGGAACTCGCCGTCGTCGATCCTGCCACCGGATGACGCTCGACGGGACCACAGCCGCAAGATTATAGAACCACGGCTGGCGGTGTAGACGTATGGAACGGTTGCGAGCGGACCGAGCGATGGCAGAGTCTCCGGCGTGGGCGACCCGGGAGCGGTCGCTGCTGGACACGATGGCCGACGCGGTCGATGTCGTGATGGACCGCTACGTCGAGGACGACGGTTCTGTGATGTGGCCGCCCGGAGAGGACTATACGGGCATCGACGCGCTGGACGACGCCTACGAGAGTTTCTACAACTGGCCGCTGTTGTACATGCTGGGCGGAGACGAGAAACTGCTCGACCTCGCGAAACGGGAGTTCGAGGCCATCACCGAGCAGTTCGCCCAGTACGACACCGGGCACGGCCACCCGATGGTAGTCAAAGAGTACGAGCAGGGGTACGACTGGTTCCACCAGGGCGAGGGGTATCTCCTGTTTTACCTCATCTCGATGGCGGCCCCGGCCGACGAGCGGTTCCGCGAGCGCGCGACGCGGTACGCGGGGTTCTACCTGAACGAAGACCCCGAGGTACCGGACCTCTACGACGAACAACACCGCCTCATCAAGTCGCCGATGGTCGGGAGTAAAGGCCCCGCTTATCGGAACTTCTCGAGTGACACGCCCGAAGCGGAGTACGGAACTCACGCCGAGCCGCGAGCGCCCTGGGAGTATAGAGAGTGGAAGGAATCTCACGGTCTCCCGTTCGTCGATGTCCCGGGCGTGGATTCGGTCGAGGACCTGAAAGACCCGGACGCCGCCGAGCGGATGGGGGAGGTCATCACCGAGCGGTGGGCGCGGGGCGACGTGGTGGCGAACCTGTCGGCGACGACGATGCTGACGAACGCGTACCTGTTGACGGGCGAAGAGAAATACCGCGAGCGGGTCCGCGAGTACGTCGACGCGTGGCGCGAGCGGGCCGCCGAGAACGGTGGGGTCGTCCCCGACAACGTCGGGTTGTCGGGGGAGGTGGGTGAGTACCTCGACGGAAAGTGGTACGGTGGATACTACGGGTGGGGGTGGCCCCACGGGTTCCACAACGTGATAAACTCGGTGACGATCGGCGCCGAGAACGCGTATCTGCTCACGGGCGAGGAGTCGTATCTGGAGTTTCCGCGCGAGCAGTTCGACGCGGTGTTCGAGCGAGGGTACGTCCACGACGGGGCGTTCTACTTCCCGCAGAAACACGGCGACCCGCACGACTACGACTACGATGCCGGACAGAACGTCCTCCGCGACTCCGAGGGCGCCCTCTACTTCGAAGACGGCTGGTACCACTTCGACACGAGTATCGAGTACGCGGCGCGGAGTCACCTGTGGTACCACTCGCTCGACGCGACGGACGCCGCGCGGTTGACGCATCCGCCGGAGACGGAGGCGGAACCGGACGTCGAGCCGCGGTTTTTCAAGTGGGCGGGCGGCCATCAACAGCAGTGGTACCGGTTCCTCCAGGGGGAGTTTCCGGAGTACCCGGAGGAGATTCTGGCGACCAACCAGGAGATGGTGGCCGACCGGCTGGCGTCCATCCGCCGGGACGACCAGGACCCGGCGACCTACGAGGACAACTACTTGCAGGACCGGAACCCGGTGATCACGGAGGGGCTGGTGCAGTGTATCCTGGGGGCGCCCCAGCTCATCTACTACGGGAGCTTACAGCCGGCGACGGTGCGGCCGTTCGACGGCGATCGCGAGCGGCCGGGGCTGCCGGCGGAGACGGCGCTGCTGGTCACAGGGCTCGAGGCCGACCGAGTGGAACTGGAACTGGTGAATCTGGGGTCGGAGTGGCAACACGTCGTGTTGCAGGCAGGTGCGTTCGGGGAGCACCGGTTCGGGACGGTCGTCCACGAGGCGGCCGACGGCGACGGTGGGAGTCAGCGGGTAGCGACGCCGGTCGACGACGTCGCGGTCGGCGTGGAGCTGGCGCCGGGGGCCGGGACGACGCTCGACGCGGAGTTCGAGCGGTTCGTGGGTGACCCGTCGTACACCTTCCCCTGGAAGCGGAGCTAACTCGACGCCCCTCTCGCTCTCGAGTTGGACAGCTCTCCCGTTCGACCGCGCCGTGGGGCGGGAGTCCCGAGGTCACTCCTCGGGAAAGAGACGTTCTGCGAGATACGCGGACACTACGGTGTTCGGGTTGACGAGTTCGTTTATTTTGAGGTCCGCGGCGACCGAGCAGAGGACGTACGCCTCTCGCCGGTCGAGGCCGCGTTCGCGTTCGAGTCGGTCGATCAGCTGTCGCACTGCCGACCGCGCCGCCTCGTAGAGGTCGCCGCCGACGCCGCTCGTGGCGATCGCGGTCCCTCCGTCGAGTCCGGCGGGCACGAACGGGCCGTCGGTCCGGAACTGCGGCCGGTCGATCGACAGGTCTCTTCTCGCCGTGAGTCGCACCGTCACAGTGATCGGCGCTTCTATGCCCGCGATGCAGACCTCTCCGTCGCCCTGTGCCGCGTGGCCGTCCCCGACGCTGAACAGCGCGTTTTCCACCTCGACCGGGAGAAAGAGCGTCGCTCCCTCCGTGAGGTGTTTGACGTCCATGTTGCCGCCCACGCGGCGAGGCGGACTCGTGCTGTGCGGGCCCGGACCATCGGGAGCGACGCCGAGGACACCCGGGAACGGGTCCAGCGGGACCTCGATGCCGTCGACAAAGTGCCCGTAGTCCTCGCCGAGGTCCCAGATGTACGCCCACGGGTCCTCGAACTCCTCGGGCAGGAGCCCGACGCCCTCCTCGGCCGGGCGGAAGTGTGTGTATCCCCAGTCGCCGTGCTCGACGTCGAGTACGTCGACTTGCAGTACGTCGCCGGGTTCACACCCGTCGACGGCTATCGGTCCCGTCAGGGCGTGACCGACGATCGAGTGGTCCCGGAGGTCTTCGACGGTCGTCCCCTCGTGTAACTGGCCGTCGTCGGCGTCGCGGCACTCGACGCGAACGACGTCTCCGGACGACACTTCGAGAACCGGATCGCGGTCCCGGTCCCACTGCTTGTGAACGTGCGCATCGGAATCAGATAGCTCGAATCCCGCGTCGTAACCGCTCTCGGACATGCTCGTGACTTCACCGGGGAACTCGATTAAATCTATGGGTCCCGGAGAACTCGATTAATTCTATGGATCTGGACAGGCCGGTCAGGGCGACGCCGGCCGGGCACCCCTCGGCCCGTCACAGGCGCGCTTTCAGTCGCTCCACGACCGCCGGGTTCGAGTCCGCGACGTTCTCCGTTTCGTTGGGGTCCGTCGCGTGGTCGAAGAGGATGTCCTCCCGCTCCTCCCGCAGTGCTCGTTGGTCCTCGTCGTCCAGCGCGTGGAACTCGGCGACCTGCTCTTTGTCTCCGAGCGAAAGGTCGTACCCGGTCGGACTCGCGTCGTAGCCGGTGACGAGCTTGTAGCGGCCGTCGAATACCATCCGCCACGGTCCGAGACCGGAGCGGACGCACTCTCGGTGTGTCGAGGCGTCGGCGCGGAGAAGGGGTCCGAGGGTCCGACTGTCGACGTCGCCGGGATCGAGGCCGGCGTAGTCCAGTATAGTCGCGTACAGGTCGAGCGTGGTAACCGGTTCGTCGCATCGACCGGCGCGAGACTCGACACCGGGCCCGGCCGTCACGAGCGGGACGCCGACCGACGACTGATACGGTGAGTGCTTCTTCCAGCGGCCGTGATCGCCGAGCATCTCGCCGTGGTCACTGGTGAAGATGACGAGCGTGTCCTCGAGTTCGCCGCGTTGCTCCAGTCGGTCGAGATAGCGTCCCACCCAGCGGTCGATGTTCTCGACGATGGCCGCGTAGTTTCGGCGTATCTCGTTGTGCGTCCGACCGTCGAAGCCGTCGTCGGCGCCGACCGGCGCCGGACCGGGGAAGTTCACGCTGTCGTCACCCCGGTACCACTCGAACATCTCCTGCGTGACGTCCATCGGGTCGTGCGGGCCCACGAAACTCACCTCGAGGAACCACGGGTTCTCTTCGGGCGCGTCGTCGATGAGGTCGATCCCGTTTTGCGCCAGCCAGCTGTCGCAGTAGAGGTCGTCCGGGAGGGACGTCGGGAACGTGGCCGCGAAGTGGTCCCGGCGGCTGCCGTCCCTGATGTCGTAGTCCCGCTCGTGGTCCTCGAACCGATTCGCCTCTGTGAGCGTGCGTCGATACACGTGGTCCCGGTCGTCCGCGACCGGATTCGTCGAGGCCCACTTCCCCCGGTTCCGGATCCCGTCCGAGAGGCCGAACTCCTCGATACGGTGTTTCCCGTCCGGGCCGCGTCGCCCGTAGAACTTGTCCAGGACCTTCCCGCAACCCATCACGTGGTACCCGGCGTCGTCTCGCAACCGACTGTATAGTGTCCGGTCGCGGTCGAACGTCGGCTCGCCGCCGTGAACTTGCATGCCACAGTTCTCGTATTCCATCCCCGAGGCGAGGCAGGCACGAGACGGACCACAGAGCGGGGACGGACAGACCGCGTTCGTGAAGTCGACGCCCCGCTCGGCGAGCCGTTCTATATTCGGCGTCCGGACCGGGATCTCGGGGTCCATCCCCACCCAGTCGGGCCGCTGCTGGTCGGTCAGGAACAACAGTACGTTCGGCTGGTCGTCGACCGTCGCCATGGCCCCAATTTCACTGGTCGGTAAATAATGGTTGGGGCCGCGGGTCTCGGACGCGTGGACGGCGTCCGCGGGAAATTTCAAGTGACGAGAGGCCGATGTCCGGGCATGGTCGGTACGGCGCAGTTCGATTTCGCAGGCGAGACGGCTATTGTCACCGGGTCGACGAAAGGGATCGGTCGCGGGATCGCTGCCGAACTGGCAGGTGCCGGCGCGAACGTCGTCGTCAACTCGCGCTCCCCCGAAGATGTCGAGCGAGTTGCTGCGGAGCTCTCGTCGGAATACGCCGGTTCGGTCGCCGGCATCGCCGCCGACGTGGGCGATCCCGAAGCGATCGACCGTTTGGTCGCGGCGGCGAGAGACGAGTTCGGTCCCATCGACATCCTGGTCAACAACGCGGCGGTCTGGCCGCCCAATCCAATCGACGAACAGGGCCTCGACGAGTGGGACTTCGGAATGGACGTCAACGCCCGCGGGCCGTACTATGCTTCGCTGCTCGTCGCAGAGGACATGCGCGAATCGGGCGGCGGGAGCATCGTCAACGTCACCAGTAAAGCCGGTGAGCGCCACGGGGGCGGCCACGGTCTGTACGGCGTCTCGAAGGCGACTCAGACCGCCCTGACGTGGCGGCTCGCGTATGAACTCGGGGACCACGGTGTCCGGGTCAACGCGGTCTCGACGGCACAGACCGACTCCTACCAGCTTCGCAAGTCCACGTTCGACCGCCACCCGTCGGAAGTCTCCGAGGAAGAGGTCCGGGCCGCGATGGACGAGAAGGGTGCGGACATCCCGCTCGGCCGGGTCGGTCACCCCTCCGACATCGCCGACGGCGTCATGTTTCTGGCCAGCGACGCGGCCTCGTACGTCACCGGACACGTCCTCAGAGTCAGCGGCGGCAACAACCTGCAGTGAGCCGAGTCATCACGCACGTCCGCGGCTGAGACTGTCACGGTCGTTCCGACCGACAGGCCGCGCTCACTCCCCGCTGTCCCCTGTCTCCGTCTCGGTTTCCCCCGGTCGGCTGTGTCCCGGCCAGTCGTCGTAGTCCTCCTCGGGCGTTCGCGTCACCTCGATCGGATTGTACAACGGTGTGTCCGCGTCGATCAGCCGGCCGTCCGGCATGTGATAGACGTTGGCCACCTCGCCGTTCCGCCCGTCGAACGAGTCCTCCCCGAGCCCCCGCCGGACGTCGAGACTGTACTCCTCGTGGAGCTCGGCGTCGCGCTCTCGTTTCTCGACTGCCGCCTCGAAGTCCATCGTCTCGTCGACGAACGAGCGGAGGCGCTGCAGTACGGCCGCCGCGTCGCCGGACGCGTCAGTCGCGAGGTTGCGCTGTTCGAACGGATCGGCGTCGACGTCGAACAGCAGTTCGGGCCCGTCGCGGAACGCGACGTACTTGTACCGACCGTCGCGGACCATGCGGAATTCGAGGCCGTCACCGGCGCTCGCGTTCAGATTGTCACAGACCACGGGGCCCCGTTCCGGATTTTCTCCGCCCCGGACGCTCTCCGACAGGTCGGCGCCGTCCAGGTCGTCGGGGGCGGACACGCCGGTCAATCCACACAGCGTCGGGAACAGGTCGGCGAGGCTGACCGGGGTATCGAGCCTCGCCGCCGGTCGGTCGCCGGTCCGGTGGTCCGGCAGTTGGATGAAAAGCGGTACTCGCGCGGACGCCTCGTGGTAGGTTCGCTTGTACCACATCCCGTGTTCGCCACCGAGTTCCCCGTGGTCGCTGGTGTAGACGACGATCGTGTTTTCGAGCGCTCCCGTCCGTTCGAGCCTGGCGAGCAGGTCTCCGATGACTTCGTCGAGGTAATCGACGCACGCGAAGTAGCCGGCTCGGGCCCGTCGCACCGTCTCGTCGTCTATCTCCTCGGGATAGTGTCCCTTGTCTCTCATCTTGTCGACAATACCCTCCGTGAACGGATGGTCGGCGGCGTCGCCGCCGCGGTCGATCTTCGGGTCGGTCACGCCGTCGGGCCAGTACTTCGAGAAATGTCGTCGCGGAGCGGTCCAGGGGTCGTGCGGGCGCGAGAACGACGCGCACACGAACCACGGTCGGTCGGGCGCGCCTGCCTCCTGCTCCCGAACGAACGATACGGTCTCGTCGAGCACGCGACTGTCCTGGAGCAAACTCTCCGGAATTTCTGTGACGCCGGGCTCGCTGAGCCGGCGGTCCTCGTCGGGCGGAAGCGGGTCGCGGCCCGCGTCGAACGGGAGCGGATCCGGCTGGTGGCCGGCTATCCCCGTCAGGTCACCGAACGGCCTGTGGTCGAACCCGGCGAACTGGCGACTCCCGTCGAAGTGCAGTTTTCCGACGATGGCGGTCTCGTATCCGGCTTCCGAGAGGACGCCCGGAAGCGTCGGGATCCCGGGACGAAGCACGCTCTGGTTGTTCCACCCGCCACAGTCCTGCTGTTCCAGCCCCGTCAACATGCACATCCGCGACGGCGTACACAGCGGCACCTGGCAGTACGTCTGATCGAAGGCCGCCGACGACTCGGCCAGGCTGTCCAGCGTCGGCGTGTGTACCGGTTCGCCGCGACCCTCCGGATCGAGGTGGCTGAAACACCGGAAACTGTGTTCGTCGCTCGTGATCAAGAGTACGTTCGGTCTGTCGTCCGGCATCGTTCGCCGGTTGTTCGCCGGGAAAAATAACAGTGGTGCCGCCCCGGGATCACGATCGCGCCCGATCCGGGCCTCACCGGACAGACCGTCGGAGAGCGGCGAACGGACTCGTCCCGGTCCCGGAGACGGAATCCGGCGGCGTCACCAGTAGGGCTGCCAGTCGGTCAGCGCCCGGACCAGCCCCTCGAGGTAGAAGTAGTCGCCGTAGATCAGCGACCGGCCGACGCCTTTGTCGTCCGGTTTGTTATCGACGCCGTGGGCGAGGATACCCGTCGCGTCCTCTCCCTCGGTCGTGTACTCGCCGGCGAGCGTCGACAGGGTGTCGAGTGCGAGGTTCTCGTACCGGCTCCTGTCGGGGTCGCCGTGGGGCAGCGCCGACGAGAGCTCGAACAACCCGCAGGTCGCTATCGCGGCGGCCGACGTATCCCGGTGGTCGTCGCCGTCGGGCGCGTCGAAGTCCCATCTCGGGATGCCGTCTTCCGGGAGGTGTTCAGCGTACCAGTCAGCGGCCGCTCGCGCGGTCTCCCGATGACTCTCGTCTCGCGTGTACCGGTAGCTCAGCGCGAAGCCGTATATCGCCCACCCCTGTCCGCGCGCCCACGTCGAATCGTCGGCGAATCCCTGGTGGGTCTCGACTCCGAGCGGGTCGCCCGTCTCGACGTCTATCTGGAACGTGTGCGCCGTCGAGCCGTCGTCCCGGACCAGATATTCTCCGGTGCGGTCGGCGTGCGTGGCCGCGATCTCCCGGTAGCGGTCGTAGCCGGTCTGTTCGGCTGCCCAGTAGAGCAACGGGAGGTTCATCATACAGTCGACGATGAACCGGCCGCTGACCCACTCGTCGGTCCAGTCCTGATGGTGGTACCCCTCCCAGGCCTGAAGGATCCCCGCCTCGGGACGGTGCCGGTCGGCGAGGTAGTCGGCTGCCTCCAGGCCGTCCTGACGGGCGGTCTCGTCGCTGGTGAGCCGCCACCCGGCGACCGATGAGAGAGTGTAGAGGAACCCGAGATCGTGCGTGTCCACCTCCCCGCTGGCGAGGCGGGTTCGAAACTCCTCGAGGTGGTCCGTCGCGACGTTCCGATAGCGGTCCGAATCGCTGTACTCGTATGCGAGCCAGCAGATCCCGGTCCAGAAAGACGATGTCCACCCCCCGACGCCGCTCCGCTCGTAGTGAAGCGGCTCGTCACCGAGGGTCGGGAACGCCCCGTCCATTTCCTCGGCGATATCGTCCACCCGGTCCAGGGCGAAGGCCACCGCGTCCTCGAAGTCCTCTCGGTCGCCCGCTCGTTCGCTCGCACCCTGTTTTGTGTCGGACATTGCCCTCGATATAATTCCTCTCCTATATCAAAGTGCGTGATAACGCTCTCCCCATTCACCGGACGGAACACCACCGTGCGGTCGTCGCGACGGCCGTGGGACCTCACTCGACGAGTTCCGCGATAGCGATCCCGCGTTCACCAGCGACGGTGTACAGGAGATACGTCCGGCCGTCCTCGTGGTAGACCGCGGGATCGCGCAGTTCGTGGACGGGTTCCAGTGCGCTCCCGGAACGGGACGGTTTCACCGGTTCCGCTGCGCCTTCCCACTCGCGTTCGGGTTCGAGAACCGTTTCCGGTTCCTCCGCTTCCCACGCGGTCCACGGCCCAGTGAGGTTGAGCGTCGTGTGCAGGATACGCTCCGGAGCGTCCCCGATCCGGGAGTAGTAGACGTCGACGGTTTCACCGCGGCGGCGGACCGCGGTGTGGCGCGAGCCGTCGGCGAGCAGAAGCGGTCCCGGTTCGAACCCGGAGAGAGCGTCGGTCGACCGATAGAGCCGCTGCCCGCTCGCCCCCTGGTCCTCGCCCCGGTTCTCCTTCGCGAGCGCGTAGTAGTACCCGTCGTACTCGAACACTCTGAAGTAGAACCGGCCGAGCGGTTCCTCGCGGGCGGTGAACGAACGGCCGTCCCCGCTGGTCGCGACGCGAGTGAACTGATTTGCCTCGCCCGTCTCGTCCTCGTAGTGAGCGCAGCACCCGTGGTAATACATGCGAACGCGTTCCTCGTCTTCGTCGACGTGGACGTCGGGCGATGCGATGTGGTCGTCGAACCCCGGACCCGCTGCGTCGACTTCGAGTGGGTACGACGCCTGGAGTCGCCACGCTCCCGTGAGCTCGTCGGCACAGGCGAGTCGGATCGAGTCCCCCGCGTGGTCCGCGAAGTAGAGGTAGTACTTTCCCGGGGGATCGTCGATCCAACTCGGTGCACGTACGAGCGACGGGCCGTTGACGTTCTCGTCGAGCGCCTCGTCGAGGTCACCGGTCACGATCGGGTTCCCCTCCAGTCGTTTGACGTCCATGTGAGCCGACTATCGAGGCCGGCTGAAGTCTCTTGTGGTCCGATCGAAGCGGTCGGCCGGTCAACCCACAGGCTGTCGAGACGTGCCAGTATCGTCGCTCGGGTGCCCGCTCCCGAGTCCGATTTCGGAGTGGACGGGCCCCGACCGCTCGACCGGCGAGGTAGCCCGGATCGACTCGGTGTCGACTCGTCCATCGGACTACCACCGGCGGTGATGGCTGCTCGCCGACCGGGACCGTGCGAACGGGCGACACGCTTATCAGAGACTCGTTGCTACCACGGCTATGGATCCGACGCGGTACGAATCGGACGGACTCGACCGGCGGGCGTTTCTCAAGGCCGCCCTGGCGATAGGCGGTGCAGGTGCCCTGTCGGCGTGTACGGACAGAGAGGAGATGCCGGACGTGCCGCGGGGCCCCGAAGACCCGTCGACGCTCCCGGACAGGCAGTTCGCGTGGAACGAGCATCTCGCGCGGGACGTACACGGGAACACGAAGGCACCAGAGCACCAGCTGCTGGTGTTTCTCGATTACACAGGCGACGGAGAGCCCACGCGGTCCGAACGTCAGGAGGTCGAACGGACGTTCCGGGACCTGGAACGGTCGTATCAGCGAGGGACGGGTCCCGGGAGCGACGCGGTTCGAACCGAAGGTCTGCTCTTCATGGTCGGCTATTCCCGGCGGTACTTCGACAGGTTCGACCGGTCGTTCCCCGACGCCATCGACCTGCCGGACATCGATACGATGCGCTCTCGCATCGACGACACCGAGTCCGAACCGGACAGGTACGACGCCGTGATCGTCCTGACGAGCGACCACGCGCAGGTCCTGATCGCGGCCGAGGAGACGCTGCTCGGGTCCCGGGACTCGCTGAACGGCGTGGAGTTCGACGACGACCTGAGCGACGTGTTCGACCGGCGCGAACGCCGGACCGGGTTCAAGGGGCGGAACGTGGTCTCGGAGGAACTCGACGAGGACCGGGTCCCGGAGAGTTCACCGTCGGCGATGGGGTTCCGGTCGGGTTTCAGCGGTAACCAGGCGGCGGAATCACGGGTCGCGCTCCAGGACGGACCGTTCGCCGACGGGACGACGTTACACGTCTCTCGGCTCTCCATCGGGTTAGACGACTGGTACGACCACGACCAGGAGGACCGGGTCGAACTCATGTTCAGTCCACATCACGACCCGGAAGACGTCGGTACCGAGGGCGATTCGCTCGCGTCGAGTAGTCAGATCACGCAGGAGGACGCCGAGCGAACGGGATCGGACGCCGAGTCGTACCACCGGGTAGGCCACACACAGAAGATCGCTCGGGCCCGCACCGACGACTTTCGGCCTCGTCTCCTCCGCCGGTCCGAAGGCGTCGCGACCGACAGTTCGGGTACCGCCCTCAACTTCACGTCGGTTCAGCGCGAGATGGAGGCGTTCGTTCGGGTCCGGAAAGAAATGAACGGCCACGAGTACGACGTCGATGAGGATGACAACGGGATCAAGAGCTTCCTGGAGGCGAAACGTCGAGGGAACTATCTCGTCCCACCCCGGCGCGCCCGGTCGCTGCCGACTCCCGACGGGTCCGTCGACTGACCGGGATCAATCGCTGTTCGAACAGGCCAGTGCGGCGCTGTTCTCGACGATCATCGCCGGTACCTGGCTGCGAGTTCGCTGACGACGAGCCGGTCACGCGGGCCGGTTCCGAACCCAGCAGGCGGTCCCGCGAGCGGACTCACTGCGAGCGCCACCGGACCGTCGAGTGCCGCTCTGAATCCGATCATGGCTCCCGTCATCCCGACGCCGGCCGTTCGGGTGCCTGCTCTCTCTCTCTCTCGGTCGGGGCGGGTGCAAAGCTATTTTTGGAGGCCGCGAGAACCGTCGCCAGCATGGTCGAAAGCGAACTCGCAGCAGTTGACCTTCCGGAGTTTGGGATGCCCGACGAGAAACCGACGCTGGACGCCGACGCCTACAGGCGCCGGCTGAGCCGTCTCCGGGAGCGTGCTCGCGAGGAGTACGACGCGTTCGTGGTCTATGCGGACCGAGAGCATTTCGCCAATCTGGCGTATCTGACCGGATACGACCCCCGTTTCGAAGAGGCGTTACTCGTCGTGGATCCGACTGACGAGAGCGACCCCGTGTTGCTCGTCGGGAACGAAGGCGAGGGATACGCCCAGACGAGTCCGGTTCGCGACGACCTCGAAGTCGCTGTCTTCCAGAGCTTCAGCCTCCTCGGGCAGGACCGCGACGAGAGCGATAGCCTGACTACGATCCTCCGGAACGCCGGGATCGACCGGTCAGCGGACGTCGGGGTCGCGGGGTGGAAACACTTCACCGAGACCGAGTTCGACGACCCCGAGACAGTCCTCGAAATCCCCGCCTATATCGCTCGAACCCTCCGCGATCTCGTCGGAGACGGTGGAACTGTCCGGAACGCGAACGACGTTCTCATGGATTCGGACGGTGGGATGCGTGCTGTGACCACCGAGGTCGACCAGCTCGCGTACTTCGAATTCGCGGCCGCACATACGTCGCAAGCGGTCCGGGATGTCCTGTTCGGGGTCCAGCCCGGAATGACCGAATTCGAGGCGGTGGAACTGATGGGCGTGAACGGGATACCGCAGTCCTGTCACCTGATGCTGTCCGCGGGCGAGCAGGCCCAGTACGGCCTGCCGAGCCCGTCGTCGCGGACGATCCGGCGCGGCGACCCGTTCACGACCGCGTACGGGCTGTGGGGCGCGCTCAATAGTCGCGCCGGGTTCGTGGTCGAGGACGCTGACGGCCTGCCCGACGGGATCGAGGATTACGTCGACCGACTCGTCAAACCGTACTTCGAAGCCGTCGTCGCCTGGTACGAACGCGTCGGTATCGGCGTCGCGGGCGGGGAGCTGTACGACGCGATCCACGACCGGATCGGCGACCCGTTCTTCGGCGTCGAGCTCAATCCGGGACACCTCATCCACCTCGACGAGTGGGTCGACTCGCCGGTCTACGAGGGGTCGACGGAACCGCTCCGGTCCGGCATGGCCGTCCAGGTAGACGTCATACCGGCGACCGGAACGGACTACTTCATGACGAACATCGAGGACGGCATCCTGCTGGCCGACGAGGAGCTGCGCACCGAATTCGCGTCGCAATACCCCGGCGCGTGGGAGCGCATTCAGCGCCGACGCGAGTTCATGACCGATAGCCTGGGTATCGACCTCGGAGCGGACGTGTTGCCGCTCTCGAACATTCCCGCGTACCTCCCGCCGTACCTTCTCTCTCCCGGACGAGCGATGCGCGTGGCGTGACCCGGTGGGGCCCGGGCATCGCTCTCCCAGTCGGGAACTGAAACGCGATCGTTCCGGGAGGTGGCGGCGGGTGTGGGGTGGTCGACGCGCTGCACGTCGGCGACCGTGCGGTCACGGTCCCCCGTAGGTCCGGTCGTTGCGGAGGTGTAGCGCCTCGTGTCCGAACGCCGGTGCGAGCGCCACGTCGTCCCCAGTCCGGTCCAGTCTCTCTCGGAGGGCGCCGTGCAGGTCCCGGGCGACCGACTCGTACTCGGGGTCCCGAACCAGGTTGTGCATCTCGAACGGGTCGTCTTCCAGGTCGAACAGTTGCCAGGGCTCCGCGCCCTCGTCGGGTCCGCACCGCACCGTGTATTTGTACCGCTCCGTTCGGAGCCCTCGCCAGCCACCGTCGTGGTACGGCTGGTCCGCGCGGATCTCGCGGACGAACTCGAGCAACACCCCGCGACGGTCGAACCCGTCCCGGTCGCCCCGCGCCAGCGGTGTCAGGTCTCTTCCCGGTTTCCCGGGCGTATCGATGCCTCCTAGCCCGAGTATCGTCGGATACCAGTCCTCGCCGCTGGTCGGTTCCGAGACGGTTCTGCCGTCGTCGATGTCGCCCTCGGGGTAGGAGAGTATCAGCGGCACACCGACCGACTCCTCGTACGGGTGTTGTTTCTGAGTCAGCCCGTGGGACCCGTGAAGGTCGCCGTGGTCGGCTGTGAACACGAGTGCGGTTTCCTCGCGCACCTCCCGCTGTTCCAGCGCAGTCACCAGTCGGCCGACGTTGGCGTCGAGGTTCTCTATCATCGCGTACCAGCGACGGAGGTCGTCGAGCAGGACGTCGTCGAGATATCCGGGGTGGTCGTAAAACGAGGCGCTCGCCGATTCGGGGTCTCCCCATCGGTCGTACCGTTCGGGGAGCAACGCCTCGTCGGGGTACGGGACGTTCTCCCGGAGTTCCAGCGTCTTCGATTCCCACCGCTCCATGTCCGTTCTCGGCGCGAAGTACGGCGGGTGAGGCGGTTCGACGGACACGACGAGGCAGAACGGCTGGTCGGACGAAACGCGGTCGTCGAGGTACTCCATCGCGAGATCGAAGAGGCCGTCCGTCTGATACCCTTCGACGGGCCGCGGCGTCGGGTCGTCGTCCTCGTAGTAGTCGGTGTCGAACGGCGCGTTTCGGACGGAGAACCCCCGCCAGTGGTCGAACCCGCCCTGGAACGACGGCGGTACCGGTCGATGCGGCGTATCAGAGAGGTGCCACTTGCCTATCCACGCCGTGTGATAGCCCGCGTCGCTCAATTCGTCCGCGAACGTCGTTTCCGTCGGAGACATCCGCCAGATGTGGTGCGCGTGGCGCGTGTGGGCGTACTCCCCGGTGACGAAGGTGAACCGTGACGGCACGCAGATCGGATACGTCGCACTCGCGTTCGTGAAGCGTGCGCCGTCGGCGGCGAGGTCGTCGAGATGCGGCGTGGCGACGTTCGGGTCACCGGCACAGCTCATCGCGTCACGTCGCATCTGGTCACAGAGAACGACCACGATGTTCGGTCGGTCCGGCATACTTCCGGTAACCGGCAGTGCGCTCAAAAAGCCATCGCCGGCCCGGTGCTGGACGGGGCTGCGTTCGCTGTCCGGACGCCGACCGGACGTGCCCTGAAACCGGTCGGTGCGGCGGGCGGGTCACCACCACTCCTCGACCGGTTGCTCCCGGCGTCGCTTCTGGTCCTCGTGGGCTTGCTGGTCGACTGCCTCGGGATCGACTATCGACCGGAGTTCGTTCTCCAGTCGCTTCCGGACGTTGCGGAATTCGGGGTCGTCAGCCAGGTTCGTCATCTCCCGCGGATCCGCTTCCAGGTCGAACAGCTGGTCCGGATTCTCCGGATAGTAGACGTACTTGTACTCGTTCTGGCGGATCATGAACGCGCCGTGACTCGTCCCGTGGGAGTGGTACTCGCTGAACACGGTCCGGTCCGGGTTCGGATCGTCCTCGCCCCGGAGAAGCGGCGTGAGCGACTCGCCACGCCACGTCGAATCGTACGCCACGCCGGTCGCGTCTGCCATCGTCGGTATCAGGTCGAGGATCGACACGGGCCGCTCGACCACCTCGTCTTCGGCGACATCGGGCCCTCGAGCGATGAGGGGGACGCCGACAGACTGTTCGTACATCGTACACTTCCACCAGCACTCGTGGTCGCCGAGCATCTCGCCGTGGTCGCTGGTGTAGACCACGAGCGTGCCCTCCGCGAGGCCGAACCGGTCGAGCGCGTCCAGGACGCGTCCGACGTTCTCGTCGAGACGCGTACAAAGCGCGTAGTACGCGGACCGGGCGCGCCTGAGCGTCTCCTCGCCGATCTCCCTCCCGTCGAAGTGATCCCGTAACTCCTCGACTATGGGGTGGTCGTCCCCCGCCGGATTGTCGTACGGGAGATCGACCGACGATTCGGGGTACTGTTCGTAGTACTCCCGCCCGGCAGTCAGGGGGAAGTGCGGCAGGATGTAGTTCAGCGAGAGCACCCACGGGTCGCCCCCGTCCTCGTCGGCGCGGGCCGACAGCCACTCGATGGCTGCTTCGGTGTATTGTTCGTCGTCCTGCTCGTGCCAGTCCGGTTCCTCGGTCGGCCCCGCCTTCGTGATCCGGTCGCGTCCCGACTCCCGGACGTTCGGGGGGTCCCTGTAGAGACCGTTCAGATCCGGGTCCTCCCGATGTCCCGGTTCGATCTGCTCGTCGAACACCCGCACGCCGGGACGGAAGTCCGTCTTCCCGACCGACGCCGTCGAGACACCGTCGTCGCTGAAGTGTTCCGGCCAGCTCGGCGTGCTTCCGTCGTAAGAGGCCGCGTTGTCCCAGGCACCGACCTCGTGGACGTACCGACCGGTCGCGAAACTCGCCCGACACGGGGCACACAGCGGACTCGGGCAGTACGCGTCTGTGAATCTGGTTCCGGACCGCGCCAGTTCGTCGAGGACCGGCGTTTCGACGACGTCGTGCCCCGCGACGCTCAACGCGTCCGGTCGGTGCTCGTCGGACATGATGAGAAGGACGTTCTTCTCGTCGGGCATCGGTTCAAGTTGCGGTAGATTGCAGATAAATCCGACGGCCGATCCGGCCCGAGGGCCGAGGACGAGAACCGGGGAATTAGAGTTGTTCCCCTCCTTTTTTGTACAGCCTCGTTCTGGTGGTGCTATGGACTCGTACTACGACCACGAGTACCCGCCAGCAGACTGGTCGGTCGACGAACTCGCACAGACACTCGCCGAGACGGAACCGGAGTTCCCGCTGCCGACGTACGAGGACCGATCCCGATGGGAACAGATAGCGTCGACACCGCCCACGGCCGACATCGTCGAGGACGTCGTGGAGACGGCCCGCGAGAAGCGGGGCGAACGGTACCCGCGCCGCGGCGCGACGGCGTATCTGATGGCACACCGGGAGGGCGAGGGATCCGGCGGCAACAGTCACGAGCGCCGGGACCTCCTCGGCCAGCGGGTCGTGGCGGAGTGCGTGGAGGGCGAGGGCGAGTACCTCGACGACATCTACGACGCCGTCTGGACGATCTGCGAGCGGACGTCGTGGGTGGGGCCGTTCCACCTCCGGCAACACCCCCCGAGCGACGCGGAGGGGCTCCCGGCACTGCCGGCCGACGAGGACAGACACATCGACCTGCACGTCGCCGAAATCTCGCGGACGCTCGGGGAACTCGACTACATTCTCGGCGACGAACTTCATGACACCGTCCGAGAACGGATCCGCCGGGAAGCCGACCGAAAGGCGTTCACTCCGTATCTCTCCCGGGACGATTTCTGGTGGAACGACCCGCCGGTGAACAACTGGTCCGCCACCTGCAACGCCGGAGTCGCTATCGCTGCGCTCCACCTCGCGGACGACCCCCGCCGACAGGCCGAGGTCGTGATGAAAGCGGTTCGGTCGCTGGAGTCTTTCCTGGAGGCGTTCGACGACGACGGCGCGACCGCGGAGGGCGTGAGCTACTGGGGAGCCGGATTCAGTTCCTATACGTCACTCGCGGCTCACCTCGAAGCCCGAACTGACGGGGAGTACTCCCTGTTTTCCCCGCCGATCGTCGACGACATCGCACGGTTTCCGATCAACGTCCAGCTCAGCCCGACGGTGTACCCCTCGTTTTCCGACATGGGCGGGGAATCGTCGACGCTCGTCCCTCACACCTGTTGCTGGCTCGGCACGCGACTCGACATTCCGGGCCTGGGTGCGATGGGCCGTCGCGACGTCGAGCGTGACCAGTCGTGTCGGGTATACGAACTCGTCCGGAACCTGGCCTGGCCCCACGAGGTGCCGACCGACTGGGACCTCCCCGTCCCTCCCCTCAGGAAGTTCTTCGACGGGACCGACTGGTGGGTCTCCCGGACGCGCGACCGGGAACTCGCGGTCGCTACCAAGGGCGGCCACAACGCCGAATCGCACAACCACAACGACCTCGGGGCGTTCGTCGTCCACCTCGACGGCGAGTCGCCGCTCAGAGACCTGGGGAGTCAGGGGTACACGCACGGGTACTTCAGCGACGAGCGCTACGAGTTCCTGGCCGCGCGGTCGCTCGGTCACTCGGTCCCGTACGTGAACGGCTACGAGCAGGGTTCTGTCGGCGAACTCCACGGGAAACCGGAGTACTCCGCGACGGTCGTCGACCGGAACGAGTCCGACGACCGCGACGACATCACCTACGAGTTAGCCGACGCGTACCCGGACGAGGCCGGACTCGCCTCGCTCCGCCGGACGTTCGAACTCGACCGTTCCGACCGGCGGGTCGTCGTCACCGACCGGGCGCGTCTCGCGGCGGATGCTCCCGGTGAGGAGATCACTTCCGTGCTGGTGTCGTACTTCCCGATGAGCGCGAGCGGCGACGTGATCACTATCGAGGGGGAGACGACCACGACGACAGTGGCGGTCGACGGCGCCGAAACCGTCGAAGTCGAGCGGCTTCCCGAGGCCATCCGTGACCGGGACGTCTGGCGAGCGCGGATCGGACTCGACGCCGACGGGCCGGACGCGGTGGCCTCGACCGAACCGGCGGACGACCTGGCCGCCCGACTCGTCATCGAACCCAGGCTGGACTGACGGTCACCTCCTCTTCCGGTCGGGCGTCGCTGTCGAGCCGCGGCGGCCGCTCCGGAGCTCGGGTCTTCGGATAGGACTCCGGCCGATACCGTGGTGTTCGGACACGACTGTCCCTGATGTTGCCGTGCTCAGGACGGCGGCGCGTCCCACTCGTCCCCGTTGTCCTGCGGGTCGTATCCGATCTCCTCGCGCGCGTGGTCGATGTCGAACCACCGACGGTCGTTGGCACTCACCCCGTAGAAGACGCCGAACTCGACGCTGTCGTCGTCGAGACAGCAGGCCACTTCGTGCGCGAAGTCACGCCGGGAGTGCCACATCGCCTTCATCCGTGCGACGCGCCGTTCGTACTCGTCGCTCCCGCGTTCGAACGCCCCGTTCTCGAGGCCGCGTTCCGCGTCGCCGTACGGGTGGTCGTACTCGGGCCAGCGGACGCTACAGATCCGCAGCGAGTAGAACTGTTTCGGGTACTCGTAGTTCTCGACGTAGTACCGACCGAGGTCCTCTCCGAATGATTTCGAGGACCCGTAGTAAGAGTCCGGCCGGACCGGGTCCGTGTGGTCGACCATGACTTCCGAATCGGGATGATAGATGTCGGGTGCGTGTTCCGTCTCGTACATCCCCATGACGTGGTTGGTCGAGGCGAACACGAACGTTTCCACCTCGGCTTCACGCGCTGCTTCGAGCGCGTTGTATCCGCCGATGATGTTGTTCTCCAGGATGCTGTCCCAGGGCGCGTCCACCTTGGGATCGGCCGCGAGGTGGACGACGCCGTCCTGTCCGTCGAACGCCCGGCGGAGGGCATCGTAGTCGGTGACGTCCGCGAGGAGCGTGTCGTACCCGCCGTACGGGTGGTCGTCCGGCCGGTCCGATCGGTTCAGGTAGGTCCAGTCGTAGTCGTCGCTGTCGTCGAGATGGTCGATGATAGCCGTCCCGCAACGTCCGTACGCGCCGGTTACAAGGGCGTCCATGGCGAGTCGTCTGTACCGCGACGAGTCGCTTAACGATTGCGCTCCGAAACGCGCCGCGTCCCGGGGCCGCTCTCGTCGCAGACCCCGGGTCAGGTCCGGTCGCCGTCTCGCCCCGTCTGTGGCTGCCCGGGTCGTCTCCGGCCGACCCGTCTACCGGCGGTCCGGGGGGCACCGGCTCCCCGTCGCCGAGGTCGCCGGTCACTGATAGCGCGAGTCGGTCTGGTACATGTCGTGATTCGACCCCAGCGCTTCCTTGAGATCCGCCGTCGCGCGGTCGAGCGCGGCGACCGTTTCCCCGGAGAGGCTCAGGTCGGCGGCCGCGGCGTTGTCGCGGGCCTGCTCGGGGTTCCGAGCGCCGACAACCGCGCTCGTCAGCCCCGGGCGCGACAGGAGCCACGCGAGAGCGAGCTTCGTCATGTCGACATCGCAGTCGGAGGCGACCTCCCGGATCGCGTCTATCGTCGCGAACGTTTCTGCTTCGAGCCCGGGACCGTCGTGGCGCGTCCCCGGCCGCTCGGGCGAGAAGTGGCGGGTCCGTGCGCGACCGTCGGGCACGTCTCCGGGCGTCCGAAACTTCCCGGTGAGCAACCCGAGACAGAGCGAACTGTACGACGTGACGCTCACCCCGTTCTCCAGATAGGTCCCGAGCAGCCCGTTCTCGATCGTCCGCCACAGCAGGCTGTAGGGGAGCTGGTTCACCGCGACCGGAGCGTGTTCGAGCGCGGCCCGCAGGTCTCTCTGGCCGAAGTTCGACACGCCTATCGCCCGGATCCTCCCTTCGTCCCGGAGTTCTCGCATCGCGCGCATCGTCTCTCGCAACGGTACGTCGCGGTTCGGCCAGTGGACGTAGTAGACGTCGACGTAGTCGGTGTTCAACCGCTCGAGGCTCCGCTCGCACGCCGACTTCAGGTCTTCGGGTCGGAGGTTTCCGGCCGAGACTTTCGTCGCGACGACGAGGTCGTCCCGATCCCGGGTTTCGAGGGCTTTCCCCAGTAGTTCCTCGGAGTAGCCGTCCCCGTAGCCCTCCGCGGTGTCGAAGAACGTGACTCCCTCGTCTATCGCCGCGTGGATCGCGTCGATCGCATCCCGTTCGGCCTGGTCTCCCCACACGTCACCGCCACTCACTCCCCACAGTCCCATGGCTATCTCGCTGACCTCGATCGACGTCTGTCCGATGGTCCGGTATTCCATCGTTCGCCGTTCACGTCGCGGAGAATAAAGAACACGGCCCTGGAAGCTTGCACCCGAGGGACCACTCTTAAGTCCGCGGGTCAAGCACGGTAGTGCATGTCCGACAGACCGAACGTGCTGTTTTTCTTCCCGGACCAGCACCGCCACGACTGGGTGGGTTTCGACGACACCGTCCCGGTCGAGACGCCGACGCTCGACGCTCTCGCGAGCGAGGGCGTTGCGTTCCGTAACGCCGTGTGTCCGTCGCCGCTCTGTGGGCCGTCCCGGGCCTGCCTGGCTTCCGGATCCGAGTACGACAGCTGCGGCGTACGGGACCACTCCGCCGACTACCCCTACGCGGACCGCACGTATTTCGGGCGACTCAGGGACGAGGCGGGGTATCACGTCATGGGTTGTGGCAAGTTCGACCTCCAGAAACACTCCGGAGACTGGGGGATCGACGGCAAAAACAACCTCGCGGTGAACGGGTTTTCCGACGGTGTGAACAGCGCCGGGTACTGGGACGCGTTCGGCAGCGCGACCGACGAGTGGGCGGCGGGGGCGACGTACACCGAACCGGCGGACCCCTACGTCGACTACCTGGCCGATCACGGCCTCGCCGAGGCACACATCGCCGACCTCGAGCGTCGACGCTGGGGCGTCGGAGAACCCGGGACGGACGTCGACGCGACGTTTCCGACGCCGCTCCCGGAACACGCCTACTGTGACAACTGGATCGCCCGGCAGGGGCTCTCCCTGCTCGAGGACGCGCCCGGCGATCGGCCGTGGCACCTGGTAGTCAACTTCGCCGGCCCGCACAACCCATGGGACGTCACCGAAGAGATGCACGGGTGGTATCGCGACCCGGACGTCGACTTCCCGGAGCGGGTCGACCCGGGAGAGATGGACGCGGACACGGCACAGGCTGTTCGTCGGAACTACGCCGCCATGGTCGAGAACATCGACCGGTGGCTCGCTCGGTACCTCGACGAGCTCGAGGCGCGCGGCGAACGCGAGGACACACTGATCGTCTTCGCGTCCGATCACGGGGAGATGCTCGGCGACCACGGTCAGTGGTACAAGCGCTCGCCCTACCAGCCGTCGGTGGGCGTTCCGCTCGTGGTCGCAGGGCCGGGAGTGCGCTCCCGCGGTGTCGTGGACGAGCCGGCATCGGTGCTGGATCTCCACGCTACCTTCCTCGACGCCGCTGGGGTCGACCCGGGGGAGACGGACAGTCGGTCGCTCCTGCCGTACCTCACCGGTGAGACCGACGGGCACCGCGACGTCGTCTTCTCCGGTATCGGGAACTGGCGACTGGCGTTCGACGGGCGGTACAAGCTCGTCCGCGGCTACGACACCGATAGCACGGCCAACGACCAGGTGGGCGACGCGGACCCGTGGGACGAAGCGGAGACCAAGTACGCGATCCGCGATCGCGGTCCGGTCCTGTTCGACCTCGAATCGGACCCCGGGGAGACCGAGAACGTCGCGGAGGACCACCCAGACGTCGTCGCGGACCTCACTGCTCACATCGAGACCCTCCGTGGCCGTCAGTAGCTTCCGTCGGTCCCCGCGAGCGCAGTTACTATCCGTCGAGATCGGTCAGCGCGTCTCGGTCGGTCGTCAGACCGGCGTCGACACCGATCGACGTCACCGTCTCTTCAAGCAACCGCCCGATCCGATCGAACCGGCGGCACGAGAACCTGTCCCCGCCGGTGACGAGCGCTCTGATGTCGGTCGCCACGTCGCAGACAGGCGAGCGGCTGTTCCGTGCGCGCGCCGAATGGGTTCCGCCGTGCCAGGTTCCCCGCTGTCAGGGCCTGAAATCAGCAGTCCGTCTGACCGGTAGATATATTGGCCTCTCCGTTGACCACGGACACACGATGGCACGTAGCACAGCGGTCAGATCCCGTCTTAGAGGTGTTACCGTTGGGTTACTGACCCCGTTCGATTCCGACGGCGCGGTCGACCACGAAGCGCTTTCGGCGAACGCGCGAGCACTCTACGACGCGGGCATTCGCAGCTTCATGGCGAGCGCGAACATCAGCGAGTATCACTCCCTCGCGCGGGATGAGCGCGTAGCCCACGCCAGGACGGTCGTCGATGCGCTCCCTGACGACGCGTGCGTACTTGCCGGTGTCGGCGGTTCGACTCGTGAGGGCCGCGATCTCGTCCGGCAGTACGAGCGCCTCGGCGTCGACGCGATGATGGTGATGCCGCCGGACCACACCTACATCCACGAGCAGGGGCTGCTCGACTACTACCGGGAACTCGGGTCCGTCACGGAACAGCCGCTCGTCCCGTACGTCCGCGGCTTCGAACCGTCGGTCGACTACCTCGTCGACCTGACACGCCTCGACAGCGTCGCCGGCGTCAAATACGCCATCGAGGACCCCGTGAAACTCGGGGCGGCCGTCGAGCGCGGCGACGACGACGTGGTCTGGGTGGACGGCCTCGCGGAACCGTTCGCGGTCTCGTACTGGGCGGAAGGGATCGAGGGCTTCTCCGCGGGTGTCAGCAACTTCCGGCCCGAGGTCGGACTGGCGCTGTTCGACGCGCTCCAGGACGAGAACTGGGAGCGCGCCCGAAGGCTCCGGAACATCTGTCTCCCCCTCCAGAACCTGCGGGACGGCACCGGCCAGAACAACACTATCCCCGGTGCCATCAGCGTCCCCGTCGTCAAGAAGGG
>Ga0207851_100099_pt1 | contig 72763 bp, 76 predicted proteins | sample A23E3SouthBayCA_FD_187747 | JGI IMG/M metagenome (GOLD analysis project Ga0207851, IMG submission 187747) | Aerobic enrichment media microbial communities from Eden Landing Ponds, California, USA - A23 E3 (SPAdes) | ecosystem: Environmental > Aquatic > Marine > Unclassified | place: Emeryville... | reverse complement strand
GTCCGCGAACGGGTAGGCGTCCGCGACGCCCGCCGTCGACGGCTCGTAGCCGACCGCCGCCATCAACTCGGCGGCGGGACCGGAGAACACCTCGTCCTCCACGAACGGCGACACCACGACCACCGTCGTCTCGCGGAGCGCCTCGCGCACGCCGTCGAGCGCGAGCATCGGGCCGATGCTCGTCACGGGGTTCGACGGCCCGATAATCACGGGGCCGTCGCGGAGCGCGTCGAGCGCCGCGTCCGACGGCGCGGCCCGCTCGGCGCCGCGGAACTCCACGTCTTCGACTGTGGGTTCGCCGCCCTCCGCGACCCAGAACGCTTGGAAGTGAATCGGGCCGTCGGGCGTGTGGACGATGGTGGCGACGGGGTCGTCGCTCATCGGCACCACGTCCTCGGTGACGCCGAAGGCGTCCGCGAGCGTGCGGGTCACCTCTGTCAGAGAATTGCCCTCGTCGAGGAGGCTCGTGCGGAGAACGTGGACCGCGCGGTCGCGGTCCCCGATGAACATGAACTCCGCGGCCGCGGAGAAGCGCCGCCAGCGCGCGAGGTCGCGGCCCGCGGTCTGTCGGTCTTCGGAGAGGTACCGCGGGCCGGCCTCGATGCCCGCGGCTTCGGAGAGGTCGGTGAGGTAGTCGTGGGTGGTCGACGTGTCGTCGGCGATGCCCCACCACGTCTCGCGGTCGAGCACGCCGCCGGCCTCGAAGAGCACGGTGTCGACGTCGGGACAGACGAGCAGGCCGCCGAGTTCCACGTCGTCGCCCGTGTTGGCGACCACGGTGGTGTCGGCGGGGTCGAAGACCTCGCGGCCGCCCGCGAGGAGCTTGGGGGTGCCCGTCCCCCCGGCGAGGAACGTCGTCATGGGTCGTCGTCGGTGCGCGGTCGGGTAAACCCTTGCGTCACCGGAGTACGAACGCAGTCAGGCGGAGACGTTCGCGCGCGCCTCGTCGAGCCACGCGGGCTCGGAGACGGTCGTCGACCCGACGTCGACGTACTCCTGTTCGGTGGCGATGCTCACCTCGGTGCCCGCGCTCGTCAGCGAAATCGAGTAGCCGAACTGCGTCACGAGCCCGTCGTCGGTGACGTAGACGTGCGCTTCGAGGCTCGTGACGTTCTCCGTGTCGAGGCTACCGAAGCCGGGCGCGGACTGATTGAGGTCCTCGACGCCCTCGGCCTCGTAGACGTGCGTCTCGGTGCCGTCGACGGTCTCGGTGCCCGCGTGCGAGAGCGCGAACGCGCCGACGAACGACTCCAGTTGGGCACCGGCGAGCTGGGACGTGTTCGGCGACTGCTGGGGGACCGTGTACTGGGTCTGGTTCCCGAGGGAGACGCGCTGGTAGGCGGTGCCGTTACCGAAGCCGTACTGCTCGGCGGTCTGCCCACGGAACTGCTGGGTGGAGAAGTACGCGCCGGAGTCGAGGTCGACGGCGGTCGTGGACTGACGGCTCAGGCTCTGGTTGCCCTGCGTCTGGTTGGACGTGGAGACGAGCGTGAACGTCCCGGCGTCGCGGACGACCGAGACGTGGGTGTCTGCGACGGTCTCGCCGTCCAGCGGCGAGTCGTACACCGTATCGCCCGAGGCCGTCTCGGGCGCGGTCGTCGTGCCCCCGTTCCCGCCGGCGCTACACCCGGCGAACACGAGGAGGGCGGCGACCGCGACAGCCGCAATCTGTTTTCGCATGAGCGGGCTTCGGCTGGCGAGCGGAAAACCCCTCCGAACGCCGCTCCGGACGCCTTCGGAGGCCTCGCGGGCCACGGCTTTTTACGCGAGAGCGCCGAACGCCCGCCCGATGACGACCATCAAGGACAGCGTCCACGACCACATCGAGGTCGGGGGCGTGGCCGCCGACCTGCTGGACACGCCGCCCGTCCAGCGGCTCCGCCGCATCAAGCAGTTGGGGACGGTGGCGCTGGTCTACCCCTCCGCGAACCACACGCGCTTCGAGCACTCGCTGGGCGTCTACCACCTCGCCGACCGCGCGCTCGGCCACCTCGACATCGCCGGCAAGCGCGCCGAGCGCGTGCGCGCCGCCGCCATCCTCCACGACATCGGGCACAGCCCGTTCAGCCACAACGTCGAGGGCGTCGTCGCGCGCCGCACCGGCAAGGAGCACGACGACGTGGACGAACTCGTCACCGACGGCGAGGTCGCGGCCGTCCTCGACGCCCACGGCGTCGACCCCGCGGAGGTCGCGGCGCTGATTCGCGGCGACGGCGAACTCGCCCAGTTGGTCGCCGGTGAGTTGGACGTGGACCGCATGGACTACCTCGTGCGGGACGCCCACCACACCGGCGTCCCCTACGGCACCATCGACCACGGGCGGCTCGTCCGCGAACTGACGTTCATCGACGGCGACCTCGTGCTCGACGAGGGGAACGTCCAGACCGCCGAGTCCCTCCTGCTGGCGCGCGCGCTGATGAACCCGACCGTCTACAGCCACCACGTCGCCCGCATCAGCAAGTCGATGCTGCGACGCGGCACCGAAGCGCTCCTGAACACCACCGCAATCGACGCCGCGAAGCTCCGCCGGATGGACGACCACGAACTCTCGGTGGCGCTCCGCACGCACGACGCGAGCCGCGAGTTCGGCCGCCGGCTCGCCGACCGCGACCTCTACAAGCGCGCCGTCTGGGCGGAGATGGGCGACGTCTCCGAGGACCTCCTCGACGCCGGCCACGACGACGTCCGCGAGTTCGAGCGCGCGGTCGCCGAGGACGCGGGCGTGGACCCGTACGCCGTGATTCTGGATGTCCCCGGGCGGCCGTCGATGCGCGAGTCCACGACCGGCGTGCTCGTCGGCGGCGACGTCCGCCGGCTGGACGAGCAGTCGACGCTCGTGCGCGCGCTCCAAGTCGCCCAGCGCGAGCAGTGGCGCCTCGGCGTCTACGCGCCCGCGACACACGTCGAAGCCGTCGGCCACGCCGCCGAGCGCGTGCTCGGCCTCGAAACCGACGGCGCGCTCATCAGCGACGTGAACACGCCCGGGCGGTACGCGTCGCTGGAAGAGTTCGAGTAGCGTGGGCGAGCGCAGCGAGCCCACGTTATGACGAGCGCGGAGCGCAGCGATGCGCGAGTAGCGTGGTCGAACGAAAGTGAGACCACGTTAACGCGAACGGCGAGGGGACCGACCCGTGAGCAGCGTGGGCGAGCGCCGCTTTCTAGCCGCCCACCGCGTCGAGTAACCTTCACGGTGCCGCGGGCGCACCTGCCGGTATGGAACTCTCCGGCACCGTCCTCTGGGGCGAGGGCTACGAGCCCGTGGAGGGCACGCTCGTCGTGGAGGATGGGGAAGTCGTCCGACTGGACGAGGAACTGACCGACTCCGAGGATATCGTGTTGCCGGCGTTCGTGAACGCGCACACGCACCTCGGAGACTCCATCGCCAAGGAGGCGGGCCGCGGGCTCACGCTCGAAGAGCTGGTGGCGCCGCCGGACGGCCTGAAACACCGGCTGCTGCGCGAGGCGAGTCGCGAGGAACTCGTCGAGGGGATGCGCCGCAGCCTCCAGTTCATGCGCCAGACCGGGACCACGCGCACGCTCGAATTCCGGGAGGGCGGCGTCGAGGGCGTGCACGCGCTCCGCGAGGCCGCCGCGGGCACGGGCGTCGAGCCGTTCGTTTTCGGGCGGGAGACGCCCGAGGTGCTGGACGTGGCGGACGGGTTCGGCGCGAGCGGCGCGGCCGACGGCGAGTTCGGGCGCGAGCGCAACGCCGCGCGGGACGCCGGGAAGCCGTTCGCAATCCACGCCGGCGAGGTGGACGCGCGGGACATCAACCCCGCTATCGACCTCGACCCGGACCTGCTCGTACACATGGTCCACGCCGAGGAACTCCACCTCGACCGCGTGGAAGACAACGGGATACCGGTCGCGGTGTGCCCGCGCTCGAACCTCGTGACGGACGTGGGACTGCCGCCGGTCGCCGAATTGCTGGACCGCACGACGGTCGCGCTCGGCACGGACAACGCGATGACGAACAGCCCGTCGATGTTCCGCGAGATGGCGTTCGCGTCGAAACACTTCGACGTCGAGGCGCCCGAGGTGCTGCGGATGGCGACCCGCGCCGGCGCGGAGATCCTCGGGGAGGACCACGGCGTCCTCGAAGCCGGCCGGGAGGCCCGCCTGCTCGTGCTGGACGGCGACTCGGACAACCTCGCGGGCGTCCGCGACCCCGTGCGGGCGGTCGTGCGCCGCGCGGGCGCCAGCGACGTCGAGCGCGTCGTCACGCCCGCGGACATCGAGTAGCCGCCGCGCGGGAATCCGCCCCGAAAGTTAAGCCGCTCCCCGACAATCGGTGACACACATGGGCCGCTACGAGCGCATCCTCGTGCCGACCGACGGCAGCGAGGAGACACGGGAGGCGGTCGAACACGCCATCGACCTCGCCGCCGAACACGACGCCACCATCCACGCGCTGTACGTGGTCAACTCCGCGAGCTTCTCCGGGCTCCCGATGGAGTCCTCGTGGGAGAGCGTCGCCTCGATGATGAACGAGGAGGGCGCCGCCGCGCTCGACGACGTGGAGGGGCTGGCGGCCGACCGCGGCGTCGGCGTCGAGCGCGCGCTCGTCGACGGCAACCCCAGTCGGGAGATCGTCCGGTACGCCGAGGACGAGGGCTGCGACCTCGTCGTGATGGGGACGCACGGCCGCGGCGGTATCGACCGGCTGCTCCTCGGGAGCGTCGCGGAGAAAGTCGTGCGGTCGTCGTCCGTGCCCGTGTTGACGGTGCGCGTCGACGACGACTAAGCGCCGTCTACGGGCCGGAGGTGCTGGCAGTCCCCGGCGTGGACGACTTCTCGCCCGCTGTCCGTCTCGACGACGAGCGCGCCGTGCTCGGTCACGTCCACCGCGTCCCCGACCACGTTGCCGTCCGCGGTATCGACGCGCACGCGCTGCCCGAGCGTCGCTGCGCGCTCTCGCCACGCGTCCAGTATCGCGTCGGGGTCGTCGCGGAGTTCGTCGAACCGTTCGAGGAACCGCTGGACGAACGCGCGCCGGTCGACGCCGCCCGCCTCCGCGCGCACGCTCGTCGCGTCCCCTGCCAGTTCGTCCGGGTTCACGTCGGCGTTCACGCCGACGCCGACGACGGCCCACGAGACGCGGCTCGCCTCGCCCTCCATCTCCGTCAGCACGCCCGCGAGCTTGTCGCCGCCGCGCTCGCTGCCCTGCCGCGGGACGATGCAGTCGTTTGGCCACTTGATGGCGGCGTCGACGCCGGCGTCACGAGCGGCGTCGGTCACTGCGACGGCGGCCGCGAGCGTCACCAGCGGCACGCGCGCCGGCGGCACGTCCGGGCGCAACACGAGGCTCAGCCAGACGCCGCCGGACGGCGACGACCACTCGCGGCCGCGCCGCCCGCGCCCGCCGGTCTGGCGGTCCGCGAGCACCACCGTGTCGCTCGCGCCCTCGCTCGCGAGTTCGCGCGCGCGGTCGTTCGTGCTCGCCACCGCGTCGTGGTACTCCACGTCGAACGGCGCGTCCAGCCCGAACTCGACGGCCGCCGCGCCGTACTCGGGGAGGCCGGCGAGCGCGTACCCGTCGCTCGCGCTCTCGACTTCGAAGCCGGCGTCCCGGAGCGCCTCAACGTGTTTCCACACTGCGGCCCGCGAAATCCCGAACTCGTCGGCGAGCGCGGGCCCGGCCACTGGCCCGTCGGCCAGCGCGTCCAAGACAGCGCGGCGCGTCTCGTTCATCGCGGTAAACTACCCGCTACGCCAGCAAAAGTCCCGCCGTTTACCGGAAGAGCACGGAACCAAATCCGCAAAGCGGCTGCTTTCCGGCGATTCCGCCGGTCGAGTGCCTTTCCTACGAGTAATTTCGGTATATTTTATCTCGGTTATTTTCAAATAGATTCAACATAGGCTGGGTGCATGGTGTAGATGCACGATGTCAGAAAGCAAGTTCACGCAGTTCCTCGAGAACAACCCGCGGATGATCGGCGTGCTGTTCAGCCTGCTGGTGTTCCTGTCGACGACCGGCGCAGCGGCGGCAGCGAACGCGACGACCAACCCCGGCCCTTAGTCGAGTTCGTTCTCCAGCAGTTTATCGCTCCACGTGAGTTCCCCGTCGAACAACACCGGGACCACCCCGTGATTGAAGAACTCGCGTAGCTCCGCGGTGGACACCTCGAACGTGTCGATGACGCCGGAGTTGAGGTAGCGCGTCGCGTTCTCGTCGATGTACGGCGTCAGAATCGACCCAATCGAACACTGCGGCGTCGGGTACCCCCGAATCTGTGCCTCGTAGCTGTCTTCGGTTTCGCTCAGCGACACCGACAGCGGAGTTCCCTGCTGGCTCTGCACCAACTGGAGCGTGCCGTCCCCGATGGTGATGTACTTGTTCCCGAACAGCGTCACGTGCCGCGCAACGGACAGCCCCGCCTGCAGCGTGAAGCCGTTGTTCAGGAGACGGGCGAGCGCCCGGCCGATGCGGACCGCGGGGTCGTTGCTGACGTTCGCCAGCGTGACGATGCCGCCGTAGCTGCCGCGCTCGACGAGCGCGTCGCCCTGCTCGTAGGATTTGCAGGCGTTCAGCAGGAACGCGTCGACGTTCACTTCGTCGAGGGTGCGCGCGTCGAACATGCCGTCCGCGCACTGGAACCCGCCCTCGTCGACGTGGCCGATGTAGTGTAGGAAGTCCGTGTCCGTCTGGAGGACGGCCGCGAGTTCGTCGCCCGTGAGGTCGTAGTGGACCGTGATGTCGAACTCGAAGATGTCCCGCGTCCCGTAGAACTGCTCGACGATGTCCTCCTCGCTCATCTCGTCCTCGTTGCAGACGATGTCGATGCTGATGGAGCTCTGGTCGCGGGCGGGCCGGTCGAGCCGCCGGAGGTACGACTCCACGCGAGTCTTGCTCGCGCCGAGCGGGAACCCCTCCGCAATCCACGCGTGCTCGATGGCGTCGGTCTCGTCTGGCTTGACGACGTTCGACCAGTCGGTCGCGGACTCTTCGCCGGTGGTGCTCCGGACGGTCGCGCCGTCGGCGCGGTAGAACTCCGTCAGCGCCTCGGGCTCGTCGTGGACTTCGGGGTCCTCGTCGTCCTCGGGGATGCGGACCGCCGCGAGCTCGTTGGCCACGAACGGCACCGCCTCGGCGTGGTCGGGGTCGGGTTCGATGTCCGCGGTGAGCTTCCACTGCGGGAGGTGGGGCTCGGTGACCTCGTAGGGCACGTCGAGGTACGCTTGGAGGCGCTCGGCTGGCGTCGCGTCGTAGACCGCGGCCGGGTCGAACGAGAGGTCGGGTTCGACGACGTCGCGCTCGTGGAGGTTCACCGGGTAGAACCCCTCTGTGCGGGTGACACAGTCGAGGAAGAAGACGTGCTTGAGCAGCTTCGACACCTCCGCCTCGAAGCCGCGGTCGGTGTCGAGGGCGTAGCGCTCGCCCGCCACGTCGAGCACCCGTTCGTCGCCGGGAACCACGTCCGCACCGAGGTAGTACGCCAGCGAACTCACGCGGAAGAGGTCGCCGTAGTCGCGGGGAATCTCGATGGCGACATCCGTCTCGGGTCGCTCGAAGGCGTCCGGGGCGTCGAAGCCGTCGCCGCGCTCGATGAGCGGCGGGTGGCCGCGCAACGACGGAAACGACCGCTCCGGGGACGTGGTCTTCAGCGCGGAGCCGCTGAGCGCGACCGCGCGCATCGCGTCCTCGACGTCGTCACCGATGGTGATGGTGCCGGCGGGGGACTCGTGCAGCGAGCGCGCGCCCAGCCGGAACGTCGTCGCGTCGCCGAAGTCGACGTACGTGGAGTGCTCGGAGCGCCGAATCACGAAGCCGCTGTCCACCACCAGTTGGAGCTTCATCGGCCCCAGCGGGAGGTCAAGCGAGTACCAGCCCGGCGGGTACTCCGTGCGCTGTTGGTTGACTGACTCGCCGACCATCGTCCCGGCCTCGTCCCAGAGGAAGACGTTCACCAGCCGCGGGATTTCGAGTCGCCCCGCGGTGACGGTGACGGCGGTGTCCACGGGGAGGACGAACTCGTCGGCGTCCGCCTCGACGGGCTCGACCATGCGGTCGGTGTACAGCTCGAACTGCGCGTTCTCGATGGGGTCGCGCACGAGGAGGCCGTCCGGGTCGGCGAGCGGTTCGAACGCCGGCCTCATCGCTTCACCCGCGCGTCCCACCGGTGCGCCAGTCCGCTGGCGGCGTCTCTCCCCGTGCATTCGTGCTCCAGCCTATCGGGGCCGCCACGGTTACGCTGTTCGGTGCCCCTCGTCCGCGCCGCGACAGATGGCGGCGCTGCCCCGACACAGTCCGCGCTAAAGCCGCCTGACAGGTCACTGAGCGCCCACGGCTCGTCACAGGGCGACGCCGCCACCAACGGCATTGTGTCGTAGAGTGGTAGTAGCGCTAATAAAAATTCGGGCGCCGGCGCTCAGTCGATGACCACGAGCACGTCGCCCATGTCGACGCTGTCGCCCTCCTCGACGGCGACCTGCGTGACGGTGCCGCCGTGGGACGCGACCACGTCGTTCTCCATCTTCATCGCTTCTAGCACCACGAGCACGTCCCCGGGCTCGACCTCGTCGCCCGCTTCGACGTCCACCGAGAGAATCGTCCCCTGCATCTCGGACTCGACGGTCTCGCCGCCGCCCTCCACGACCGTCTCCGAGTCGTCGTCGCCGCCGCTGCCGCCGGCTGGCTCGGGCGGCTGGCCGCCGCCGCTGTTCGCGTCGCCGACCGAGAGCTGTGCCGCGCCGCGCTCCTCAAGTTCGACCTCGAAGCGCTTCCCGTTGACCTCCACGGTGAAGTCGCGCTCGACGACCTCCTCGTCGTCCTCGCTGCCCGCGGGCTCGGTGCCCCACCGCTGTTGGGCCTCGTCGATGCGCTCGGGGTCGAGGTGCTCGTCGAGGTACTTGGTCGTGTGCGTGCCGCCGACGAACGCGTCGTCGGTGAGCATCAGCCGGTGGAACGGCACGATGGTCGGGATGCCCTCGATGTCGTACTCCGCGAGCGCGCGCTTCGAGCGCGCGATGGTCTCCTCGCGGTCGCTGCCGTGCACGATGAGCTTCGCGACCATCGAGTCGTAGTCGGTGACGAGGTCGTCGCCCTGCCGGAGCGCGTCGTCGACGCGCACGCCGATGCCGCCCGGCGGGTCGTACGTCTCCAGACTCCCGCCGGTCGCGGGCGCGAAGTCGTCGGCGGCGTTCTCCGCGTTGATGCGGTACTCGACCGCGTGGCCGTCCAGTTCCACGTCCTCTTGGGCGAAGTCAAGTTCCTCGCCGCCCGCGACCCGGAGCTGGTACTTCACGATGTCGATGCCCGTCAGCGCCTCTGTGACGGTGTGCTCGACCTGAATCCGGGTGTTCACTTCGAGGAAGTAGAAGTCCGCGTCCGCGTCCAGCAGCTCGCCCGCCTCGCGGTCGGGGTCGTCCGCCACGAGGAACTCGAACGTGCCCGCGTTCGTGTAGCCGGCGGCGTCCGCGCCGCGGCGCGCGGCCTCACCGATTTGCTCGCGGAGGTCGTCCGTGAGCGCGGGGCTGGGGCCCTCCTCGATGACCTTCTGGTGGCGTCGCTGCAGCGAGCAGTCGCGCTCGCCGAGGTGGCGGACGTTCCCGTGCTCGTCGCCCACGATTTGGACCTCGATGTGCCGGGGGTTCTCGAGGTAGCGTTCGAGGTAGACGTTCGCGTTGTCGAAGTACGCCTCGCCCTCGCGCTGGGCGGACTCGAACTGCTCTTCGGCCTCCTCGGCGCTACGCACAATTTTCATGCCGCGGCCGCCGCCGCCGCCCTCCGCCTTGATGGCGACCGGGTAGCCGTGCTCGTCGCCGAACTCCGCGACCTCCGCGGCGGACTCGGCGGGCTCGGTGGTCCCGGGGACGATGGGCACGTCGGCGTCCCGCATCGTCTGGCGGGCCTTCGTCTTCTCGCCGAGCTGCTCCATCGCGGCCGCGGACGGCCCGACCCACGTCACGCCCTCGGTGTCCTCGACCTTCCCGGCGAACTCCGCGTTCTCCGCGAGGAAGCCGTAGCCCGGGTGGATGGCGTCGGCGTCCGCGCGCTCGGCGGCGTCGATGATGGCCTCGTGGTCGAGGTACGAGTCAGCCGCGCGCGCCGGCCCGACGTTGTACGCCTCGTCGGCGTACCGGACGTGGCCCGAGTGCTTGTCGGCGTCGCTGTAGACCGCGACCGTCTCGATACCGAGTTCCTCGCACGCCCGCATCACGCGCACGGCGATTTCGCCGCGGTTCGCGACGAGAACCTTCTCGAACATTCTTGGGAGACCGTTCTGCGGACGCCCTACTCATACTATCGGTTCGGAATCGCTGGCCCCACCGCCGCCCCCGTCCCCGAGGAACGCCACCGTCTGTGCGACGACCTCGCGCTCGCGGTCCGCACCGCGGAACGAGTGGTCTTCGCCCTCGCGGACGACGAGAGCGGCGTCAGGCGCGGCCTCGACGATGCGGCGGGCGTGGCCGAGCGACCGCACCTCGTCCTCGTCGCCCTGCACTACGAGCAGGGCGGCATCCAAGTCAGCGAGCGTCGACGGCGCGATTTGGCGGCGCTCGGGCGCGTCCTCCATCTCCCCGAGGGGCACGGCGAGTGAGTCTGAGATCGTCTCCTCGTCCCCGAACGTGACGAACGCGGGCGCCCAGAGCGCGACCCGGTCGAACGCCGCGAGGTCGTGCGTGAGCGCGACGCCGCCGCCGAAGCTCTTGCCGACGAGTCCGAGTTCCGTGCAGCCCGCGGCGCGCAATCGGTCGACGGCCGCGTCGATTTCGGCGTGAATCTCGGCGACCGTCTGCACCATGAATCCCTCCGCGGTCGGCCAGCCGTCGAATCGGAGGACGTGGCTGCCGTCGTCGGCGGCCGCGGCCGCGAACCGGTCGAAGATGTCGCCCCACGGGCCGTGGCCCGCGCCCGGGAGGACCACCACGCCGCGGCCGTCGGGCTCCTCGGGGAGCGTCAGTCGCGCCTCGTACTCGTCGCCGTGCGCAGTCAGAGCGAACGTCTCGGCGGACATCCCCCGAACCCACCGCGGGAGGCGAGAAAAGTGTTCTCCCGAGTTCGCAGAACCCGTCGCAGCGGCCGCGAATCGTCAGTAGGATTGAGTAGCTGGCGCGAGCCACGACGGGGTATGGTGGACATCTCGACCGTGGTGTTCGCCGTGGTCTTCGGTAGTGTCGGGCTCTGGAGCGCGAGCCGGCTAGCGTCGGTGCTGGGGACGTACGTCGCGGTCCGCCGTGCCGCCCCGGCGTCGCCGGGGAGCGTCCACGAGGGCCAGCAGCTCGCCGTCGCCGGCGACGTGTTCGTGGAGCAGCCGGCGGCGGCCGCCGACCGGCTGTTCGACGCCGAGGAGCCGGTCGGTGGGTACGTGTGGCGCGCCGGGTTCGACGACGCCGGCCGGTACACGTACGACTTCGACCGCGGCGAGTTCCGGCAGACCAAGAACACGTTCGCATCCGGCGTCGAAACGGGAGCGTTCGGCGTCGAAGCCGGCGGCCGCGAGTTCGCCGTCGACCTCGACGCGGCGGCCGACGGCTACGACGCCTCGACGCTCGCCGGCCTCGACGTGGGCGACCCGAAGTCGAACGTGTCGCTGCCGTTCGTGCTCACGGACTACGTCTGGAGCGCGCCCACCCTCGACCTCTCCGAGCGCCCCGGCGGCAGCACCGCCGACCGCCTCGCCGACATCGTGGACGTGCACGCCGACGGCGTACAGGCCGAGAACTTCTTCGTCGACGCGCGCGGCTTGGCGGCCGGCGACGACTGCTACGTCAGCGGCGAGGTTGCCGTCGAGGACGGCGTGCCGACGCTCACCGGGACGGACGCGACGCCGCTGCTCGTGGCCGACGGCGGGTACGCCTCCTTCCGGCGGACACTCAGCGTCCGCGCCGCGGCGTACACGCTCGTCGCCGCGGCGATAGCGGGTGGATTCTGGCTGTTCGTCCTGTGACCGCGCGTCAGAACCGGTCGCGGCGGCCCGCCGCCGTCCACGCGTCCGTCGGCGCGCCGTCGGGAACACGACCACTCTGCCCGTCGAGCGCGTCGAGGCGGCCGGCGAACGTCCACTTCTCGCCGTCCCACGTCTCTTCGTCGTCGGCGGCGGCCGCGGCTTCGGCTTCGCGGCGCGCGAGGTGCGCGCTCACCGCGGCCGCGATGGCGGCGGCCTCCGCCTCTGTCGCGTCGTCGGGGACGGAGATGTCGTAGTCGGCGGCCATCACAGCGGGATGTTGCCGTGTTTCTTGTCGGGCGAGTCCTCGCGCTTGGACTTGAGCATCTCCAAGTCCTGAATCAGGCGCGGCCGCGTCTCGGTCGGCTCGATGACGGCGTCGAGGTAGCCGCGGTCGGCCGCCGTGTAGGGGTTGGCGAACTCCTCGCGGTACTCGTCGATGAGCTGGTCGCGGAGCTCGTCGGGGTTCTCGGCCTCGTCGAGTTCCTCGCGGTAGAGGACGTTCACCGCGCCCTTCGGCCCCATCACGGCGATTTCGGCGGTCGGCCACGCGTAGTTCACGTCCGCGCCGAGGTGCTTGGACGCCATCACGTCGTACGCGCCGCCGTAGGCCTTCCGCGTGATGACCGTCAGCAGCGGGACGCTGGCCTCCGAGTACGCGTAGAGGAGCTTCGCGCCGTGGCGGATGATGCCGTTGTGCTCTTGGTCGGTGCCGGGCATGAACCCGGGCACGTCCACGAACGTGACGATGGGGACGTTGAAGGAGTCGCAGAAGCGCACGAACCGGCTGGCCTTCTCGGAGGCCTCGATGTTGAGGGTGCCGGCACTCACGCGGGGCTGGTTCGCGACCACGCCGACCGAGCGGCCGTCGAGGCGCGCGAACCCGACGACGATGTTCTTCGCGTAGTTCTCTTGGACCTCGAAGAAGGAGTTCTCGTCCACGACGCTGCCCACCACGTCGGTCATGTCGTAGGGCTTGCGGGGCTGGTCCGGGACGATGGACTCGAGGGCGTCGTCGCGGCGCTCGGGGTCGTCGTAGGGCTCGACCCGCGGCGGGTCCTCGACGTTGTTCTGCGGGAGGTACGAGAGCAGGCGCTTGATGTTGTCGAGGGCGTCCTCCTCGGTGTCGCAGGCGAAGTGCGCGACGCCGGACTCCGAAGAGTGGGTGGTGGCGCCGCCGAGCTCCTCGAAGCCGACCTGCTCGCCGGTGACCGTCTCGATGACGTCCGGCCCCGTGATGAACATGTGGCTGGTGTCTTTCACCATGAAGATGAAGTCCGTGATGGCGGGCGAGTAGACCGCGCCGCCCGCGCACGGCCCCATGATGGCCGAAATCTGGGGGACGACCCCCGACGCTTTCTCGTTGCGCGTGAAGATGTCCGCGAACCCGCCGAGTGCGTCGACGCCCTCTTGGATGCGGGCGCCCGCGGAGTCGTTGAGCCCGACGACGGGCGCGCCGACCTCCACGGCCTTGTCCATGACCTTCGTGACCTTCTCCGCGAACACCTCGCCGAGGCTCCCGCCGAAGACGGTGAAGTCGTGGGCGAACACGAAGACGGTGCGGCCGTTGACCTCGCCGTAGCCGGTGACCACGCCGTCGCCGGGGAGCTGTTTCTCCTCCATCCCGAAGTTGTGGCTGCGGTGGGTGCGCAGCTGGTCGAACTCGTTGAACGTGCCGTCGTCGAGGAAGTAGTCGATGCGCTCCCGGGCGGTCATCTTCCCCTTCTCGTGTTGGGACTCGATTCGGTCCTCGCCGCCGCCGAGGAGTGCGCGCTCGGTCTTCTCGCGCAGTTCCTCGATGCGCTCTTCCATCGTCATCTGATTACGCGTGGTTTCCGCGACCGGCGGCAAAAGGATTCCGAGACGACCACAGGCGCGCGGGCGGGTGCTTACAGGACCGACCGGGAGCGCCGCAGGCCGACGAACGAGACGACCGCGACCGCCACGGTCACGACGAGGAACACGCGCGTCTGGTCGAACGTGACACCGAGCAGCGACAGCGGGCCGACGGCGACGCCGAGCGCGCCCGCGAGCCCGGAGACGAACGTGAAGATGAGGAACACGGGGATGGCGACGCCGACCGCGTACAGCCACGGCGTCGCCACGGACTGCGCGAGCGAGCCGGCGCCGCGGCGGAACTCGTCGACGGCCGCCGTGCCGAGCACCCAGCCCGCGAACAGCAGGAAGCCGACGAGCCCGCCGGTCAGCAGGAGGTCGACGACGGGGCCGGCGACCGTGCCGAAGACGCCGGCGTCGAGCGCGCAGACGCTCCCGGTGACGGCGAACACGACGAGGAGGCCGGCGACCGCGCGCCGCCGGGAGACATCGTACTCGTCGACGAGGAACGAGACCGGGATTTCGAGCATCGAGATGGAGGAGGAGAGCGCGGCCAGCAGGACGACGCCGAAGAAGACGACACCGACGACTTGGCCGTAGGGGAGCGCGGCGAACGCGCCCGCGAGGCTGACGAACAGCGCGCCCGGGCCGCCGGAGCCGGCGCCGCTGCCGAGCGCGAACAGGATGGGGAAGACGACGACGCCCGCGAGCACGCCGACGAGCGTGTTGAGGACGGCGATGGCGGCGCCGTCGGTCACCAGCGAGCGGTCCTCGCCGAGGTAGGAGGCGTAGGTCAGCATCGTGCCCGCGCCCAGCGAGAGCGTGAACAGCGCCTGCCCGGCGGCCTGCGGGAGGATGTCGAGGAAGTTCGCGCGCAGGAAGCCGATGTCCGGCGAGAGGAAGAACGCGACGCCCTCGGCGGCGCCGTCGAGGGTGAGCCCCCACGCCGCGAGCGCGACGAGCAACACGACGATGGCGGGCATCATCACCTTCGTCGCCTTCTCGATGCCGCGGCGGACGCCGCGGAGTACGACGAGCGCGGTGAGCCCGAGGAACAGGAGGTGGAACCCGACCGCGTCGAACCCGTAGCTGATGGCGCCGAAGTGCGCGCCGGGGTCGGCGAAGTACGCGCCCGTGAAGCTCTCCGCGAAGTAGCGCAGAATCCAGCCGCCGACGACGCTGTAGAACGAGAGGAGGACGACGCCGGTGACGACGAAGACGTGCCCGAACGCCGACCAATACTTCGAGTCAGAGAGGTCGGCGAGGGCGCCCACGGGGTTGCGTCGGGAGCGCCGGCCGATGACGAACTCCGCGAGCAATCCGGGCACGCCGACGAGCAACACGACACCGAGATAGACGAGAAGGAAGGCCGCACCGCCGTTTTCGCTTGTCATCCACGGGAACCGCCAGAGGTTCCCGAGCCCCACGGCCGACCCGACGGCCGCGAGGATGAACCCGATTCGTGTCTGCCAGGACTCGCGTGTCATTGGCACGCCGTAGCAACCCCCCGCATTTGAGGGTTGCGACTGACGAACCGTCAAACCGTAGAAGACACCCGCGAACGACGCTAAAAGACCGTTATAGAACTGTGGGTCGGTGCCAAAATCGCGGCGCCGGTGACAGTTCCTAGAGGCCCGGAATCGGGGGCGCGGCGTAGATGTCCGTGACGCCGAGGTACAGCGTCACGAAGACGCCGACGAGCACGTACGTCCGAATCGACCACAGCCAGACGGTGGCGAACGTCTCGCCGCCGCTGGTCCCCTTCTTGATTTCGTCGACGGCGTGCGGGCCGTACACCCAGCCGACGAAGATGACGCCGAGCAGCACCGACAGCGGGAGGAGGACGCTGTACGCGAGCGTGTCGAACCAGCCGAGCCACGCGGTGTTCCACGCGGAGAGCGTGCCGAGCACGAACAGGCCGCCGGCGAACCCGAACGCGGTCGCGGGGCGGCTGTAGCCGTAGTTGTCGACGACGTAGGAGGTGACGACTTCCAGCAGGCTGATCGCCGAGGAGAGCGCGGCGATGAGCACGACGACGAAGAACACCGCGCCGAGCGCCTGCCCCGCGGTGCCGAGCTCCGCGAACACCTGCGCGACGGCGACGAACAGCGCGCCCGGGCCGCCGCCGGCGGCGGTGTCCGGGACGCTGCCGAACTGCACGAACAGCAGCGGGATGACGACGAGGCCGGCGAGCAGGCCGACCGCGGTGTTGAGGACGACGACGAGGCTGCCGTCCGCGGGCAGGCTGTCGTCCTCGCCGAGGTAGGAGGCGTACGTAATCATCGCGCCCATCCCCAGCGACAGCGAGAAGAACGCCTGACTCACCGCGAACGGGACGACGCTCCCGAGGTTGTTTGCGAGGTAGTCGAAGTCCGGGGAGAGGTAGTAGCTGTACGCGGCCGCGGAGCCGTCGAGGGTGAACGCGTAGACGGCGAGCGCGACGAGCATCACGACGATAGACGGCACCATCAGCTTCGTCGCCTTCTCGATGCCGTCCTCGACGCCGAACGCGACGATGCCGGCGGTGACGGCCATGAAGACGGCGTGGAAGGCGATGGCCTCCCAGCCGGCGGAGACGGCGCCGAAGTAGGCGGCGGCGTCACCGAAGTACGCGCCGGTGGCGCTGCCGAAGATGTAGCGGATGACCCACCCGCCGACGACGCTGTAGTAGGAGAGAATCCAGAGGCCGGTGAGCAGGCCGAGCGCGCCGACGACCGTCCACGCGGGGTGTTTCAGGCGGTCGAACGCTTCGACGGCGTTGATGTTCGCGCGCCGGCCGACGACGAACTCCCCGAGGATGGCGGGGAGGCCGATGAGCAGCGCGGCGAGCAGGTAGACGAAGACGAACGCCGCGCCGCCGTTGGTCCCGGTCTTGAACGGGAACTGCCAGATGTTGCCGAGCCCGACGGCCGACCCGACGGCCGCGAGGATGAATCCGAGTCTCGTTGCCCAAGTCTCTCGTTCTGCCATGGTGTACCACGCCGTACCCGCGCCGCCGGTTAAAAAGCGTACGGTTTGCGAGTGCGGACCACGGCACCAGCTGGCCCGAGAACGCCCGTCGCCGCGGGCGGCTCGCTCGGGAACGCGCGCTCCACGAGGCCGGTAGCGGCCCCGAAACAGCCGAAATCAGATGCCGGCGGGTCGCGTCGCCGGGCCGACCGCACGAAGGCGGCAGTGGCGAGTGAGAAGGGTTGGCTTTATGCGAACCCGCGACAGCCTTCCGAGTGCAAAATGAAGCTCCACGAGTATCAGGCGAAGCAGGTCTTCGCCGAGGCGGGCATCCCGACCCCCGGGTCGACGCTCGCCACGACTGCCGACGAGGTCGTCGAGGCGGCCAGTGACCTCGGCTACCCCGTCGCTGTGAAGGCCCAAGTACACGTCGGCGGCCGCGGCAAGGCCGGCGGCATCAAGCTCGCCGAGAACGAGACCGAGGCCCGCGAGGCCGCCGAGGACATCCTCGGCATGGACCTCAAGGGGTACACGGTCGACAAGGTTCTCGTCGAAGAGGCCGTCGACTTCACGAACGAACTGTACGTCGGCGTCACGATGGACCGCGGCGAGGGCAAGCCCGTCGTGATGGTCTCCGAGAAGGGCGGCGTCAACATCGAGGAGGTCGCCGAGGAGGACCCCGAGGCCATCGCGCGCGAGCACGTCGACCCCGCGTTCGGCCTCCACCCGTATCAGGCGCGGAAGGTCGTCTACAACGCGGGCATCCCTCGCGAGGTCGCGGGCGACGTCGCGTCCATCCTCACGACGCTGTACGACCTCTTCGAGGACCGCGACGGCAGCGACGTGGAAATCAACCCCCTGATGGTCACGGCCGACGACGAGGTCATCGCCGCGGACGCCGTGATGAACATCGACGAGGACGCGCTGTTCCGCCAGCCCGAACTCGCCGAGATGGAGGAGGAAGCCGCCGAGGACGACCTCGAAGCCAAGGCCAACGAGTACGGCTTCGACTACGTGCGCCTCGACGGCAACGTCGGCATCATCGGCAACGGCGCCGGGCTCGTGATGACGACGCTGGACCTCGTGGACTACTACGGCGGCAAGCCCGCGAACTTCCTCGACATCGGCGGCGGCGCGAAGGCCGAGCGCGTCGCGAACGCCCTCGACATGGTGTTCAGCGACGAGAACGTCGACAGCGTCGTGTTCAACATCTTCGGCGGCATCACCCGGGGCGACGAGGTCGCGAAGGGCATCAACACCGCGCTCGAACAGTTCGACGAGATTCCCAAGCGCGTCGTCGTCCGGCTCGCCGGCACGAACGCCGAGGAGGGCCGCGAGATTCTCAACGACGAGCTGGTGACCGTCGAGGAAACGCTCGAAGGCGCCGTGCAGCGCGCCGTCGAATACGCTGACACGGAGGCAGAACAATGAGCATTCTAGTCGACGACGACACCCGCGTCGTGGTACAGGGCATCACCGGCGGGGAAGGGAAGTTCCACGCCGAACAGATGATCGAGTACGGCACGAACGTCGTCGCGGGCGCGGTCCCGGGGAAGGGCGGGCAAGAGGTCGCCGGCGTCCCGGTGTACGACACCGTCCACGACGCCGTCGACGAGGAGGACGCCGACGCCTCCGTCATCTTCGTGCCGCCGGCGTTCGCCGGCGACGCCGTCTTCGAGGCCCTCGACACGGACCTCGACCTCGCGGTCGCCATCACCGAGGGCATCCCCACGCAGGACATGGCGAAGGTGAACAAGCGCCTGCAGGAGACCGACACCCGCCTGCAGGGGCCGAACTGCCCGGGCATCATCACGCCCGGCGAGGCGAAGCTCGGCATCCTCCCCGGGAACATCTTCTCGGAGGGGAAGGTCGGGCTCGTCTCCCGCTCCGGCACGCTCACCTACCAAGTCGTGGACTCGCTGACGCAGCGCGGCATCGGTCAGACCACCGCCATCGGCATCGGCGGGGACCCCATCATCGGGACGGACTTCATCGACGCCCTCGAGCTGTTCGAGGCCGACGAGGAGACCGAGGCCGTCGTGATGTGCGGCGAAATCGGCGGCGAGGACGAGGAGGAGGCCGCCGAGTACATCGCCCAGAACATGGACACGCCGGTCGCCGGCTTCATCGCGGGCCGCACCGCGCCGCCGGGCAAGCGCATGGGCCACGCCGGCGCCATCGTCTCCGGCAGCGGCACCGGCACCGCCGAGTCCAAGATTAACGCCCTCAACGAGGCGGGCGTCCCCGTCGGCGACACCCCCGAGGAGGTCGCCGACAACATCGAAGACCTGCTGTAGTCGGTTTCACCAGCATTCTTTCGCAAGCAGTACCCGACAGCCGCGGCTGTCCGAACCGGAGCGAGAAGGCGAGCGCCCGCTAAACCGTCCGAACTCGCATTAATCGGCGTGAAACGACGGCGACGGTCGCCCCGGTTTATGCGGTCGCCGGTCGTTCGGTCGAGCACGATGACGACGACCGCACCCGACTCGGCCGTCCGGGAGTTCTGTGAGACGTGCGAGCGCGCGACCCGCCACGCGGTCCGCATCGAACTCCGCGTGGAGAGCCCGGACGCGGACAACCCCGGCTGCTCGCGGGAGCCGTACCGCGTGAGCCGGTGCCTGGTCTGCGAGACGACCGACGCGCGCCGCATGAGCGACGCCTGACGCCAGCGAAACGCCTACGTGTCGGCGCCGGGACCACCGAGTGAATGGAGACCACCCACCGCGTCCACGTCGGCGACGCCCGCGACCTCCCGCTCGCCGACGACGCCGTGGACCTCGTGGTCACGTCGCCGCCCTACCCCATGATTTCGATGTGGGACGACGTGTTCGCCGCGCTCGACCCCGCCATCGGCGACGCGCTCGACGCCGGCGACGGCGACCGCGCCCACGAACTCATGCTATCGGTGCTCGACGACGCGTGGGCGGAACTCGAGCGCGTGCTCGCGCCCGGCGGCATCGCCGTCGTCAACGTCGGCGACGCCACGCGCAACCTCGGCCGGTTCCGCGTCTACGACAACCACGCCCGCGTCACCGACGCCTTCCAGTCGCTGGGCTTCGACCCGCTGCCGGGCGTGCTCTGGCGCAAGCCCGGCAACTCCGCCGCCAAATTCATGGGCAGCGGGATGGTGCCGCCGAACGCCTACGTCACGCTCGAACGCGAACACCTGCTGGTGTTCCGGAACGGCGAGCGCCGCGAGTTCGAGCCGCGCGCCGACCGCCGCTACGAGGCCGCGTACTTCTGGGAGGAACGCAACCGCTGGTTCTCCGACGTCTGGGACGACCTCAACGGCGAACACCAGTCCCTCGCCGACCCCGAACTCCGCGAGCGTTCCGCGGCGTTCCCGCTGGAACTCCCGTACCGCCTCGTGAACATGTACTCCGTCTACGGCGACACCGTCCTCGACCCCTTCTGGGGGACCGGCACGACAAGTCTGGCGGCCGCCGTCGCCGGCCGCCACTCCGTCGGCGTCGAACGCGACGACGACCTCGCGGACGCCTTCGCCGGCCGCATCCGCGACGCCCCCGAACTCTCCCGCGAGGTCGCCGCCCGCCGCCTCGGCGACCACCGCGCGTTCGTCCGCGGCACCGACGACGACCTCCAGTACGCCGCCGAGCACTACGACACGCGCGTCCGCACGAAACAAGAACGCGGGATTCGCTTCTACGAAGTCACCGACGTCGAACCGACGCTGGACGGCTGGACCGCGACCCACGAACCGTACGAGGGGTAGGCGGCGTCCGAGCGGTGCCGGCGCGTAGGGAGAACCGCTCGGGGCGGAGTTGAACCGAAAGAAGACTCGCTACGCTCGTCTTCTAGGGTGCAACTCCTTCCGACCGCACGCACCCTCAAACGACACGAGCGACAGACCAGTCGCTCGCGGTCGTTGTTTCGGGAGAAGTGGGTCGGGGCGGAGTTGAACCGCCGACCTGCTCCGTGTGAAGGAGCCGTCATAACCGGACTAGACCACCGACCCGTGCAACAGGTAGTATCCGCAGGCCGCCATTAAGACTTGCGTTTAGCGCTCACCGTCGGGGACGCATCGAACGGCGTGGCGACGGCCGCCACCGATAGATTTTAGTTGTTTTGGGCATACCTAAAAATCGAGCGGCGGACGCCGCCGGCCGTCCGTCCGCGTCTGTCCCAGCCTGTCACCCGTCGGCACCAACCGCGTCCCGCACCGGGACGAAGGCATCATCTCGTCCGCGCGCCGTCAGTACGACGGCGATTCCTCGCGGACACCCGCTTGTGCGTTCGCCAGCCGCGCAAACACGAACAGCGCGTCCGAGAGCCGGTTCAAGTACGCGACGGCGGTCTCGTTGACCGCGTCCTCGTGGTCCGCGAGCGCGACCGCGCGGCGCTCGGCGCGCCGGCAGACCGCCCGCGCGTGGTGGAGGCTCGCGCCCGCGTCGCTGCCGCCCGGGAGGATAAACGACTGCAGCGGCTCCAGTTCCTCCTCGCAGGCGTCAATCCACGCCTCCACTTCCTCGACGTGCTCGTCGCGCACGACCGGGTCGTCCTCGTCGGGCTCGGGGTTCGCCAAGTCCGCCTGCACCACGTGGAGGTGGTTCTGCGCGGCTTCCAGCCACTCGTCGAGGTCGTCGACGCCCGTCGGCCGCACCGTCCCGAGCAGGGCGTTCACCTCGTCGACGGTGCCGTAGGCCTCGATGCGCGGGCTCGTCTTCGACACCCGCGTCATGTCCCGGAGGTCCGTCTCGCCGCTGTCGCCGCGGCGCGTGTAAATCTTCATGCGAGGGTTCGCTCGACGTACGCCACGATGTTGTCGCTCTCGGCCATCGTCACGCCGTGGTCGTCGTCCACGAGCACGGGAACGCCGCGCTGGCCGCTCACGCGCTTGACCTCGTCGCGCTCGGAGTGCATCGCGCCCACCCACACGGTCTCGTAGTCGACGCCCGCGTCGTCGAGGGCGTCGGCGGCCTTCTCGCAGTACGGACAGCCCTCCAGCTCGTAGAGTGTCACACCCATACCGTCCCTTCGCGGCGAGCACCCAAAGTAGTTGGTTCCGAACGGTTTTGCCCCCCGGCGTCGTGGCCTCGGGCGTGCCATCGAACCTCTTCGAGACGACGTTCGCCGTCGGCGAAGTCGTCGCCGCAGAACCGTTCCCGGAGGCCCGCAAGCCCGAACTCGCCAAGCTCGACGTGGACCTCGGCAACGAGGTCGTGCAGTCGGCGGCCCAGACCGGCTACAACTACGACCCCGACGACCTCGTCGGCCGGCAGGTGCTGTGCGCGACCGACCTCGGTACCGTCAACATCGCCGGCTACGAGTCCGAAGTGCTGACCGTCGGCGTCCCCGACGACGACGGCAACCCCGTGCTCGTCGGGCCGGACGAGGACGTGCCGCTGGGCGGCGAACTCTACTGACTACTGGTCGCCGGCTTCGACGACCTCGTAGCCGACGTTGCGCTCGCGCAGCGGGTCGGTGTGCTCGGAGAGCCGGTCGGTCGTCGCCACGAGCAACACGGACAGCCCCTTGCTGGCGGCCTCGGGGACAGCCTCGGCGGTCCCGAAGCGGATGTCTGGCTCGACGCCGGCATCCCGCACAGCGACGAGGGCTTCGACGCCCGCGGCCGCCACGCGGTCGTGGTCGCCGAGCCGAGCGTCGACGGCGTCCTCGGCGAGCGCGCGACTGCCGCCGTCCCGCACGGTCGGCACGGAGAGGACGGTGACCTCGCCGGGCTGGTAGTCGAGCATCCCCTCGAACTCGGCGGCCCCCACGTCCTGCCCGGGCTCCGCGGCGGTGACGGCGACCGCGGTGGCGCTCCCGACGTCGCCGGGGGTGGCGTGCATCACGCCGTCGCGCATCGCCAGCGAGACGCGCTCGCCTTCCTCGATTTCGGCGGTGGCGATGGCGGTGTCCACGTCGACTTCCTCGATGACGTTCTCGGAGACGTACTCGACGAACGACCGGAGGTCGTCGGTCTCGGAGATGAGCCAGTCGACGCCCTCCTTGGTGACCTCGTAGCGGCCGCGCCCGTGCTTGCGCACGTGGCCGTCCTCGACGAGGTCGCCGAGGTAGTCGCTGACGGCTTGGGCGGTGACCCCGATTGCTTCCGCGATTTCGCGCTGGCTGACCGCGGGCTGGCGCTCCGCGATTTCGACGAGAATCTGGTAGCGGGTGGCGTTGCGCTTGCTCCGGAGGACCCCCAGCTCCCCGACGCTGCTCGAATCGCTCATTACCGCGAGTAGAGGCGTCCCGAGTTCAAGTATCTTTGTGCAAATCGCGCCCTCGGTTGCGCTACCGGCCGTTTCTCGGGCCGTAACGAAACTACACTTTCCCTAATTCAACCAAAATTGTTTTAGGCGCTACCGCTGTTGTGTTCTGTGATGGCTCAGACCCGACTCCCGAACGACGCCAAAGCCGGACCGACGAAACCGGAGGTGCGAGCCGTCCTCCGGGCGAAACTCGCGCTCGGCCCCGACGACCACTTCGCCGAGGTCGGCTCCTGCACGGGCGCGGTCACCGCCGAGGCCGCCCGCGACGCCGGCCGCGTCACCGCCGTCGAGCGCAAGGCCGAGCGCGTCGAAACCACCGAGCAGAACCTCGCCGCCAACGGCCTCGCGGACGCCGTCGACGTGCGCCACGCCGAGGCTCCCGACGGCCTCCCCGACGACGCCGACGCGCTGTTCCTCGGCGGCAGCCGGAACTACGAGGCGGTCCTCGACCACGCCGTCGACGCGGGCGTCGAGACGGTGGTGATGAACGTCGCCCGGCTGGAGGTCGCCGGGGACGCCACACGCGCGTTCCGCGAGCGCGACCTCCTCGACGAAGTGGTGCAGTTGCAGGTGAGCCACGGCTACGAGCTCGCGGGCGCCACCTCGTTCGACGCCGAGAACCCCGTCTACATGCTCGTCGGCGGCACCGACGCGGCGGAGGGGCAACGATGACCCTCTACGGCGTCGGCCTCGGCCCCGGCGAGCCGGACCTCGTGACCGTCCGCGGGAAGCAGGCGTTGGACGCCGCGGACGTGGTCTACTCGCCGGGCCGGCTCTCCCGAACCGTCGCCACCGAGCACGTCCCCGAGTCGCGCGTCGGCGACCTCGACTTCCCGATGACCCGCGACCCGGAGGCGCTCCGCGAGGCGTGGCGCGAGGCGGCCGCCGAAGTCGCGCCGAGAGCGCGCGACGGCGACGCCGCGTTCGTCACGCTCGGTGACCCGAACGTCTACTCGACGTTCGGCCACCTCCGGCGCACGCTCGACGCCTTCCACCCCGACGTGGACGTGGAGGTCGTACCGGGCGTGAGTGCGGTCACCGCGTTCGCCACCGCGCTCGGCGTCGAGATTGACGCGGGCGCGGGGCTCGCGCTCCGCGAGGCCGCCGGCGGCAAATCCCCGACCGGCCCCGACCGGATGGTCCTGTTCAAGGTCACGGACGCGCCCGCGACCCACGAGGGCCTCGTGGACGCCGGCTACGACGTGACCTACGGCCGGCGGCTGTTCATGGCGCAGGGCAACGAGCGCGTCACCAGCGACCCCGCCGAGATTGCGGACCGCGACTACTACACGCTCGCGTACGCCGAGCGCGCGGACTTGCAGAAGGACCGCCCGACCGCGTTCGAGGACGCGCGCGACGCCAACGGGTCAAGCGGGGTGGCGGGCGGTGACTGACGACCCGCAGGCCGCCATCGACGCCGCGAGCGAACAACGCGAGCGCGGCCGCGACGCCCGCGTCTACGAGCACACCGCCGGCGACGTGCAGGACGGCATCCCGTTCATCGGGGCGGGCCCGGGCGACCCCGGCCTGCTCACGGTCACGGGGAAGGACCTCGTCGAAGACGCCGACCTCGTCGTGCACGCGGGGTCGCTCGTGAACAGCGAACTCTTAGACGAGTTCTGCGCGGACGCCGAGACCGTCTCCTCCGTCGGCAAGGACCTCGAAGAGCTGGTGCCGCTGATGCGGGACGCCCACGAGGACGGGCGGACGGTCGTCCGCCTGCACAGCGGCGACCCCGCGATTTACGGCGCGGCCCTAGAGCAGATGGACGCCCTCGAACAGGAGGGTGTCCCGACGTACATCGTCCCGGGCGTCACGTCCGCGTTCGCCGCCGCTGCGACGCTGCGGACGCAACTCACGCTGAACGGGACGGCGAACCACGTCGCGTTCACGCGCCCGCAGGGCCGCACGCTCGACGCCGAAGACGACCACGTCTCGGAGTTCGTCGAGATGGGCGACGTGACGACCTGCATCTATCTCGGGACGCACGCCATCCCGGACGTGATGGAGCGCCTCCTCGACGACGGCCGCGACCCCGAGACGCCGGTCACGGTCGTCTACCACGCGTCGTGGCCGGACGAGGACGTCATCGAGGGCACCGTCGAAACCATCGGCGAGAAAGTGGAGGAGGCGGGCTACCGCGCCTCCGCGCTCGTCGTCATCGGCGACGCGGGCGCGGGCGCGAACTACGACCGGTCGTACCTCTACGGCGACTGGGCGAACCGCGGCGACAGCGAGGCAGACGACTAATCATGAGCACCGACAACGACACCGACGACTCCGGAGCGCACTGTTCGACCCCCGACTCCGACGGCGAGGTCGCAGAGGACATCGCCGTCGTGGCGTTCGAGCGCAAGCTCGACACCGCCGAAGACATCGTGGCGGGCATCGGCGACCGCTACGACTCCATCGAGATTCTGGAGTACCACGGCGACGTGTTCGCCGAGCACTGGGGCGAGTACGACTGCTTCGTCGGCCTGATGGCCTCGGGCATCGCGATGCGGAAGACCGCGGGCCTGCTCGACGACAAGTGGGACGACCCCGCCGTCGTCGTGGTGGACGAGGAACTCACGTGGGCGATTCCGCTCACGGGCGGCCACCACGGCGCGAATCAGGTCGCCGACGACCTCGCGTCGATGGGCGCGGTCCCCGCGATGACCACCGCCAGCGAGGCGGCGGGCAAGCAGGGCGTCGAGGAGCGCGCGAAGGCCCTCGACGCGCACGTCGTGAACGGCGACTCGACGGTCGCGACGAACCTCGCCGTGCTCGACGAGAATCTCGGCCCGGTCGCGCGACTCGACGGCCCCGCGGCCGTGCTCGCCGGCGACGATGTGACCGTCCTGAAGCGCAACAAAGCCGACGGCGTCGTCCTCGGCACGGGCAGCGTCTCCGGCGCGAAGAAGGCGCAGTTTCTCGACGCGTGGGAAGCCAGCCTCGACGGCACGGACTACGACCTCGGCGACGTGGAGTTCGTCGCCACAGGCACCCGGAAAGAGGACGAGGAAGGGCTGCTCGCCGCCGCAGAAGAACTGGACGTGGGCGTCGTCTCCTTCGAGAAGGAGACGCTCGAAGAGTACGAGGGCCCGACGCCGTCCCGGTCGAAGGAACTCATCGGCTGGCCGGGCATCGCGGAGGCGTCCGCGATTGCGGGCGGCCGCGAGCACGAACTGCTCGCCGAGAAGGAGCGCTACGACGAGGCCGTGACCGTGGCGGTGGGAGAATGAGCAGCGAGACTGAGCAACGCGGAGTCTCGGAGCGAGCGAGCGGTGAAACCGCGAGCACCGACGCCACAACCACTGACACCGCCGACTACGGCACGCTGTACGTCGTGGGCATCGGTCCGGGGCTCCCGGGCGGGATGACCCAGCGCGCGAAGGACGTGGTGCGGACGGCCGACTGCGTGGTCGCGTCGAACCTCTATCAGGAGTTCCTGCGGCGGGACGGCACACTCCCGCCCGAGGACTCGGGCGAGCGCCCCGAGCAGGAAGTCGTGCGCTCGACGATGGGGCGGCAGGTCGAACTCGCCCGGGAGGCCTTCGAGCGCGTCCGTCGCGGCGAGGACGTCGCGCACGTCTCCGGCGGCGACCCGAACGTCTACGGGAAGTCCGACTTGGTCTACCTGATGGCCGAGAACGAGGAGGCCTACGACGTCCCCATCGAAATCGTGCCGGGCGTGACGGCGGCACTCGGCGGCGCGGCGAACCTCGGCGCGCCGCTGTCGAACGACTTCTGCACCATCTCCTTGTCGGAGAAGTGGCGCGGCTGGGACGAAATCGAGGAGAAGCTGCGCGCCGCCGCCATCAGCGGGTTCGTCGTCGTCCTCTACAACTGCTGGCGTGACTACGAGCGCGCCGTGCGCGTGCTCCGCGAGGAGCGCGCCGACGACGTGCCCGTCGCGATTATCAACGACGCGGGACGGGGCGACGCCGGCCGGAACACCGACGGCGAGACCCACACCGTGACGACGCTCGGCGAGGTCGCCGACCACGACGAGAAGGTCGGCGGCATGGGCACCTCGATTCTCGTCGGGAACCACGAGACGGAGGTATGGGAAAACGACCACCGCGAACACCTCGTCACCCCGCGCGGCGGGCGTGACGTGGAGGACTTCTGATGAGCACTGACGACACCACTACCGAGACCGAGGCATCGACCAGCAACTGCGGCGCGAACGAGACCACCAGCGAATCGAACTGTGGCGGGGCCAGTAGTTCGGACTCGTCCTCGTCGTCCTGTGGGGCGTCCTCCTCGACCGAGGAGAAAGTCGGTTCGACCGTCGAGGACTTCGACGCGGAGCCCGGGCAACTGACCGCCGTGGGGCTCGGCCCGGGAGAGCCCGAGGGGATGACCGAGCGCGCGAAGGCCGCGCTCGCGGACGCCGAGCACATCGTCGGGTACACGACGTACATCGACCTCATCCCGGACGATATCACCGACGACGCCGACGACATCTACGACACGCCGATGTGCGGCGAGGTCTCCCGAACCGAGGAGGCCATCGACCGCGCGCTCGCGGGCAACGACGTGGCTATCGTCGGGAGCGGCGACCCGAACGTGTACGCGCTGGCGGGGCTCGCGCTCGAAATCGTGGAGTCGAAGGGCGCGACCGCCTCCGCGCTGGACTTCGAGGTCGTCCCGGGCGTTCCGGCCGCCCAGTCCTGCGGGGCGCGGCTCGGCGCGCCGCTCGTGAACGACTCCGTGAGCGTCTCGCTGTCGGACCACCTCACGCCGATGCCGGAAATCGAGTCGCGGCTGCACGCCGTCGCGGGCGAGGGGTTCACCATCTCCATCTACAACCCGTGGAGCCGCAAGCGCCGCGAGAACTTCCAGAAGGCCTGCGAGATTCTGCTCGCGCACCGCGACGAGGACACCCCGGTCGGCATCGTCCACGGGGCGGGCCGCGACGACGAGGAAGTGGAGATTACGACGCTCGGGGAGCTGGAATCGTACGGCGAGACCGACCTCGTGGACATGACCACCACCGTCGTCGTCGGCAACGAGGACACGTACGTCTTCGACGACCGGATGGTCACCCCGCGGGGCTACGAGACGAAGTACGACTACTGATGTACCGGGTCACCATCGACCGCGGCGCCTGCGACGGCGTGTTCGCGTGCCTCACCCGGGATTCGCGGTTCGTCGAGGACGACGACGGCCTCGCCGCGCTCGACGCGGACGGCGGCACTATCGAGCGAACCGACGGAACCATTATCGGAACGTTCGAGGACGACCGCAGCGACGACGCGGAGGCGGCCGCGGCGGCGTGCCCGTTCGACGCCATCACCGTCGAGGAGGTGGACGGATGAGCGCCGACAACGCCGACGCGGACCCGCCGGACTCCGCGCTGGCCGCGCACCCCGAGACGGCGTACTTCTGGGGGCACGTCGCGGGCGCGGGTGAGCTGTCCGACTCCTGCGTGACCGTCGAGACTGGCGACGAGGCGGTCGCCGACCGGCTCGCCGCGATTGCGGGCGGCGAGCGCACCGGCCACCGCGTCACCGAGCGCGAGTACGCCCACGACACGTCGGTGACGCGCCGCGAGGACGCGTACACGGTGCAGGTGTTCGGCGACCTCGCGGGCCGCGCCGCGGCCGCGTTCGGCCTCCCCGTCGAGGGCGAGGCGGGCGGCTACCGGCTGGACCCGCTCGCGGTCCACGACCGCCAACTGCTCCGCGGCGTCGTGGAGTCCTGCGGGACGGTCTGCTTCAAGTCCTCGTCGGGCACCGTCGGGCTCTCGGTCGTCCACGAGGACCGCGCGCTCCTCGACGCCGTCGGGTCGCTGCTCGACGGCGCGCCCGTCGACGCGCCGTACGGCGAGCCGGCCGAGGCGTCCTCAGGGTACTACTTCAGCGTCGAGGACGACGCCGTCCCCGAGCTGGGCGCGTGGCTCTATGAGGGCAGCGAGGAGTCCGGGCTGTTCGCGCCGTCGCGCCGCCGGAAGCTCCGGCGGAGCCTCGAACAGGCCGAGAGCGTGGACGCGACGCTGGCGGTGGAACCGTGAGCCGCACCGACGCGCCGACGGGCGGCCTGAACGACGAGGCCGTGCTGCTGGTCGGCCACGGCTCCCGCCGCGAGGCGTCGAACGAGCAGGTGCGGACGCTCGCCGCCGACCTCGAATCGCGGCTCGGCGTGCCCGTGGACGCGGGCTTCCTCGAACTCGCGGAGCCCTCCGTCGAGGACGCCATCGACGCGCTCGCGCCCGCCGTCTCCAGCATCTCCGTCGTCCACCTGTCGCTGTTCGCCGCCAGCCACGTCAAGAACGACGTGCCCGCGGCGCTCCGGCAGGCGCGCGCCGAGCACCCCGACGTTGCCTTCGACAACGGCTCGCACCTCGGCGTCCACCCCGCCATCGTGGACCTGCTGGACGACCGCGCGGCGAGCGTCGAGGCCGACCTCGGCGTCGACCGCGAGACCGACGACGTGGCCGTCGTGCTGTGCGCCCGCGGGTCCAGCGACCCGGACGCGAACGCCGACGTGCACAAGCTCGCGCGCCTGCTCTACGAGGGCCGAGAGTTCTCCCGGGTGGACGCGACGTTCATCGGCGTCACCGAGCCGACGCTCGACGAGACGCTGCACGACGTGGCGAAACACCGCCCGGACGCCGTCGTCGTCGTGCCGTACATGCTCGGCGACGGCGTGCTCACGGGCCGCATCCGGGACGGCGCGGCGGACTTCGACGACGAGTACCCCTACGTCGAGGCGGCCTGCGGCGACCCGCTGGGCACGGACCCGCGCCTGCTGGACGTGCTCGGCGACCGCTGGCAGGAGGCCCGCACGGGCAGCGTCGAGATGTCCTGCGACACCTGCAAGTACAAGGTCGAACTCGACGGCTACGAGGCGGACGTCGGCGGCGCGAAGGCGATGCTGCGCGCGCTCGACCACCGCGAGGCCCACGCCGACCGCGAGAACGTCGCCGACGACCCCCACGCCCACGACGCCCCCGCCAAGCACGTCGCCGTCTGCACGAACCAGACGTGCGCCGCGGACGGCGCGCCCGCGGTGCTCGAACGCCTCCGGCAGGCAGCCCGGGACGCCGACGGCGGGAACGTGCGCGTCACGCGCTCGTCGTGTCTCGGCCAGTGCGGCGACGGCCCGAACGTCGCCGTCTACCCCGAGGGCGTCTGGTACCAGCGCGTCCAGCCCGAGGACGCCGACCGCATCGTCGCCTCGCACCTCGACAGCGAGCGCATCGTCTCGGACCTCGACTCCCAACTGCTATGACCTGCCACGAACTCGAAGCCCTGCGACTCGGCCTGATGAACGTCCTCGGCACCGACGACCGGAGCGCCCGCGAGCACGCCGAGAAGGAACTGGAGGGACACCTCGACGGTCCCATCGAGGGGCTGGCGACCGCCGACTCCATCTCAGAGCTCCAACGGCACCTCGATGCGGCGCTCGTCGACCTCGAAGAACAGGTCGCTACCACCGACGCGAGCGACCCCGACTACGACTACCTCCGCGGCCGCCTCGTCGCGGTCCGGGACGCCGAGCGCTCGCTCGCCCGGGTCGCCGACCACGGCGACTCGCTGCTCGCGGACCTCGGCGAGACCCACCACTCGCTGCACGACGCGTTCCCCGCCGACGAGTAACTTTTCCCGCCGTCAGCGCTCGTCGCTCGCGGCGCGGACGGCGGTGTCGATTCGCTCCGGCGTCAGCGCGTCCAGCGGCACGCGCTCGCCGCCGGCCGCCCGCACCACGTCGCCGACGAGGCTCGCGCGCCCGCCGTCGCCGGCGTCCACGACGAGCACGTTCGCGTCGAGCTCGGCGAGCGCGCTCGCGGCCTCGCGGGTGTCCGCCGTCGGCGCGTCGGTGCCGGCGTTCGCGCGGCCGTCCGTGACGACCACCACGACCGCGGCGTCCGGGTCCGCGCGCGCCAGCACGTCACCGGCCGCGCGCAGGCCGGCGGGCAGCGGCGTGCGGTCGCCCGTCGGCAGCGACTTGAGGTGGCGGGCGGCCAGCGGCACGCTGTCCGTCGGCGGCAACACCACGTCGGCGTCCTCGCCCGCGAACGTGACGACCGCGACCTCGTCGCGGCGCTCGTAGGCGTCCCGGAGCACGTCCAGCGCGACGCCCTTCGCGGCGCGCATCGGCCCGCGCATCGACGCGCTGGCGTCCACCGCGAACACGACGAGCGCGCTCGCGGCCCCGGCGCGCACGGACTGCCGGAGGTCGCGCTGCTCGACGCCATCCGCGCCGCGGGCCGCGGCCGCCCGCACCGACGCCGCCGGGTCAACGCTGTCCGTCCCAGAGGCGCGCTCGGTCCGCACGCGCGCTCCCCGGCCGCTCGTGCTCGCATCCGCGCTCGCGCCCCCAACCCCTGACGGGCGCTCGGCGTCCGATGGCTCCGTCTCGGGCGCGCGCCCCGCGCCCGCCTCCGCGGTCTCCGAGCGCGGCTGGCCCGGGACCAGCGGCGCTGCCTCCTCCTCGTCGCCATCGGTCTCGGCGTCGCCGTCCGCCTGCGCGTCCGTTCCCTGACTTTCCTCGCCAGCGTCCGAGTCCGGGGCCTGTGGGGAGTCGCCGCCGGAGTCGTTTCGGTCGTTCTCCGGTTCGTCGTCGCGGCTGTCGTCCGTCTCCTCGTCGTCAGTGTCGGCGTCAGCGTCGTGATTGTCGTCCGTGTCGTCGCCGGTCTCGTCGCCGGCGTCCGTTCCGTCATCGGTCGAATCGCTTTCGCCGTCCTCGCCGTCCTCGAAGTGGTCCTCGACCACGTCCTCGGGGTCGGGCGCGTCCTCGAAGGGCCGGGACTGGAGGCGGTGGGGGAGCGCGAGTTCGGCGGCGCGCTGGACATCGTTCTCTGTGACCGTCGGCCGGCCGTCGAGGGCGGCGAGCGTGCGCGCGGCGCGAGCGGTGGCGATGTCCGCGCGGTGGCCGTCCACGCCCGCGTCCCGGCAGAGTTCCGTAATCTCGCGGAGGAGCGAGTCGGGGAGGTCGACTTCGGGGAGGCGGTCGCGGGCGTCGAGGAGGCGCTTGCGGACCGCGTCGGTCTCGTCGGCGTAGTCGCCGTCGAAGCCGTCGAGCGCGCGGGAGACGATTGCCGCGCGGTCGTCGAGGTCGTCGCTGCCCGCGACCGCGACCCGGAGGTCGAAGCGGTCGCGGAACTGCGGGCGCAACTCTCCCTCCTCGGGGTTCATCGTGCCGACGAGGGTGAACTCGGCGGGGTGGGTGGCGCTGACGCCGTCGCGCTCGACGCGGTTGACGCCGCTGGCGGCGGCGTCCAGCAGCACGTCCACGAGGTGGTCGTCGAGGAGGTTCACCTCGTCCACGTAGAGGAACCCCCGGTTGGCGGCCGCGAGTAAACCGGGTTTGAACTCGGCGTCGCCGTCGAGGGCGTCCGCGACGGAAATCGAACCGACGACGCGGTCGCGGGACGCGCCCAGCGGGAGCGTGACGAACGGCACCGGCCGAGTTTCTACTGGCGGGTCCTCGCGGTCGCGGCAGGCCGCGCACTGGCGCTCGGGGTCGTCGGGCGGACAGCCGTAAGGACAGTCGGCGACGGCGCGCTGGTCGGGGAGCAGGTCGGTGAGCGCGCGGGCGGCCGTGGACTTCGCGGTGCCCTTCTCGCCAACGGCGAGGAGGCCGTCGAGGTCGTCGTTGGCGGCGACCGCGAGCAGCGCGTCCTTGAGGTCGCGCTGGCCGACGACCGCCGGGAACGGCGGCCCGGCGCGTCCCGCCTGCGATAGCTTTTTGCCCGTTCCTAAATCAACCATAGTTGTAATACCGCAACCGAAGTTTAACACACTTATGCCCGAGATTGCACTCTACACCGCGACCGAGAACGAACTCGGCTCGATGCAGGCGGCCGCCGAGCGCGTCAATGTCGACCTCCGCGCGCGTTCGGAGAGCGACCTCGACGACGAGACCGACGTCGAGGCGTTCATCGACGCCGCCAGCGACGCCGACGCCGCCGTGTTCTGGCTGCACGGCGCCGAGGACAGCATGCCCGGCTACGACCGCGCGACCCGCCGGCTCGCAGACGCGGGCGTCCCGCTCGTCGTCAAATCCACCGGGGACGCGTACGCCGTCGAGGACACCACCGTCGCCGCCGAGGACCGCGAGACCGTCTACGAGTACCTCGAACGCGGGGGCACGGCGAACGTCGCCAACTGCCTGCGCTTCCTCGCGGACCGCTACTCGCCGGCCGACCGCGCGTACGACGACCCCGTCGCGCTCCCCACGGAGGGCGTCTACCACCCCGACCACCCCGGCGTCGAGTACGACGAACTGCGTGCGACCTTCGACCCCGAGCGGCCGACGGTCGCGGTCTGGTTCTACGAGTCCCACTGGACCCACGAGAACACCCGCTACGTGGACGCGCTCGTCCGCGCGCTGGAGGCGCAGGGGGCGAACGCGCTCCCAATCTTCTGCAACCCCGCCACGGACACCGACGAACAAGAAGACGCGGAATGGGTGACTGATATGTGGCTCTTAGAAGACGGCGAGCCGGTCGTGGACGCCGTGGTGTCGTCGTTCATGTTCTCGCTGTCGATGGACGAGCGCGGGCGGTCGGCCAGCGACGAGGGCGATTCGGCGGAGGACGTGTTCCTCGACCGGCTGGGCGTGCCCGTCCTCCAGACGGTGACGACGATGCGCTCGCGCTCCCGCTACGAGCGCGCGGACACCGGCGTGATGGGCTTCGAGTTGGCGCTCTCGGTCGCGCTCCCGGAGTTCGACGGCAACGTCATCACGCACCCGATTTCGGGGAAGGAGCGCACCGACGACGACGCCGGCATCGGCTCCGCCCCCAAACAGCACTTCCCCATCGCGGACCGCGTGGAGCACGCCGCGAGCCTCGCGGTGAACTGGGCGCGCCTGCGCCACCTCGACAACGACGAGAAGCGCGTCGCCGTCGTCCTCCACAACTACCCGCCCAGCGACGACGGCATCGGCACCGCGTTCGGCCTCGACACGCCCGAAAGCACCGTGAACCTGCTCGACGAACTGGACGCGCGCGGGTACAGCTTGGGCGGGAAGACCCCGCCCGAGGGACAGGCCCTCATCGAACAGTTGACGAGCCAGCTCACGCTGGACGACCGCTGGGTCGCGCCCGAGGACGTGCGCGAGCACAGCGTCGACGTGGTCTCCACGGACGAGTACGCGGACTGGTGGGCGGACGCCGACCCCGAGTTCCGCGAGAACGTCGCCGCGGAGTGGGGCGACCCGCCGGAGCGCCCGTTCGCGATTCCGGGCGTCGAGTACGGGAACGTGCTCGTCACCGTCCAGCCGCCCCGCGGGTTTGGGATGGACCCGGAGAAGGTCTACCACGACAGCGACCTCCAGCCGCCCCACGACTACTACGCGTTCTACGCGTGGCTCCGCGAGGACTTCGACGCGGACGCCGTCGTCCACCTCGGCACGCACGGGAGCTTGGAGTGGCTCCCCGGGAAGACCGTCGGCCTCGATTCGGCGAGCGCGCCCGACGCCCTGCTCGGCGACCTGCCGAACGTCTACCCGTACATCGTCAACAACCCCGGCGAGGGCACGCAGGCCAAGCGCCGCTCCTACGCGGCGGTCGTAGACTACCTCACGCCCGTGATGAGCAACGCTGGCACGTACGACGAGCTCGCCGAACTGGAGGAACTCGCGTCGCGCTACCGGGAAGCAGGCACGGGCGCGGGCGCCGACAGCGAGGACCACCTCGCGGAGCGCATCCGCGAGCACGTCGACGACCTCGACCTCGCGGTCGAACTCGGCATCGAGGGCGAGATTTCGGAGAAAGCGGACGTACGCGGCCCCGAGGAAGCCGGCACGTCGCTCGCGGACGGAGAAGTGGCAGGTGACGAGGTAGACATCGAGGAACTGGTCGAGCGCGTCCACGAGTACGTGACTGACGTGAAGACCACCCAGATTCGGCTGGGGCTGCACACGCTCGGCGAAGCGCCAGACGGCGACCGCCTCGTGGAGTACCTCGTGGCGCTCACGCGCCTCGAAAACCCCGGCGCGCCGTCGCTGCGCGAGTCGGTCGCGGGCGTGCTCGGCGTGGACTACGAGGCGATGCTGGAGTCCCCGGGCGCGTACAGCGAACAACTGGGGATGACGTACGCGGCGGCCGCCGACGAGGTGTACGAGACGAGCGTCGACCTCGTGGAGAAACTGGCCGCCGAGGGCTTCGACGTGCCCGCGTCGAACGTCGAAGGTGAGGCCGACGACGAAGTGAACATGAACCTCCTCGTCGTGGACATCGACACGCTCGGGGACGCCCGCGCGAAGTCCGGCGCGCACGACGACCTGCGCGAGGTGCTGGAGTTCATCTGTGAGGAGGCCGCGCCGCGGGTGTTCGGCGCGGAGTCCGAGATTCCGAAGACGGCGGACGCGCTGGACGGCGAGTACGTCGAACCGGGCGGAAGCGGTGCGCCCACGCGGGGCGGCGTAGACCTGCTCCCGACGGGCCGGAACTTCTACACGCTGGACCCGCGGAAGGTGCCCGCGAAGACGGCGTGGGACGTGGGGAAGGAGGTCGCGGACGGCATCGCAGAGCGGCACAGAGAGGAGAGCGAGGCGCGAAGCGCCGCGGAACAGTCGAGCGGAGAGCACAGCGACCCGCGAGACGAGGGCGAGTACCCCGAGGAGGTCGGGGTGGTCGCGTGGGGGACGCCGACGGTGCGGACGCGCGGGGAGACCATCGCGCAGGCGCTCGGCCTGATGGGCGTGCGGCCGGTGTGGACGGACGCTGGGCGCGTGGACGACGTGGAGCCGATTCCGCTCGACGAACTCGGCCGCCCCAGAATCGACGTGACGACGCGCGTCTCGGGGCTGTTCCGGGACGCGTTCCCGCAGGCGGCGGGCGTGATTCACGACGCCGTCGAAGCGGTCGCGGACCTCGACGAGTCTCACGAACAGAACTACGTGAAAAAGCACGTCGAGGAGGACGCCGCCGAACTCGAAGCGGAGGGCGTCGAGAACCCCGAGAAAGCCGCGAAGCACCGCGTGTTCACGACGCGGCCGGGCGGCTACGGCGCGGGGACGAACAAGGCCGTCGACGAGGGCGAGTGGGACGACCGCTCGGACCTCGCGGAAGTGTACGTGCAGTGGGGCGGCTACGCGATGGGGTCGCGGGGGAAGGTCTCCGAAGCCCACGACGCCTTCCAGCGGCGGCTGGGGAGTGTCGAGGCCACCGCGAAAATCGAGGACACGATGGAGCAGGACGAGTTCGACTCCTCGGACTGGTACGCGTTCCACGGCGGCTTCATCACGGCCGTCGCCGAGGAGTCCGGCGAGGAGCCCGCGTCGTACGTCGGGGACTCCAGCGACCCGGACAACGTGGACGTGTACACGAACGAGGAGAAAGTGCGGAAGGCGATGCGCGCCCGCGTGCTCAACCCCGAGTGGCTGGACTCGATGGAGGAGCACGGCTACAAGGGCGCGGGCGACCTCTCCTCGACGGTCGACGTGACGCTCGGCTGGGACGCCACCACGGGCGTCGTCTCCGACAGTCTCTGGGAGTCGGTCGCCGAGCAGTACGCCTTCGACGAAGACAGGCAGGAGTGGATGCGGGACGTGAACCCGTGGGCGCTGGACTCCATCACGGACACCCTCTTGGAGGCCATCGAGCGCGGGCTCTGGGACGCCGACGACGAGACCGCCGAGCGCCTGCGCGACCTGAATCTGCAGGTAGAAGGGGACTTGGAAGCGAACGCCGGCGACTCGCCGGCCGCGAACGCGGAGGTGTCCTCGGATGACGACTGACGGGGACTTCGAGGCGTACGCGGACCTCGGCGCGACCACGGAGAACGCCATGGACATCGCGGAGACGAGCATGGACCGCGTGCGCGAGCTGGTGCCCGACGAGACGCTCGCGGACCGCGTGCGCCAGAAGTCCGTGCACGCGACCGGCGACCCCGAGTTCCAGCACCTCGTGCGGTTCACCGGCAACGACGACTCCGAACCCGTCCGAGCGGGCGCCCGAGCGGTTCTCAAGGAAGCCCCCATCGTGACGGACATCACGATGGTGAAGTCGGGCGTCACGGGCCGCGGCCACGACTGCGAGGTGCGGAAGGCCATCGGCAACGGCGCCGACCTCGCGGCGGAGACTGGGATGACACGGACGGCCGCATCCGTCCTCGAACTCGACAAACAAGGCGTCTACGACGGCGCCATCGCGGTGGTCGGGAACGCGCCGACAGCGGCGCTCGCGCTCGCGGACTGCATCGAGGACGGCACGCGGCCCGCGGTGGTCGTGGCGACCCCGGTGGGCTTCGTGAAGGCCGCGGAGAGCCGACAGCGCCTGCGCGAGGTCGCCGACGAGCACGGCGTGCCCGCTATCACGAACGTCGGGCGGCGCGGCGGCAGCGGGCTCGCCGCCGGCCTCACGAACGAACTGATTCACGTCGCCAGCGACGCCCGCGACGGCGACGTCTCTCTCAAACCGTGACCGACGGCTACGACCTCGATTCGGGCCCGGACCCCGCGGCGTTCGCGGCCAGCGAGCCCGAATCTGAGCCGGCGGACGGCGAGCGCGTCGTCCACGCGGTCGGCGTCGGCCCCGGGAATCCCGACTACCTGACGCCGCGGGGCGAGCGCGCGATACGCGACGCCGACGTGGTCGTGGGCTTCGAGACGGTCGTGGAGTTCGTCGCGGACCACACCGACGCCGACCTGCTGACCTGCGGGTACCGCGACGAGGGCGAGACGCTGGCGGCGTTCGCGGAGCGCGTCGCGGCCGGCGAGCGCGGGACGGCGGTGCTGATGGGCGACCCGAACCACTCCGGCTACCAGTTCCTCGGGAAGGTCGAGCAGGCCGTCGATGCACCGGTGCGCGTCGTCCCCGGCATCTCGTCCCTCCAAGTGGCGGCGAGTCGAGCACGCACGCCGATGGAGGACACGGAGTTCGTCACGCTCCACAAGAGCGGCGACCTCTCTGCGGACCTCGCGCGACTCCGCGAGGCCGCGGGCGAGCGCCACCTGCTCGTGCTGCCGCGGCCGTTCGACCTGATGCCCGGCGACGTGGCCGCGGACTTACTGGACGCCGGCGCCGACCCGGACCTGCGGGCGCTCGTGCTGGAGAAGCTGACGCACGACGACGAGTCAGTTACCCGGACGACGCTCGGCGCGCTCGCCGAGCACGCAGGCGAGGAGACGCCGTTCTCGGATTTGTCGGTGCTGGCGGTGCGGCGGTCTTAGACGCCGTCGGCAATCGCTTCGAGCGCGGCGAGCACGCGCCACGCGTAGTAGGCGACGGCGGCCAGCAGCGCGGGCACGATACCGAGCAGGAACTGGTGGGCAATCAGCACCGAGTACGCGAAGGCGGCCGCGAGGACGGCGACGAGCGCGACGGCCAGCGGGGGCGAAAGCGACGGGGGCGAGTAGTCGGACACACGGGCAGTTCCAAGCGAAATGACATAACGATTACGCGCGGTCGCAGCGCGGCGGAATCTCCCGGGGCGTCAGCCGAAGATGGCGAGGCCGACGACGCCCGCGAGCGCGAGCGCCAGCGAGAAACAGACGAGCAGCACGCGGCGCGGCCCGCCGGCCTCGACGGGGGAGGACACCGTCTGCTCGCCGCCGGCCACGACGTCGGGCGTCTCGGAGTTCTCGTTGAGGCTGGTGGCACCGGCGAACAGCGCGACGGCGACGAGGCCGACGACGGTGAAGAGGAACGCCAGCAGCTTCGGCGGGAACAGCTCCATGATGGCGGCGCCGTAACCGACCGCGGCGACGGCGACGGCCGCGGCGCCGCCGTAGAGGGCGGGCGAGAGCAGGGCGCGGGTGTTCATATTCCGCGGTAGAAACGTCAGAGAGAAAAGGGTTGCGCGGCCGCCGCCGGGGGGGCTACCGGCCGTCGCCGTCGGCGGCGAACGCGGCGGCGTCGGCGGTCAGCGACGCCTCGAAGGTCGCGCCGTCGCCGGCCGCGAGCACGCGCTGCTGGGCGAGGTGGGCTTGGACGGCGTCCGTGAGGCGGGGGTGGGCGCCGAGCGGGTCGGCGTACGCGAGGCCGCCGCGGTCGAGTTCGAGGCGCTCGGGGATGTCGCGGTCGGTGGCGTCGCCGCCCGCGACGAACAGCGGGACGGCGACGGCGTCGTCGGCGTCGAGGTTGTACCGCAGGCACTCCGCGGCGGGGTTCTGGACGAGGTAGCTGGTGGCCACGTCGTCGTAGTCGCCGTTCGCGCGCAGGCGGGCGGCGTGGTACTCCGCGACCTGCCGGTGGTAGGGCCGGGAGCTGGCACCGAGCGCGACGAGGCCGAGCGCGGCCGGGTCGCCGTCGGCGGCGTCGCTGGCGCGGTCGCGGAGCGCGTCGGTGACGGCGGGGCTGCGACAGACCGGCTCGCAGTAGTGGACCGCGGCGTCGAGGCGGTCGAGGGCGGCGGGGACGCCGACGGTGGTCTCGCGGCCGTGGGCGGCGGTCATCGGGACGGCGAACGCGCGGTCGGCGTCGACGGCCGCCAGTTGGTCGCGGAGGTCGCGCCGGGGTTCGTGGCCAAAGTGGCAGGCGTGGACCGCGTCCGCGGCGCCGCGGTCGCGGAGGCGGCTGGCGTGGGTGGCGAGCGTTTCGCGGGCGTGGGGCGTGTCCCGGCCGAGCAGGACGAGAGCGTCGCGTGTCATGGTGATAAAGTTGGGTTGTTCTAACCCAACTCGGCTTGTGTACCGTCGGGTGCCCGTAGCCCTAATAGCTTGCGCTGGCCGCGCCGAACGAAGGCATCGCTGACGAACCCGACCGTCGAATTAAAGTTCGCTTGTGTTCTCTCGGGGAACGTGACCGACACGCCCGACACGCTGTTCGCGCTGGTCGCCGGCGCCACCGAGACGGCGGCCATCGACGGCATCAGCGCCGCCGGCGCGGACCCGGCGCTGATGGCGCACACGCCCAGCGCGGACGCCGAAATCCTCGCGTACGGCCGGCCCGTCCGCGCGCCGGTCGTCCCCGTCAGCCCCTCCGGCTGCCCGACGCCCGCAGTCGTCACCCGCGCCGCTCGCGAGCGCGTCGGCTTCGAGAGCATCGCCGTGGACGCCGGCCTCGCGGAGCCCACCGGCGCGCCCACCGTCGGCGTCGGCGCCGAGCCCGGCGGCGACGTGCGCGACCCCGAACCGGTCCCCGACGCGGGCGCCATCTTCGCTGACGCGCGGCGGTTCGGCGCCGACCTCCCCGCCCAGCGCCTCGTCCTCGCGGAGACGATTCCCGGCGGCACGACCACCGCGATGGGCGTCCTCGCCGCACTCGGCGAGCGCCCCGCGGTCTCCTCCTCGCTCCCCGAGAACCCCCTCGACCTCAAACGCGAGGTCGTCGAGGAGGGGTTGGCCGCCAGCGACCTCGACCGCGGCGACCTCGCCGGCCAGCCCACGGACGCCGTCCGCGAGATGGGCGACCCCGTGCTCGCCGCCGTCGCCGGGCTCGCGGTCGGCGCGCTGGAAGCCAACACCGACGTGGTGCTCGCGGGCGGCACCCAGCTCGCGACCGCGGGCGCGCTCGTCCGCCACGCCGGCAGTACCGACAATCTCGAACTGGCGACCACGTCGTTCGTCGCGGGCGACGACTCCGCGGACGTGCGCGCGCTCGCCGCCGACAACGACCTCCCGCTCACTGTCACCAACCCCGGCTTCGAGGCGCGCGACGACCACCGCGCGATGGCCGCGTACCTCGCCGGCGAAGCCAAGGAGGGCGTCGGGATGGGCGGCGCGCTCGCGCTCGCCGACGAAGCCGGCGTCGGGATGAACGCGGTCCGGGACGCGATTGCGGATGTCTACGACCGCGTGACCGAGGGGGAGGCCGCGCCGTGAGGGGCGTCGTCCTCGGCGGCACCGCCTCCGGCGTCGGGAAGACCGTGGCGACGCTGGCGGTCCTGCGCGCGCTCGACGACGCGGGCTACGACCCCCAGCCTGCGAAGGCCGGCCCGGACTTCATCGACCCGAGCCACCACGAGCCCGTCGCCGGGAAGCCCTCGCGCACGCTGGACCCGTGGCTCTCGGGCGAAGACGGCGTACGCCGGAACTACCACCGCGGCGACGGCGACATCTGCGTCGTCGAGGGGATGATGGGGCTGTACGACGGCAGCGTCGCCAGTACCGCCGGCGTGGCCGAAACCCTCGACCTCCCGGTCGCGCTCGTCGCGGACGCCAGCGCGGGGATGCAGAGCGTCGGCGCGACCGCGCTCGGCTTCCGCGAGTACGCCGCCGAAGCCGGCTACGACGTCGACGTGGTCGGCGTGCTCGCCCAGCGCGCGCACGGCGGTCGCCACGCCGACGGCATCAGGGACGCGCTCCCGGAGGGCGTCGCGTACCTCGGGCGGATTCCGCCCAGCGACGGCCTCGACGTGCCGGACCGCCACCTCGGCCTCCACATGGGCGACGAAGCCTCGGTGGACGCGGCGGCCGTCGACGAGGCCGCCGAGCACGTCCGCGCCGAACGCATCGCGGACCTCGCGCGCGAGCCGCCACAGCCCGAGCCCGAGCCGGCGCGCGCCGAGACGGGGAAGCGCGTCGCCGTCGCCTCGGACGCGGCGTTCTGCTTCGCGTACCCGGCGACCCGCGAGCGCCTGCGCGAGCGCGCCGACGTAGTACCGTTCTCGCCGGTCGCGGGCGACGACCTCCCGGACTGCGACGGCGTCTACCTGCCCGGCGGCTACCCCGAACTGCACGCGGGCGCGCTCGCCGACTCGCCCGCGCTCGACGCGCTCGCGGACCGGGCCGCCGACGGCCTCCCGGTGCTCGGGGAGTGCGGGGGCTTCATGGCGCTCGCCGAATCGCTCACGACGACCGACGGCGACACCCACGAGATGGCGGGCGTCCTCCCCGCGGACGTGGCGATGCGCGAGCGCTACCAAGCCCTCGACCACGTGGAACTCCGGGCTCGTGAGGACGCTCTCACAGCGAGCGGCGGCGAGCGACTGCGCGGCCACGAGTTCCACTACTCCGATGCCGACGTGGCCGGCGACGCCCGGTTCGCGTTCGACGTGGAGCGCGGCACCGGCATCACCGACGACCGCGACGGGCTGACCGAGCACCGGACGCTGGGCACGTACGCCCACGTCCACGCGGACAGCGGCGCCTTCGACCAATTCATCGAGCACCTATGACAGACGAAGCCACCGACAGCGACGAGCAGGCCGACCAGCACGCGCGAACGCCCGGGAAGGGCCGGACGCCGACCGCGCGCGACATCACGCCGACCGCGCCCGAGGAGTTCGGGCTCGTGCAGGTCTGGTGGGGCGACGGCAAGGGCAAGACCACCGCCGCGCTCGGAATGGGGTTCCGGGCGGCCGGCCACGGCCACCGCGTCCACCTCCTCCAGTTCATGAAGGGCGGCACCGCGAGCGTCGAGGACGTGCGCGGCGAGTACAACGCCATCGCCGAGATGCCGGGCTTCACCTACGAGAACTCCGGGCACTACGGCTGGCACGGCTTCCTCGACGGCAGCGACGACGACGAACATCAGGCGCGCGCGCAGGGCGGCCTCGCCCGCGCCCGCGAACTCGTCGAAGCGAGCGACAGCGACGGCGAACTCCCGTTGGACGGCGCGGCCGAGGACGGCGTCCACCTGCTGATTCTGGACGAGATTCTGTACGCCGCGAACCGCGGGCTCGTCGACCCCGAGGACGTCATCGGCCTCATCGAGGACAAGCCCGACGGCCTCGAACTCGTGCTGACGGGCGGCCACGACGAGCCGACGTACGCCACCGAGCGCGCGGACCTCGTGAGCGAAGTGCGCAAGCACGCCCACCCCATCGAGGACGGCCAGCGCGCCCGCAAGGGCACCGAATACTGATGGGCGACTGCCGCACGCTGCTCGTCGCGGGGACGGCCTCCCACGTCGGGAAGAGCACCGTCGCGGCCGGGCTCTGCCGCCACCTCGCGGACGCGGGCGTGTCGGTCGCGCCGTTCAAGGCCCAAAACATGAGTAACAACGCGCGCGCCGTCCCCACCGTCGAGGCTGCCGACGCCGCGTGGGGCGAAATCGGCGTCTCCCAGTACGTGCAGGCGCGGGCCGCCCGCGTCCCCGCGACCACCGACCACAACCCCGTGCTCTTGAAGCCCCGGGGGGACGCGGAGAGCCAACTCGTCCTCAACGGGCAGGCCGTCGGCCACTACGCCGCCGGCGACTACTACGACGAGCACTGGGACGAGGCCCGCGAGACCGCCGAAGCCGCCCACGCACGCCTCGCCGCCGACCACGACGTCGTCGTCGCGGAGGGCGCGGGTAGCATCGCGGAAGTCAATCTCCACGACCGCGACCTCGCCAACGTGGAGACGGCTCGTTTCGGGGGCGCGGACATCGTCGTCGTCGTGGACATCGAGCGCGGCGGCGCGTTCGCCAGCCTCTACGGCACGCTCGAACTGCTCCCCGCGGACGTCCGCGAGCACGTCGCCGGCGCCGTCATCACGAAGTTCCGCGGCGACCCCGCGCTCCTCGAACCGGGCATCGCGGAAATCCAGGACCGCACGGGCGTCCCGATTCTCGGCGTGCTCCCGTACGACGACCCCGGACTCCCCGCGGAGGACAGCCTCTCGCTGGCCGACGAGGGGCGCGCCGTCGAGGGCGACGACGACGTTCCCGCCGAGCGGAGCGTGACGGTCGCAGTCCCGCGACTCCCCCGCATCTCGAACTTCACGGACCTCGAACCGCTCGCGCGCGTTCCCGGTGTCCGCGTCGCCTACGTCCCGTCCGAGGCCGCACTCGACGACGCAGACGCGGTCGTGCTCCCGGGCACGAAGAACACCGTCGACGACCTCCGCGACCTCCGCGCGGCCGGGTTCGGCGAGGAACTCCGGGCGTTCGACGGTCCCGTCGTCGGGCTCTGCGGCGGCTACCAGCTGCTCGGCGAGCGCGTCACGAACGCCGGCGTCGAGTCCACCGACGACCTCGATTCAGTCGCGGGGTTCGGCCTGCTCCCCGTCGAGACGGTGTTCCGCGAGGACAAGCGCGTCGAAGCCGTCTCCCGCGAACTGGACGGCGCGGGACCGCTCGCGGGAGCGAGCGGCGAGGTTTCGGGCTACGAGATTCACATGGGTCGCACCGAGGTCCCGGCGTCGCTACCGAACCCAGTGGGGCCGACGAGCGCCGCGACCGACCGCGTGCTCGGCACCTACCTCCACGGGCTCTTCGAGAACGAGGCCGCGCGCGAGGCGTTCGTGGATACGGTCTACGAGCACGCGGGCCGCCAGCGCCCGACTGTCAAAGACCAGCGACGCTCGCCGTACGACGCAGCTGCGGACCTCGTGCGCGAGCACGTCGACCTCGCGGCGCTGGACCTCCCCGCGTAGCCACCGAGCGATTCAAGTCCGCTTGCAGTAAGGAAAACACAGTGGCAACGTCGTTCGACCTCTTCGGGACGCTGGTCGCCGCCGAGCGCCCCGACGCACCCGCCGAAGCCGTCGCGGACGCGCTCGCAGCGCGCGGAATTCCTGTCCCCGACGACTGGCGGGCGGCGTACCGCGAACCCCACGAGTCCGTCCCCGAGGGCGCGGAACAGCCCCTGCCGGCGCACGTCGCGGCCGCGCTGGCGAGCCGCGGCGTCGACGCCGAGCGGGGCGTCGTTCGGGAGGCGACGCTCGCCGCGTTCGACCGCCGGGCGAGCCCACGAGCGGGCGCACGCGACGCGCTCGCCGCCGCCCGCGACCGCGGCCCGGTCGCCGTGCTCTCGAACTGCAGCGTCCCCGGCCTCGCCCAGCGCGCGCTCGACCGCGCCGGCTTCGACATCGAAACCGTCGTCACGAGCGTCGGCTGCGGCTGGCGGAAGCCCGACCCGCGGGCGTTCGAGGCGGTCGCGGACGCCCTCGGCTGCGCGCCCGAATCGCTCGTCCACGTCGGCGACGACCCCGACACGGACGGCGGTGTCGAAGCCGTCGGCGGGCGCGCGATACTGCTCGACGAGACGCCGCTGGAATCGGTGCCGGCAGAGTTGGAGGGCATGCCGTGTCGCTGACTGCGGCCGGTGCGGTCGCGCTCGCGGTCGTCCTCGAAGCCGCGGTCGGGGAGCCGCTGGCCCGGATTCACCCCGTCGCGTGGTTCGGGCGCGCGGTCACGCCGTTCGACCGCGAGTGGGCGCACCCGCTTGTGGTCGGCACAGTCGTCGCCGTCACGCTCCCGCTGGCCGCAGCGGGCGTCGTGGCCGGCGTCGTCGCGCTCGCGGGCCGCGTGGACGCGCTGGTCGCCGCCGGGGTCGCGGGCGTCGCGCTGTTCGCCACCACCAGTCTGCGAATGCTCTCGCGGGAGGCGCGCTCCGTCGTCGCCGCCACGGAATCGAACCTCGTGGCCGCCCGCGAGCGTCTCCCGTCGCTGGCGGGCCGGGACGCCAGCGAGCTGTCGGCGGGCGAACTCCGGAGCGCGGCCGTCGAGAGCGCCGCGGAGAACCTCGCGGACGGCCTCGTCGCACCGCTACTGGCGTTCGCGCTCGGCGCGCTCGTCTCGCTGCCGGTCGCCGCGGGCGCGGCCGCGTGGGTGAAGGGAGTGAACACGCTCGACTCGATGCTCGGCTACCGCGCGAAGCGCGTCGGTACCCCGAGCGCGCGCCTCGACGACGCCGTGATGTGGCTGCCCGCCCGGATTAGCGCGGTGCTCGTCGCGCTCGCGGGACTGGACGTGGGAGCACTCGGTCGCGCCCGAGAGCACGCCGCCGCGCCGCCGTCCCCGAACTCGGGGTGGCCGATGGCGGCGCTCGCGGCGGTGCTCGGCGCCCGCCTCTCGAAGCCCGGCGTCTACGACCTGCCGCTGGGCGAGGAGTTCCCGAGCGTCGCAACAGCCGAGCGCGGCGTCCGCGTCGTGGGCGTCGCGGGCGGGCTGGCGTACGCGCTCGCCGCGGGGGTGGTCGTGTGGTCGTGAGCGCGCTCCGTGGCGCGCTCGGGTTCCTGACGCGGCTCCGCGTCGGCCACAGCGAGGCCGCGTGGGCGGCGTTCCGGGCGTCGCCGTGGGCGTTCCCGCTGGCGGGCTACGCCGTCGGCGGCCTGCTCGCGCTCCCGTTCGCGCTCGACGCGCTCCCCGCGAGCACGCTCGCGCTCGCGTACCTCGCTGCCGTGTTCGGGGTGACGGGCATCAACCACCTCGACGGCGTCGCAGACGTCGGCGACGCGCTGGTCGTCCACGGCGACAGCGACGAGCGCACGCGCGTGCTCAAGGACACCACCGTCGGCGTCGGCGCGGTTGCGGCGGTCGCGGCCGTCGTTGCCGGCCTCGCGCTCGGCGCGCTCGGCGTCGCCGGCCTCCCCACGCGGGCCGCGATTGCGGTCGTCGTCGCCGGCGAGGTCGGCGCGAAGCTCGGGATGGCGGCGGTCGCCTGCCTCGGCACCGCCGCCCACGACGGACTGGGCTCGCAGTTCACCGAGCGCGCGGGCCGCTCGGACCTGCTCCCCGCGGCACTCGTCGCCGCGCCCGCGGTCGTGCTCTCGTGGCCGACGCCGGCGGCCGCGGGCGCGCTCGCCGGGGCGTTCGCCGCGGGCCTGCTCGCGCTGTGGCGGCTGCGCGCGCTCCTCGGCGGCGTGAACGGCGACGTATTCGGCGCGGTCAACGAGGTCGGGCGCGTCGCCGGCCTCCACGTGGGGGTGGTCGCGTGGACGCTCTCCTGATGTGCGGCGGCCGCGGCACCCGCCTCGCGGGCGACGCCGAGAAGCCGCTGTTCGAGGTCGCGGGCCGCCCGATGGTCGACTACGTTCGGGACGCGCTCGTAGCGAGCCGCGTCGAGACTGCGCACGCCGTCGTCTCCCCGCACGCCCCCGAGACGCGCGCACACCTCGCTGGCGACTTCCCCGTTATCGAGACCGCCGGCGAGGGCTACGTCGCGGACCTGACGACCGCGCTCGACGGCGTCGAGACGCCCGTGCTGACCGTCGCCGCGGACCTCCCGCTGCTGGACGGCGAGGTCGTGAACACGGTGCTGGACGCCGCCGACGGCTCCACGAGCGTCCGGGTCCCGGCCGCGCTGAAGGACGCGCTCGGCGCGAGCGTCGACGGCGAGGGCGCGTGGGTGCCGACGGGCGTGAACGTCGTGGGCGACGGCGAGGACGCGGTGTTCCGGAGCTACGACGCCCGGCTCGCGGTGAACGTCAACCGCCGCGCGGACGCCGCGCTCGCCGAACGCCTGCTCGGGCCGCGAACCGACAGACCGAACGCCCCGGGCGACGTGGAGGGAGCCGATGGACCCTGACGCCGTCCGCGCCGCCGGCCGCGTCCCCCACGGTGGCAGCGACGACCGCGACGTGCTGGACTTCTCCGCGAACGTGAACCCGCGGAGTCCGCCGGGCGTGCGCGAGGTGTACGCGGACGCCCTCGACGACGCCGCGCGCTACCCGAACGACGACTACCCGGAGTTCCGCGCGGCCGGCGCCGAGTACGTCGGTTGCTCGTGCGAGCGCGTCGTCCCCACCCCCGGCGGGCTGGCGGGCATCCGGCTCGCAATCGAGACCCGGGTCGAACCCGGCGATAGCGTGCTCGTCCCGTACCCGAGCTTCGGGGAGTACGCCCGCGAGGTCGAACTGCAGGGCGCCGACCCCGCGTTCGTCCCCCACGACGAACTGCTGGACGCGGACCCGAGCGAGCACGCGATGGCGGTCGTCTGCAACCCCAACAACCCCACGGGGACGCTGTACGACGCCGCCGCGCTCCGCGAGTTCGCGCGGCGCTGTCGGGCCGCGGACACCGAACTGCTCGCCGACGAGGCGTTCCTCGGATTCACCGGCGAGGCGTCGCTCGCGGGGACGCCGGGCGTCGTCGTCGCGCGCTCGCTCACCAAACTGTTCGGGCTGCCGGGACTGCGCGCGGGGTTCCTCGTCGCCGCGGACGACCGACTGGACGACCTCCGGACGGCGCGCCGGGCGTGGAATCTCGGGACGCCCGCGGCCGCGGTCGGCGCGCACGCGATGCGCCAGCGCGAGTTCGTCGACGCCACCCGCGAGCGCGTCGAGAGCGAACGCCAGCGGCTCGCCGCCGCGCTCGCCGGCGACTTCGACGTGTTCGACTCGGCCGCGCCGTTCCTCCTGCTGGAGGTGGGGGACCGCGACGCGGCCGCGCTCTGCGCGGCGACCGAAGCCGCGGGCGTCGCAATCCGGGACGCCACGACGTTCCGCGGGCTCGACAGCCACGTCCGGGTCGCGGTGCGCGCGCCCGAGGAGAACGACCACCTGCTGGAGGCGCTGGATGTTTAACACGGAAACGCGAGAGGGCGTGCTCGCGCTCGAACGCGAGGAGACGCGCTGGCTCTCGACGGGCTGGGACGGCGGCTTCGCGGAGGGCGACCGCGCGTTCAACGTCACCGTCCCGGAGGGCTGGAACCCCGACGACCTCGATTCGTACGTCGCCGAGCGACTCGAAGACGCCGGCTTCGAGCGCGAGAGCGGCCCCGTGTTGCTCACCGGGGTCGCCCAGCGCCACGCTCGCGTCGCGCGCTGTGGACCCGTGGCGGCCGCCGCGACCGTGGGCGTCTCCAACCCCGCGGCGCTCCCGATGGACCCCGCGGGCGGGTCGCTCCCCAACGACCCCGAGCCGGTCGCCGGCACCGTGAACGTGTTCGTCGGGACGACGCGCGCGCTCGACGACGCCGCGCTGGCGAACCTCGTCGCGGTCGCCGCGGAAGCCAAGACCGCGACGCTGCTCGATGCGGTCGGCTTCCCGGGCACGACGACGGACGCGGTGGTCGCGGCCACTGACCCCGCGGGGGAGCGCGCGGCGTTCTCGGGGAGTGCGACCCGGGTCGGTGCGGCCGCCCGTGCGTGCGTCCGGGACGCTGTGCGGGCGAGCTACGCCAGCCGGTACGGCGACGACGACCCGCCCGAGTCCGTCGACGACGCGAGACACGGCGTCCGGACGGACGTAGAAAGCGACGTGTTCGTCCCCGGCGAGTAGGTCAGTCGTCGGCGACCGCGACGGTCGGCGCCGCGTCGGCCTCGGTCTCGGGGACGGCGGGCGTCCACGTGAGGTCGCGCTCGTAGTGGAACGCCCTGTGCTCGCGGGTCGGGTCCACGACCGTCAGCGCGAGCCAGTCGTTGTCCAACAGCACCTGCAGTTGCTCGTGCTCGGCGAGCACGTCCGTCACGCGGTCGACGGGCGCGTGGACGACCGTCGAGAGGCGCAGCGGCTGGTGGTACGGCTCGTCGGCGGCGGTCGTCAGCGACTCCAGCGGGAGCCCGCTCATCAGGTCGCCGCCGTTGCCTTGGTAGACGCCGAGGTTGCCGACGGGGTTGTGCGTGACCTTCGACCCGCTCCCGTAGACGGCGTTGTCCACCGTCGAGAAGTAGTATTGGGTGTTTATCCACTGGGTGACGACCATCGGCCCCGTGAGAATCGCGGCCAGCGCGTCGCCGTCGGGGTCCGCGGAGTGGTCGTAGGAATGGAGGAACGCGCGCCCGTCGAGGTCGAGGTCGCTGGTCAGCCCACGCGGGCCGACGACGAAGCCGGCGTTCCCGGCCAGCCCCAGCTCGGGGCGGGTTTCCGCCCAGTCGCCGGCGCGGCGCTCGGTCTCCCCGACCGCATCGCCGTCCGCACCCATCGACGTGGTGCGCTCGGCGGCCGCGCGCTCGCGGGCGGTTTCGAGGTCGGCGCGCAGCCGTTCGAGGTCGTCGGCGTGGCTCTCGGGCACGCCGTCGTCGTACAGCTCGATTTCGTCGGTGGTCGTGTTGTGCTCGGCCGCGAGGAACACCGTGTCCTCGGGCACATCGAAGCCGCGCTCGCGCAGGCCGGCCACGACCTCGGGGTCGTCACAGATGGCTGCGAGCACGCGCGCGCTCGGCCCGCCGGGGTTGCCCGCGCACGCGCCGCAGTCCAGACTCGACTTGTAGGGGTTGTTCGCGGTCTCGCTGGCGTGGCCGGTGAAGACGACGAGCCGGCCGAACGTCTCCCAGCCCATCAGCTCGAAGGCGGTGGCCGCGTACTCGACGCGCTCCTCGGTCGTCAGCCCAGCGGGCAGCCCGTTGTCGGCGTGCTCGTGGTCGAGACCGGGCTCGCAGAACTCGTGGGTGTCGGGCGCGGACGCCGCATTCGAGAGGTCGCGGACGCGGTCGGGGGCGAGCGTGCGCGCCGCGAGCGCGGCCGCATACCCGACGCCCGTGTTCTCCACGAACCCGTACGCGGTGGCGGCGTTGGCCTCCAGCGTCTCCACGACCTCCGTGGCGGCGTCGCGGAGCGCCGTCAACCGGTCGTGGCGCGCGTGCGCGGCGTCGTCCGTGGGAGTCTCGGTGACGCGGTGCTGGGCGTCGACGATTGGCGGGCAGGCGTCCACCGTTGCCTCGGCGTCGTAGCCCTCGTAGGCCATCGGGACGCCGAAGAAGCCGGCGTAGCCGTGGGTGTCGTAGTTCCCGGTGGCCTCGACGTGGCGGCGAATCACCTCCGAGCGGGTGTCGATGCAGAACACCAGTTGGGCGTCCGGGCGGCCCGCGTCGTCGGCGTCGGCCAGTTCCTCGCTCTCCGCGGCGACGGCGTCCACGAGGCCGTCGCGGTACGTGGCCTCCCACGCGCGCAGGAACGCCGCCGCGATTTCGTCCGCGGGGTCGACGCCCGCCTCGCCGTCCGGCGAGAGGTCGGCGTCGAGGGCGTCCAGCACCGCCAGCCGCGCAGCGAGGTAGCCCGCCAGCGAAATCGGGTGGGCGTCCTGCCACTCGCTGTCGTCGTCGATGCGGCGGTTGACGAACCACGTCCATCCCGGGAGTGCGGCCAACTGCTCTTCGAAGATGGCCGTCCATGCCGACTCGGGGTACGGTTCGAGCGCGGCGGCGATAGCGTCGGCCGGTGACTCGGGGAGGTCGGCGGCGACGCCCGAGTCCGGAATCTCGTCGTCGTGGGCCGCGACGCCGCGGAACGCGGCGTAGAAGCCCGCCTCGCGGTCGGGCATCGACCAGTGCGCGCTCCCCTCGTCGAGGAACGCGGACAGCCACTTCGACAGCACACGGTCGGCGCGCTCGGTGGCGTCGTCGGGCTCCTCGCTGCCGGCCGTCGCGTCGGCCACGCGGTCGAGGAGGTCGTCGGGGTCGGCGTCGTAGCCGGCGTCCGCCAGCTCGGTGTCGAGCCGCTCGCGGTCGATTTGCCCGCTTTCGAGGGCCGCGCGGAACGCCGCCGCGCTCGGGTAGCCGCGGCCGCCGAGGAGGTCGGTCGCCCGCGCGACCGCGTCCTCGAACGGCTGGTCCTCGAAGCCGGCGAGGGGGTTCGCCGTCACGAACGAGTGGACGGGCCAGAGGGAGCCGACGACGCCGGCCGCCTCCTCGATGCGGTCGTGGATTGAATCAGTGGTCATCGTAGTCCTCCGTGTTCGTCAGGACGGTCGCCGGCGACGGCCGGCTGGCGTTCACCAGCGCGACGTAGAGGCGCCGACTGCGCTCGTGGACGCCGGTCTCGATGGCGACGTAGATAGCGGTGAACGCGGCGGCGACGGCGACGTGGACGACCGATAGCTCGGTCGGCGCGTAGGGGACTGCCAGTAGCCCCGCCACCTGCTCGTAGACGACGGCGTACACGAGGATGGCGGGGAAGAACACCAGCGGCACGGCGGCGTAGCGCGCGAACGCGGACAGCGACGTGTGCCCGACCGCGTCCCGGGCGGCGTGCAGCGTGGTGAACACGACGAAGAACGTCAGCAGGAGGCCACTGTCCGCGTGGGTGCCCTTTCCGGTCAGCACCGCGAACAGCCCGCCGCCCGCGAGCCCCGTGAGCAGGGTCACGGCCGCGCCGACGACGCTCGGGGCGCGCCCCGCAGTGTGCGCGCTCGCCGCCGCCGGCGTGGTGCGCTCGACCTGACCGCCGGCGCCGAGGAACTGGTAGGCCTTGTAGAAGCCGTGCAGAATCAGGTGCGTGATGGCGGCCGCGAAGAAGCCCAGCCCCGCCTGCATAATCATGAACCCCATCTGGCCGACCGTCGAGCAGCCGAGCTTGCTCTTGACGTCCGTCTGCACGGACTTCAGGAGCTTCCCGCCGGCCGCGGAGGCCGCGCCGACGGCGACCACCGCGAGCATCAGCGCGGGGTCGACGGTGAGCACGCCCGCGAACCGAGCGAGCAGGATGCCGCCCGCGTTCACGAATCCGGCGTGCATCAGCGCCGAGGCCGGCGTCGGCGCGGTCATCGAGGAGAGCAGCCACGTGTGGAACGGGACGAGCGCGGACTGAATCATCGCCGCGAGCACAAGCGCGACGGCGGCGACCAGCCACACTGGGCCGCCGAGGGCGTCGGCGTTCGCGGCGACGCCGGAGACCGTGGTCGCCCCGGTCGCCCACCAAAGCGCGGTCAGCGCGACCGCGAGCAGGCCGCTGCTGGCGAGGAAGTGGTTCCGGGCGACCCGCGCGGCGGCCCGCGCTTGGTCCCAGCCGTCGGCCGTACCGACGAGTTCGGCCATCAGCAGGCCCATCGCCAGCCAGAGGCCGGCGAACAGCGCGAGGTGGTCGGCCGCGACCAGCGCCATCACGGCGAGCGTGAACGCGAACGTGGTGGCGAAAAACGACAGCTCGTGGGCGCTCCCGGCGAGGTAGCGCCGGGAGTAGCTGTGGACGACGCCGCTGAAGAACGTGACGACGACCCACATCAGGACGGTCAGCCCGTCGACGGCGACGACGCCGCCGAGCGTCCACGCGCCGGGGGTTCGCGCTCGGACGGCGAGGGCGCCGACGCTCGCGGCGAACAGCGCCCACACGAGCCACGTGAGTGCGGCGGGCACGAGCGGCGAGTCGGCCGCCGTGTCCGGGAGTGCTCCGACCGTCGTCGTTGCGTCCTGTCCGGTCATGGTTCGGGTGCGGACCGTCCCGGCCCCGAGCCGACCTCGGGGACCGTTCCGGTCGCGTCTACATCCACTAGAGAACAGTTCGTCTATTAAAGTTGCCTATTCTCACAAATCGTTCGTAGAAAGTGGATTATAGAACGTTATAGTCACGTGGGTGGCGTACAGTCGCGGCGGAAGCAAGCACGGCGAGAAGCGATAGCCGCGACCAATCGGTCGCGGAGCCGTCGTTCAGCGGCCGTTCTCGGGGTCGAACCCGCCGAACGGCGTCGTCTCGTGGCTCCGCACGAGCACCTCGTCGGCGACGGTCAACCCCATGTCGAGCAGCTCCTGCGCGACCGACGTGATGTCGCCGTCCGACTCCCCGACCGCGGTCACGAGGAGGTTCTCGTCGCCGGTCACCAGCTCTTGGACGGAGACCACGCCGTCGATGGCCAGTATCTCCGGAATCAAGTCCCCGCGCTCGGGTATCGACGCCGTGCAGTACAGCAACATCCGGAGCGGATACCCCGACTGCTGGTAGTCCACGCTCGCGCTGTACCCCTTCACGACGCCGCTGTCCTCCAGCCGCTGGATGCGCTTGCGGACCGTGCTGTCCGACGTCCCGGTTCGCTGTGCGATGTCGCCCGACGACATGTTCCGCGCGTCCTCCTGTAACGCGTAGAGGATGGCACGGTCCACGTCGTCGATGTCCTCGTCGACCATACTCGCGTGTGCGCGGTAGAGTCACTTGACCCTTCACGTCGGCACCAGCGCATCGAGAACTGTCGCCGCGGGATAGACGCCACCGCGGCCGGAGAGCAGCCGGAAGGAGAAGGCATTAAAGAACGAGCCGTCAACGACCCGACCACGATTTTCCACCAGACATGACCTCGGCTCCCATCATCGTCGCCGTCGCACTCGTCACCTCGCTTTTCATGGCGTTCACGGTCGGCGCGAACAGCAACTCCGCGCCCATCGCCCCCGCCGTCGGCGCGAACGCGATCTCGACGCTGAAGGGCGCGTTGCTCGTCGGCGTGGTCGCGGGGCTCGGCGCCATCGCGCAGGGCGGCAGCATCTCCGAGACCATCGGGCACGGACTGGTCAAGGGCGTCACCATCACGCCGCTGGCCGCCGCCGCAACCCTGCTCACGGCGGCCACGCTCATCACCATCGGGAACTCCTACGGCTACCCCATCCCGTCCGCGTTCACCGTGAGCGGCGCGGCCATCGGCGCGGGCCTCGCGCTCGGCGGCAGCCTCGCGGTCGGCACGTACCTCCAGATTCTGGGGTTCTGGTTCGCTATTCCCATCGTCGAAGGCGTACTCGCGTACGCGCTCGCTCGACTCCTCCTCGGCGACCGCGTCTCGGACACGACCAGCATCCCGCTGCTCGTCGGCGGCGTCGGCTACGCGCTTGCCAACGTCAAACTCTCGTTCGTTCCGACGCCCGGCGGCGAGCAGGGCTCCGTCGCCGGGTTCGCCGCGCACCGACTCGCGGGCGCGCTCGGCACGCCCGGAATGGACGGGCTGACCGTCGCCCTCGTCAGCGTCGTGCTGGCGGTGACAGCGCTGGCGGTGGCGTACTGGCAGCTCGACCGGGACGTGACGACCGGAATCAACCGCATCCTCATCGCGCTCGCGCTCGTCGTCGTGTTCACCAGCGGCGGAACGCAGGTCGGCCTCGCCACGGGGCCGCTGGAGCCGGTGTTCTCGTCCGCGCTGGGACTGTCCGGTGTCTATCTGCTCCTACTCGGCGGAGTCGGCATCCTACTGGGCGGCTGGATTCGGTCGCCGCGGCTCATTCAGGCGGTGTCCCGCGAGTACGCCTCCCTCGGCCCGAAGCGCTCGATAGCGGCGTTCATCCCCGCGTTCCTCATCGCGCAGACCGCGATCATCCTCGGGTTCCCCATCTCGTTCAACAAGGTGATGATATCGAGCATCGTCGGCGCGGGGCTGGTCGGCCGGTCGTCACGCTCGGGCGGCGTCTCCGGCAGAAAGGTCGCCTACACGGTCGGCGCGTGGGTCGCCTCAATGGCTGGCGGTGCCGGCATAAGCTTCGCGCTGTACTACGCTCTCGCTGCCGTCCCCGGACTGGGGTAGTCAGACCGCGGCGAGCGTGACGAGCTCCGAGACGGCCGCCCGGTCTTTCATCTCCGTCCACGTCTCGAACTCGGTCGTCGCCGCGACGAACTCGTCGCGCTCCTCGGCAGAGAGGCTCCGGGCACCGCCGAGCGAGTCCTGCTCGCACGGGCACGCCCGGTAGAACTCCTCGGTCGAATCGAACGCCGTGTGTCGCTCGACGAACGGGTCCGAGAAGAGCGTGTCCGCGTCGTAGGAACTGCGGGGGTCCGGTTCGACTGCCCGTTCGACCGCCGCCGAGAGGCGGTCGGGGATGGTGACGCCCGCCTTGACCGCGAAGCCAAGAACCATGCCCGGTGATTTCTGGCTGGCGCTCCCTTAATCTGGTGGCTGCCCATCGTGCGTCGCGGTCGGACCGAGCACGGTGTGGTCGGGACTGCGCCCGAGCCACATCGAGTTGTGTATAGCTGTATTTGGTTTACGTGTTGTCGGAGGTGCGGGAAACCAGTACGTTGAATGGGGTGGGCCGCCGAACTCCGCACATGGCTAGCGAACTCGAACACGACTGCCCGAACTGCGGGGGCGAGAAGACGTTCTACCGCGCGGCCGCGACGGAACTGCACCTCGGCCAGAAGACCAAGTGGTCCTGCCCCGACTGCGACTACGGGTTCGTCCGCATCGACGGCGACATCGACTCCTCCGTGACCGCGTAATCGAGCGTTCCGCGCTCGCACTCGCTTCTCGACTACCTAATTCGGTAGTATCGGGTACTCCCGTCGCCCAGCTGTGACTTGACGCCGCCAAGCCGCGCTCCCTCGTCTCCCGCAGTCAGTGAATCGCTCAGTAACCCGGGTCGCATTCGAACGGGACTACTATCGGGAGCAGCGCCCGACTGACTGCCTGTAGTTTCTGCCGCGTCGAGAGTCGCTGCACCGCTCGACGCGATTGCGCCGCTGGCACGGATGGCCGGTCTGTGCGCGGCAGGTGACGAGTCGAATGCGCGACGCCGTTCACCGCTGGTCGCATTCCCGACTCGGTCGCCGCGGAGCCGTCACGGTTCGTCGAGTTCACCACGTAATTTCCTCGACTAGCGTGCCGCAACGACGCAACCGCGTTGGTTTCTCTAGACACCTTACCGCAGTAATCCACTCTCAGTAACCAAAATAGGGGTAGAGTCGGCCGGTTTCTTGATCTATCTAGCTGGCTTATCTCCCTAATCCACCTGCAAACACCAAAACCGTTAACCCGCGCTCGGGAGACGACCCATACGTCATGAGCGAGGACGTGAAGCTCAACGTCGCGGTACCGCGCCACCAGCGCGAGGTCTACGACGAGGAGGCCGAACAGATGGGGTTCGCCAGTCGCGCCGCGTACGTCCGCGCGATGGTCAACGCTGGACGCCGGGATTTCGGCCTCGACCCCCAGGGTTCGGACGCCGAAGACACCACTCTAGCGGACTTCGTCGAGCGGCGAATCGTCGCCGCCATCGACGACGCCGACGGCGCGAGCCGGGACGCCGTCGTCGAGGAAGTCACCGGCGACGTCGAGCAGACGGTCACGGACTGCCTCGCCCGCCTCGACGAGGAGGGCCGCATCGACTACGACATCCAGCGGGACGGCCTCGTCGTCCGGGGGGACGACTGACGTGTCGCCCGAGACTGCCACCGAGAGCCCCGTCCGGACGTTCCTCGACGAGATGGAGCTGTACGGTCGCTCGACGAGCACCATCGAGGACTACCGGACGACCCTCCGGCAGTTCCGGGCGTTCCTCGCGGCCCGCGACACGCCGATAGCGGACGCCACCCGCGGGGAGTGTCTGCGGTGGATTCAGTCCCTGCGCGAGGACGACTACGCGCCGGGGTCGATTCGCACGAAGGCCGTCCACGTCAACCGCTTCTACGGCTACATGGTCCAGACCGGCGAGTTCGACGAGAACCCGATGGTCGTCGTGATGGAGGAGATGAGCGAGCGCGGGGACTCGTCGCCGACGCGGCGCCGCATCGCCGTCGAGGAGCTTCGGGAGTTCGTCGCCGGAATCCAGCACCCCCTGCACCGCGCGATCGTGTTGTCGCTGGCGAAGACCGGCATCCGCGTCGGCGAACTCTGTAACCTCGACCTGCGCGACATCCATCTCTCGAATCCCGCGATACGCGACTACTACGGCGTGGCGCCGCGGGCCGCGGTCAGCGACCGCGAGAACACGCTGTTCGTGCCCAGCGACCTCGATGTCGGTGACACCGTCAACGGTGAGGTGCGGACCGAGGGGAACAAGCGCCACCGCGACACGCGCATTCCCGTCGACGACGAACTGGAGCGCGCGCTCGTGTCGTGGCTGGCGATTCGCCCGGACGTGGAGTCGCCCGCGGAGCCGCTGTTCGTGAACGTCTCGGAGCGCTACGGGGAGCGGCTGACCAGCGAGATGGTGCGCGCCTACGTCACGGAGCTGGCCCGGGAGAACGGCTGGTACGCGACCGGCGCTGGCGTCGAGGAGAACGTCACCCCCCACTACTTCCGGCACTTCTTCACGACGGAGTTCCGCCAGCGGACCGACGACGGCTACCTCGTCAAGTACCTGCGCGGGGACGTCGGCGACGTGATGGACCGCTACACTCACAACTGGCGGGAGCTGGTCGCGGAGCCGTACGGCGAGTCCGTCTACCGGCTGACCGCGCGCCCGAACGACAGCGCGTAAATCGTATCTCGCTATATCGAATCGGTTGGTCGCCGGCCGTTTCTGGGAGGAGGCAAACACCTAACTGGGAGCGCGTCGTCCCCCGACGTGTATGGCAGAGACCAGTGGTCGTTTTTGCCGACGGTAACGACGCACCGACGCCCGACAGCGACGCCCTGACGGACCTGCCGCCGAGCGCGAAACTCGTGTTCAAGGTTCTGGAGTACGATTCGCCGCTCACGCAGGCGCAACTGCGCGACCGGACGCGACTCTCCAAGCGCACGACCCGTCACGGCCTCTCGCTGTTGAAGGACGCGGGGCTAATCGACGAGCGCGTCTACATCCCGGACGCCAGAAAACGCATCTACGAGCCGCGGGTGGTCGACTAACCCTCCGAGAGCGGCGTGAAGCCGTCGACCGGAATCACCGAGTAGTCGACCGTAATCGTGTCCTTGGTGGCGCGCACGCGCCCCACGAACTCCGAAATCTCGTCGAGTTTCCCTTCGAGGATGAACAGCTCCATGCAGTAGTGGTCGCCGACGTGATTGTGGACGTTGCTCGTGACGAGGCCCTCGTACTCGTGGCGGAGGTTCATCATGCGCTCCTCGACGGTGGAGTTCTCGTAGCTGAACAGGACGGTGACGACGCCGATGAGCGGTCGGTCCTCCAGCTGTTTGTCCTCGAACTCCCCGAGGAGGTTGCGCGCGGCCTCCCGGACGACCTCGCTGCGGCCGGTGTAGCCGTGGTCCTCGGAGAACTCGTCGAGCCGGTCGAGGAGTTCGTCGGGCATCGAGACGCTGACGACGGTCATGTATTAACCGACGCCGCTTCGAGTAATAAGGATTGGCTAAATTCGCGCGCTCAGCGACCGCGAGTTAGTCGAGGTCGTGCCACGACAGCCGCGGGTTCCGCGCGGCGCTCGTCTGGTCGATGCGGCGCGCGGTCGTGCGGTTCGGCGCGGCTTCGAGGGTCTCGTCGTCGTCGCCGGCGACCGCGTTGAACGCGTCCGCGAGGTCGTCGAGGTTGTCCTTCGTCTCGACTTCGGTGGGCTCGGTCATCAGCGCCTCGTCCACGAGGTCCGGCCACTTCGTCGTCGGCGGGTGGACGCCGTAGTCGAGCATGCGCTTGGCGACGTCGGCGGCGTCCTGTTCGCCCGCGCTGGCGACGAACTCGTGGTGGAACGGGCCCAGCGGCACGTCGTAGTCGACCTGCTCGGCGAGGTAGTTGGCGTTCAGCACGGCCTTCGCGGAGGCGTCGCTGAGGCCGTCGTCGCCGAGGCGGTCGATGTACGCGAACGCCTTTATCAGGACGAGCCAGTTCCCCGAGAAGCCGTGGACTTTCCCGACGGACTGCTCGGGCGTGTACCGCTCGTACGTCCCGCTCTCGGTCTCCCGAATGTGCGGGTCCGGCAGGAACTCGGCGAGGTCCTCGGTGACGCCGACCGGGCCGGCGCCGGGGCCGCCGCCGCCGTGGGGCGTGGCGAACGTCTTGTGGACGTTGAAGTGCATGATGTCGAAGCCCATGTCGCCGGGGCGAGCGCGCCCGAGGAGGGCGTTGAGGTTCGCGCCGTCGTAGTAGAGCAGGCCGCCGGCGTCGTGGACCATCTCCGCAATGTCCTCGATGTCGCGCTCGAAGAGCCCGAGCGTGTTCGGGTTCGTGAGCATCAGCGCGGCCGTGTTCTCGCCGAGCGCGGCGTCGAGAGCGTCCACGTCAACTCGGCCGTCGTCGCCCGAGGGAATCTCGACGACGTCGTAGCCGCCCAGCGCCGCGGACGCGAAGTTCGTGCCGTGGGCGGCGTCCGGGATGACGACCTCGTCGCGGTGGCCCTCGCCGTTGGCCTCGTGGTAGGCGTCCGCGAGCAGGATGCCCGCGAACTCCCCGGCGGCCCCCGCGGGCGGCTGGAGCGTCACGGCGTCCATCCCGCCGATGCGCCCGAGGTAGTCCTGCAGGTCGTGCTGGAGCGCCAGCGTCCCCTGCACGGACTCCGCGGAGCGGTCGGGGTGGACGCTCGCGGCGTCCAGCGCAGCCACGTCCTCGGTGAACCGGGGGTTGTACTTCATCGTACAGGAGCCCAGCGGGTACGGCCCGGAGTCGACGCCGTAGTTCTGCTGGCTGAGTCGGACGTAGTGGCGCGCGAGCTCGGGCTCCGCGAGGCTCGGCAGTTCGAGCTCGTCCCGCGTGAGGTCGTCGGGCAGCGAGGAGTCGACCTCGGTGGTGGTCTCGTCTTTCGCCGCGAGCAGCGGCTCGTACTGGTCGTCGTCGGCCTGTCGGTAGGCGGCTTGGTCGTAGAACTCCATCAGTGGGTCACCTCCGCGACTGCGGCGACGAGGCGGTCGGCGGCGTGTTCGTTCGCGTCCGTGACACAGACTTGGAGGCGGTGGTCGCCGACCGCGTGGACGGCGAGCCCCTCGGCTTCGAGGTCGTCGGCGATGGCGGGCGCGGGCTGGTCGGTGTGGACGAGGAACTCCCGGAAGTGGTGGCGGTCGTGGACGGGCGCGCGGACGCCCGTGAGGTCGTCGAGGTCCGCCGCGAGGTCCCGCGGGAGTTCGACCATGCGCTCGGCGAGATTCACGAGCCCCTCCGAGCCCAGCGACGCGGCGTGGATGGCGGTGCGGAGCGCGACCCACGCCTGATTCGTGCAGATGTTCGACGTGGCGCGCTCCTTGCGGATGTGCTGTTCGCGGGTCTGGAGCGTGAGCGTGTACGCGCGGTTGCCGTCGGCGTCCTCGCTGGCGCCGACGAGCCGGCCCGGCACCTGCCGGAGGAAGTCCTCCCGGCACGCGAACACCCCGAGTCCCATCCCGTAGCTGGCGGGCATCCCGAGGACGCTGGCGTCACCGACCACAACGTCCGCGCCCACGTCGGCGGGCCGCTGGAGCAGCGACATGGCGACCGGGTCCGACCCCAGACAGAACAGCGCGTCGTGGTCGTCGGCGAGGTCACCGATTGCGCTCAGGTGCTCCTCGACGGCGCCCGTCGTCGTGGGGTTCTCCGCGTACACCAGCACCACGTCGTCGTCGATAGTGTCCGCGAGCGCGTCGGTGTCGACGTTGCCGGCGTCGGTCGCGTAGCGCTCGACGGACACGTCGGCGCCGCTTGTGTAGTTCTCGAGGACGCTGACGTGGCCATCGCGGACGTACTCGGGGACGAGCACGCGGTCGCCGTCGGCGGCGCGCACGCGCTTGGCGAGCAGTGCGGCTTCCGCGAGCGCGGTCGCGTCGTCGTACATCGAGCAGTTCGCCACGCCCAGTCCCGTGAGCTCCACGAGCATCGACTGGTACTCGAACAGCGCCTGCAGGAACCCCTGCGTGACCTCGGGCTGGTACTGCGTGTACGAGGTCAGGAACTCCGAGCGCTGGGAGAGGTGGTCGACCAGCGACGGGACGTAGTGCTCGTAGTGGCCGCGCCCGAGGAACTCGGTGAGGTCGTCGTTACGCCGGAGGCGCTTGCGGGTCTCCGTGACCGCTTCCTGCTCGGACTTGGCGTCGATGCCGTAGTCGTCGTCGAAGCGCACCGACTCGGGGATGTCGAACAGTGCCTCCACGTCGTCGACGCCGACGGCGTCCAGCATCGCCGCCGTCTCCTCGTCGGTGTGGGGGGCGTACGGACTGCCGCGCTCGCGCCCGCTCATGGTCGTCCTCCCGGCGACGGACCGCCGTCGAATCCAGACATACGCGAGGGTTGCGGAGCGGACACCAAGATACCCCCGGTTCCGGAACCCCGCGAGCCGGAAAAGTATCCGCGAACGTGTGCTGATTCTAACGACTCTCGGGCGAAGTAGTCACGAACGCGCGTGCCGAGCGGCAAGCGTTGCGACGGTCAGCCGTCGCCGAGCGCGTCCGCGATTGCTTCGAGGTCGGCCTTGCGGAACGCTCCGCCCGCGCTGTCGGGGTCGGCGTCCTCGGCGAGGCCGACGCGCGCCCGAATCTCCGCGCGCATCACGGCCTTCGACGGCAGGCCCCCCTTCTGGACCTCGTAGCCCAGTTCCGTGCAGACGGCCGCCAGCGCCTCCTTCGTGAAGCCCGTGGACTCCACGCGCGTGTACCGCCCGACGGACTCTCGAATCTCGTTCCGCAGGTCGTCGACAGTCGGTGCCATTCGCGGACAGACGGGGCGGCGCGACAAGAGCGTTCGCACGGCGCGGCCAGCGACAGAGTTCCGGGAGCGTGCGCGCGCCGAGTGAGAAAACGGGCCGTCAGGCGATCTGGTCGGCGTACTCGTCGGCGTCCAGCAGGTCGTCGAGGTCGGCGTCGTCGAAGTCGAGTTCGACGAGCCAGCCGTCGCCGAACGGGTCGTCGTTGACGAGTTCGGGCTGGTCTTCGAGGGCGTCGTTGACCGCGGTGACCTCGCCGGAGACGGGCGCGTAGATGTCCGAGACGGCCTTGATGGACTCGACGACGCCGAACTCGTCGCCGGCTTCGAGGTCGTCCCCGACGCCGGGGAGTTCGACGAAGACGACGTCGCCGAGTTCGTCTTGGGCGAACTCGGAGATGCCGACGCGGCCGGTCTCGGGGTCGATCCACTCGTGCGATTCGAGGTAGTACAGGTCGGATGGAACGTCGAAGCTCATTGGTCGATGAAGGGTGTGGGGGTGATGGTTGCTCGCTTGCCGGTGCCGCGGACGACGACCTCGACGCTCGTGCCGTCGTCGGCGTGCGCCGCGTCGACGTAGCCGAGGCCGATGGGTTCGTCGAGGGTCGGGCTCATCGTGCCGCTCGTGACTTCGCCGACGGTGTCGCCGTCCTTCCGAATCTCGTAGCCGTGGCGGGGGACGCCGCGCTCGTCGAGGACGAAGCCGACGAACGCCTGCTCGACGCCCGCCTCGCGCTGGGCGGCGAGGGCGTCGCGGCCGACGAACTCGGTGTCGAGGTCGACGACGAAGCCGATGCCGGCCTCGTAGGGGGTCCGGGGGTTCTCTTCGGGGTGGAAGTCCTGCCCGGAGAGCAGCAGGCCGACTTCGAGGCGGAGGGTGTCGCGCGCGCCCAGCCCGCAGGGCTGGCAGTCGTTGGCGAACGCGTCCCAGACCGCGCCCGCGCCGTCCGCGGGGAACACGACCTCGAAGCCGTCTTCGCCCGTGTAGCCGGTGTTGGCGACCCAGCACTCGACGCCCGCGACGTCGGCGTACGCGGCCTCGAAGCGTCCGAGGTCGAGCACGGAGTCGTCGGCGCGCGCCGCGACCAGTTCAGGGGCATCCGGGCCCTGCACGGCGACCATCCCGTACTCGGTAGTGACGTTGTCGACGGTCGCCGTGAGGTCGTGCTCGTCTCGGTAGTCGGTCCACCGGTCGTACATCTGCTCGTCGTGGCCGGCGTTCGGGACGAACAGGTACTCGGCGTCGTCGCCGTCCGGGAGCCGGTAGACGACGGTGTCGTCGAGTATCACGCCGTCGTCGTCCACGATGGCCGAATACTGGGCGTCGCCGGGGTCGAGCGCGGCGACGTCGTTGGTCGTGAGCCGCTGTGTCAGTTCCTCGGCGTCCGGGCCGCCGACCTCGATTTCCCCCATGTGGGAGACGTCGAAGACGCCAGCGGACTCCCGCACCGCGGCGTGCTCGGTCCGGATGGAGTCGAACTCGACGGGCATCTCCCACCCGCCGAACTCCGTGAACTGCGCGCCGCAGTCGTCGTGGCGACCGTACAGCGGCGGCGTTCGGAGAGCCATACTCGTGGCGTCGGCGTCCGGCAAGAAATGTTTTCGTATCCCGGGCGGCGAGCGGGCGGTCGGGCGCCCTAATGGCGAAAGTGGAGGACGTAGAGGAGGTAGACGCTGCACGCCGTGACGACCGCGCCACCGGCGGCGAACGCGAGCGTGGCGGCGAGCCCGACCGAGAAGAACGCGAGCTGAACCGCCTGTAGGCCGACGAGCACGCCGAGGATTGCGAGCACCGTCCAAACGATGGTGGAGAGCAGCGACCGAGCGGCCCGCCGGATTTCCTCGCGGACGACGCCGCGGAGTTCGCGTTCGGTCGGCTGGTCGGCGTCCATACTGCCGGGTTCGGGGGGAACGAAGGAGAACGTTTCGGCGAGTCGTGCGCGCTGCGAGGTGACTTCCGGCACCCTCTTGTCGGGGCACCCCCGAACGCGGGTATGGAGCGACTCAGCGGCCTGCTGGACGGGAGCGACGACGAGACGGCCGAGCGGCCGGCCGTCGCCCTGTTCGTGGACGGGCCGAACGTGCTCCGCGAGGAGTTCGACGTGGACTTAGACGACGTGCGGGAGACCGCGGAGGCGGCGGGCCGGCTCGCGGTGACGCGGCTGTACGTCGACGAGCACGCGACGCCCGAACTGATGCAGGCCGCGGAGGCCCGCGGCTACGAGGTGCGCGTCACCAGCGGCGACGTGGACGTGAAGCTCGCGGTGGACGCGACCGAGCTCGTCGTGGACGGCGACGTGGACGTGCTCGCGGTCGCCTCGCGGGACACGGACTTCAAGCCCGTGCTGGAGACGGCGGGCCGGCGCGGCGTGAGCACGCTCGCCATCGCGCCCGGCGAGCACGGGCGCTCGGACGCGCTCCGGAACGCCGCCGACGACGCGGTCGTGCTCGGCGAGTAGACGGACACCTTTTCGGGCGCCGACGGCCAACCGGCGCACATGACTGACTTGGGGACGCCGGTGCTGGACGACCACCTCCACCTCGACGCCGACAACCGCGGCATCGACGCCGTCGAGGACTTCGTCCACCTCGGCGGCACGCACCTGCTCGTCGTGAACAAGCCGTCGTGGCACCACGGCGTCGAGGCCGACACGGGCGAGGACTTCCGCGCCGTCTTCGAGGAGACGCTCCGGCTCGTCGACGAGGCCACCGAGATACTCCCGGGCCGGGCGTGGCCCGTGCTCGGCGTCCACCCCGGCCTGATTTCGCGGCTCGTGGGCGACCGCGGCTTCGCTCCCGGGGAAGCCGGCGAGCTGATGCGCGCGGGCCTCGACGTCGCCGCCGAGTACGCCAGCGACGGCGACGCGGTCGCGCTGAAGTCCGGGCGGCCCCACTACGAGGTCAGCGACGCCGTCTGGGCGGCCTCCAACGAAGTTATCCGACACGCCTGCGAACGCGCCGCCGAGACCGGGGTGGCGCTCCAGTTACACACCGAGGCGACCGAGGACCTCACGGACGTAGCCGAGTGGGCCGAGGACGCCGGCCTGCCGCCCGAGCGCGTCGTGAAACACTACGCGAGCGGCGAACTCGACGGCGTCACGAAGAGCGTGATGTGCGAAAAAGACTACTTGGAGACCGCAGTGGAAGCGGGCGAGCCGTTCCTGATGGAGACGGACTTCGTGGACGACGCCGACCGGCCGGGCGCGGTGATGGGGCCGAAGACGGTGCCGCGGCGCGTGCGCTGGCTCCGGGAGCAGGGCCACGACGACGCAATCCGCGTCGCGCACGTGGAGACCCCGGAAGCAGTCTACGGCATCGACACGAGGGGCACGCTCGGCGAGTGACGGCGGCGAGCGCCGCGCGACCGTGCGGACGCGTGACTCGCCGGGCCGTTGAAGGAAAGGCCTTTGTCTCGGGCGGCCGGCGTACGGAGTATGAGTGCCCCCGAGGAGGAGTTCTACTCCGAGGAACGCTGGCAGAACTGGCTCGATCGGCTGCGCGACGAGGACATCGACCCCGAGGACGAGGACTCCGCGCGCCTGCTGTTGAACCTTCAGGACGACGTCGCCATCGCGGTGGCGAAGATTCTGAAGGCGTACGACAACGACGCCATCGACGACGAGGAAGCCCTCGACGAGCTGACGGACATCCGCGAGGTCGTGCTCTCCGAGCCCGACTTCGACGACGAGGACAAGCTGATGCTCGTCGACGGCGTCCAGACGAGTCTCGTCTGCGTGTTCTACAGCGCCGAGCAGTACGTCGCCGACGGCGTCGCCGACGAGGCCGACGTCACCGGCTACGTGCAGGCCGCCGTCGACGCCGAGCAGGAGGAAGACCTCGACCGCGCGCTCGGCCTGAGCGCCTGCGCCGGCACGCGCGTCATCGACGGCGACGACCTCGACATGGACGTCCTCGACGACGTCGAGTACGGTCTCGTCACGGAGTGGGTCAACGGCCTCGACAGCCTCCAGAGCGCGCTCTCGGACCCCGAAGTCATCGAAGACGACGACTAACGAGAGTCGAGTCGGGCCGCGGCCGGGCCGTTCGGTGACCGAGAAGCCCGCCGCGACTCACTCGCCGTCGCGCCAGTCCCAGCCGCCGCCCCAATCCCAGCCGTCTCCCCAGTTCCACACCCCGTCGTCCCAGCCCCAGCCGTCCCCCCAGTCGTCCCACCACCAGAACGGCCAGTCTTCGTCGTCCTCTTCGTCGTCTTCGCGTTCTTCGACTTCGACGGTGTCGCTGTCCCCGCTGCCGTCGTTGCCGGCGGCGTCCGTGGCGTCCGTTACCGTGACCGTGTAGTAGCCGTCGTCGACGCCGGTGACCGTCGCCACGTACTGGTAGCCCGCTTCGGTCGGCTGGCGGGCGAAGTCGTCGAGCGTAAGCGTGACGTCGTCCAGCTCTGCCACGTCGACGACCAGCGACGCCAGTTCTTCCGTGGCCGTGACCGACACCGTGAACTGCTCGGGCTCCGCCGAGTCCGCGGAGACGAGGACGGCCGGCGGGGTCGTGTCGGGGCTGGTCGTCGTCGTGGTCGGCGCGGGAGTCGACGGCGAATCGGCGGTGGTCGTCGACGGAGCCGTGGTCGTCGGCGTGTCGGCGGCCGCGACGCGCCGCTCGTCCTCGAACAGGAGTTCACCGGACGGCTCGTGGACGACGTAGACGCGGACCGTGTCGCCGGCGGTCACGTCCAGCGAGAGCGACGGCCGCCACGACTCACTAGGGGCGAACGTCTCGTCGCCGTCCACCGACGACGTGCGGACGCGGTCGCTCCGCTCGCCCGCCTCGGCGACGACCGACAAGTCGCCGTACCGGAGGGGCGCGCCGCCCATGTTCGTGAGCCGGACCGCGAACGCGTCCGGCTCGGCCGTGACCTCGCCAGCCACGTCGACCGTGGGCGCGTCGCTGCCCGAATCCACGCTGTCGAAGACGTACGTGCCGCCGACTGCGGAGACGGTGACGACGAGCGCCACCATGAGGACGGTGCCGACCTGCGTCGACTGGCCCCGAGACGCCTGCACGCCGAACAGTTTACTGCCGGCCGACAAAAACCCACGTATTGGCGCGGGACGCGGCGGCCGACAGAGGCGCTGTTTTTTTACGAGTGCCGGCCGTTCAGCAGCCATGAACTGGCGTGGGGACGACCGAGCGCAGTCCGTCCAAGTCGGGGCGATACTGCTGTTCGCCACGCTCGTCATCGCCCTGTCGATTTATCAGGCGACAATCGTCCCCTCGCAGAACGCCGACATCGAGTACAAGCACAGCCAGACCGTCCAGAACCAGATGGCTGACGTGCGGAACTCGATTCTCCGGTCGGCGGCGACCGGGACGACCCAGCCCACATCGCTGACGATGGGGACCCAGTACCCCGCCCGGGTCTTCCTGTTGAACCCGCCACCATCGACGGGGACACTCCGAACGGGGAGCTACGACGACGGGACGGTTCGCGTCTCGAACGTGAATGCGACGAACCCGGAGACGCGGGAGTTCCTGAACGGGAGCTGGACAGCGTCCACGAAGTTTCTGGAGTACGAGCCCGACTACAACGAGTACGACAACGCCCCGAACCTCCTCTACGAGTCCTCTATCCTCTCTAACTACTACCCGAACTCGGGCGGGGGCACTGCTATCCCGCTCACCGACCAGTTGCTCGTGGACAACGAGACTCGGACTATCACGCTGGTCACGCTGAACGGGTCGCTGAGCACGACGCGTGCGGGGTCGGTGACGGTGAGTCCGGAGTCGTTGAGCGCGCCCTACCAGCGGGTGCAGGTGACGAACAACACCAGCGGCCCGGTAAACGTCTCCGTTCCGACTCGGCTGTCCGCAGACCAACTGGAGAGCCGCACCGACCTCGGCGGACACCCGGGCGTCATAGACGTCGTCGACGTTCCGGACGAGAACCGAGTCGTCGTCGCTGTGGAGTGGACGGGGCGATTCACGCTCCAAACGGCGCGCGTCGGCGTCGGCAGTGGCACGGAGAACCCGCCGCCGCACTACCTGACGCTCGTGGAGAACCGCGGCGACCGCGTGACCGTCGAAGCGCGGGACCGCTTCAACAACGCCGAGAGCGGTGTGAAGGTGAACGCCAGTGACGAGTCGCTGTTCGTGGATTCGCCGCTGTGGACCGACGAGAACGGACGCGCGACGTTCGAAGTGGACGGGAACAAAAACGGGACCGCGACCTTTTCGATTAATGAAAACAGTACGAAGTACGAGCGAATCGGCGGTTTGTACGTCGACGGGGCGGGAGGCGGCGATAACGACAGGAGCGGGGAGTCCCCGACAGTCGACTCGTTCTCGGTCACGGAGAGCAACGGAAACAGGATGAACGCAGACTGGTCGGTCTCTGACGCCGACGGCGACCTCTCGTCGGTCGAGGTTCGTTTCGAGTCCCGCAACAGCGGGGATTCGAGCCTGCAGACGACGAGTGTCGGCGGTAGTTCCGCGTCTGGCACGACGACGCACAAGGGGAACAACAAAGAGACGTACGACGTCACAATCACCGTGACAGACGAGGAAGGCAACACTGCCACGCAGACCAGAACAATAACACTCTGAGTTCCGAGCGTTCCGGCCACGCATTTGTTCGACGCGCGTCGAAACCCCCATCGACAAAGCCATAAGACCGCTTCGTGTAGGCTGCGAGTATGACCAGCGTCGGCATCGACGCCATCGAAGTGCGAACGGGACGACTGAAACTCGACCTCGCGGAGACGTTCGCGCCCGAGCAGGGCGACGACCCCGAGAAGTACACGAAGGGGCTGGGGCTGTTCGCGTCGTCGTTCCCGGACGCCTACGAGGACATCGTGACGATGGGCGCGAACGCCGCCCACCGCCTGATGGAGCGCAAGGGGCTGGAACCCGACGACGTGGGGCGCATCGACGTCGCCACGGAGTCGTCGTTCGACAACTCGAAGCCGGTGTCGACGTACATCGCGGGCTGCCTCGAACAGGTCTACGACGGCGACTTCCACCACGCGAACAAGGGCGAGCGGAAGTTCGCGTGCATCGCCGGCACGCAGAGCCTCGACGACGCGGTGAACTGGATTCTGGCGGGCCGGAACCGCGGGCGGGGCGCGCTCGTCGTCGCCACGGACACCGCGCTGTACGCCCGCGACTCCTCCGGTGAGGCGACGCAGGGCGCGGGAGCGGTGGCGATGTGGATTACCGAGGACCCCGACCTCGTGGAGCTGTCGACCGAGCAGGGGTACGGCTCCGCAGACGAGACGGACTTCCTGAAGCCGAACCAGCAGTTCCCGAGCGTGGACGGCAAGCGCTCGGTGCAGGTGTACCTCGCGCGGATGCGCGAAGCCCTCGAAGACTTCGAGCGCGCCGCGGGCGACACCCACCCCGACGACTACGCGTTCATCCCGTTCCACACGCCGTTCCCGGGGATGGTGCGGAAGGCCGCGGTGCTCGGCTATCGGCACATGATTCGCGGGACGGACGTCGAGGAGCGCCTCGCCGACGACATCGGCCGGCAGCCGCGCCGCGACGACTTCGACTCCCGCGAAGCGTTCGAGGCGGCGATGAGCGACTACGTGGACGACCTCAAGGAGACCCACGCGTACCGCGAGTGGTACGGGGAGGCCATCGAGCCCACGCTCAACATCTCCAGTCAGGTCGGGAACTGGTACACGGGCTCGGTCCACATCGCCCGCGTCAGCGCGCTCAAGCACGCCGTCGAGCAGGGCCGCGACCTCGCCGGTCAGGAGCTGCTCGTGGCGTCGTACGGCTCGGGCGCGCAGGCCGAGATTCACGAGGAGACCGTCCAGCCCGGCTTCGAGGAGGAGTTAGCCGACCTGAACGTCAACGAGCAGGTCGAGCGCCGCTACGACCTCGACTTCTCGGAGTACGAGCAGATACACGACCGCCACAACCACGAGAAGACGGTGGAACTGGAGCCGTTCACGCAGCCCGACAGCGAGTTCGTCTTCGACGGCTGGGGCCCGATGAACGAGCGCCAGTACACGTACGTCGAGTAGTCAGCGCTCTTCGAGCGCGAGCGCGGTGCCGACGGCGGCGACCGCGCCGGCTAAGACGCCGGCAGGCACCCCCAGTACCGCCGAGGGCCAGATTATCTCGTCGAGGAGCGCAGTGACCCCCACTGCGACGACGAGGAAGACGACAGTCCCGACGAGCAGCGACGCGAGCGCGGTCCTCATGCGTGCTCGCGGAGCGCGGCGAGCATCTCCTCGATGTCCATCTCGGTGACCGCGAGCGCGTAGCCGTCGCGCTGGGCGAGCGCCGGCGCGTGCTCCCAGAGGTCGTCGGTGGAGAGGCCGTGGAGGAGGACGGCGTTCGGCGTGGGGTTGACGACGCGCAGCGCGACCAGCGGGCTCTCGCCGCGTGAGACGTTCGTGAACGCGAGCACGCGGCTCGTGGACTGGCCGTACAGCCGGTAGAACTCGTCGCTGCGGAGCCGCCGGATGGCCTCGATGGAGTCGATGACGGTGTGGCCGGTGACGGTGTCGCGGTCGCCGGGGACGACCTCGGTCGCGTCGACGGCGTCGTACAGCTCGCTGGCGGGGAGCGCCGTCGGGTACTCCTGTAAGTCGAGGACCACGTCGCTGTCGAAGCCCGCGGAGAGCACGCGCCCGTACTGACGGATGTGGTCGCCGCCGCGGCGCTCGTCGATGTCCAACAGCGCCTCGACGACGCGCGTGACGAGCGCGATGCCGGGGCTGGAGCGCCGGCCGCTCTCGTAGTCGGAGACGACAGACGACGAAACGTCGAGCTCCTCCGCGAGCGCGGTCTGGGAGACATCGAAGTCGGTGCGCCACTTCCGGAGCGTCGCCCCGGGGTCGTCGCTGAGCGTGATATCGCCGGCGATGCGCTCGGCGAGGTCCGCTCGCGGGTCGTCGGTCATGGCCCGAGTTCCGGCGGCGCCGGCAAAAAGCCTGCCGGAGGACTTCGACACCTGCCGAACAGAAAGAGCCATCTTCCGTGCGTGACACTCACAAACGTATGCCTTCGACGGTCGTCCACGTGGCGTTCGGCGCGCTGGTGGCGACGGCGCTCCTGCGAGTCTTCGACGCGAGGACGCTCGCGGTCGTCTGCGCGTTCGCCGCGCTCCCGGACGTGGACACGTTCCTCGGTGTCTGGATACCCGGCGGCCACCGTGCCATCCTCCACACGGCCGTACTTCCCGCAGTGCTCGGCGCGCTCGTCTACTGGGACGCGCGCCGTTCGGACTCGTGGCTGCGCGCCCGGTTCGGCCCGAACGGCCCGCACGTCGCGGCCGTCGGCGTGCTCGCGCTCCTGTTCGGCGGGATTCTCCCGGACTTGATGACGAACGGCGTGAACCTCCTCTACCCCGTCCACGACCGCTTCTACACGTTCTCGGGGACGATAGAGCTCTCGAGCACGCGCGGTTTCGTCCAGACGTTCGTCGACCTCGGAGACGCGCCCAGTGGGGGCGGCACGGTCGGCGGGACCACCGAGAACACGCACTACTACACGGGCGTGGACTTGGAGCGCGGCGCCGACCCCGCGAACGCCGAGCGCGTGTTCCCCGTCGTCTCCTCCGGGCTCCAGTTGGTGGTCGTGCTCACGGCCGCCGCGGGCGTCGCCGGCCGGTTCCGGGAAGCCAAACGCTAACGCCGAGCGGCGAGGAGTGCGCGCATGGTCAGGCCGTACGCGGACACGGACAGCGACGCCCTCTGGGAACTGAAGCACGGCTTCGAGACGGGACTCGGCGAGGGCACGGGCGACGAGGCGAAACAGGAACGCTACGAGGCGAAACTCGACGCCGGCTACCGCCGCGAGTGGCTGGACTGGGTGGGTCGCTGCGTCGCGGAGAACGACGGCTGCGTGCAGGTCGCCGAGAGCGAGGACGGCCTCGCGGGCTACGTGTTCGTGCTCCCGGAGTCGATGGCGTACGTCTGGGACGCGGCCGTCCTCAACGAGATTTACGTCGCGCCCGAGCACCGCGGCACGGGCGTCGCGGACGACCTGATGGACGCCGCGCTCGATGTCGCGCGCGAGCAGTCGCTGCCGCTGGACCGGCTGGTGTTAGACGTGGACCGGGAGAACGAGCGCGCGAAAGCGTTCTACGAGCGGCACGGCTTCGAGCACTGGGGCGAGATGGTCGCCCACGACCTCTAAGTGGAGGTAACGGCGCCGAGCGCGCCGCCGAGCGCGCCGAAGACCGCGGGGAAGACGACGCCCGCGAGGAGGACGCCGAGCGCGTACGTGGGGTGGATGGCGCTGCCGCCCGCGGCGTACTCGAAGACGAACAGGCCGGCGACCGCGAGCACCACGTAGCCGGCGACGACCATCGCGCCGCGCTGCGCGCCCGCTGCGAGGTCGGTCGCGTTCGCGTACCGCGCGAGCACGAACCCGGCCAGCACCAGCGCGACGACCGGAACGAGGTACAGCAGCATCGACGCCTCGCCGTCGGCGACGAGGCTCCGCGTGGTCTGCCCCTCACCCAGCGACGGCACCGTGAACGGGACGCCGTGGGCGTTGTAGAACAGCCAGCCGATGGCCTTCCACGTCGGAATGGGGTCGCCGCCGAACAGGTCCAAGACGGCGTTGAAGGTTTCGAGTTGGTCGCGGACGCCCGACGACTGCCAGAGGTAGGTGACGACGTAGCCGACGGCGTACGCGACGACGCCGGCGACCGCGCCGGCGCCGAGACCGAGGCCGGCGTCGTTGGAGTTGCGGGGGGTTCGTTCGGACATGGTTGTGGTGGTCGCCGTGGAGTAAAAAGGCTTTGTGGCGACTGACTCGGAGAGAATTCGCTCGGAGAGCGGTCGCTCAGGGTGACCGACGGGCCGGCTACGGGTTCAGGCCCGAGAGGGCGGCGCGGACGAACACGAGCACGGGGATGATTTCGAGGCGGCCGACCCACATGTTGAGCGTGAACATCGCCTCCGCGACCGGCGACATCGTCGGCCCCGTGATGCCCGTGGAGAGCCCGACGTTGCCCTGCGCGCTGGCCACCTCGAAGAGCGCGTCCGCGTACCCGAACGCCGGCCCGGTGAGGTTCACGAGGACGACGCTGGTGACCGCGAGCACGATGAGCCACAGCAGCGAGACGATGGCGGCCTCGCTGAACTCCCGCTCCATGGCCTCGCGGTCGAGCAGGCGGTCGCCGATGCGCGCGGTGACGACCGCGTTCTTCGGGAGGAACACGCGGGAGAACTGCCAGATGATGCCGCGAACGATGGTGTACGCGCGGATGATTTTGATGCCGCCGACGGTCGACCCGGCGGCGCCGCCGACCACCATCGCGCCGGCGACCAGCACCTTCCCGCCGGCGAGCCAGCGGCCGATGGGCGCGGACTGGAACCCCGTGCAGGAGAGCGCGCTCACCCACTGGAACGTCGAGTCCCGAATCGCGTCCAGTTGCGCGGCGTCAAGGGACGGCACCGAGAACGGGAGGAACGACTGCGTGGCGAACGCGCCCGAGGTCGCGGG
>Ga0207851_100098_pt1 | contig 73114 bp, 70 predicted proteins | sample A23E3SouthBayCA_FD_187747 | JGI IMG/M metagenome (GOLD analysis project Ga0207851, IMG submission 187747) | Aerobic enrichment media microbial communities from Eden Landing Ponds, California, USA - A23 E3 (SPAdes) | ecosystem: Environmental > Aquatic > Marine > Unclassified | place: Emeryville... | reverse complement strand
CCCCAGCCTCGCCGATGACGTCGATACCGCCGTCTTCCAGGAGGTTCCGGATCAGCGTCCGCATAAACCGTGAGTCGTCGACGACGACCGCCCGTGTGGCCCCGCCAGCGCCTCCCGGTTCAGAGGCCGCGCTCATCGTCCGCTACTCCCACTTCGGTCGTCGGGTCCAACACCTTCGACGACGCACTCGTACTCGCGCATCTTATCAGAGCATCCAGTCTCGGGGACTTAAGCGCTCGCCGGCGAGAATCACCCGTGATAATAGCGTGAGTAGATTTATTGTCGATCTGTCCGGTTGAGTAAGATAACACCGGCGACAGCGGGAGGTCGCTGGCGACACCACTATGGCGCAAAACCAATCCGCGGCGATGGGCGAATCAGCGTCCACCGCAACAGACGACGACGGCACCGCTCGGCAGATGCAGGTCCTCGAGTTCGAACTCGGCGAGGAAACGTACTGCGTCGACATCGATTACGTCTCCGAGATCGTCGATCGCGGCTCGTTGACGTCCGTTCCGAACGCACCCCCGTACGTCGAGGGAGTGATGGACCTCCGGGGTCGAACGACGTCGATCGTCAATCCGAAGACGCTGCTGAACGTCGAAGGCACCGTCGAGCCGAGCCGGATCGTCATCTTCGATGCGAAACAGTTCGCCGACGGGGCGGCGGTCGGCTGGCTCGTCGACGAAGTCGATCAGGTGATCCGCGTCTCGATGGAGGACGTCGAGGAGCCCCCGATGGATCACGGCGACTTCATCGAAGGGATCATCCGCCGCGATGAGGGTCTCGTCGTGTGGATTTCCCCGATGAAAACCGCCGACGCCTAACGGCGGCACTCGCCAACCGACGACTGCAATTCACCCGCGCCGTCGACCTCTCGGCGGCGGGTCGACGGCTCCGACTGCGAGGGGAATGAGAACGTCCCCCAACGTCGGGCACTCCGCGTTCTCACTGTCGACTCGCGCCGAGCGCGAGCAGTATGCCGACGACGACACAGCCGCCAGCGACGCCGAACGCCGCGAGGTAGCCGACGCCGTCGGCGATAGCCCCGCCGACGACGCTTCCGATCCCGCCGCCGAGACTCCCGATCGCCGTGTACAACCCGAGCGCCTCCGCACGGACCGACTCGGGTGCGAGCCGTGAGACGAGATCGGTCGCGGTCACGGCGATCACCGCCCACGACCCGCCGAGCGCCAGAAACAGCAGGCCGACGACTAGGAGACCGAGCGGGGGCGCGACCGCTGCACCGATGACCGCGACGATGGGGAACGCCCAAGCACGGAACAACAGCGCGCTCGTCTGGAGCCTGAACGGGTCGCGGGTCGTCGCGGCTGTCCCCGCGACCCCGTACATCGCCGCCGACGCCGCGGCGCTCAGAATAAACAGCGCGAACACCTCGTCGGTCGCGTAGCCGGCATCGACGAGATAGGCCGGGAGCGGACCGAAGAACACCGAAAAGCCCACGAAGAACACGGTCGCCGCGAGCAAGTAGCGGAGCAAGGCCCCGGAGAACTGCGCCCGCAGCCGAGCGAGCAACCGTTGCTCCGGCCGGTTCCGGCCGCGGATCCGACCCAGCCCGAGGTTTCGGAGCGCCCAGTACGTCCGTCCCGGGCCGAACGGTACGGCCCGAGTCCCCCGCAACGCCATCCCGTTCGAAAACGAGAGGCGCTTAGAGAGCCGTCTGAACCGCTGCTCGGAGATCCGCGCCGGCTCGGGGTATTTGAGCAGGACGACGGCGATTCCGGCCAGCGTGACGACACCGCTCGCGACGAAGAACAGCCGTTTCGAGGCGATTGCCGGGAGCGCGAAGCGAGCGCCGACGACCGTCGACCACAGGCCGCCAGCGACGAGTCCGGCCAGCCAGCCGTAGCCCTGGAAGTGGTTGAGCCGTCCGAACCGCCGCGGCCACTCCGCGGGCTCGTATCCCTCGACGACGACAACGTTCAAGACGGGTGCGGCGGCGGCGATGACGAACCACAGGGCGGCGTTCGCGATCAGAACCGTCCACGGCGACGAGAGAAACGGTAACGCGAGGTACACTCCCGCCGAGAGGCCGAGCGCGACGAGAATGAAGGGACGGCGGTGGTGCGTTCGCGTCACCAGCCGGCCCCACAGGATCGCCCCGGGAACGCCGGCAAACGCGGCGGTCGATGCGATGAGACTGACCGTGAGTGCGCCGGCACCCAAGTCGATTGCATACAGCGGAACCAACAGCGAGGCCGCGCCGACGGCGGCGTATCCGAGGGCCCAGCCGAAGAGCCAGCCGTCGGTTCCGCGCTCGGTCCCCCCGTCGCTCACCCCTTCGCTCACCCCGCGCTGCGTCGCCCCCGTCGGCCTCCCGTCCGCGGGTTCGGTACCGAATCCCCTCACAGTTCGATCATACTTCAGGCGGACACCTCCGACAGTATCAAGATTGCGGGGGACGACGCGTCCAATAATCCAACCACTATGCGCCAGTATCTCGACCTCGTCACTGACGTCCTCGAACACGGGGGGTACAAACCGAACCGAACGGGGGTAGACACCCTCTCCGCGTTCAGTCGCCACTATCGCGTGGACCTCTCGAAGGGATTCCCGCTGCTCACGACGAAGGATCTCTCGGGGGCGCGCTGGAACTCGCTCATCCACGAGTTCGTCTGGTATCTCTCGGGGGAGGAACACATCCGAACGCTCCGCGAGGAAACCGGCATCTGGGACGCTTGGGCGGACGAGTCGGGGAACCTCGACACCGCGTACGGGCGCTTCTGGCGACGCTTTCCGGTCCCCGAGGAGGGGCTTCCGGGTGAGTCGTGGCCGGACGACGATCACCGCTGGATGAACGACGAGGGGACCTTCGATCAGATCGCCTACGCGCTGGATATGCTCCGGGAGAACCCCAACTCTCGGCGGATCGTCATCAACGCGTGGCACCCCGCGAACGCCGCGGTCTCGACGCTCCCGCCGTGTCACTACACGTTCGTCTGCAACGTCCAAGGCGATCGGCTGAACGTTCACCTCCACCAGCGCTCCGGGGACGTCGCGCTCGGGATTCCGTTCAACATCGCGGCGTACTCGCTGCTCGCGACGGCACTCGCCCAACGGACCGGGCTGGAAGTTGGCGAATTCGCCCACAGCGTCGTCGACTCACACATTTACTGCGGAGCGGGCGACCGCGGCGCGTGGTACGCCGAGAACCTCGACGAACTCCAATCCCGCATCGCCGACGTCGACGACCGATCGGGGTATCGCGAGGTCCGCGATTGGCTCGTCGAGAGCGCACCGCCCGAAGCCGAGGGAGAGGAGCGCTACGATCACGTCCCGGGGCTGCTCGAACAGTGTGCCCGAGAGCCGCGCGAGCGGCCATCGATCGACGTCGCCGACGTGCCGCTCGACGAGCTCACGTACGAGGACGTCGAGTTATCGGGCTACGACCCCGACCCGGGCATCAGGTTCGCGGTGGCCGAGTGATGGTTCGGGGACCACTGGCTGATGGTGCTGACGAGCGTGACGATGACAGCGACGATGACAGCGACGACGACAGCGGCATCGGCAGCGACAACGACGTCGGCAGCGCTGTCGGCAGCGACAGCGACCTTGACAACGACGACAGCGACCTCAACCCCGACAGCGAGATCGAGATCGTTCTGATCGCTGCGGTCAGCCAGAACCGCGTCATCGGTCGCGACGGCGGGATGCCGTGGCATTTCAGCGAGGACCTCCAATTTTTCAAGCGAACCACGACCGGGCACCCGGTGATCGTCGGTCGCAAGACCTACGAGACGGTCGTCGACGCCCTCGGCGAGCCGTTCCCGGGACGGACGAGCGTCGTGCTCACGTCGCAGTCGCTAGAACTTCCCCCCGGCGCGGTGCTCGCGAACTCCGTCGAGGAGGCGATCGAACGGGCCGCCACCGACGCCGCAGAACGGGGCGTCGAGACGGCGTACGTCGCCGGCGGCGGCCGCGTGTACGAGCAGTTTCTCCCGCACGCTGACCGACTGATTCTCACCGAGATCCACGAGGTCTACGACGGTGACACGCACTTTCCGGCGTGGGATGACGACGAGTGGGTCGAAACCGACCGCGAATCGCACGACGAGTTCGACTTCGTCACCTACGAGCGAGTCGATTGCTGAGAACAACTCAGCTCGATTGATCCGGCGACGTTCGCCGCCCCGCTGCAATGTCGGACGTGGGACATCTTTTTACTGTGTGCCACCCAATCCCACTCCGTATGAGCGCGACGTTCGAAGTGTACGAAGACTCCGCAGCACAGTACCGCTGGCGACTCGTCCACGCGAACGGGAACATCATCGCCGACAGCGGCGAGGGGTACGCCACGAAGCAGAAGGCCAAACAGGGTATCGAGAGCGTCAAACAGAACGCTCCGGAGGCGACCGTCGTCGAACAGGATTCCTGATACCGTCGGCCGGACTGCTGTTGTGATACCCGATTTGTGATACCCGATCGGTGTGGCGCGCCAGCGGAAGAGCCGGTAAAAACGTGTGCCGGTGGTGACTTTATCCGTTTACGGCTCCGAATGAAGGCAGATGAATCGAAACGACCAGCAGGCGTACGATCGGGGGACGTCGCTCTTCTCTCCGGACGGACGCATCTATCAGGTTGAGTACGCGCGCGAAGCGGTCAACCGCGGCGCACCGAGCCTCGGGATCCGAACGACTGAGGGCGTCGTGCTCGCCGCCCAGCGTCGGACGAGTTCCTCGTTGATGGAAGGCGAGAGCATCGAGAAACTGCACAAACTCGACGATTTCTTGGGAGCTGCTTCCGCCGGTCACGTCGCCGACGCGCGGCGACTGATCGACGACGCTCGAACCGCGGCCCAGCGCAACCGCCTGCGCTACGGCGAGCCACTCGGTGTCGAGTCGCTGACGAAGACGCTCTCCGACGAGATCCAAGAGACGACCCAGTTCGGCGGCACGCGACCGTTCGGAGCGGCGCTCCTGATCGCCGGAATGGACGGCGATGGACCGAGCGCCCAACCGCGACTCTACCAGACGGATCCCTCCGGCGCGCCGCAGGAGTGGCGAGCCGTCGCGATCGGCTCCGGTCGTGACGATCTCCAAGAGTTCCTCGAAGACAACTGGTCGGATTCGCTCACCATCGACGAAGGGGTCGAAATCGCCGTTCGGGCGCTGCTGAGTGCTGACGACGAACTCGACGCGGGTAACGTGACGGTCGCGACGATCACGACCGAGGGGTATCGAGACGTCTCGGAAGCCGAGATCGCGGACGTCATCGAAACGCATCAAGAGACAGCGGACGACGCTGACGACGCCGACGCTGAGGGCGAATAGGGACGCTCGGTTTCCCCGCACAGCGCTCGTGTTGCGTACGCCACACCACGGCACGGCGGGGGCAAAACGGAACCGTTTTACACATCCCTGCGATATCGAAAGATGACGCACCGCTCCGTTGGTGTAGTCCGGCCAATCATCTTGCCCTCTCACGGTATTGGCCGGGATTTCAGTTTCCAACGGGGCACTCACAAACTCTCTAGCGGCTGTTCTCGGTGGTTCAGGATTCAAAGGAAAATGAACCACATAGGGCAACATCATTGGACGTATCGAATCAAGAACACCAACAATCTCGGAAGGGGGGCATCGTATGTCCTCTGATGATACCGACGCACCCGATCGGATATGCGGCGCACCTCTTGTTACTACTTCGTCACTCGAAAAACTGAATCAACGCCAGATAGTCGATTACCGTGAACACAGACGGGATTTACTCACTTGGCTCCGTGATCTGGGAAAGAACCCCAAGAGAGGGAGAGGATACGCCGAAGGAACCGTCTACAACCGTGCGTATCGAATTGATAGATTCTATCGGTGGGTGTGGGAGAACGGGGACGGTTACACCACCGCAATTACCCACGACGATGCTGATGATTACTGCCGAGAGTTGCTATCCCGTGACTGTAAAGACAGCCATAGGGCCGGAGAGCAAAAAGCTCTGAAATCGTTATTCAGATGGCGTGAAAACGTTCTAGGTGACGATGAATGGAAGCCAGAAATCATACTCTCTGGTTCAAAGCCGACGAGACAACCCAAGGACTACTTCGAGAAAGAGGAGCGGATTGCACTTAGGGAATCATCCCTCGAATACGGGACTGTTCCTCACTACGGCAGTCTCACCCCCGAAGATCGAACGAAGTGGAAAATCCATCTTGCTAAGCGATTCGGGATTCCCATTGACGACATCGGACCAGACACATTCGACCGGGCGAATGGGTGGAAAATTCCTTCCCTGATTCAAACGACACTGGACGCAGGCCTTCGTCCGAAAGAAGTCGGACGGGCGAAAGTGTCGTGGGTCGATACAGAGAACAACGTTCTTCGGATTCCACCCGAAGACGCTACGAAGAGTAACGACGCGTGGACGGTAGCCTTACGCTCACGGACCACACAAGCCCTACAGCGATGGCTAGCTGAACGTGAGTGCTACGACAAATACGAGGGGAACAGTCACCTGTGGTTAACAAGAGAGGCAAACCCATACGGATCGACGGCCTTGAATCGACTCCTCGAAAAGCTCTGCGAACAAGCTGGGATTGATACGACCCATAGGGATTTGTCTTGGTATTCGATACGGCACTCAGTTGGCACCTACCTAACGAGCGAACGGGATTTAGAGGCTGCTAGAGTACAGCTTAGGCACCAGTCCCGAACTACGACGATGAAGTACGACAACGTATCCGTCGAAGATAGACGGGACGCATTGGATCGGATGGGGTAGAAATCTCTCTCGGATTTTGAATGTTCAAAGGTACCTGCCACCTCTTGAGGTGGTGATAGACGGGACGTACCTAGCCCGTCTATCTATGACTGTAGACGATCGAACGCCTAGAAGCAAAGTCGATCTGAGCCGACTTGCAGATGATATTTGCTTTCCCCTCATATGAGGGATGGGCGAGAAGTTCGCCCATACATAACATTTGTTTTACAAACATTTAGTTCTTTCGTATATTATTGGATAAATGAGCAATTATCCTTTGAGGAGTTAGATCATATAAATTTTAAACCGGGTTTTGTTAGGGAATGAAACGAAAACGAAAGGTGGTATGTCATCGATGATGACGTGGTGCCTCTGACACTGCATTTGTCAATGATGAGCAACCCCTGTAAGTCGTCTCCCTACACATCAAGGTACTTCTCAAAGTTTGAATTAGAAATCTTTGAGTAGAAGCCTTGTATCGGTTGATTAGGGCAATAGCCTTTGGAGAGAATGGCTCATAGAAATCGTACCCGAGTTACAAGAATATACTACGGACATTCTTTGCTCGAAAGAGTGACACTAATTTTTCCAGATCTGTTTGTCGTTGTGTTCTCCTCTGTTTCGCCGATCTACTAGATATTTGATCTATTTTGCTCTCTGAAGACATTTATTTCGGCATAATAAAATAAGATTAAAATCAAAAGTTCTCTCTGTAATGCGATTTTCTATGCTTGTGTTGTGTAGTTGTCTGAGGTGGACAATGACACAACACAGATTTGAGAACGTAGATCATCGATGATCGATCTTTTTCAGATATCACTCTTTTTAGAGTAGTCAATATTAGGTCATATTATCGATATTATAGATCAAAACTATTTGAGGTTGACTTTGTGAGGAGATTGCGCTTCTCACGTCGGACATTAGATTTGACTCCCAGATTAGCTGTCTAATTGAGTAATCCTCTGAATCTTATGGACACAATGGTTCTACACCCGAAATATGACACGAAAGAATACCCCTTCCCTCTAGACCACCAAATCAAGATATCGTATCCTTAGCTCTCCTATATCCTGAAAACGTCATATAGTCACATAATCGTGTTTTGTTCTATCTCTAGGAGTGCTTTTGAAGCCCTGCATCCCTCTATCTGTGTCTACCCCTTGGCTACAACTCGGAAAACTTCTCAATACTCTGCAACACTTCTCGGGGCTTTCTTTGAGATTCACATAGAAGTAAACTGAGTACCTCAGAATCGATTTAGCGAATATCCGACCCCAAACTCCTCACTCCCCAATAGAATCTAATAAACTCAACAGTCTGCTTAGTTTATCGGACTCAGAATCGATTCTGACTGCTATCGATGGAGGGCCCTCCGTATGTAGGAACCATTCAGGACAGAGTGATTTCCCTATGAATCAGTTGTTATCAAGATTCTTTTCGATCTCCTCAATTCTCTGACGCATTGAGACAAATCTGAAGTATGCTTGGAGGCTTAGTAGAACGAAACCGATTGATAATATCCATAGTGTAAAACCAATAGGAGCAGGAAAAGTTTCAACTCTCACATCTCTACTAATAGGCACTACAGCTCCGAAAAGATAGATCTGTATCCGAGTTAATATTTGTACCAAAACAGGACCAACGATTGCACTTACTACAAGCAGAATCCCATTTTTAATCCACGGGTGCTGTTCAAACCAGATATTCAATGAACTTTCATAGTGGTTTAGCCCTTCTTTCAAGTGATAGAGTCCTTCTACTACGCTATTTGACCCCTTCTCAAAGTTCTCAGAGAGACTATCGTCTGACATACGGGTGTCATCAACCGGTTATAAGAAAAATACCAAGGACGCAGAATATCCGGTGTGTATATAGCATAATATATGGAGATTCATCCTCATAGCAGAATCATCGGTTCTCAATTCGCTCATTCTTCGTCAATTACTTGTGAATAATCTCGTGTTCCCATTCTATAAATTACGTATCCGCCGAATAGAATCGCCGATACCAGTGAAATTAGTATCATCCACGATCCAATTATAAATGAAACTGATACTGTTTGTGCATTTGATGGGAAAAATATCAAGGGGGCCTGCTGCCATCCTCTCAAACCTTGCCCGAGGAAAAGTAAAACAAAGCTCAAAGGCATATATGTTAAAATCATCTTCATACCGTCCTCAAACTGCGCAGCTTTGTACTCAGACGATCTGCCCTCGTTCGGTTTAGTACTTTTCTGGAATGGCTGTGATTGCGTTGGTTTTTTTGAATTTTGGTTTGTGTACTGGGACGATTGTGAGGTGACTCTTGAATAGCCTCCACTTGGTTGGAACTGCGCTTTTTGGGTATCTGGCGGCTTAGTGGAAATATATCGATCAACTATTTCGTAGGAATCTGTTTTTTCAATAATATCCAACAGATTCTCACCATTTACTAATTTCACATTGAGATCTGTCGCAAGATTTTGTGCAGAGTGTGTGAATGATGAGGTTGTGACAACTACAACCGAGTCAACAAGGTCCTCCTGCTGTTTGAGACTCGCATACTGTTGTATGTCCGGCCCTCCAACTTTCGTTGAATTGCTGTATCTTTTCGCTTGGATCAATTGCTTTTGAGAGTACGGCGAGGATTTCACAGCCCGAATGTCTACCCCTGCATCACTAGATTTTTGTTCAACAGCTGTAGACCATCCCTGCTGCTCCCACAAATCCGCCACAAAATGCTCAAATTCATAATCGTCTATCTGTTGGAGTTTCCGCTTAAGCCGCTCACTCCCCAGCGACGCACTCATCCTTCTTTTAATGTTTAGTGTCTCTGATTAATATTTTCGGTCCGTCCGTTGCCACGGAGTCTTAACCACAACGATGTTCAGATGCTCCAATGTTGGTTAAGACGCCGGGATCTCTTGAGCTAAAAAAGATTAATCGCTCGTCTTTCCCACTTACCCTCTTGTCGCTGCTGCTATGATCCAAGCTCTAGAAGCGGTTCTTTCTTTTCAGGGACAAGGAGAAGAGCTTCTAATAGTAGTCACTCTCTCGATTTTAGCCTCGATTCTCTTTTTCGTTTACGTCGCTAATTCGGAATCTGATTTCATCTGAATAGTGTGCTGACTCTTATAGCGGAGGCAGAGTTGGTTTAAGTTCTCATAAGCAGGGTGGTCACTCCTTCTTGCGAGAAAATCAGGGGGTGGATATCAGACAGAGGCTCATTGAGAAAGATATGATTCAGGGACTTGGAATGTCAGATCCGAATTTACTGAAATACAAACACCATCCTGCGACACCATTTGTAGTACGAAAGTAGAATTCGGGTAATTGCTCTTGTTTTCGATCGCTCCAATCATATCTACGGTTAGTACCTCATCAAATTCGCCGAAAGACCACGTTGCTAATGCGTCTGAAGTATCCGCTGTACCGGTACTAGTCATAGATAGGTTCGTATCTTCGTGTCTGAATGCCATTGCTTCATAACAGGCGTGGTCGGATTTTGGGTAGATTTTAGCCGCGCCACTCTCATAGAATTCGATCTTTTGCACTAACGATCTTGTCCCTTCTACGCTCCCGATCATCGTTTCAGTTGGTGGTGGGCCAAATACACCCTGCAAAGCCCCTCCTGCTACCTCATCGATCTGTGTTTTTACAGCCCCATTTGTGGAATAGAAATAACCTCCACCTCCAATGGCACCGATAGCAACAACCAGCCCCCGACGTGTAACCATATGTCAGAAATTACTGCTTTCTATATAACAACTACGACTAGACAACAACTGAAGGGTCAAGAGAGCCGACACGTAGTCTCGATCCACGTAATGACTTTATCTGGTAATCACACTTACGAGTTATTTCTAACGATTTATTGGTATGGTAAGACGGCGCAAGGTCTTAGTCGGGATTGGAATGAGCATAGCTCTAGCAGGATGCAGTGGTGAGACTGAAACAGGTGCTAGTGAAGGGTCAACCAATGAGCCAACGCAGACACCCACCGAAGAACCTACAACAACTTTGATGGAGGAGACAGCGACTGCAACCACTACACAGACATCTACTCCCACTACAACTACAACACCAACTTCGACACCCTCAAATGAGATATACCAGACGGCATTTGAGGAAACACTAAATTCAGAATTTGATCAGGCATCTGTTCGAGCAGTCGAACCACATCAAGATAATATGGTCTTAGAATATGAGACGAGAAGTGCGGAGACAGACGTACTGAGTAGGCAGATAGCACAAGTGGCTGCTGCTTTCGCAGCCGGTGTTGCAGAGGGATGGGATGTGGAATATCTATTCGCGTATATTTATGTGCCGAACGAATCTTCGGAGATAGGATCTTTCCAGATTCACCGAGAAGATGCAGCAGGTTGGATGGACGATGAACTAAGTAGCGAGGAGTATCTCTCTATCGTCTTAGAATCTCTCGAAGTATATGAGTAAGTAAAATCGCACATTCACAACTCAGTAATCAAAAACCGACTGCGTGTGATCCACGGGACAGTACCATTCCCTGCTATCATTATCCCATAGCATAGGCTGTTCACAGTTGGAGCATAGCTGTTCGTCCGGGATTTGGCTCGGAAATGTATGGTCGCAAAATCTGCATTCATCAAAGCTCCGACTCTGTAACTCTTGACACTTCAGGCATCTTCTCACGTCTTCCGGGGAAACGTTGTAAAGGTCCAACTCCTTTTTTTCAGCATCGGTGAGGTTGATCCTTGTTGACATTAAGAATCATACCCGGCTTCGAAATTTAAGCATTGTGTGACAACTGTTCTATATCTCTCCTTTCTCTGGCTCCGGAATGCTCTCACCGGGTTTCAATTCAATACCTTTGTATCGAATCCATTCACCCTTTTGTGGATCATTGAAGTCAGCGGGATACACTCGGTAATCCTCTCCCTGCTTCATACACGCGACTTTCAAACGACCCTCTCGCTGAAGCTTTGAAAGACACTCATCGAATGATTTTTTCGTATTTCCTTTATATACTCCATCAAGCCGTTCACAAATTTCCGAAACCTGTGATTTCTTAGGGTACAAGTCTTTATGCAGAGTATCTCCATTCGGAGAGGGACCCCGCATATCGTTGTACAGTGGGACGCATTGTTTGTCCGCAAGATGTCCTACCAATCCTACAAGTCCTTTCAATTCATCTGAACTAATACTAAACCCATATTCATCTAGTGCAAATTCGTGAATGTCTTCAGGATCGTATTCTGCATAGACTCCCGACATTAGATCAACGACGAAAAGACACATCCCCCGCGTTACGTCGGAATATTCGTTATCCCATTTCTTTTTCCGAGTTGTTGTCTTCGTGGATTTGTTTTTGAACCGTCTGAAGTCGTCAATATCGAATTGCTCAGCGGCATACTGAATTTGCCTCTGTTTGTATGTCGCATTTCGATTGATCCATTTTCGAGCTTGCCCATCTTTCATATATGGCAACTCTCGGGAGTAGTACGAGAGAAACTGATATGCTAACTCCTTACTTCGGCTTTTCGAGTATCCGAATTCCCGATAAATACCATACAGGTGAGTGAGGATCGTTTTCTCTTGTTTGTCGCGGTCAATCTTACTCCCGTGGTTCTTATCCAGTTCTCTGCCGTAATCTCCTCTTCCTCCCTTCAGTCGATCAAGCAGGCAGAAAAATGCGGATAGGTGATCGCTTTTCCATTCGTTGAGGTGTTGTCTAGCTATCGAAACATCATCATCATCGACTGCCAGATCCTCTAATTTCTCCTCATCAACTTCCGAACCTGATCCGGTTGAGGAGTATGTATTTTTTACAAGCCCGGGAGGTATTAGGTCGTTTGATAAAGTAGCCAACTCCCGTTTTGTGACAGTATGGTAAATCCCACCTGAAGGGTGGATAGAACCGGGAGTAACGATATACCAGTTCGATGCACGGATTTCACCCACACCACTCATATCACCACTGCCGTTTGAATTCCTGACCGACCCATCATTGATGAATGTCTCGTGGTATCCCTCTCCCGAACCAGATACGACAGTTAGCGTATCCGGAAGCGTATCCAGTGGGAATTTATCTATATCGTCGTGATCGGCAAAGACGAGATTATCTGTGTTGTGCGATTCTTTCCCTGCATACAGTGCAAACCCTTTCGCACCCTCTTCGATGATCCTACGGGTTGCTTCAGTTTCATTGATTAGCAGCTTTTGACCTTTCGCTGAGTCTAACCTGATACTCCTCTCCTTGATGATAGGCTCCTTGCCATCGTCAGAGAGAGGCATTAAATAAGGATCTACAGGTAGTTTATCCAGATATTCCCGTAACAGGTGCGCACGTTGTTTGTCTGTAGTGTTATGGATGCAGACAGGGTTAGTACACTTCTCGCAAGTCTTTAGAACAGTTATAGACGGTTCTCCTACGCCGAAAGGGTTATTGTTGTGAGGCTCTGATTTGTATATATTGGTTGACATACCAAATTCTCCTTCGGGATGCGCCAACATCCCGGAATCTTACATACATTGGCTAGTTACGTTATTGGCTATTTTTTCGTTTGATTCTATACAGGAATTCGCAGGTGAACACACAAAACCCTTTCCAGCATACATATCTAATCCTAACATTATCCGAACCGCTCTTGACTAAGATATCCCTTGTCAACGAGGAGAAACACGAGAGCATCCTTCAGCAATCGCTTCTCGGATTTTGCCGTATCATATTGATAATCCTCAATAGCAACTACTAGCTCAGGTTCACTCATTGTTGCTCTGAACGATTTATACGCCGTATCGATTTCAGAATCTAGATCCATTTTTATACCTCCATTGTCTGGCTGAACCGATCGATATTTCGGCAGGTGTTACAGACTCTCCTGAAGTCAGCTTGGATATGGCCGTCTTCCTCTCGGATGTTGGCAACATCCACCCGGCACTCATTCGTGCAATCTGGGCAGTCGATAGATACGCTGAAACTCATTTAAATCACTCTTCTGCCCCTATAAGGCTTTTAAACTCGTCCACGTCGTCAATCTCGACAGTAAGCTCATTCTCGCCGTCTGAGTTGGTTTTATCTGAGATTTGATGAACATTAGAACCGTTATCAGCTTCAGCAACTTCCTGAAGCTCCTCACGAACACCAGAATGAGAGGTGACTAGCTTAGCGGAGCCGTCCGGTCTTTCGATGAGTTTTGTGTCGATTTCTTCATAATATTCTACAACCTCGTTTCCTTCTAAACCCCGACTAAGCTCTTCGTATTCCGCTGCTGTCTCCAACCAATGATCTTTGCCTGTCTCTTCGCCTCTCGCACGGAACGAATCTGCTGCTATCTGTAGCTCTTCAGCAGAGAATTCTTTTTCCCGAAGTTGATCGGAAGGTGATTCGACGTTAGCCTCAGACTCCACCATTCCATCTACCTCTCCGCTCATATAATCCCAAAACGCGCGGCTAGATGAGCTACCTTGCTGTGACCTTGCTCTTGCTGCGAGTGCCAAGTCCTCCAACTCGGTACGCTCTCCCTGATTCAAAACTTCGCCTGAACGTCTCTGCTTGAAGGATTCCCACGACTCGTTTTTCCCGATCTGTTTTGGATCCTCAGATCCCGAATCGCTAGGGTCAATCTCCTCAGCCAACTCCTCAAACACGGCTGAACTACGAGAGGAGTTGAGCCTAGCATAATCTCTCCAAGCCTTTGCCCCTTCAGCTAGTTCCTCTGCTACTGCTTCGACTTCCGGAGACGATGATGTATCCTCTTGTGCACCGACCGGAGGTTGCACATTAGGACCGGGAGTTGGCTTCTCCCGAGTGCCTTGGTAGGTCCAATTCTCTTTATCGTGGTATTTCGCTAGCTCTTCTTCTTCCCCTTCGTCAATCTTCTTGGTGAAACCAAGACCTTTGAAAATATGTTGTGTTGTCATAATTTAATCCTCATTCTGTAAAAATTCCAGTTCGTTTTCCAATACATCCTCATTTTTCCGATACTCCGGTACTTCGATACGTCTGAGATTTATCTCGCGGGCTAACCCCTTCGACAATCTCAAACTCGTGGGTTCATTTTCTTCCGATTTCATAGTACGTATATATGTATACGTTCCGAAAGCTTAAATAACTTGCCTTTTTCTGAAAGAAACTAAAGAAATTGGGATGAAATTACAACAAATAACCAATCCTAGCATACAAGTAACGTGTGTCACCACTGAGCGGATTGATCGATCGGAGGGTGATGATTACGCAGTTAGGACAGAGGCAGAGCTACGGGTGAGTATATTACATCGAATGATGTTTGTTGATAGGGCAAGGATCCACCCAGATTAATACGGCAGGTGGATCTAATACAGGGTGGACCATCAGGATGGCCGCTAGAGAGAACTACCCAAACCACGCCACACCACGGCACGGCGGGGGCAAAACGGAACCGTTTTACACATCCCTGCGATATCGAAAGATGTCGTACCGCTCCGTTGGTGTAGTCCGGCCAATCATCTTGCCCTCTCACGGCAAGGACCAGGGTTCGAATCCCTGACGGAGCACTTTTTACGAAGTAAGTCACGAGCGGAGCGAGTGGCTTGCGAGGACAGAAGCGCGCAGGAAGGGATTCGTATCAGAGAGTAGAGCGAGCGAAGGCGAGCGCAACGACCGTGGTTCGAATCCCTGACGGAGCGTTCTCTCACGCTCGAATCGACGAGCGTCCGTATCGATTACACTCTCTCTTCTGTGTCGATTCCCTCCTCGATGGGGTCGCCAGCCCGTGAAGCCGAACCCGAGTGTTCCTGCGTACCGTCCCGCTCGGACTCACTCGCGTCCCGAACGGTCACGTCGCGCTTGGGATACGGGATCTCGATGCCAGCGGCGTTCAGTCCCTTGTACAGCGCGCGGTTGAGTTCGTGCTGGGCGCGGCGGCGACGCGTCGGTCCGTTCACCCAGCAGAGCAGTTCGTATTGGAGCGCCGAATCACCGAACGATCGGAATCGAGCCCGCGGTTTCGGCGAGTCGAGGACAAGTGATTCGGACAGCGCGATCTCCACGGCGAGTTCCTCGAACGCGTCGATGTCGGTTCCGTAAGCGACGCCGACGGGAACGCGAACGCGACGTCGGCTTTGCGGTGCTGACTCGTTGGTCACCTTCGACGCGTTGAGCGCGGCGTTTGGGACGGTGACCATCACCTCGTCGCGGGTGAGGAGGGTGGTCGAGCGGACGCCGACCTTGATGACCGTCCCCGCGGTCCCGTCTTCGAGGACGATGTAGTCGCCGAGTTTGTAGGTGTCGTCGAAGTACAGCGCGATCCCGCCGAAGAAGTTTGCGACGGTATCTTTCGCCGCGAACCCGACGGCGATGCCGGCGACGCCAGCAGCGCCGAGCAACGGGGTGATCTCGATGCCCCACAGCCACAGTAACGTCCCGAGGGCTCCAACGAGTACCGCGAGCGTCCAGACGTTCGAGAAGACCGGCGCGAAGTCGAATCGGTTTCCCTCCTCGTTGACGGCGGCGACGAGCCGGTTTACGACGTTGTTGGCGGCGTACGCCCACACGAGGATGATGACCGATAGCGAGGGTCGGCCGAGCAGGTCGTCGAGCACCTGTGGATCGAGGAGGACCGAGGCGCGCACTGCGGGGATCTGCGTCAGCACGTAGATCCCGACGAGCGCGGCGGTGATGACCAGCGGCGCACGGAGCGAGGAGATGACGATGTTATCGTACTCAGTCGCCGTGTTCGAGACGTAACGGTAAGCGATTCGGAGGATGACGAACTCCATCGCGACGGCTGCGGCGACGGAGACCACCAGCACGGCGACTGTCGCTTCGAGTGCTGTGAGTCCCTCGAACAGTCCGAGGAGCGAGGAAAGCATACCGTATGGTGGCGGTTGCGTGTGTTAACCGTTTCTTCGGCCGTCTCGAAATCAACCGCTGGCTCGTATGAGAGCCAAACGTACGGCTGCGACCCGGGAGGAAGAGAATCGGTGTCCGTCTCCGCTGCGCGCGGTGTGCTACTTCACGGAGTCACTTCACAGAGTCGACGAGGACGGACGTCGCGTACGCGCCGCGCTCGGGCGCATCGAACGTGACGACGCCGATATCCTCCATCCGACGGCGATCGGGGGTGAGCGCTTCGTTCGGGCCGGCGACGGTGAAGACGACCGGCTTGTCGACGTCGTTGACCAGCTGTTTCAGCTCTTCGACCGGGTAGCCCAGCGAGTGCTCGAAGATCTCGTACACGAGGACGATGTCGATGTTGTCGTCGCGGCCGACGGCGTCGATGACCTCGCCGAACTCCGGCATCGGACGACCGGTGTCCACGGGATTCTCGTCGTAGGTGAATCCGAGCAGGATGTCGTCGAGGCGCTCTTGGGTCTCCGTCGTCAGCTCCGGGAAGTTGACGCCGCGTTCTGCGAGGTAGTCGGCCATCATAATCCCCGGCCCTGCCTGCGCCGTGACGATGCCGACGTTGGGACCGTCCGGTTCGGGTGCGCTCGCGAGGACGCGGCTCGCGTCCAGCAGCTCCGTCATCGAATCGGCCATTATGCCGCCCGCATCGGTGAACGGCTCCGCGTATCGTTCGTACTCTTGCAGAGGCGCGGCCGTGTGCGCCTGTACGAAGTCGTGCATCAGATTGCCGGACTTCAACGCGACGATCGGCGTGCTCGCGTCTTCGACCGCCTCGATGACTGCATCGATGCGCTCGGTCCCCTCGATGTGGAGCGCGATTCCGCCGACTTCGGGGTCCTCGTCCAACAGCGGGATCACGTCGTCGAAGTCGGTGTTGACCCGGTTCCCGAGGCCGTACATCCCCGCAATGCCGTAGCCCTCGCGGTCGAGTTGGAACGTCGAGGTCACACCGACGCCGCCGCTCTGTGCGACGACGGCGACGTTACCCTGTTCGATTTCGTCGAAGCCCGGGACGAACGAGCTGAAGATGTTCCGATGCGGGATGATGTGTCCCGCGGTGTTCGGCCCGAGGACGGTGATGTCGTACTCTTCGGCGAACGCCGCGATGCCTTCCTGTAATTCAGTCCCCTTCTCGCCCGCCTCCGCGAACCCGCCGGCGAAGACGACGGCCGCCCCCACGCCGGCTTTGCCGCAGTCCTCGATGACGTCTGGCGTCGCGGGACCGGGTACACAACACAGCGCCAAGTCGGCGTCGGTGTCGGCGACGGAGTCGACGAACTCGTAGCCGTACACTGAACCCTCGCCGGAGGGGTTCACCGGGTACACCGGGCCATCGAACTCCTTGGCGTTCGCCATCGCGTCGTTGCCGAGCTTTCCGGGCGTCGCCGAGGCACCGATGACCGCGATGCTCTCCGGGTCCAGCAGATCTGAGATGCTCACAAATTACTCTTCGAGACAGATTGCAAGTATATTTCGAAAGGCCAGTCGATCCGTGAGAAGGTGGTGATTGCTCTCGGGATTTTTTCGTTTATTTGCGACGTATGGCCTTCTCCACCGGCTCTCACTTGCCGTCTCCGCCGCGTGCTCGATGACGAACGATACCCATCCACCCAAGCCGTCGATTTCCGGAAGCCCAGACGCTTTTTCTCTCGGGAGTAACAATCCGTCGCGCGACTAATCGTCCTACAATTTAGATCTATGAATAGCCGAAACCCCAATGAATCCATACCGGATGACCGTTGGTATGAGATTGACCAAAACTGTTCCAGAGAGGAACTACTTGCGGTTTCAAAGGTCTATGCACGTGAGGTGATCGATCGCTTCGATCTCTCCGTCGACGTTTCTACGCTTGAGTGGAGTATCAGTATGAGAGCGAAACGGCGAGCGGGTGCTGTCAAGTATTCCGGGAGTGTGCCGAAGGAGGTGATACTCACGTGGGAATACTTCGAGAACTGTGGGTGGGAAAAGGTCGCCGAAACGATTCGCCACGAATTGATACATATCCATCTGCTGAACGAGAAGGGCGATAGCAGTCACGGGCCCGATTTCAAACGTTGGGCTGCGAAACTGGATACTGAGGTCAATTGTGTTCGGTTTTCAGAACCCAAGTGGTGGGTCACCTGTTCTTCGTGTAGTAATCGATACGCACGCTATCGACGTTCGAAGCTTGTGAACCGTCCCAGCGAGTTTCAGTGTGGAAAATGCGGAGGAAGATTAGCGGTCGTCGAAAACCAAGACGACCCAGATACTGGCGATAGTTCCTGAGCCCCTCCAGTATCTATAGTAGCGTTTCCAAGTCTTCACTCACTCGATCGCACGACTGCGTGCGATCGGATGAGTACTCAGTTGCAAACGCTACTATACAAGACACGCCCAGACAACACTCGATAACGACTACACGCGCCTCGATTTCGCTGACGATATGGCCGAACTGAGCGGGAATCATTGAAATCCGGACGAACTCGAATCCGCTCTCGAGGAGTCTGACGAGGAGGACCGCGAGGAGTGGCGCGAGCACGCACCGGAAGAACCGCTTCCGACAAGTGAGGATCGGTAGTGACCGACGGCAGCGATCCGATCTACGAGCGCAGCGACATCGTCTACGGGGCCGATCCGTTCTTATGCGAGACGTAGGGGCACGTCTCGACCCGCTCGTGTGACTGTTTGTACAATAACGACTCAGTTCGTTGGTTTCTACCGCGCGAAGCAAGGCAGTGGGGCCGGCGGGATTGTGAACCACGGTCGGAGCGAGGCCCCATCCTTGGATCCAAATCCTTCCGGCATCCAAACACCAGACTCTTCGCATCCGCTCGTCGTCAGAAAGAATCGGACCGGAGGGGTTTTGTAGCGGTAGCAGAGAGATAGAGGTAGACGGCACGGTCAGACAGCCACCTTTCACTGCACGTGGTTTCCACGTGTAGTATGCGCTGCCTGACCTACCCCGTCACTCTAATACCGAGGAGCGACCGCTATTCCATACATAGACGCACCGAGCCGAGAGCGTCAGGTTTGCAGGCAGATCCTTACCGTTGGCTCAGCTGAGGAAATCGTGAAATGAACATCGTGATGAGAATTCCATAACGCCACGTAATGCCACTGAGCATTAGCAACTGAGTGGGACACTTCTCCACTGCCGACCGACACGGGTTTGCCTTCACTCCGCTACGAACGCACTGTGAGCGAAATCATCGAGGGCGAGGTGCTGTTTGTCGTTTCACCGGACGAATTGGAGGAGCACGAGCTCACCGACGAGCTTCGTAAACTGGCTGCGACGGAGGATCGGCACGTCCTCGTCTGCCGGGAGGGCGGACACCCTTCGTGGCCCGAGCGCATCTGGTCGTTCTTGCGCCGCAAGCCCATCGAGGCAGTGACAGTGTTGGCTGACACCGAACCCACGATCCAGGTGGGCGAGGAGATAACCGTCCGCGTGACTGAAACCGAGTTGACGGCCGTCTACGAGGCGACTGGGACGATTACGCATCAGTAACTCCTCTCCTGCAGAGATCGTGGATTCCGCTTCCGCCTTGTCCGGGAAGTCGGTTACGCCGTTCGTTCCAGTTTGGCAACCGTTGGTTCGTCCATCGTTTCGAGAACTGCGTTCGGATGCCATCGGGCCGGAAGCGCCTTCCGGAGTTCGTATTCTGACCCTGAGAACTCCACGTTCGCCGTACCTTCATCAGGGCCGGCGTTCGTGATGGTGAAATCAGCTGATCTCAGTTTGTCTTGCTCGTTGTCGTTGCGTCTATTCGGCCGTTGCACACTTGATAAGAGTTCTACGCCTACTTTCGGCTGATAAGTTTCCCCGATCCGCCCTAACTTCTAAGAGTAAGAATCGTTCTGCCGAGGAGACTGTGGCTTTCCTAATCGTCTGATAGAGAGCCCTTACTGGCGAGAATCCAGTCAGCGGAGAGAAAGTGAGGCCGGAGGGATTGTGAACCACGGTCGGAGCGAGGCTCCTCCTTGGATTCAACTCCCTCCGGTATCCATACTTCGTACTCCTCGCGTCCGCTCGTCGTCAGAAAGAATGGGGCCGGAGGGATTTGAACCCCCTTACCTCGCCGCCGTAATGCGATTACGCCGTCTCGGAAACCCGCAACGCACCGGAGCCTCTGACAGAAGGCCTGTACCGGGCCTCCAGAGGAAATCCGATGAACGTAAGCCCAACTGACGACCGAGACCCAAGCGAAGTAACACCACCGCAAAAAGCCCGACGAAACTTTCTCAAACACAAACAAAACACCCAGAAAGCCTCCACAGCAAGAGCCTACAAGTACCCAACCAAGGACTTCATCCAATACTGTACAAAGAACGGCGTCACCACTACCGGAGACATAACCAAACGCCACATTAGCCGCTGGAAAGACCAGCGCCGAGACGAAGTAAAAGCCGTCACCGTCCACAACAACACCAAACACCTCCGAGTGTTCATCAAATGGATGGCCCACCGCGAATTAGTCGAGTGGGGCCTCCAAGACAAGATCGAGATCCCCAACGTTCCCGAGGACGAAGACGTAAACCAACAGGTCCTCCGGGAAGGACACGCCGAAAGCGTCCTCGACTACCTTGATACCTACCACTACGGGAGTATCTACCACGCCCTGTTCTACACGATGTGGCACACCGGGTGCCGGATCTCCGGGGCAATCTCGCTCGATCTGGACGACTTTCAGCCGAGCGCACACGACGATAACATACTCACATTCCGCAACCGGAAATCCGAGGGAACTCCTCTCAAGAACGGAAACTCCGGAGAGCGCGACGTAACAATCTCTGACGGTTTAGCGGAAGTCCTCAACGACTACATCAGCTCGCCCAGAGAGAAAAAGACGGACGAATACGACCGCGAACCCCTATTCACGGTTCCGAGTGGCCGCCTCTACCGACAGCGGGCCTACAAGAACATCGTCGCCATTACTCGGCCGTGCGTCCCCACCGGGAAGTGCCCTATTGAGCGAGAAGTTGAGGGGTGTGGTGCCGCCCAAGATAAGGAGAAGGCCCCTTCGTGTCCCGAATCCGTGGCAAACCACGCGATTCGGAAAGGCTCTATCACACACCATATCAACGAAGGGTGGCCGAAAGAGCCTCTTTCCGAACGCGTTGACGTGTCGGTAGACGTTTTGGAGAAACACTACGACTTCCGAACCAACGAGAAACAACGACAAAATCGGAGGCAATTCCTCCACGATTAGGCCCAGAAGGGGGCTTCCAGAAATATAACCTATACGACATATTTATACAGTTACAAAAGAAACGTAGGGTATGGTTCTGAAACCGACTCCACGTCAGACTATCATCGTCCAAGAACGGGTCCAAGAAGCCCTCCATAGTGACCGACTCCCCCGTGAGGAACAGGAGCTACTACGAGAGTTCGACGCCGACCTTGATCGCTACTTGGAATAGATAGCGCATCGGGGACCGAGCCGAAACCGTCGGGAGGGGGCGCGATCCCTTTCGATACACAACATCCTCAGTAGCTCCTTTATACTTTTAAAGTTCAATTGAATTAAGAGAGTATGGCTAAACGCCGCCAATTCATTATCTCACTTGGACTTGCGGTTGGACTTGCGGGCTGTAACGGAGATCCCGATACCGACTCTGGTGGGGATCAAACACAGTCGCCAACAGATACCCCAACAAGTACACCAACAGACACACCGACAGATACGGCCACCTCCACACAAACAGAGAGGCCTACGGATTCACCAACGCCGGAACCCACCGAATCCGAGGATGTTTCGTATCAAGTTAGAATAGTCTACGATGGAGAGTGGCAAGGAAGTATCAGTGCTGGAAGCACCTCACGCTCAATAGATGGCTCCGGGACAGATACTTACGATATTGATGGAGACCCGTTCATCGTTTCGGCAAATGCCCAGAAGAATGACGATAGTTCAAGGGAACTAACGGTACAAATTTTACAGGACAGCGATGTAATTGCCGAAGAAAGCACCGCCTCTGAGTACGGGATTGCTCAAGTCACCTCAGAAGACGATACAGGCGGCGGAGGCGGAGGAGGCGGTGGCTCTGAGTTGTCCTTCTCAGTTAGGATTCAATACAGCGGGGAGTGGCAAGGAACTGTTGGTTCAGGTGGCTCCTCTCGGTCCGTCGATGGAAGTGGGACTGAGACATTCGATATAGATGGTAGTCCTAACATTATCACGGCTAATGCCCAGAAACAGGACGACAGTCCCGATACTCTGACTGTTCAAATTCTCGAAAACGGAGAGGTCGTTAAGGAGGCCAGTACATCCGCCGAATATGGGCTTGCACAGGTTAGTTACAATAACTTCTGAGACCACTTAACACTGAGATTACCCGTACTGACACCAGACACAGCACGATTGTGGGGATATGTCATCGTTACTACAATCTGGACACTGGTTCGGAAATCCCGCCACTATTCCCCGCTCCTCGCTACTCGTCAACCAATGTGGTAGACGCAACTACGTCGTAAGACGAAATCTTGTTCTTGATATACTTCAGATGTTCTTTACCCGAAAGATCCAAATGTACAAGTTCCTGACTGGTGAGCGTCCATCCCTCGATAACTTCCGAGGATCCACCAATCGTGGTTGGATTCTCTAACCGATCCAGCCGCTCGCGGATTTCATCATACGACTCCGGGCTGTCTGGGTGTGTGATCTCGAAATCGTAAGGATCCGTTTGAACCCACCCAATTTCAACGTCTTCGCTATCGTAGAAGTAGAGAATCCAAGTCATAGTGTATGTCTGATGGACAAGAGTATAACCGTATGCGGAGTTCTGAACGTATAAACCCTGAATCACTACCATCGACGTTGTCCCGAGGCTGGAGTGATTACGAGTAAGAGGTCTTCCGAATCCTTCCGACTCACCGAAAATGCCCATAATTTCGAGAGCCGGGTTACGCCCTTCCGCGATCCCGGATCAAAGTGGTGTCAGAACCCCCTCCCTTACTGGGAACCTTGATCGGCGAGAAAGCGGGCTACCTCAGGGGATAGGATTGGTTCGTTATTCTGGGTCGAGTAAGGGGCCTTATTGATTGTCTGAGAATATCACCCCAGAGCATCGTCTATTGGGCCGTTCCTTTTGAGCCACATATACCGGATTTCGGAGCGGTTACGAGCGATATGCCAGAATAAATCACTAACTGTTTATTGTATTGTACGGCTCATTCCGACATACAATAAATTAGGAAAATAGTTTTGAAATAATATTTGGATACTACTCTAAATATCCACATATCCTCTAACGCTCTGTGCGGCTCGTGGTGAGCTTTTCTAACTGAGACGATGATTACCCCTCGGGTCGAAAAAGAATCCAACTGGGAGGATCCTCGTTCGACTGGGGATATACAGAGTCGAACCCAGCCCCTCTAACTCAACATTTTGGTGAAATACCGAGGGGAGATCGTGATCTTCTGAGAATCGAGATCACCTGTTTCTGGAAATGAGGAGCGAGGAAAGAAAGGAAGGGGGGAGGACCTACAGGAGGGGAGTAGGATAGATTGGAGTGCGGAGAGTCCCAATAGGAACCGTTGTCCTAATAGGAACCGCTGTCCGGTTTGGGAAGTCTTCGTTCGGCAAGAACAAGCCATACACCGCAACAGACAGTACAGCACCGTAACCGCTTACCGCTACCGCAACCGCACCGCTGTCCCTTTGGGTTACCGCTGTTCCGGTTCCAGAGGTTCCTATTCGACAAGAAAGGGATGATACATACAGCACAGTTACCGCTCCGTCCCTGTTAGCACTCTATGGAAGCATACGTATCCGGTAAAGGAAGTGTGTCGTCCATACCAACCGTAGTTGGAACACTCAGGTACTATCTGTGTCGTCCTGTAGGGCCCGTGAAGGGACTTTTGTCTACAATACGGGTTCTCCCTCCTATGTTGGATCAAATGCTCTCCTCGGTGGTTCTTACGAGACCTAATGGGAATCTTCGGATATTCGGTAGGGGAGAAGCCGATATGTGTCCGAATTATTGCATATTAGATTATAAGTCAAATATCAGTCCGTTAGTGCCGGTGAGGCGGAACGGGTCTGTTCTCGCCGCTAACGGAAGATGATACGACTAAACTGGATCCTGTTTTTATAAATCCTGTTCCGTGAAGATTAATCGGATACTGTTTTCCGCTAACCACTCTGAATGAGATTCATATGCGGGATCATACTCGGCGACGAGCGACCAGAACTCGTCAGTATGGTTCTGTTCTCGAAGGTGAGCCAGCTCGTGGATCACGATATAATCGACTACGTCGGGTGGAGCCATCATCAACCGCCAATTCAGGCCGAGCGTTCCCGTCGTTGAACAACTCCCCCACTTAGTCCGCTGGTTTCGGATCTCAATCTGTTCATATTCAACGTCCATCTGGTCGGCAAAGTGGTCAGCACGGTCCTCGAAATAGTCGCGTGCTTCTCGCCGATACAGGGATTCCAGTGCCCGCTGTATCGAAGTTTGATCAACGTGGTGCCTTGCTAATCGGAACTCGGAATCGGTCACCACTGAGGAAGACCGCTTCTCGATTACAATCTCACACGGCTCGCCAAGGTACGGGAACGCCTCTCCCGGAACAAACTCCCGATCAGGAACCTGTTCACGGTACTCGTCGTACTCCCGTTTCTTGTCGATAAGCCATACCGCGTTCTCCTTGAGTAGTTCCGACGGTTGGGTGTTGTCTGATTCGGGGAGAACAACTCTGACGCCGTGAATATCCACATCGATCCGGGGGTTGGTTGCGTCCGAGCTATGGCGAACCTCGTATTCGACAGTATGGCCCAATAACTCGACAGACTGTTTGCTCTTAGCCATTGTTCTGGATGAGGTAATTCCGAATATCGTCAACGGACTCGTCGTCTCGGGCCAAGTGGGGGAGATCGTACTGTTTTACCAGCACGTCCAGTAGGATCCGTTCGATCTCTCCGATGGTTTGCTGGTTCGTCTTCCATCCGGGGTAGTCGGGATCGACCCGCTCGGTGAATTGATCGACGATCTCCGACGCGATCTCCTCCGCCTGTTCGTCGGATTCGATTGCATCCGGGGTCACCTCAGTTAGATGAGTGTAGATAGCGAACTCGGCCTCGTTCATTCCCTGTTCGGCGGCCTCCTCCTCAACGTCTAAGACCGCTTCCTCAACCGATTTCAGAGCCGCCACGGCCTCGGGGTCGTCAATTCGATCCCCTTGCCACCGTTCGACAATATCAGTCACCCGTTCGCTAAGTCGTTTGTATCGGGGGTTCTGGTTCTCCCGAGGATGGAGATGTTCACGGGTCGCGTGGGCTATCTGGGAGGCCTTGACGCCCGGATTATCGAGGTCTTCTACCTCCTCTAAGTACTCCTCTCCGAGCTTATACGTGGGGAAGTCCCGTTTGATCTCGGGAATATCAACGTGCTTGTCGATGATCTCGCGGGTCTTCTCTCGCATCTCGTCTTCGGGGCTGTTCTCTCCCGCTGTGGTCCGTTTGAAGGCAACGTGAATCCGACTCAGCCACTTGTAGTCCCGTTCGATCCCCTCACTCACCAGCCGGCCGTCGGGGGCGACCGCTTCATAGAGGTTCTGGAGCCGGCGGAAGTTCTGTTTAAATTCTCGTCGCTCCGGATGGGTACTGACACGTTCGACGGCCGCCGACGTTGCCTCTTGGGTGTCCTCCTTCGGGATCCCCTCGAAAATATCCAGCACCCGCTCAGTCTGTGCAACAAGATCCTCGTAGAGTTCGTCCTTGTCACGGGCGGCGTAGGCTTTCGTCTCGGCGTCGTAGTCGAGCGCGTCGTCAATGTTCTCGAAGACCCCTTGGAAGTCCACGATCTCCCCGTTCTCCTTCCCCGAGGCCGGTCGGTTCGTCCGGGCGATAGCTTGCATCAGATTGTGGTTTTTCAGATTCCGATCGAGGTACATCGTCTTCAACACAGGAGCGTCGAAGCCCGTCAAGAGCATATTGTGAACGACGAGTAGTTTCGGGTTCTCGTCCTGTTTGAACGCCTTGACTATGCTGTCTCGCTCCTCTGAGTCCGTGTGGAACTGATTGATGAGGTCGGGGTCGTCCTTCGTCGAGGTGTATAGGACTTCGACTTCGTCCTCCCCGCGTCGTTCGATCAGTCGCTCCCCGTACATCGCCGCTGACCGCCGGCTCGGAGTGACGACCATTCCCTTCCAGCCGTTGGGGGCCACCTTCTCGCCGTAGTGGGAGTCGATTTCTTCGACCGCGCGATCGACGCGGGGTTCGATTTCGGCCAGAGTTGTCGCGGTGACGTTCTCCCGAATCGCCTCGCGTTTCTCGTCCGTTGTCATTCCGCGGAACGCCTGTTCAAATTCCTCATCTAATCCGGCCTCGTCGATCTCCCATTCCATCTGGTGACGGAGTGTGAAGTAGACGGGAAGGATCAGGCCGTTATCGATTCCCTGTTTGACCGAGTACCGGTGGAGGTAGTCTTCGCCCTCGGGAGAGAACTCGCGGAACGTGTTTCGAGCGTCGTGTTTCTCGCCCTCTCTGACAGGCGTCCCAGTAAATCCGAAGTGGGTGCAATCGGGAAGGGCGGCCTCAAGCCGGCTTCCGAGATCGGCTTCCATAAATCGGTGGGCCTCGTCGGACATTACGACCACCTCGTCGTTCCCCTGAACGTCGGGATCAACGTCCTCGAACTTCTGGATCGTGGTGAGTACGAGCTGGCTCTGGCCTTCCTCGATGAGCTGTTGGAGATGGTTGATGCTCTCGGCTTCCGTCCACTGTTCCAGCGAGAGGTTCGCTAACTGGTCCCGCATCTGGGAGTTCAGTTTGTCCGTGTCAACGATCACGAAGACTTGCGGGTTGCGGGCGACAGAGGGTCGGGACAGGAGGTTCTGAGCGGCGTACAGCATCGTGAAGGACTTCCCCGACCCTTGAGTGTGCCAGATCAGCCCGCGGTCGTGGACGCCCTCACGGACTCTCTCAAGGACCCGATTGACCGCGTAGTATTGCATATACCGGGGAACGATCTTGGCGTTGCCGCCGGCTCGTCGCTCGAAAAAGACGAAGTGTTTCAGGAGATCCAGAATCGTCTCGGGGTTACAGAGCGCGGTGACGGCTTGCCGCATTTCGTTCTCGTCTTGGAACTGTTTGGGGGCATCGTTCCACGGCTCGTAGAACTCTTTCGGGGCACCCACAGCCCCATAGCGGAGTTCCATCGTGTCGGCGGCGATGTTGAATAGGCCGGGAACGAACAGCCGGGGTACGTCGTCCTCGTAGTCTTTGAGGTCGCTGACGGCGTCGTGCCAGTCGTTGTCTTGTGCGAGGCTTTTGAGTTCCATCGTTACCAACGGGATCCCGTTGACGAACAGATTCACGTCGGGACGGATGGTCGTCTCTCGGGAGACAGAGAACTGGTTTACCGCGTGAAATCGGTTGTTCTCGGGATTCTCGTAGTCGATGAGGCCAACGTAGACTGTGTCGGTCGTGCCGTCGTCGCGCTGGACGTTGAATGTCTTCCCCTTATCGAGTAGGTCATAGAAGTCCTGATTGCCGTCCATCAGATTGTCGGCGTCGAGATCCCGGCGAAGCGAGGAGATGAACTTCCCGACGTTATCCTCGGTTACGGGATCGTTGAGTGCAACGACTTGTTCCGAGAGAAGATCCCAGTAAATGGCTTCGTGGCTGTCGCGTTCGTAGTTTTCATCGAGAACCTTCGCGCCATAGCCGCCGCCCTGTCCGTGGGTCTCCCATCCGACGCCGTCGAGCCACGAGAGAAGCGAGCGTTCGACGCCACCCTCGGATGGGATACTAACCATATTAGGCGATTTCTTTGGGCACCTCTATGTTAGTGTCGGTTGTCCTGATTTTCCCCGAGAGAAGGTCTTGCATTAGACCGCGTTTGAGGCGTTTGAGTTGACTTACAACCTCTCTGATGTGTAGAATTTGCTCATCAAATTGTGAAAGGATAGAAGCAATCTCTTTCTGTTCGTCTATGTCGGGGACAGGTACGTCGATCTTTCCGGTGGCACTCTTGCTGATCTCGGGGAAGGTACTTCCTCCACTTATCGAGACTACGTAATCCATTATATAGTTGAAATAGTAATAGAAAAATTCCGTATCAAGGCTCTCATCGCATTCAAATGCGGTGATTCCCTGATTAGTAGCCGCCGGGACGGTACAGATAGCTGTCCGTCCGATTCCGTATGAACGACTCGTAAACATAACAGAGTCTGGCTCAACTATTGTGAGTGACGAACTTTCTACGCCCTCTGGCGTGAGTTTCCGACCTGAATCAGAGATATATTTTCCATTCCCTTCTTCGTTTAGGTCGGAAAGGTCATCTGGAGTTACCCAAGTAATATCTCCACCATAATACTCGTCGTGAGAGGTTCGAGGTGTATTCCCGCGTTCAATATCCGCTAATTTTGCAACTTTGTCGAATACCCAACTCTGTGGGAAATCACCAATATGATGCTTCTGTGTGTCCTCATTGTTTAGTCCATATGTGAATAATCTCTGTTTGGCTCCCTTCTTTACCCGTTGCAACTGTGTTTCTATCTCCTCAGCGTTCTCAATCGCCCGGTCAACCGTGTAGAGTACGGTAGCGATTTTGCGCTGTTCAAGGAGTTGTGGAACTGGGAGTTCAAGTGAATCTAATAAGTCGGTATTCAGGTTCAGAACGGTTGAACCACAACTAAAAGCAATCATCCGGTCGTGAACGTAATTCGCACTAAGGAGGTACTCCAAGAAATGCTCTTGATATACTTCTTCTTCTTGCTCAATCTTCAGGAGATGATGGGAGAAGCACTTTGAAGCATCAGAATCGAATGAGGGAACCCGAACTGGGTATCCAATGATTTCTCCATCCTGATTTAGGTCAGTATTAGCCATAAGAACATCTCCTGAAGAAACCTTCTTTTCATCAGATATATCGTCGTCATAGAATTTCAGACTATCTTTCTTCAGTCCCCCACCGGGAGCAATCGCGTTTAGAGTCAGGAATATCATACCCTCTCCTTTCTCTACATAATTATCAGACGAGTAGTTCACTCCTCTCTGATGTTTGAATACGTCTCCAAATTCAGATTTACTCCATCCTTTTGGTAAGTCCAAAGAACGCGGCCCTAAGTCTAACTTCCGGGTAGCCTCACCCGAAATTTCGTCAAGCCTCTGTTGTTCACTCATAATTCAATGCCTCCATATGTTCGTTCATCGTCGCCTCGATCTCATCCCGCTCAGCTTGTAACTCGCGTAACTTCGCTAATTCCTCCTCCACATCAATATCTTCCTCCGGCTCGGTCGTATCCACATACAGTGCGATATTGAGATTATAATCGTTCTCCCGAATTTCCTCAATCGACACCGTCCGGCTCACGCGTTCTTCAGTTGTCCATCCGCGGAAGTTCTCAACGATGTGGTCAAGCCCCCCCTCCGTGAGTTCGTTCTGATTCGACAGCTCCTCGTAGAAGTCATCGTCAGCGGCGTGAATGAACTGTACTTCGTCCTCTCGCTCGGCGTGCTTGTCCGTGTTCAACACGAGGACCGCCGAGGGGATTGAGTTGTTCTGGAACAGGTTCTCGGGAAGCCCGACGATTGCCTCCACCATATCGTTCTCCAGCATCGGTTTCCGATACCGACTCTCGTGCTTGCGGAACAGCACACCGTGGGGAATGACGATCGCGGCCTTGCCCCCCGCGTCGTCGCGCTTGGGACGCTTGAGTTGCTTCGCCATATGCATAATGAAGGCGTAGTCACCACGATCCGCACGCGGGAGTTTATCGTGCCAATCGAATCGGCCGTACGGGTCGTCTTGGAGATCGTCCTTCGCCCAATCAGCCGAGAACGGGAAGTTAGCGAGAACCCGGTCAAAGCGAGTGAGTTCGTTCGCGTCGTCGTCGGTGAACGCCGGACTCGACAAGGAGTCTTCCCGCTCGATCTCTCCTTCCAGCCCGTGAATGGAGAGGTTCATCTTTGCAATCGCTGAAATGTCCGGGTTGATCTCCTGTCCGGTGAACGTGAGTTTTGTCGGATCGCCGCCTTGTTCCTCGCGATAGTACCGGGCGGCCTCGATCAGCATCCCGCCTGAGCCGACTGTGGGGTCGTGGAAGGCCATTCCGTCCTCGAACTCGTCTACGAGCCGGACACAGAGATTGACGATGTGGGGCGGGGTAAAGAACTGGCCGCCGGATTTGCCTTCTTCCTCAGCGAAGTGCCGCACGAGATCCATATAGGCCTCGCCGAGCATATCCGGGGGAACGCTGTCCCGGTCAAGGTCGTGTTTGGTGAGGTGTTCGACGAGCTTCCCGAGCCGGTCGTCGTTGAGGGCGTCGGCCTCGATGTAGTCCGCCCGGAAGACGCCTTTCAGTTCGGGGTTCTCCTCGGTAAGCGCGTCAAAGGCTTCATTTAGAGTTTGATCGATGTTGTCGCTGACGGCCCGCACGTCTTCCCATAGGTAGCCTTCTGGGACCACGGGGATCTCGTAAAGATTGTTCCGGCGGGCGAACTCCTCGCCGTATTCTTCAAGATTCTGTTCGTACTGTTTCTCGAACTCGTCGGAGATCGACTTGTAGTAGACGAGCGGGAGAATATATTCTTTGTAGTCGGTCGGATCGACGGCATCTCGAATTATATCGGCACATTTGAACAGATGAGATTCGAGGTCATCTAACGAGAGGGACATACGGTATCGGTTACGTCCAACCTGTATATTTGCTACGATGGTGGGGTGGGAATCGGTTAGGATCAGTATCGAGCCAAAAATACGATAAAGTCCCCTGAATTGGGGTTGTGGTCAGTCGTCGTATCGGGATCTGTTTCGGACTCATCTGGGAGGTCTAATCCGGCGAGAAAAGGTGGACTCTGACAGAACCACATCTCTGAATCCGTATTGGCTGTTCCAGTAGTGTTGGTTGTCCCAAGTACTCCGCCCGTATCACCCGATTTCGTATTCCAGTATCGGACGAAAGGGGGCTAACCGAACCACACTTCCTGATACATATTGCTGGTTGTTTGTTCGTAGCCCTCTGTTCTCGCCGGTCGGGTACTCCGGTATGGGCAAGAAGCGCGGTATTCACTCAAGTCGCTCTCTGTTCCGAAGGGACTGGGCATCAACTTCGGATCCTTTCCGCGTTTAATGGAAACCGGTACAGGAGAGGTAGTGGTCTCTATTGGGACCTGATCCGTCTCCTCTATCCACTCTCCTCACTACCAGTAATACACGTCGTCTTATATAGGGGGGTCGGAATACAGATACCGCCGGGACATATTCGACTGGCTTGATTTCTACAGATGAGGGCAACGCGTTTGAATCGAAGTTAATTGAAGAAGTCGGTTAGAGAGGCGTGATCTTCGTCTGGTCGAACCTCATAGAAGAACCTACTTGATGCTAAGTCTCCCGCGGCATCAGTGTATTCTAATTCAATTTGTATCCTTCCTGATTGGGAGATGTATTTTTCGTCAATCCTCTCTGGAATGTCAAAATATACTGTAGCTTTATCATCTGGTCGAAGATATCCACGGAAATCAGATTTCTCCATATCGGGTTTAATACGATATTCTTCTAAGTCTGGATCAGAGCTGTTTGGTGATGACGCTGGTGAAATCTTTAGGTTCAATCCGAACGCGACACCATTACCACGATTATGTAGATCCTCGAACTTGATGAACCCGCCTTCTGAAATACGATTCTTTGCTCGCAATTCCGGCTCATATTCGAGACTTTGTAGACGGTTTTGCCGTTCCATTAGACGGGTCTGTCTTCCATCAAACTCGACCTGTTGAGATTGAATATCTGAGATATTCAAATATACCCAGACGAGCAAGAGAGACAGAACGGTGCTTGTGTAGAAATTGGCCGCCTCAATTCGATTCGATCCGTATTCTGATGATACGAAGGAGACGAAAAATATTCCGGCTATGGCTAAAATGAGGATCACTAAACCCCGCTTCAAGGGAGTCTCATATGGAATATCCATTTACTCAGGCTGTTGGCCTATCAATCAGGACAGTAAAGTTAGTTTCGGAGATTTTAGATTTATCTGGCTCAAACGATGGATGATTCCTATTTCGAGATGGTGCTGGAGAAGTACGATACTCTTGCCTAAATCGGGTTTGTAGTCAGTCGCCGTAGCCGGATCTGTTTCGGGTTTTTTCTGAGTAGATCTTATTCGGCGAGAACAGGCGAGACCAGACCACCCCCACTGAATCTGTATTTTCGTTCCCGTGGGGTTGTTCGTTCTTACCGCCCTTTCTCGCCGATCGGGTATTCTGGGACCGACAAGAAAGGAGAGATCAACTCAAGTCGTTCTCTGTTCCGTAGGGACTGACCATCAACTTCGGATCGTTGCCGCGCTCGATGGAGACTGATACAGGGTCGGGAGCGGTCCCTATTAGAATCTAACTCATCTCCTCTATCCACTCCCCTCACTACCAGTAATACACGTCGTCTTATATGGGGGGGTCAGATTACAAATACCGGTGAGACATATTCGTCTGTCGTGACTTATGTCCTGAACGGTAAGGTTTCAGTTCACTACGAAGTTTCTCAATCGCCTTCGCTATGTAATCCTGTTTCAGCCCCAACTCCTCGGCCATACGGACGAACTCTGGGTCGTTGTCCTCCGGTTTCATCGTCGGGTAGTATTTCCGACCGTCTTCGGCACAGACCAGCGCACACATACAGAAGGCGGCCATCCGAACGCCACCGAGTTGGCTGTACTTCCGGAAGTCCGGGATCGGGAACCGACTACGACCGATTCCTTTCTGACGGTCCGTGAGATACAGCTGTGAGGCGATACTGTCGTACATCGCTAAGTTCTCGATCAGGCGCTCGTGGTTCTCGTTGTGCCATTTACCATTCCATCTCCCGGTGTTAGTTAGTGAGAGAACTTCATAAAATCGGTAAAAGGATCGACTGTTATCCATCCGCTTTCCCTCATTGAGCATATCTCTGTAGCGGATTGTCGTGGCATTATGCGTATCTGGTTCTGTTCTCGGTTCTGGGTTGTTTTCGTCGTACATTAGATTCTCTGGGGTGGGAACAACAGTGACTGGTTAGGACGCGAACTTCCCGCCGGTCCGGGATCTGAGTTCAGAAGAAATGCCTACAGTTGCCGCGCTCTACTGTCTCCACTATATATCTCTCAGAGAGTGTATTAAGTTTACCGTCCTCCGTCGTGCGATTTTTTAATTCTCAGAAGATCCTTACGCTTCCGATAAATTCGGGAGGGGTACGACGAACTCGCTACCTGATTCAGAAGCGGTTCTTCCGGTAACGATACATTCCGACCAGTAAGCCCACTCCGAGCGCTATAGTTATGTTGAGTGCCACTTCCTCGAAGCCGCTGGCGGTCAGAAACTCATCCAGTGGGAAGGGTGTAAGTTTAGAGATATAGTAGTTAAGAGCGACGTTCAGCGCACCATCTAACGTCTGAGTTTGAGCCAACCCTATCAGGAAATGTATTCCGGTTAGGATTCCGCTCCCGAATAGGTACATATTGAACGCATTACCAAACAGGGATCCGATTCCATAGTTGATGGTTGCTGTATTCCGGCCCATCACCAGATGATAGAAAACCAACAAATAAAATGGTAACTCATCCGGAGTGAAAGTAATAGTTTGCTGGCGACGATAGCTAAGTATGGCAAGAACGAACCAACTGTTCGGGGTATTTGCCGGTCAGAAGCCACCCGAATACGCACAAGTGCGCGACTAACCGTGCATAGTGCGTAGACCGTCCGCGGCCCACTTAGCAAGTCTTGCATACGAATCCAACAAAGATTTTAGAGCGGACTAACGTTCCTCCACGGCCCGTGAACCGTACTTGGTGTCAAAACCTTGATCTCGTCCCTGAGTTCGTCGATAGTTACTTCGAGGAACCGTCAATTGGGATATTGAGTCTTCGCGCCAATTCAAATTCCGCATCATCGTAGATTTGTTGAGTTGTCTCCGAGATGTACGCTGAGACCGAGAACGATGCCTGACTCGGAGTCTTCATCGTACAGTAGAGGCACGGCCCAAACTCCTTACCGCCCAGTAGGTATTTTTCGAGTTCCACAGGCATCTCGGGGAGATCAAGCATTAGGACGAGTTCACTAATGAGGTCGTATTCAAGCGCCTCCCACGTGTGACCGAGATCACGAAGATAGTGGGCGTCTTCTGAAGCGACCACGTCACCGTCTTCGTTGACCATATCGTCTCCGATAGGTTCCATCTCTAATTCTTCGGGATCGAGATACATCTGGATGGTAAGCGAATCCTCGTCACGGGAACTTTGTAGCCTTATTGTGCCGATAGCGTTGTGTTCCAGCTCGTCAATATTTGTCTCCTCTTTGATGCCGAGAACGAGTTGACGGATTTCGTCACGGAGGGCTTCGCGTTCGTCTTCGGTTAACGGACTATCGAGCCAGAGGTCGTTGGTATAGTAATTGTCGGGAAGCGAGGCGTGGTTCACACAACTGATAGGTTAGTTAGGTATTTAATTGATTGCACGCGGTCAAGGAGATACGCCCCGCTTCTCGCCAGTTTTGTCCTCGATAAAGGCGACGCCATAGGTCGAATCTTTTCTAATCACAAGACGGCGTTCTGGATGAAATATATTGGTTCAAATCCTCGGGAGAAATCTTATACCGCCTAACCTTGTTTGTACAGTAGAGGCTCTGTGCGGTGCGTTATACCGACTGAAAGGAGGTAGTGGGGCCGGAGGGATTTGAACCCCCGATCGACTGATATCTCCGGTACGCGCCTCGGTACTCCAGAGGGTCGTCGTCGCGAACCGATGATCAGTCGGCCGCTCGGTATATCAGTCTGGAGTGTCGTCACCGGGCGCAAGCCTCTGGAGTCAGTCGCCATGCCGGGCTTGGCCACGGCCCCTGTGTCTGCATCTGCTCGTATGCTGATACCGCATAAAGGAATTACGATCGGCCGACGGGATCCAACGTCCTCCGGCCGACTCAGAGGGATTATCGTACCTGTTCATCGATTCTCGCCGTCCCGTCCGGCGAGAGTCGATGGTGGACGTACGATACTCCCTATCAGGAGCTCAGCGATCCGTGTCTGACCACGAACACTCTTGACACTTGTACGCGGTCACGAACTCGGTCACGCTCGGCATATATCCGACGGAGATGACGTTCTCACCGCATTCGGGGCAGTCCATCTCGGCGTCTTCGATCGCTTCCGCTTCGAGCGGTGCCTCGCCTTCGACGAGTTCGGCGAGTCGCTTTGGCGTCACCATCCGTCCTTCGACGACACGATTGCTCATACGCTGACGACGACGCGGAGGGTCCTAAATCCGTCGCGCGGGTGGCAGTGCCCTCGAACCGCGTTAGCCCCTTGACCGCATTAGAGCCACGGGGCGCGCGAGCTGTCGGAGTCCGGGTATCCATACCCGACGTCGCCGCCGGTCTCGTCGCCGTCGTCATCCTCCTCGCGGTCGTCGTCGCCGCCGTCGGCGACTGCCGCGCGGATCGACGAGAGCGCACTACCCGCGGTGACTCCTCGGCGACGGTCGTCGGCGTCTGCGTCGGCCGGTCGATCGGAATCCGGCGCGTCACCGACCTCATCGTCGGCCGTGTCGGCCTCGTGCTCCAGATCAGCGTCGGGATCGTACGCGAACAGCGCCGTGACGCCGAGTACCGCGAGCGCGACCGGTGCTTGGGTAGGGAGCAGGCCGAGCACGTCGACGGCGAGCATTCCCAGTGCGACGGCGCTTCCGAAGCGGAAGCGATCGATGTCGACCGCCCCGCGGAGGCTCGGCGCGAAGACCGCCACCGCGAGTGCGAAGCCGACGCCGACTCCCGCCGCCGCGACGGCGCGAGCGATCGTGTCGACGTTGGGGTCGATCACGAGCGCGGCACCGCCGAGTTCGAGGCTGGCGATCAGCCCGAAGCCGATGATGACGCTCGACGAGGGCAGGTACTCGCCGATCTTCGCGGAAGCGGTCTTCGCCGCGACGGCGAGGATGACGAGTCCCGCGAACCGGTGGAACACCTCGAAGTTCAGCACGCTCTTCAGCGTCTCCGCGAAGAGGGCTTCGAGCCCCGCGATGGGGAGCAACAGCGCGCCGAGGAGCAGGATCGACGTCACCTGTTCGCGGCGCGTGCCGTCCATCTCGGCGAGGATGACCGCGACCGTCGCCGACCCGCCGAAGATGAGTAGTCCAGTCTCGATGATGCCGAGCGGACTGGAGAGCGCGCCCGCGATGATGAGTGCGGGGAAGATCCCGTCGACGAGCGGGAGGGCCATCACCGTCGCCAACAGTCGGGTCGCACCGCCGACCCGCCGCTCGAGGCGGAGTGCGACTGGATGCCGTGAGACGCTCATTCGCGACTAGCGGCCGTCACCATCGGCCAAACGGCGATGCGGACGCAAGCCCGGCGCGGAGGCGCTGTGGGCTTGCCGAAGCACTCCGAGCGAACCGGACGCGGAAGACATCGGATTTCCGCGTTTGAAGCTCTGCATCGCTGTAAATGTAAAAGTCGCATCGTATTCCGTGGGCTGCTGGCCGGCGATGCGCGATGCAGAGGGACACTCGGAGTCCATACTATGATTCAGTCGTGATGGGATATTAAACGTTGTGTGGGACGGGGGCTCACGGGTCTGGGTCTCTCACAGCAAAGCCGGCGAAAAGTCGACGATTTCGTCGAAATACTCGGTTTTATTTATAGAACCGACGACTCTGCGCCGCCGAGTGGCGAATATTGCGACAACGGCAGCCAGTCGTGTCGAACAATGGTGGTCGAGTGTATGATACCAGCGATGGTCGGCTATGCGATCAGTGGTGGTCGGCTATGCGATCAGTGATGGTCGGCTGTGTGCTCACTCGGCGACGGCGTTCGAACCGAGGCCGCTGTCGGCTTATACATAATTGTGCTCATTCGGGCCGATCATATGGCAACAATCTACACAGCGATGGTGTCTCGCAACGCTTTTGTCCGTCGGCTGTGGACCGTTTATATGGCGAAAGACGGTTCCACACAGGGATCCTTTTCGGAGAAACTTCGCGTGCCAGAGGCGTTGACGTTCGACGACGTGCTGCTTCGACCGATGGAGAGTCGGGTCGAACCCGACGCTGCGGACGTCTCGACGCGCGTCTCGAGGAACGTCGAGTTGAACATCCCGATCCTCTCGGCGGCGATGGACACCGTCACCGAGGCGGGGATGGCGATCGGAATGGCGCGTGAGGGCGGCCTCGGCGTCCTGCATCAGAATATGCCGCAGGAACACCTCATCGCGGAGATCGAGCGCGTCAAGCGCGCCGACGAGCTGGTGATCCGACGGGAGAACGTCGTCACCGCGAGCCCGACGCAGACCGTTCGCGACGTCGACAAAATGATGGAGAGTGAGGGCGTCTCCGGCGCGCCCGTCGTCGACGACGACGACACAGTCCTCGGGATCATCTCGGCGACCGACGTCCGGCCGTATCTCGAAGTCGGCGAGACCGACGAAGTGCGCGAAGCGATGACAGACGAGGTCGTCACCGCCGCCCTTGACGTCGGGGCGCGCGAAGCGCTCGAACTGATGTACGACCACAAAATCGAGCGCGTGCCGCTCGTCGACGACGACGACCGCCTCGTCGGGCTCGTCACGATGCAGGGGATCCTCCAGCGGCGCGAACACGAGAACGCCGCCCGCGACGAGGACGGTCGACTCCGCGTCGGCGTCGCTGTCGGCCCGTTCGACACCGAGCGAGCCCTCGCGGCCGACGAAGCCGGTGCGGACGTGCTGTTCATCGACTGCGCGCACGCGCACAACCTCAACGTGCTCGACAACGCGCGGGAAATCAAATCGTCCGTGGAGGCCGACGTCGTCGTCGGCAACATCGGCACCAGAGAGGCCGCGGAGGCGGCGGTCGACTTCGCGGACGGCGTGAAGGTCGGCATCGGACCCGGCTCCATCTGTACGACGCGCGTCGTGTCGGGCGCTGGGATGCCACAGATCACTGCCGTCGCGCAGGTCGCCGACGTCGCGGCCCCCGAGGGCGTCCCCGTCATCGCGGACGGTGGAATCCGCTACTCCGGTGACGCGATCAAGGCCATCGCCGCGGGCGCGGACGCCGTGATGCTCGGGTCGTACTTCGCCGGGACGGACGAGGCACCCGGCCGCGTCATCACGATGAACGGCAAGAAGTACAAGCAGTACCGCGGAATGGGCTCCGTCGGCGCGATGAAATCCGGCGGCGGCGAGCGCTACCTCAAAGACACCGACGAGGAGGAAGAGGACTTCGTCCCCGAGGGCGTCGAAGCGGCGACGCCGTACAAGGGAACGCTCGCCTCGGAGCTGCACCAGCTCGTCGGCGGAATGCGCTCGGGGATGGGCTACGTCGGCGCGGAGTCGATTCCGGGCTTCAAAGAACGCGCCGAGTTCGTCCGAGTCTCCAGCGCGGGGCAGACCGAGGGGCACCCTCACGACGTGATGATTACCGACGAAGCGCCGAACTACAGCCCCGACGGCAACTGACCGCACCGCTAGGCGGACCACTCGTTCGGGAACCGCGCGTCGGCGAACGGTGTGCGTCGATAGGAACAAACAGTAAGGGGTATCTTGATATGCCCCCGGAAGCCATTCCATCGTATCGGTGCTATCGAACGCACCGCAGATTTACCAATGAGCGCTGACCTGCCGATGGTGCTCGTCGTCGAAGACGAGCCGGACCTCGCTGATCTGTACGCAACGTGGTTGAGAGACGAGTATCGCGTTCGCGTCGCCTACGGCGGTCGCGAGGCGCTTGAGGAGCTCGACGACGAAGTCGACGTCGTGCTTCTCGACCGCCGGATGCCCGACCTGTCGGGCGACGAAGCGCTGACAGCCATCCGCGAGCGCGACGTCGGCTGCCGCGTCGCGATGGTAACTGCCGTCGAGCCCGACTTCGACATCGTCGCGATGGGCTTCGACGATTACCTCGTCAAGCCGGTGTCGCGGGACTCACTCAAAGAGACCGTCGAGAACCTGCTCCGCCGGAACGAGTACGACGACGGGATTCAGGAGCTCTTCGCGCTCGCCTCGAAAAAAGCCCTCCTCGAATCCGAAAAGGACGCCGCGACGCTCGAAGCCCACGAGGAGTATCAAGAGTTGAGCGAACGCGTGGCCGAACTCCGCAGCGACCTCGACGAGACGCTCTCCTCGTTCGACGCCGAACACGATTTCACCGCGATGTACCGCGATGTCGGCAAGGAAGCCAACCTCGGCGACGAAGCTTCGGAATAACGACAGTTCCACGCGCCCTTTTCCGTCTGTCGGCAGTGAACGAGTCGGTTAGTAGATAGGCATCGTCGAGAGATGCTCTCGGCTCTGTCAGCCTTTTTGTAGGGTTCTCTGAGAGTTAAATTAACATAATATCATATCAGAAAGTGTCAGAAAATTTTATTTTCAACTGCGTCGAGGTACCAATCGTCATGTCCGAAAATGACTCCAACGCGGTCGCAAAGTACCTCGCTGACCACCCCCGCGCGATGGGCATCCTCTTCACGGCGCTGCTCCTGCTCTCGCAGGCAGGCACGGTCGTCGCCGGGAACCACGGCGCTATTAATGGCCCCTAATCGCTCAGATTTCACTTACGTCTAGATTCTCGCTCCAAAGGAGCGAATTGTTGAGCAGTACGGGAATGTTCTCCATAGCCAAGAACTCACGCAGTTCCGACTCTGTCAAAAGAAACGTATCGACAGTTCCGGAGGAGAGATAGTATTGATCATTTCCGGGGATATACGGCACGACTAGGCTGCCCAACTCGTAAGCTGCTGCGGGGTAGGTCCGATATGCGACCTCAAAATTATCGTCTGACTTCCTCAGTTCACACATATTGGGCAACACGGCTTGCACCTGAGTAACACAGAACCCACCGTCGCCGACGACGATGTAGTCGCTCCCGATGTAACTGTCGTGTTTTGCGATCTCCAGTGAGATCCGAATAGGGAACCCGTAGTTCAACAGTCGGGCGAGACTACGACCGATGTCGACCGCGCCGCTGTTGACGACGTCGTTCAGCGTGACGATTCCGGCGATCGCGCCGCGTTCGATGAGCTCCATTCCCTGTTCGTAGGACTGACACGCGTTGAGGAGGAACGAGTCGACGCCGAGTTCGTCGATCGTCTCGACGTCGAGCGCGCCGTCGGGACACTGGAAGCCGTCCTCGTCGATGTGGCCGATGTAGTGGAGAAACTCCGTCTTCTCTGTGAGTACCGACCGGAGTTCCTCGACGGACAGTTCGTAGTGGGTGTTGACCTCGAAGGGGAGCTCGTCGCGCGAGCCGTACACCGTTTCGACGGCGTCGCGTTCCTCGGCCATCTTCGGATCGTTGCAGATCACGGTGATGCCGATGTCGCCGTCGATCGGCGCGCGCGACAGCCGGTTTCGGTAGGCCTGCAACGACGCCTTACTCGCCCCGATCGGGATGCCCGGACCCAACCACGCCTGTTCGAGCGAGTCCGTTTCCGTCGGTTGAACGTACGTTCGCCGTGCGCTCGCCGACTCCTGACTGCGTGTGTCCGTGCTGCGAGTGCTCGCGCTCCGCGTGAACGTCCCCTCGCTGGGCGGGGCGGGCGCGGCCGACGGCGACGCCCCCCGACGGACGAAGTCCGCGACGGCGCTCGACTGCAGTGCCGATCCGGTCGTCGGCTTCGTCTGTGGCGTCATCACGACCGCGAGGTCGTTCGCGACGAACGGCAGCAACTCGACGTTCGAGGTCGTCGGTGTGACGTGTGCGGTCAGTTTCCAATCGGGGATGTGCGGCTCGATCCGCTCGTACGGGACGTCCAGATAGGCGTCCAACTGCTCGCCGATCGACCGGTCGTACAGGTCCGCGAAATCCAAGCCGAGGTCGGGTTCGAGGACTCGCCGCTCGTGGAGGTCGACCTCGTAGTATCCCTCGGTCCGCGTGAGACAGTCGAGGAAGAACGTCTGTTTGAGCGTGCGCTCGACGGCCGTCTCGAAGCCGCCCGGCCCGTCCAGTTCGTGGACGAACCCCTCGTCGGTCACCACGCGCGGGGTCGACCTTGGAACGACTTCCGCACCGAGGTAGTACGCCAACGGCGCGGCGACGTAAACGTGCTTTCGGGTTTCCGGGAGTTCCAAGGTGACTCCGGTCTCGGGGCGTTCGAGCCCTTCGGGGGCGATAAACCGATCACCGCGCTCGATGAGCGGCGGATGCCCTCGCAACGTCGGATACGAGCGCTCGACGCTCGTCGTCTTCAACGCCGAACCGAGCAGTGAAACGGCCCGCATCGCATCGCGCGGTCGATCCGTCGTCCGGACGGTCGCCGCCGGTCGTTTGTGGTGCGACCGTGCCCCGACCAAGACGTCGGTCTCCTCGCCGAATTCGAGGCTCGTCTTCGTCGCGTCGGAGACCACGCGGAGCGAGGAGCTGACGCGAAGGTACAGTTTGACCGGTGCGAACAGTTCGACGCTGTACGTTCCCGCCGGAAACGTCTGGTCGGCGAAGTGCTCCGCCTGCGCGAGCATCTCGCCGTCGCCGTCGCGGACGCAGACCGATACGACCGTTTCGAGATCCAATCGATCCGTTCTGAGCGTCACTGCCGCGTCGGCTGGAAAGCGGAACGCGTCGGGGTCGGCTTGGTGGAGACGAACCTTCCCTTCTGCGGAGAGCACGAACTGACTCCGCTCGATGGGGTCGGAGACGACGATCTCGCCGCTGTCCGGCGAGGCGTCGAACGCGATTTGGAGGTGATCGACCTCGGACGGGGTGACAGAGTCGTCTCCCACACCCCGCTCGTACCCCTTCATTGTGTCAACACATCACTCACGCGGGGAAAAGCATACTGGTGTGTACTACCCGTTCAGGCGTCGACTGGCAGCCACTCCGAGACGGTGTCGGCGTCCCGAAGGTGCCAGCGCTGTTCCGGCTCGCTGCCGTTGAGACGGAGTTCGATGACCGCGTCGAACAGCGGCGCGAAGAGTCGCGTCGAATCGGCGTCGAACGGCTGTGACAGTCGGACGTGTGCCATTCCGTTGGCGGCCCTCGCATCGTTCGCCAGCACGTGGAGAAATCGGAACACGGTTCGCTCGTCGTACTCCGCGAGCAACGTGTCGACACAGTCGAATCCGACGCGAAGTTCCGCCGGTTCGAGTCCGCCCGCGATGGCGTCAAACTGCTGTATCGCCTCGCCGATATCGACGCCGAGTTCCGCGATCGAACCCTCCACGTTTCTCGTCGCCTCCCGTCGGGTTTCGTTTTCGCCGGTCGTCGGGTGTGCGGAGCGCCCCACCGAGAGCCGCGATGTCGGCCCAGTGGATCGGCCCCTCCCTGCCGTGCCGGGGCCTGATGGTGGGAGGCTCTCGCCACCGCCTGCTTCGGCTGTCGAACCGCGGGCGACGACGTCGCACTGGAGGATCCGCGTCCACTCGGGCGTCCACCTGTCGACGGACTCGTATCGAGCGTCGGGCGCAGGTGCGCCCTCCACGACGAGTCGGCGGCGATCCGCCGTACAGTCGCCGCCGAGTAGACACGACGAAACCTTGGCGTACACCTCTTCGGGAACCGATCCAACGACGAGGAGCGCGCTGCCGCGGGATTTGAGTTCCTCCAGAGCAGTCGCAACGCCCACAGTGGCACCGACGGTCGAATCCTCAGGACTGCCACCTGTGCGCATTCGTCAAAGACAACACAACGGCTCCAGTAATAGTTTGTGATCTAACGTGTCGTTCCCGACCCACCGACGCTCCACGAGGTCGCACGCTGTCACGTGATCCGCGGAGACGGTTTCGGTGACGCGGCTAGCTCCGGTTCCGTTCGGTGACGCGACTAGCCTCGATTCCGTTCGGTGACGAACGACTCGATCCGATCCATCGCCGTCTTCAGTTCGCTCATTCCCGACGCGTACGACACGCGGAGGTGACCTTCGCCGCTCTCGCCGAACACCCGCCCCGGGACGAGCGCGACGCGCTCCTCGCGGATGAGCGCCTCCGCGAACGCCTCATCGTCCTCCCATCCCGGCGGACACTTCGGGAAGACGTAGAACGCGCCTTTCGCCTCGAAGCAGTCCATTCCGATCTCGTTGAACCGCGAGATGACGAACTGTCGACGCCGGTCGAACTCCTGTCGCATCTCCTCGACGGCCCCGTCGCACGATTCGAGGGCTTCGAGCGCCGCGAACTGCGCCGTCGTCGGAGCCGACAGCATCGTGTACTGGTGGATCCGGTTCATCGCGTCGATCACTTCGGCGGGTCCGAGCGCGTACCCGAGCCGCATCCCCGTCATCGCGTACGCTTTCGAGAAGCCGTTGAACACGACGGTCCGCTCGCGCATCCCCGGCAGCGTCGCGATCGACACGTGTTCGTCCTCGTAGCGGAGCGCCGCGTAGATCTCGTCGGAGAGGACGAGGAGATCGTGTTCGCGGACGAACTCCGCCACCTCGGCCAACTCTTCGCGCGTCATCACCGCGCCGGTCGGGTTGTTCGGGTAGCAGAGCACGAGCGCTTCCGCGTCGGCCGCCCCCGAGCGTTCGAGGTCCTCGTACGTGAGCACGAAATCGTTCTCGGCGTGGGTCTCCACGGAAATCACGTCCCCGCCGGAGAACGACACGGTCGGTCCGTACGAGATGTACGACGGCTGCGGAACGGCGACCGCGTCACCGGGATCGACGAGCGCACGCATCGCGAGATCGACGGCTTCGCTCGCGCCCGTCGTGACGAGGATCTCCTCGTCGGGGTCGTAGGAGAGGTCGTATCTCGTCACGTGCGAGGCGATCCGCTCGCGGAGGTCCCGTCGGCCTCGGTTCGCGGTGTAGGAGGTCCGACCCCGCTCTAAGGAGTCGATCGCGGCCGTCCGCGCGGCCCACGGCGCGGAGAAGTCGGGTTCGCCGACCCCCAGCGAGACGATGTCGTCCATCTCCTCGGCGAGCTCGAAGAATCGTCGGATACCCGACGGCGGGGTGTCTCTGGCCCGCTCGGAGAGCCGGTCTGTGAGCTCCGTCATGGCGAGACGGCGAGGCGGTCGTCGTCGTCGCCGTCGCCGAAGTAGACCCCACGCTCTTTGTACGTCGTCATCACGAAGTGCGTCACGGTCTGGGTGACCTCCGGAATCGGTGCGATCTGCTCGGAGACGAACCGCGACACGTCGTGCATCGACTCGCCCTCGACGTCGACGGCGAAGTCGTAACTGCCGGAGATGAGCCGCAGCGAGGACACCTCGGGGTATTTCGCGATGCGGCGCGCGATCTCCTCGTAGCCCGTCTCGCGGTCGAGTTCGACGTTCAACTCGACCTCTGCGCGGACGTGGTCCTCGTCCGCGCGGTCCCAGTCGACGACCGCTTGGTAGCCGCGGATCGCGCCCTCGGACTCCAGCTCGTCGATCAGGTTCTCGGCCGTTGCTGCGTCCGTCCCGAGTTGTCGCGCGATGTCCTCGGTACTCTGACGAGCGTCACTCAGCAACAGGTCGAGCAGTTCCCGCTTCGCTTCCATACGAACTGCGAGGCGGCCCCCGTTGAAAGGGTTTGCTCTCCATCGCGAATGGTTCGTTGATTGGCGTGTTGCGAACGAACGGGGGACAGTGGCGACGTGGGTTGCCTCTGCTGTCGTCGTCTGGGACGCGCCGATCGCCCGCGCCCGACCTCATACTGAGTACTCTCTTCTCCTCTCTTTTCGTCTCTTTCCGCCGAGCGCCGCCAACGGGGATGGCGCTCGGCGGTACACAGTGAGAGTTATCCGTATCAGCGCCCGCGGTGGGAAAGGTCCATTACCCCGGCGGCCCCCCTCCCGCACGATGGCCCTCCCTGACGGTTTCCTCTCCCCGCTCGGATTCGCCGCCCTCCTCGCGGCGGTTCCCATACTCCTCTTGTACCTCGTTCGTCCGGATCCCCGCCGCGTGACGCTGCCGACAGTTCGGTTTCTGCGCGATTCCGACGGTACGTCCTCGTCGACGCCGCTGCTCGAACGGCTGAAACGCAGCGCGCTACTCCTGCTGCAACTGCTCGCAATCGTGCTGTTCGCGACGGCACTGGCGACGCCGTACGCCCCTGTCTCCCAATCGGAGATTGTCGAAGAGACCGTCATCGTCGTCGACGCCAGCGCAAGTATGAACGTCGAAAGCGGCGGCCAGACGCGTTTCGATCGAGCGATTTCGGCCGCACAGGGGGCGACGACCTCGACGACTTCGATCGTCGTCGCCGACGGCCGAGCCTCGATCGCTCTGCGGGACGGGACCGCTGGCGACGCCGCTGACGTGCTCTCGTCGATGCGCGCGACCGACGCACGCGGCGGTCTCCGAACCGCGATCACCCGTGCGCAGAGCCTCGCAGGCGAGAACGCGCGCCTCGTCGTCCTCAGCGACTTCGCGGACGATGGGTGGGAGACTGCGGTACAGTCAGCGCGTGCCCGCGGGCTCACGGTCGATCTCCGCCAGTTCGACGGCGGCGGCGACGATAACGTCGGCATCGTCGACCGTCGGTTCTCCGGCGAGGAGGTGTCCGTCTCGGTGCAGAACTTCGGCACCGAGGAGGCCACGCGACAGATCGCACTCGGCGACGCCCGCGAGACCATCTCGCTCGCGCCCGGTGACGTCAGGAGCGTCACGCTTCCGGTGCCAGCTAGCGGCGGTGAGATTCGCCTCTCGCCCGGTGATTCGTTCCCGAGCGACGACGTCGCGTACGTGGCCACCCCGGACGACGCCGCGGTGGACGTGCTGCTCGTCACGAACGACGAGAACCGATACCTGACGACCGCGCTGTCGGTGATCGATCCGGTCGAACTCACGACCGTCGAACCGCCGGATTCGGTCCCCGAACCCCCCGGCGACGCCTACGACGTGGTGCTCTACAGCAACGTCGCGGAGGGTGAACTCCGCGATTCCCACGTCGATGTCGGTCGCGAGACGCTCGCGACGGGCGGCGGCGTCGGCATCCAAGCGGGTCAATCGATGCCGGTCGACGCCTACGGGGACTTGCTCCTCGTCTCTCCCGGCGGAATGGGCTCGAATCCGACGCTCACGACGCCCGCCCCGGACGAACTGACTCGCGACATAACCTTCCCGCCGCCGGAGCGGTACGTCCGGGGTGATCTCAGAACTGGAACGGCGCTCGTCTCGACGACCGACGGGACGCCGATCATCGCGACCGCGAGTCGCGGGAGCGGCCAGCTCCTCTACTACGGCTACATCGAATCGGCCTCGACGTTCAAATACGACTTCGAGTACCCGATTTTCTGGAAGCGGAGCGTCTACGCGCTCGCGGACCGCCAGCCGCTCGCGGACCTGAATCGGTACACGGGCGAACGGGTCACGCTCGAAAACGAGACGACGATCGAGACGCCGCGCGGCCAGGTGACCGCGGCCGCGATCGACGCCGACGACGCTGGCTTCTACGTTGTCGACGGGACACGGTACAGCGCGTCACTGCTCAGCCCCGAGGAGTCCGCGGTGAGGGCCGCCGAGGTCGACGACAGCGTCGATGGCGGGCCGACAACGCGGTCCGAAGAGCGGACGGTCCCCGATCCCCTGACAGAGTTCGTCGCGCTCGGCGTCGCCATCGTTGCGATCGGTGAAGTGGTCTTCATCCGCAGGCGGGGTGATCTGTGATGACGGTGCTCCCGACCGCGCTCCAGGTTTCGGCCGAGTTGACCGACGGGCTCTCGGTCGGCCTTCAGCGCCCGCTGCTCCTCCTCGCGCTTCCGATCGCGCTGCTCGCGCTCTGGGCGCTCGTCTTCCGCGACGCGACGGGGCTGGCATCGACGCGCTCGCGACGCTGGTTCTTCGCCGCGCGTGTCGCTATCGTCGCGCTCGTCGTTCTCTCGGCCGCCGGGCCCTACACCGTGCAGTCGCAACTGACCGCTGGCGATCCGAGCGTGACGCTGCTCGTCGACGAGTCCGACAGTATGGCCGTCTCGCCGGACGTCGAATCGCGGATCGTCGACGAGATCGAGAGCGAGGGCGTTTCAGTCCGCCGCGTCCCCGTCGGCGTCAACGACTCCTCGCCGATCGGCGACGCGATCACGGCGAACGTGCGGGAGGACGGGAATCTCGTGCTCCTCAGCGACGGTCGGGTGACGAGCGGGCAGTCACTCGCCGAGGCGACCGAGATCGCTCGCACCGCGAACGCCACTGTGTCGACGATCTCGCCCGAGCCCCGAACTGCCGAACGGTACGTCGAAGTGGGCGGGCCAGAGAAGGTGAGCCTCGGCGTCGAGAACCGCTTCGCCGCCCGGGTCGCTGGCGTCGGGCCGAACACCTCGACGACGCTCACCGTCCGGGTCGACGGGGAGCGGGTGCTCGAACGGTCGATGGAGGACGCGCCGCAGGTGGTGTCGTTCAACCACACCTTCGATTCGACGGGCAGTCACACGATCACGGCCGAGATCGACGCCACCGACCGATTCTCCGAGAACGATGTGTTCAGAAAGACGATTCGGGTGGTCGAACAGCCGGAGATCCTGTACGTCTCGCCCGGTGAGTATCCCTTCCGCGACTACCTCGATCGGCTGTACGACGTCGAAACTGCGGAGTCGGTTCCTGAAGATCTCTCGCCGTACTACGCGGTCGTCGTGCAGGACGCCCCGGCCGACTCCATCGACAACGTCGACCGCCTGCAGGAGTTCGTCATCGACGGCGGCGGCCTGTTCGTCGTCGGCGGCCCCAACGCCTTCGAGGGCGGCGGCTACGAGGGCTCGAACCTCGCGTCGATGCTGCCCGTCACGTCCGGCGAGGGGCAGCCGCGCGCGACGAACATCGTGCTCGCCATCGACGTCTCAGGCAGTGCCGAGGAGGGGATGACGGTGCAGAAGTCCGCGTCGCTCTCGGTGCTCGAAAACCTCGGCGACGAGAACGAAGTCGGCATCGTCGGCTTCAACTACCAAGCCTACCGCGTCGCCGACGTCGAACCGCTCTCGAAGAACCGCCAACAGCTGTCCGACAAGATCCGCAGACTTCGCGCGGGCGGTGCGACGGACATCGCCACGGGCGTCCGCGGCGGCGGCGAACTCCTCGGCGATCGCTCGGGGACGATCATCCTGATCAGCGACGGCCACGACAACCCCGACGAGGCAGCGTCGGCCGCCGCTGAGCTATCGAACCGCGGGATCCGCGTCGTCACCGTCGGCGCTGGCGAGACGGTGAACGAGCGCACGCTCCAGACGATCGCGGGTGCGGGCGGCGGGAGCTACTTCCGCGCAACGGAGACGACCCGGCTCGGAATCCTCTTCGGCGGGTCGGGCGCGCCGGGCGCGTCGGACCTCGTCGTGCTCGATCGCCGGGCGTTCATCACCTCCGGCGTCACGCTGACGTCCTCGCCCGCGTCGTTCAACGACGTCACCGTTCGCCCGGGCGCAGACTACCTCGTCGCCGGGAGCAACGGCCAGCCAGCGCTGGCGACGTGGCGATACGGGCTCGGCCGGGTGGCGACGCTCACCGCACACGGCGAGGACGGGACGCTCGACGGCCTGCTCCGCGAGCCCGACTCCCTGCTCTTGACCCGGACAACGAACTACGCTGTCGGCGACCCCGAACGGAAGGCGACGGGAATCACCCGCATCCCCGACACCCGCGTCGGGGAGCCGACGACGGTGACGTACCGCGGCGCAGAGCGACCGAACGCCGAGGACGTCTCGTTCCGACGCGTCGACGAGGAACTGTACGAGGCGACGGTGACGCCCGAATCGACGGGCTACAATGACGTCTTAGGCGCGACGTACGCCGCGAATTATCCCCGGGAGTACGCGACGTTCGGGCCCGACCCCGCTCTCGACGTGCTCGTCGACGGCACCGGTGGTCGGTCGTTCACCGCGGCGCAGGGCGAGGAAATCGCGCAGTTCGCGACCGACCGCGCCCGCGGCGTTCGCCCGGTCAGGACCGACTGGACGTGGCTGGCGCTCCTACTCGGACTGCTCGTCTTCACCGCCGAAGTGAGCTACCGGCGACTTCAAGTTCGTCGCCGAAATACCACGTCGGACGGAGGTCTCCCGTGACGTTCGTCGGCCGCCCACTGAACCGCGCGCTCCTCGTCGCCCTCCTCGTCCTCGCCGTGGGGGCGGTCGGAGCCACGGTGCTCGCACAGTCGGCCGTTTCAGAGATCGACGCCCAAAACGAGCAGTTGCGCGCGCAGAACCAACAGCTTCGAGAGGATATCCAGTCCGCACGCGACCAAATCGAGTCGCTGGAATCCGAGGTGAACCGACTGGAACGCGAACTTTCTGCGACCGAAGAGACGCTAACCGAGGTCCGCGCCGAGCGCAACGAGCATCGCGAGGACCTACAGTCCGTCTGCGAGCAGTGGCAAGAAGAACACGGCGATCCGCCGGAGGAGTGTGACAGTGTCTGAGGACGCTGACGGCCCGTCGCCGCCGACCTTGAACGGTGACTCGTCACAAGACGGCAAGCGGTTCGATTCCGACGCGGGATTCGTCGACCGGGGCACCGAGCAGGCGGACGAGCCCACGACCTCCACAGCGGAGACGTTGGACCCGCAAATCCGCGCTGCGCTCACCGAAGTCAGACGCGAGGTCAGAAACGTCGCGGTGCTCTACGCGACTGTCGAGGCCGCGCTCGTCGCACTCGTCGTGAATCTCGTGTTGGGACTGACCGATCCGCAGTCGCTCGCGGTCGCCATCCCGATACCGAGCGTCGTCGTCGACGCCCTCGGGAGCATTCCGCTCGTCGGCGGTGTGGCCCCAGCTACAATCCCCGTAACAGCGATCCTCGCGCTCGCGATCGGGGGAGTCGCGTTCGCGGTCGCATTCGCTGTGAGGGTCCGTCGCCCGCTCGTCGAGCAGTTCGAGGCGGCGAACGCTCCACTCGGCGCGGCGCTGCGGACCGCCCGCGACGCCGTCGACGGCGGGGCCGACACTGAGATGGTGCGGCGGCTCTACGACGACGTGATCGAGACGCTCGGATCGACGTCGACGCTGGAACTCGTCGAGACGCGCCGGGTGGTCGCTACGTTGGTCCTAGTCGCCCTCGTGAGCGTTGCCAGCGTCCAAGTCGCCATCGTGAACCCGGACCTCGCCGGGCTGCTCGGTGCCGGTGGCGAGCCGACCGTCGAGCGCCCGGACGACGGCGGGCTACAGGACGGCGACGAGATCCTCGGGGATCGCGAGGACGTCGGCGAGGGCGACGACCAAGAGAACATCTCCGTGCCGGGAACGGGTGAGGGGAGCGCCGACGGCCCGACCGGATCAGACGGCGGGTTCGGCGGTGGCGGCGGCAGCGGAGCCTTCGACAGCCAGCAGTCGGGGTACGCCGGACAGGAGCGGATCGAGGACGCCGAACTGGTCCGCGAGTACAACCTTCGAATTAGGGAGTTCGACGATGAGGCGGATTCGACCAGCAAGATCGAGGATACGGGCACGGTTGGCGACCTCGCCGACGCGGACACGGCTAACGACGAAACCTAACCCATGAGCGGAAATCAAGAGATCGACAGTATCCAGCGCAGACTCGCCGCCCTCCGCGAGGAGGTCGCAAAACGAATCGTCGGCCAGTCGGACGTGGTCGAACAACTGCTCGTCTGTATGCTCTGCGACGGCAACGCACTGATCGAGAGCAACCCCGGGTTGGGGAAGACGACGCTCGTTCGGACGATCGCGGAGGCGACGGACCTCTCCTTCTCGCGAATCCAGAACACGCCGGATCTGATGCCAGCGGACATCACCGGCACCGAGATCATTCGTGAGGTCGGCGGGGAGCGAGAATTCGTCTTCGAGCAGGGGCCGGTGTTCGCGAACCTCGTGCTCGCCGACGAGATCAACCGGGCGACGCCGAAGACCCAGGCGGCACTCCTTGAGGCGATGCAGGAGAAACAGGTGACGACTGCTGGCGAGACACGCGAGTTGCCGCGGCCGTTCTTCGTGTTGGCCACGCAGAACCCGATCGATCAGGAGGGGACCTACCCGCTTCCGGAGGCCCAAACCGACCGATTCCTGCTGAAGATTCTCGTCGACTATCCCGACAGAGACGAAGAACGAGAAATCGTCGACCGCTACACGACTGGCGCGGCCGATCCCACGGTCGACCGCGTGCTCTCACGTGACGGACTCAAGCGGGCCCAACAACTCGTCCGGCAGGTTCCCATCGCGGAGGACATCCGCGACCACGTGATCGATCTGGTTCGGTCGACGCGGACGGCCGAGAACGTCGAGTTCGGTGCGAGCCCGCGGGCGAGTATGGGGCTCGTCCTCGCAGCGAAGGCGCGCGCCTTCTTGGAAGGTCGCTCCCACGTCGCAGAGGCGGACGTCGAAGCGATGGCTCAGCCGGTGCTGCGTCACCGAATCATCGTCGACTTCCGCGCCGAGCGGGAGGGCATCACGCCCGACGACGTCGTCTCGGAACTGTTGTGAGATGCCGATCGAACCCGACTTCCTCGACCGGCTTGCCGGGCTGGAACGCGCGCTGCGGCACCGCACTGGCTCCCGAAGACAGGGCGAGCAGCAATCCCCGAACGTCGGCGAGGGGCTCACGTTCAGTGACTACCGCCGGTACACCCCCGGTGACGACGTCCGGCTGATCGACTGGCGCGTCTATGCGCGGACTGACGAACACTTCATCAAACAGTACGAGGCCGACCGAGACCTCACGGTGCACGTGTTGTTGGACACGTCGGCCTCGATGGATTTCGGCGACGGCGACGCGAACAAGTTCGAATTCGGGGCACGCGTCGGCCTCGCGTTCGCGTACTTTGCGGCCACCGGGCACGACTCGTTCCGGTTTGCAACGATCGGAACCGACTCCGAGCGACTCGACCGCGGTCGCTCGACGCGCGGGGAGTTGCTCCGACTCGTCGACGCGCTGAACGGCGTCGATCCCGACGGTCGGACCGACGTCTTCGACGCACTCGCGGCCTACGCGCCGACGATCCACTCGCGGTCGCTCATCGTCATCGTGAGCGATTTCCTCGACGATCCGGACGCGATCGAGGACGGGCTCGCCGCGCTCGGCGACAGCGACGTCCTCCTCGTCCATCTGGTCGCCCCCGAAGAGCGCGACCCGGACGTCAGCGGCGATACGGTCTTCGAGGATCCGGAGACGGGATCGACGCAGCGGGCGTACTTCGCCGGATCGACTGCCGAAGACTACCGAGACAGTCTCTCCGAGCACGTCGACGACGTCGCTGCCCGAGCACGTCGGTTCCGCGCCGAGCACGTGGTCGTCGACACCGGCGCGGACTTCTTCGACGCCTTCGCGGATATCTGGGCGGCACGGGAGGCGAGTCCCACGGACGACATTCGGCGGGTATAATTCGCTCCAGCGCCGAAAGTCGGTCGTGACCGACGCACAGGACCGCCAAGTCGTCGCCCTCGTCTCGGGGTCGCATTTCGTGAATCATGCGTACATCGTGATGGTGGCTCCGCTCGTGACTGTCCTCGCCGCACGGTTCGACGTCAGTATCGCCGCGATCGGGCTGGCGATCGGTGTGCAGAACGCGGTCATCCTCGCCCTCCAACTGCCGATGGGGTACGTGTCCGACGCCTACAGCCGGACGCTCGTCTTGGGCATCTCGCTCGTCGTCGGCACGGCGGGTGCGGCGCTGACAGCGCTTTCGACCTCCTACGCGTGGCTCCTCGTCGCGCAGGCGATCCTCGGCGTCGGCATCGCCGGACACCACCCGGCGCACTACCCGCTGTTGGCCGCGGTCTCGACGGCGGAAAACCGTGGTCGCGCCTACAGCACGCACGCCTTCGGCGGGGCGGTCGGTCTCGCGGCACCGTTCGCCGTCGTCGCGGCCACGACCGCGCTCGGTCTCTCGTGGCGGGTGGCCCTCGGTATCATCACCGTCGCCGGCGGTATCTTCGCCGCGTACTGCCTGCTCAGCTTCCGCGCTGTCGACGAGGATGTCACCAAGCCGGGGCTCGCGGAACGCCCCGACGAACGGCCGACGCTGGCCTCGGTTCCGAGTCGAATCCGTGCGCTCGTCGGGACGCTCACCGCGTCCCCCGGAATCCTCGGACTGACGCTCTTGGCCTTCCTGACGTCGACGGCAGCGTGGACGATCCGGACCTACACGCCGAATCTCCTCGCGGCGGGCTACGGCTTACCCGACGGGACCGCGAGCGCGCTCACCTCGGCGATGCTCGTCGTGGGCGCGGCGCTGATCCTCGTCGGCGGCGCGCTCACTGACCGTGTCGGTGCCGGTCCGGTTGTTATCGCCAGCTACGCGCTGCTGGCTGTCGTCGCCGCGCTGCTCTCGACGCTGGTGCTTCCGACGCTGGCGCTCGGGGTCGTGCTCCTCCTCAGCGGGAGCATCAGCCTCTCCCGACCGGCGCGCTCGACGCTGGCTGATCTCCTCTCCGCGCGGGCCGACCTCGGCAAGAACTTCGCGCTCGTCACGATCGGGATCTCCCTCGGCGGCACGATCGCCCCGCCGCTGTTCGGGTATCTGATCGAGACTGTCGGGCTCGCGCGGTCGTTCGGGGCGGTCGCCGCGTTGGGCGCGCTCTCGCTCGCCCTCGGTTGGTGGATCGTTCGGGACGCCGAGTTTGGCATCGCAACGGCGTCAGCACCCGGCGACGATTGACCGCGCCGGGATGGCTCGGCGTACCTGATCACGGGGGGATTGCTGGGCAGGTTCGACCGCAGACCGAAACGATGAACCACTGACTGCTCTGAGGACATCCTATGAACTATCTCCCGTGGGCGGTCCTCGCGCTCGTCGCCTACGCGCTCGTGGCACCGTTTATGCGCGTCGCGACGACCGGGGCGGCAGCGATCCCGAGTAACGTCGCGACGATGATCGCGAACACGATCCTCGTCGTCCTCACTGCCGGAATCATCGTCTACAACCAAGAGAACGCACTCAGCTACGTCATCCATCCGAAGGCTGGCTACGTCGCTATCGCCGGCGTCTGCTTGACGGTCGGGATCCTCGCGTACTATCGGGCGCTCTCGCTCGGCCCCGTGAGCGTCGTCTCGCCCATCTTCGGGATGTTCCTCGTCGTGAGCTCGCTTCTCGGGATCGTCTTCCTGAACGAATCGTTGACCGCCCGCAAGGCGCTCGGGATCGGCCTCGGCGTCGTCGCCGTCTACCTCGTGAGCGTCGAGTGAGCCCGGCACCGGATCGCGTGGCACTGCCGAAACGAACAATGTCTTTTGTACGGCGGCTCTACTTGCCGCTATGGTCCTAGTCGAATCCGATTCCGAACTGTCTCACGGCGACGAAGCCCCGTCGTTCGAGCTCCCCGGCGCGGACGGCGAGACGTACACGCTTTCGGACTTCGCGGAATACGATGCGCTGCTCGTCGTGTTCACGTGCAATCACTGCCCCTACGCCGAGGCGAAGGTCGACGAGCTGAACCACCTCAGCGAGGCCTACGACGACCTCGCGGTCGTCGGCATCAACCCCAACGACGCCGAGGAGTACCCCGACGACTCCCTCGAACGGATGCGAGAGCGCGTCGCTAACGACGAAATCCGGTTCACGGCGTATCTCCGCGACAAATCCCAAGACGTCGCCCGCGAGTACGGCGCGGTCTGTACGCCCGATCCGTTCCTCTTCGAGCGCGACGGCGACACGCTCCGACTCGCGTTCCAATCTCGTATCGACGATGCGATGAACCCCGACGACGAGCCCGAGCGCTACGAGATGCGCGAGGCCGTCGAGGCACTGTTGGCCGGCGAAGAGATCCCCGTCGAGGCGCACCCCTCGCAGGGCTGTTCGATCAAGTGGCGAGAAGGCTGAACCGAATTTGATATCGCGATAGATAGTTTATCAGTTGTTCGACAGTGTACAAAACGAGCGGATCGCTCGCCGATTACGAGCGTTCTTATACGAACAGGCGACCACGCACCCCGTGCGTTGACTTCCGACGCAGGGTGTCTCGCGCGTAGCACAGCGCCCTGCGCGTTCGGCCGTGCTACCTGTTCGCCACCAATCGAGCCCCGAGTGATCGTCAAGCCGTTCAAGACAGCCCGCTACGCCGAATCCGAATCGAGCGTCTCCGCCCGTTCGAGCGCTTCGCGGGCGTTCTCGACGGCCGCATCCTTCGTCGCGGGGTAGGCTTCGACCTTCGCGCGGAGCGTGATACCGTCCCCGCGGCGGACCTCGCCGCGGAACGCCGCCTGCTTGTCCAGCCGCAGGAACAGTTCGGTGTTCTCGGTGACGCGCTCGTCCAGTTCGTCGAGCAGCGTGTCGAACTCGGGGAGTTCCGTCAGGCGTGTGAGGACGTGCCGGACGTCGTCAGCGTTCTCGACGCGAGCCGAGAGGACGACGATCCGGTCGCCGTGATGGCCGGTGCTCTCGGTTCGGGTGAGTTCGAACTCCTCGGGGAGAAACGTCCGAAGCGCGCTCTCGACCCGCTTTTCGTCTTCGGTCTCGTAGCAGAAGGTCCGCAGATCGACGTAATGAAACGGAATCCGGGGCATTGCGCGTATTTCACGCCGGGAGGGGAAAAGTTCGATTACTCGTCGGCGTCGTCGGTGTCCGCGGCGGCATCGAGCTGATCGGCGGAGATGCCGACTTCCTGCCCGTCCTCGAAGCTCACGGTGTAGGTCGCGTCGCCGAACATCGTCTCGACGACCTGCGTGACCGTGCCGGTCTGGCCGTCGTACTCGCTGTGCTTGTCGTGTAGTACCACGCTGTCGTCCTCTTCGAACTCCATATCGCATAGCGACGCGCAGCGGTGAAAAGTCGACTGGTTCGGGCTGACGCCGTTCATCACGGGACGCTCCGCTCCAGAGACGTCTCCCCACAAGAATCCGATCGCGACGGACCGCCACCGTATATATGTCGCCGGCACCACCCTCTCGGTATGCCATCGACACGGCGGTCGTATCTCGCTGCGCTCGGCGGAACAGCGGCGCTCGGCTCCCTTGCGGGCTGTTTCAGTGCTTTGGGAAGCAACGATAGTACGCTCCCGGAGGGCTGTTCCGTCGGGACCCTCGAATCGGTGTCGTCGCTCCCGCGCCCGGCGCTCGGCCCCGAGGACGCTCCCGTCACCGTCGACGTGTTCGAGGATTTCGCCTGCCCGCACTGTCAGACGTTTACCACCGAGGTCTATCCGCAGATCAAGTCGAACTACGTCGACGCGGGCGACGTCCGATACCGCTTTTTCGACTTCCCCATCCCGGTCGACGAGACGTGGTCGTGGGCGGCCGCCTCCGCAGCCCGTGCGGTGCAGGACGAGAGCGACGTCGAGACGTTCTTTTCGTTCACTAAAAGCGTCTACGAGAATCAAGATAGCCTCGCTAACGAGGGGTATCAGATCGTCCACGACCTCGCCGACGAACTCGGCGTCGACGGTTGCACGGTCGCCGCGGCGGCCGAGCAGGAACCATATCGCGACGTCGTCGAGGCCGACCGTCAGACCGGATCCGACAGAGGCGTTCCCGGGACCCCCGCTGTCTACGTCGACGGCGAACTGCTCGACAGCTACGCGTGGGATACGGTCAGCGACGCGATCGACAGCCGTCTGAACGGATAGGGCCGGGTACGTCGCGACCGACGTTACTCCTCGACGTTTCGTCACAGTCGACGTTACCTCCTCGGCGTTTCCTCACAACAGACCTTACAGCCCCGGCGTTTCGCCGGTCGGCGTCGGGAGGGCCCGACGCGACCGCGGCGGCACGAGGAAGTTGCCGCGGCGTTTGACGAAAATATACTCTAAAATGCCGTTGTTGACGCGCTGGCGAATCGTCGGCTCGTCGGTCAGATCCGTGCCGTTCATTGCTTTTCTGACCTCCTCGAACGTCGTGATTTCCCGCTGGAGACTCGGGAAATGCAGGCCCGCCTCGTCGTCGTCGGTCGACTCGAAGTGTCGCCGGAGCGTCCGAACCGTGCCGTCCGCCTCGCGATTGCCGCGGGCGGCCTTCTGTGCGTGACCAACGCGGCCGAACTCGCGAGCGTGCGCGGCGACGTCGTCGATGATTTCACGATCGATTCCGCTGCCGTCGCCCAGATTCTCACCGACGCCCTCGACGAGTTCCTGTTCGGCGTGAGCGGGGGAGAACATCTCCGCGACGCGGTCATTAAAGGACTGTTCGCTATACCAATCATCGAGTCGCATCCGGAGGTTCGAGACGTGCTTCGTGGTGCCGCTCGCGAACGGGCCATCCGAGAGCGTCACGTAGTCTTCCGTGGCTTGATTCTGCTGAAATCCGGCCATAAATCCCATAAACAGCGGCGAGTCTTCGGGCACCGGATTCGACTCCGGGATCCCGCTGAGTCCGTCCTGCCGCTCGGCCGGCATTCCCGCGCCGACAAACCCACTGCGTCGGTCCGCGACCTCGAAAGCGTCCGTCAGCGTCGCGTCCATCTCGCTACCGTTCACCATTGGTTCGTTCCCGCGAAGCGCCTCCTCGGCGGCGAGAACCACGTCAGCGCGGTCGGACGCCAGATGCAGCAGCGCGTCCTGCGTGTCGAAGGTCGGTGTCTCGAACGGCGAGAGCGCCCGCGGTTCGGGGAGATCAATCGAGTCCGGCAGTTCGTCGTCGAAGCGATCGAAGTAGCGCGGCGAGTACGCGATCGAGTGCAGCAGTCCGTCGCTGCTCCGCACGTACGCGCGATCCAGCGTCCGTAGCGCCGACTCGACGGCTTCTCGGTCTGCAGCCGTCGGGGTTCCGCCCTCTGGGAGCGTGAGGTAGAGCAGGATCTGATGACGGGGGAGCAGGGTGTTTCCATACTCATCGGTGCGAACGCGCTCATTCCACGCGTGCTGTCGCTCCGGAAGCGACGCGGGATCGTCGGGACCGTTCGGGACGGGCTCCTCGTCGGTCTGTTCGAGGCACGCGGACAACGCCGCCGCGCCGCCCACCGCGACAGCCCCCTTCAGCACGTCTCGTCGCGTCGGTTCGCCTCCCGCGTCGGCCATGGGCGAAGTTGGTGACGGACGGCTAAGTGTATTCGGATGCGTCGCGGAAGCGACGCGGATATTTGTCCGGAGGGCTAACCGCTCTGCGTGACTCGCCGTGGGACTCGAATCCGACTCGCCCTCGGGGTCTGGGGAGTCCTCATCTCGCAGGTCTTTCTGTACCCCGGCGTCGAGGACATCGTCCTCGCGCTCGGCGGCGACGGGGCGATCCGCGCGGGGATGTGGTTCCTCGTCGCCGAGTTCGCCGCCTTCGTCGCCTTCGCGAGCGTGTGGGGTGCCGCCAGCGACGCTCTCGGCCGACGGATGCCGCTCGCGGCCGCAGGGGCAATTGGCGGCGCGACGGGGTATGTCGCCCTCGCGGCGGCACCGTCGTTCGGCCTTCCGTTCGCGGGCGTGCTCGTCATCCGGGTCGTCGGTGGCGCGGCGACCATCGGCGCGTTCTCGCTCGCGATCACCGCGCTCGCCGATCTCTCCGGCGGCAACGGGCGGAATATGGGCGCGGCCGGGATCGCGATCGGACTGGGGGCGGCGCTGGGCTCCGTCGTTGGCGGCCGCCTCGCCGACGTCGACCCGCTGTATCCGCTGTACGCCGCGGCCGCAACGCTCCTCGCGGTCGCCGTCCTCTTTTTGACTATCGCTGAGGATCTCCCGGGGGGCGATCGGCTCGGCGTCGGCGACGTGCTCGTCCGACTCCGGCAGCGTCCCACGCTCGCGGTTCCGTACGCGTTCGGCTTCATCGACCGAATGACTGCGGGCTTCTTCGCGCTCGTCGGCGTCTACTACTTCCGCGAGTCGTTCGGGCTCGACGCCGCGGGCGCGGGGCTCGCCCTCGCGGCGTTCTTCGTCCCGTTCGCGCTCTTGCAGTACCCCGCGGGCGTGCTCTCCGATCGGGTGGGTCGCGCGATACCCGTCGTCGTCGGCTCCGTCTGCTACGGGCTGGGGATCATCGCTGTCGGCGTCGCTCCCAGTCTCTGGATCGCGATCGTGGCGATGATCGCCGTCGGCGCGCTCGGGGCGCTGGTGTCGCCCGCGACGATGGCGCTCGTAACGGATGTCGCGTCGGTCGAAACGCGCGGTGCGGCACTCGGCGGTTTCAACGTTTTCGGCAGCCTCGGCTTTCTCGCTGGCTTTCTTCTTGGTGGCACGACGACCGCGAGCGCGGGCTATCTCTCCGCGTTCGTCGTCGTCGGGTTGGCCGAGGTCGCCATCGCGGTGGTCGCTTCAAGAGCCGTCTGGCGAATCTCCGGATCGGCCTACTCGTGGCCGGAGACGCGGACCGGCTCATAGGGTTCTTCGAGATACTCGACGTCCGAGTCGGAGAGATCGATCGACAGCGCCTCGACCGCGTCTTCGAGGTGCTCGATGCTCGTCGTTCCGACGATCGGCGCGTCCACGCGGTCGTCAGCGAACAACCAAGCGAGGCCGATCTGCGCCATTTTGACGCCCTTCTCCTCGGCGAGTTCCTGCACCCGCTCGTTGATCTCGCGGCCGCCGCCCTCGAGATACGGGTGTTGGTGAGCGTTATCGTCAGTCTCGCCCCGCGTCGTCGATTGCGACTCCTCGTGCGGGCGCGCGACCCAACCCCGAGCCAGCGGCGACCACGGAATCACGCCGACGCCCTGTTTCTCACAGAACGGTAGCATCTCGCGCTCTTCTTCGCGATACAGCAGGTTGTAGTGATTCTGCATCGTCGAGAACGGCGTCAGGCCGAGTCGATCGGCGATGTGTTGTGCCTCCGCGAACTGGTGGGCCCACATCGACGACGCCCCCAGATATCTGGCCTTGCCGCGTCGAACGGTGTCATCGAGTGTCCGCATCGTCTGCTCGATCGGCGTGTCGTAGTCCCAGCGGTGAATCTGCAGGAGATCCAGCGTGTCCAGTCCGAGTCGATCCAACGAGTTGTCGAGCTCCTGTTCGATCGCCTTCCGCGAGAGACCGCCCGAGTTCGGGTCGTTCTCGCGCGTCTGGAAGTACAGTTTGGAGGCGACGACGAACTCCTCGGGGTCGTACGCCGACAGCGCGTCGCCGAGCACGCGTTCGGACTCGCCCACCGAGTACATATTCGCGGTATCGAAGAAGTTCACACCGAGTTCGATGGCCCGGTCCACGAGTTCTTTGCCCTCTTCCTCGCCGAGGACCCACTCTCGCCAGTCGCTGTCGCCGAAGCTCATACAACCGAGACAGATCTTCGAGACGGTCATCCCCGTGTTACCGAGCGTTGTGTACTCCATAACGGATCCCACACGGGCCACCGTCAAAAAGCTACCAGCAGCGGTCATTCACCGGGTAAGACGCGACCGCTGATCGATCTCGGAAGCTGCCATCGATTGGCTAGGAAGGTACGGATCGGTTGGTCTCGGAAGATGCCACTCGATTGGATAGAAAGGTGATACTAATATCCCCGGCGTCGTATCGCCGCAATGAGAGGTCCCCCCTCTCGTGAACGAAGATGTCACGACAAGGTCCCAGACAATTCATCAGGCAGCGCAGACAGCTCATCGCCCTCCTCTTCGTCTCTCTCGTCGTGTTCGGCGGGATGCCGACCGTCGCGGCCGCACAGGGGTTCGGGCCGGGATCGGACGGCGCGGTCGGCGGCGTCGTCCGGATCGACGCCGACGAGACGTATCAGGGTAACCTCGACGCGGCGGCGGGAAGCGTCGTGATCGCGGGCACCGTCGACGGCGACGTCTCGGCGGCGGCGGGATCGGTCATCGTCGCCGAATCGGGCCAGGTAACCGGCTCGCTCGACGCGGCGGCGGGAAGCGTCGTGATCGAGGGCACCGTCGACGGCGACGTCACCGTCGGTGCGGCCTCGCTCGAACTCCGCGAGGGCTCCCGCGTCGGCGGTTCGGTGGAAGCCGGAGCCGCAGAGGTGCTGATCGACGGCGGAATCGACGGCGACGCCACAGTGGGAGCGGACACGCTCCGGATCGGCGCTCCGGCCGAGATAGGCGGGTCGCTGACGTACGACGCCGAGGAGTTCTCGCTCTCGGACGACGCGACCGTCTCCGGGACTGTCATTCGCGACGAGTCGCTCTCTGTTGGCGGACCCGATGTGTTCGGCAGCGGGGCGGAGCTTCCCTCGATCCCCGCGTGGATCGGGACGCTGTACGGCGCTCTCGTGAATCTCCTTCTCGGGGCAGTGCTCCTCTTGGTCGCGCCGCAGTTCGCTCGCGACGTGGTCGCGACCGGACGCTCGCGGACGGCCCGGAGCGCCGGAGTCGGCGTGCTCGCACTCGTCGGGATCCCGATCGCCCTCTTCTTGCTGCTCTTCACGATTATCGGGATCCCGCTCTCGCTGGCCGGATTCGTCGTGTTCGGGCTCCTGTTGTGGGTGACGTCCGTCTACGGGATGATCGTTCTCGGGGCGTGGCTGCTCTCGCTGGCCGATTCGGCGAACCGGTGGCTCGCACTCTTCGTCGGCGTCGTCGCGGTCGCGGTACTGGATTTCGTGCCGTTCGTCGGCGGAGTGGTCTCGCTGTTGGTCCTCCTCGTGGGGCTCGGCGCGTTTATCGCCGCCGTCCGCGACCGGTCCGGTGGTGACGGCGGAGGCAGGAGCAAAGGCGGAGACGATACCGAAGACGGAGCGGAAGACAGCGATGACGGTGGCGCAACGGGAGACGGCGATGACAGCGGTGGAGCCGTAGACGGAGACGACACCGGTGGTGCCGTAGACGGAGACGACACCGGTGACGACACGGGAACCGCTGACTGGGGCGACGATCCGGACGACTCCGGGATCGGCTCCAAAGCATCGGATGGTGGTTCGTGAGCATCGGAGAGCGGTTCTAGAGCACCGAAGGTGGACCGCGAAACTACTCCCCAGAGTCAACGAGACTCTCGATCAATCGGGGCAATCAGGACATAAGCTAACCATATCTGAGGACACTGCCGTCGTGGTCTGGTGGGGTGGCCGTCGTGGTCTGGTAGCGACGCCACTGTGCCGTACCTTCTTGACGCCGCCCTCCGTTCGCCCGGTATGTACGTCGCAGACAAAGCGTGGCCGGAACTCGGGGACTACGTCGCCGAGGAGTCGGTTGCCATCGTCCCGCTGGGATCGACCGAACAGCACGGGCCGCATCTCCCGCTCGCGACCGACCACCTCATCGCCGAGGGGTTGGCTCGCGAGGCCGCCGAACGAACGGGATTCCTCTGCACGCCCACCGTGAACGTCGGCGTCAGCCCGCACCACCGCCAGTTCCACGGGACGATGTGGGTCGACCCGCCGCAGTTCCGCGACTACGTGGAGTCGATGACGCGGAACCTCGCGTACCACGGTATCGACCGCGTGGTCTACGTCAACGCTCACGGCGGCAACGTCCAGCACCTTCGAGAGGTCGGTCGTCGCCTCCGCGACGACGGCACGATATACGCGGTCGAGTGGATGTGGGACGAGTCGATTCCGGAACTCGTCGACGAGGCGTTCGAGCACAACGGCCCGCACGGCGGCCCGAAGGAGACGGCGATGATCCAGCATCTCGCGCCCGAGTTGGTCCGCGAAGACGAACTCGAAGCCGCGCGCGACGGTGGGCTCGTCGACGTCGAGGCCGCCTCCGAGATGCTACAGACGCACGGGGCGAGAACGTTCTACGACGCCGTGGAGAACTCCGAGAACGGCGTCTTCGGCGATCAAACCGATGCGACCGCCGAAATCGGCGAAGACCTGTTCGAGGCGGCAACGGAGCAACTCGTCCAGTTACTGTCGTGGCTCGACGAGCGGCGGATCGAGGACCTCCTCGCCCCGGCCCACGTCGACCCGCAGCCCGCGAGTCGCCGATCGCAGTAGGCGGCTATTCTCCGTTCGTCGCCGCCGCAAGCGCCGGTTGGTCTCTGTTCGTCGCTGCCGTACGCGCCGGTCGGTTACTACTCCAGCCCGTCGAACGTATCGGAGCCGTTCGCGGAGCCGTCGAACTCGATATCGTCGAACGACGCGAACGCCTCGCGGAAGTCGTCCTCGCTCAATTCGGCGAGCGTACCGTCGATCTCGGCACGCAGGCTCTCCATCCGTTCGGTTAGTTCGCGGTACTGTTCTTGGTTGTCGACGGAGACGTCCGGCGAGGATTCGAGCGCCGCCTTCTTCGAGGCGAGTCGGAAGAACTCCCGGGAGCGTGAATCGTAGTTCGAGCGTCGAAGCAACACCTCCACGAGGCCGTGGAGATCCTCCTTCGTGACGGGCTTGACGAGGTAGTCGTCGAATTGCATCTCGACGATGTCGATGTCGGGCTCGACCGCCGTGATCATCGCGACTTGCATATCCAAGCCGCGATCGCGAATTTCCGCGAGTACCTCGTCCCCAGTCAGATCGGGCATCCGGCGGTCGAGGAGGACGACGTCCGTGTCGGCGTCGACCAGCTCCAGTGCGGTTTTCCCATCCGTCGCTGTTTGTACCTCGTAGATGTCCGAGAGGTAGATCGCGTAGAGCTCCGCCAAATCGGGCTCGTCTTCGACGACGAGGATCCGGGATGTAACGCCGTCCATTTCGGTATATGACACCTCTCGAAGCCCGCGGTTTAAATTCTTGCCCTCAGTGTATCAATTCTGATAGTCACTCATCAGTATTGATAATCACACCTCATCACGGGCGTCATCGACGCGATGCGGACAGATACGCGCCGCTCACCGGGTGAGAAATGCAGGATCGTGGTGAGAATCGACGGGATCGCCGACCGCAGTACCGCTGTCGTGTGCGTCCTTACAGGCGCTGAAGGTTCGTCGCTCGCGGACCTTTGTCAGCCTGCTCGATGTCGAATTCGACTTCTTGGCCCTCTTCGAGGTCTGGGCCGCCGACGTCTTCCATGTGGAAGAAGACGTCTTCGTCAGAATCGTCGCTTTCGATGAAACCGTAACCGCCCGTGTCGTTGAAGAACGCAACCGTGCCTTTCGCCATTGCGGGTGAAAGCACGCAAAGCTGATAAATAAGCCTTGTGCCGCGGGATGACGACCAGATCCCGAGGATTTCTCGTCGTTGTGTTGTGGATTCTTGTGAATTGTTGTGGATTTCCCGACCCGGGGGCGTCATACTGTCGGCTGTACGTTTGCGGCGAATTTCGCGATCCCGGGTCGCAAATCTCGTGAAACAGTTACAGCCGACAGTAACGGTATCAGTATCAGTATCAGAGCGCAGCCCCGAGGTAGACCGCCGCGGCGGTCGCGAACACCCCGGCCGCGAAGAGCCCGTAGTTCGCGATCGCGTTGTCCGCGCGCCACAGACCGAGGGTGTACGTACGCGTCGAGAGTGGCCACAGAAAGTTGACGCCGGCGGGTGTGAGCGCGTCGCCGAGGAGGTGAGCGACGACGACGAGCGCGCCCAACGCGAACCCACCCGCCGCCAACGACACCCCACCGACGACGGTTGCGACGTCCAGCGCGTTCCCGGTGTCGACAGTCGTCTGAACCGCGATTCCCGCCGCGCCGAAGACGCCGCCGATCAGCGCCGCGAAGGCGAACGAATGGGTCGGACCGCGGTGCGGGATCCCGGGAATTCGATGGTCGACGTCGGGGAGCATCGCGAGCGACAGCATCGCCGCGCCGATGACGACCGCGAGATCCGCGCGGTCGACGACGAGAAGGACGAACGCGATCGGGGCGAAGACGAGCAGGGAGACGCCGTAGTGGCCCTTCTGGTACATACTCGTGGCTGGTCGCGGGCGCACAAAAACGTCGTGACCGACGTCGTTCGATGCATCATAGCCGTTTGATCTCCACTACCGTTCGATGCCCCACTGACGCTCGATGCCCCACTGCCGTTCGATGCCACTACCGTCCGATGCCCCACTGCCGTCCGATGCCCCACTGACGCTCGATACTCGATCCAGCGTCGCAATGAGGCAGGGAACGCGTCGAACGGAAGGATTTCGTCGGCCGGTCGCGTACCGACGCTCGTGATCCGAAACCTCGCTCGCGACGTGCAGGCGTTCACCTCGAACGTGTTCCTCGTGACCGGCGACACGACCGCGCTCGTCGACGCGGGCGCGAACTTCGATGTCGTCTCTCGTATCGAAGCGCACGTCGACGACCTCGATCGCCTCTATCTGACGCACACGCACCCCGACCACGTCGAGAACGTCGCCGCCGTCCGCGACGCGTTCGGCGTCGAAACGTGGGGATACGACGCTGAGAACGAGTACGTCGACAACGCGATCGAAGACGGCGAGACGGTCCCCATCGGCGACGACGCCTACGAGGCGCTCTACACGCCGGGACACGCCACCGACCACCTCTGCTTTTACGCCCGCTCGACGGGCGTCTGCTTCGCGGGCGATCTCGTCTTCGCGAACGGTGGGTTCGGCCGTACGGACTTGGAAGGCGGTGATCGACCCACGCTCGTCGAGAGCATCGGCTATCTTCGCGAGATCGTCGACGACGGGCTCACGGCGCTTCACGTCGGCCACGGCCCGAGCGTGACTCAGCGTCCGCTCGACGATGTCGAAATCGCGCATCGATCGGCGCAGATGGGCTGACTCTCACGCTTCCCGAGCGGCGTCAGCGGAAAAGCGCGCCTCGAACAGTCGCGTCTCGCAATCCTCACAGGTCGCGGCGACGACGTCGACCGAGCGGCAGCACGACTCCACCGTTTCTTCGTCGAGCGACACCGACCCCGCGCAGGACGGACAACGATCCAACCACAGGCGGAGCGCGCCGACGAGCTCCAACCGAGTGTCGGCGGCGAGGTCAGCCCAGTCGGCACTCCACTCGCGGAGCACCACGTCGGCCGCGGCGTCGGCGACGAACGCGGCGGCCGACTCCCACTTCGCGAGTGTGGTGGCGCTCCTCGCATTCGGTACCACGGCCACGGCGACGAAGGCGTTCGCTCGTCGCTCGATTTCGATCGACTCCGGCTCGATGTCGAGATCGGAAAACAGTCGCCGGGCCGTTGTCGCGTCCGCTCGTTCGCTATCGAACTGCTCGTACCACGACCTGCGGAACCGACTCGTCAGACAGAGATCGTCGGGCGCACCCGCTACATCACCGTCGGCTGCGTACTTGTCGTCGCCATCGAGCGCCGGACACGGTTCGAGCGTCCCCAACGACTGCAGTGCGCGTTCGACCGCCCCCGCGTCGAGGGCGTCGGCGTCGAGATCGACCGCCCGCTCCCCGTGGGCTCCGAACAGTCGGTGAATTCGTTCGGGGAGGTAGCGCTTGGTCAGCGTCGGCGTCCCGGGCACCAGATAGCCGCGGAAGTAGATGGCTGCGAGGCCGACGCTACCGACGACGGCGGCGAGCGGGAGCCATGCGATGGCTGCGACGCCCGCCAGCAGCGCCGTGATAGCGACATTGACCGCGGTGCACGGGAGACAGCGGTTCTCACCGGTGTATTCGGGTTGTTTCCATCTGGCCGATCGTCCACCGAGCGACGCCATAACCGCCGGATGGACCGGACGAGGAATAGCTAATTGTCGGTTAACCGGCCGTCCGGTCGTCCGTCTCCAAAGATTTACCTCTCGGTGAGTAAATTAGCGCCTATGGGAGTAGATTACGCCGAGTTACACGACCCGAACGCGGAGTACACGATGCGGGAGCTCTCCGCGGAGACGATGGGCGTGCGAGCGAAACGCGGCGGCGGCCGCGACGTCGAGATCACCGACGTTCAGACGACGATGGTCGACGGCAACTTCCCGTGGACGCTCGTGCGCGTCTACACCGACGCCGGCCTCGTCGGCACCGGCGAGGCCTACTGGGGCGCGGGCGTCCCGGAACTCATCGAGCGGATGACGCCGATGATCGTCGGCGAGAACCCCCTCGATATCGATCGACTCTACGAACACCTGATCCAGAAGATGTCCGGTGAGGGCTCCGTCGAGGGGGTGACCGTCACGGCGATCTCGGGTATCGAGGTCGCACTCCACGACCTCGCGGGGAAGATTCTGGAACTCCCGGCGTATCAGCTCCTCGGAGGGAAATACCGCGACGAGATGCGCGTCTACTGCGACTGTCACACCGAAGCGGAGGCCGATCCAGACGCCTGCGCCGACGAGGCCGAGCGCGTCGTCGAAGAGCTCGGCTACGACGCGCTGAAGTTCGATCTGGACGTGCCCTCGGGCCTCGAAAAGGACCGCGCGAACCGCCACCTCCGACCGGGTGAGATCCGACACAAAGCGGAGATCGTCGAGGCGGTTACCGAGCGCGTGAAGGATCGCGCGGACGTCGCCTTCGACTGCCACTGGACGTTCTCCGGCGGGTCGGCGAAACGGCTCGCGGCCGCAATCGAGGAGTACGACGTCTGGTGGCTGGAGGACCCGGTTCCGCCGGAGAACCTCGCCGTCCAAGAGGAGGTCACGAAGTCGACGACGACGCCGATCACCGTCGGCGAGAATCGGTACAGAGTGACCGAGGCGCGCCGGTTGCTCGAGAACCAGGCCGTAGACATCATCGCGCCCGACCTCCCGAAGGTCGGCGGGATGCGAGAGACGCGGAAGATCGCCGACGTCGCCAATCAGTACTACGTCCCGGTCGCGATGCACAACGTCTCCTCCCCGATCGCGACGATGGCCTCGGCGCAGGTCGGCGCGGCGATCCCGAACGCCCTGGCCGTCGAGTATCACTCCTACGAGTTGGGTTGGTGGGACGACCTCGTCGAGGAAACGGTCATCGAAGACGGTAGCATCGAGATCCCGGAGCGTCCCGGGCTGGGACTGACGCTCGATCTGGACGCCGTGGAATCGCATCTGGTCGACGGCGAGGAGCTATTCGACGAGGTGTAGCCTCGTCGACGCAGACTATTTTGGATCGGGTTCGGGATCGATCCCGAGGGACCGGAGCGCGTCGGCGGTATCGTCGCGGGCGAGTCGGATCGTATAGCCGGCGACGAGCACCGCCGTCTCCCAGTCCGCCTCGGTCCGACAGCGCGCAGCGAGCAGTTCCACCCCGTCTTCGAGGGTTCCCTCGGTCTCCGCTCGGAGATCCGAGAACAGCGCGGCCCGCCTGTCGGATTCGGCCGTCTCCCGTCGCTCGAAGAAGTCGACGAGTCTCGCGTGCGTTCGGAGCGAGGCGAGGGGGCGTCCGACCATCCCGCCGGCGACCCGCTCGATCGTCGTCGAGCGACCGCGGAGATAGGCGTGCATCGGTCCCGGCGGCCCGCTGTCGGGCGTCCACCCGTCGAGTTCGGCGGCGACCCGCGAGCGGTGCTCGCTCTCTTGATCGACGACTGCTTCGAAGGCCGCGCGAGCGTCAGCATCGGCGGTGTCAGCGGCTTCAGCGGCCCACTCGCTGAACGTCTCCCGCGCGGCGTGTTCGCTCTCGGCCGCGGCGTCGAGCAGCGCCGTCGCCGTCGGCTCGCCGCCCGAGGCCGCAGTGAGAAAACGCGTCGATCCGAGCAGTTCGAGTTCGGCGGCGTACTCCGATTCGAGTCGGTCTCGGAGCCCGGCCGCCGGCCCAGCCTCGGTCGAATCACCAGTCCCACCACCAGTCTCACCGGTCATACCGGACCCGCGGACGCGACGAACCTAACCGTTGCTCTCGGCCCGTGGCAGTCTCCAATGACCCTCGACTCCACGTTCGATACCGCCGCAGAATCGAGCGAGAACAGCTCAGTCGTCGTCGGCCGCGGCGGCCGCATCAGCCGCGTCCGCTTCGATGCTCGGCGGGTACACGCCGCGATCGAGTTTTAAGTCGCTCTGCGGCCGCGCCATACACGTCAGCGCGTAGCCCTTGCGCTCCTCGTCGGTGAGTCCGCGCGCAGCGGGTTGCGTGACCTCGCCCTCGATAATCTCCGCGGAGCAGGCCAAACACATCCCCACGCGACAGGAGTACTCGTGGGCGATCCCCTCCTCGATACAGGCTTTCAGAATGGTCTGCTTGTCGGAGACTTCGATCGTCTCACCCGTACCGACGAACTCGACGGTGTAGTCGGTCATAGGTCGGCGTTCGACGGACCGATGCAAAACTCTTTGCGAAGCGGTCGCCGATCTGCGGGATCGATACGTGTCGGCGTTTCGGTGAGCGCCGATCTCTCGCTTCCTCTGCTTCCTCCGCTTCCTCTGCTTCCTCTGCTTCCTCCGCTTCCTCTGCTTCCTCCGCTTCCTCTGCTTCCTCTACTCCTCTGCTTCCTCTTCTGCCGACCGGACGGTCATCACCGGAACGTCGGCGGTTCTGACGACCTTCTCCGCGACGCTGCCGAGGAGGAACCGACCGACGCCGGTCCGCCCGTGCGTTCCCATCACGACGAGGTCGATCCCCTCGTTTTCGACGTAATCGACGATAGATCGGTGGGCGATCCCGGTTTCAACGGCCGTATTGACCTGTATGCCCTCGGATTCGGCTTCCTCGGCGACGCGATTGACTGCCTGTTTGCCTTCCTCGCGAAGCGCCTCGACGACGACGTCCGATCCCACTTCCATCGCCGAGTACGCGCCGGTATCGACGACGTATAACGTATGAAGCGTGGCATCGTACTGTTTCGCGAGTTCGATCGCGTGTTCGACCGCCCCCTCACTGGAGGCACTGCCGTCCGTCGGGACGAGGATATTGTTGTACATTGTGTGATACCATATGACACCGAGGGTTTAGAAACTACCCCGTGGTCAACCGCGCAATCGAAAACAGTTGACGTCCGTTAGCGACCGATCCGCAGGCCGTCACGAGGCTCCACTCGCGCTCACACCGCTGTCACTACTGTCACTCACTCCGCTTGTGCTCACACCGCTGTCACTACTGTCACTCACTCCGCTTGTGCTCACACCGCTGTCACTACTGTCACTCACTCCGCTTGTGCTCACACCGCTGCCACTCCTCCCTGCCCGCGTTCACGCCGCAGTCACTCGTCGTCGACGCTCGGTTGGTAGGTACCGGGCGCGTTCGCGGCCGTCACCGAGTCGGGATCGTCGCCGCGGAAGCGGAGAATCGCCCGTTCACAGGCTTGGAGTCCGTCTACCCGCTCCGTCTCCGCGCCCAGCGTGACCGTCTCGACGACGGACCACGATTCCGATTCGTCGTCGAAGGCGAGCCCCTTGACCCACGCCTCGGCGGCGACGAGCAGCCCCGACGCTCGGCCCTCGTCTTCGATCGGAACCGCCATCTCTAGGGCTTCCGCGGCGTTGAGCTGCACGAGTTCCTCCGGGGTCAGCGGACGCGCTGGCAACGAATCGACGACACTCATATAGCGATGTGAGCGGCGATACCGTTTGTGCGTTGTGACTCGTCGAAGCGACGGTGTGTCAGCCGTGACGGGACACGGCGTCGGTACCGCCGATCACAAAGCTTCTACGCTCACAGCGGAGACAGGCCCGTATGTCTGGCGAGGACGACGCCCCGCCCACCGATTCCCGACCGGGACGGAGGGCCCTTCTTTCGTTTTCCCCCCGGTCGGCTCCCGCGTCGTCACTGCCGCGCGATCCGGTTCTCTTCGCCGTACTCGCGATTGTCGCCGTCGGTCTCGTGTTTCGCGTGGTCGGCCTCGGCGGGCGGCCGTTCCACTGGGACGAGGCGCGCGTCGGGTACTGGGCGCTTCGCTCTCTCGACACCGGCGCGTACCAGTACCGGCCCGTCGCGGGCGGCCCGTTACTGTACCACCTCGATCGGGCCCTGTTCGCTTTCATCGGTGTCTCCGAGTCGACCGCTCGACTGCCCGTCGCCGCCTTCGGGGCCGCGCTCCCGCTCGGCGCGCTCCTCTTTCGCGACCGACTCGACGACCTCGAAACGGTGCTTTTCGCCGCGTTCTTGGCGTTCCAACCGGTGCTTCTGTACTACTCGCGGTTCCTCCGCGGCGACGTTCCGCTCGCGCTCTTCGGCCTCGCGTTCGTCGGGTTCGCGGTTCGGGCGTGGGACCGAGACAGCCGTCGCGACGCCTACGCCGCCGCCGTCGCGCTACCACTCGCCGCTTCGGCCTCCGGGTTCGCCGCCGGCTATCTTCTCTGCTGGCTTCTCGCGTGGATTCTCGTCGTCGACCAACCGCGCGTCGCGGGCGACCGCGGCGCGAGCGGGCGTGAGACGGTCGCGGCGCTCAGGACGCGGTTGTCGGGGACCGCGACGCCCGCGGCCCGCGCGGGTCTGCTCGCGACCGGTGTGACCGCGCTCCTGTTCGCACCCCGCTCGGGTTGGGGGGTCGACGTGGGGCTCTTCGACCCCGCCACGGTCCATCTCGCGATCTACGAAGGAACGGTCGGTGCAGTCCGTCGATTCGTCGGCGTGCGGATCGTTCATCGCGGGCCCGAAGGCGTGCACGCGTTCATTCCGTACGTCGTCGATGCGCTGGGCCTCCTCGCGTCGTTCGCGCTCGTGGTGCTCCTGCTGGGCGTCGCGGGGACGCTGTGGACGCGCTACGCCGTCGAGCGCCGACCGCTCGTCGAGGGCGTCGGCTACTGGGGGGTGGCTTCGATCGTCGTCTTCCCCACGATCTCGGAGGTTTCGGCCCCGTGGACGCTCGTTCACGTCGTCCTCCCGTTATCCCTGCCCGCCGCTGTCGCGCTCGCGGCGCTCGCGCGATGGGGGGTCGACGCTGCGACAGGGGCCGAGGGCCACGAGGCCACCGCCGGAAGGGCTAGCGGCGACGATGCCGCGGTGAGGACTAGCGGCGACGACGCCGCGGTCCCCACGGACGTCGACGCGGGAACCATCGTCGCCCTCGCGTTCGTCGTCCTCGCCATCGTGGCCCAGACGGGTGCGGCAACCGCTGCCGGCGTCTACGGGCCGTCGGATCGGAGCAACGAACTCGCGCAGTTCGCACAGCCCGCCGATGAGCTCGAATCGCTGGAGGCCGCCGCACGAAGCGTCGCGGACGACGATCCGGCGACTGCGGAGGTGCTCTACGTCGGCTCGGCGTACCACGTCGCCGACGAGCGCACGACCCGCTCGCCACCGGTCCCCGACGCGTGGGGGAACCGCCTGCCGCTGCCGTGGTACCTCGAATCCGCCGGCGCGGACGCGACGAGCACGGAGAACGTCTCGACGTTCGACGCCGAGTACGCGAACGGCTCGATACCGCCGATCGTCGTCGCCGACCCCGCCCACCGGAACGCGCTCTCCGAACGGCTCGGTTCGGACTACGCAGTGTCGACCTATCGACTGGGACTGTGGAACCGAGAGGTCCTCGTGTTCGTCGCGAACGCGGCCTAAAACTGTCGAGAGAAGCGGAACGCGAGAGCAGCGTAACCGTCGAGAGCGCCCTGAATAACTGTCGAGAGTGCCGTAAAAGAAATGTCGAGGGCGTCGTCAGCGACGTCGCGAAGTCGTTACCGGAAGCCCATCGCTTCGATCTGCTCTTGGTACCGGTTTCGGATGGTGACCTCGGTCACCTGCGCGACGTCGGCGACCTCGCGCTGGGTCTTCTTCTCGTTGCAGAGCAGCGACGCGGCGTAGATCGCGGCCGCGGCGAAGCCCGTCGGCGACTTGCCCGAGAGCAGCCCCTGCTCCGCGGAGACGTCGATGATCTCGGTCGCCTTCGATTGGACTTCCTCGCTCAGGCCGAGCGACGAGGCGAACCGCGGGACGAACTGCTTCGGGTCGACGGGTTTCAGTTCCAGACCGAGTTCCTGTGAGATGTAGCGGTAGGTCCGCCCGATCTCCTTCTGCGGGACGCGAGACACCTCCGCGACCTCGTCGAGGGAGCGGGGGATTCCCTCCTGTCGACACGCTGCGTACAGTGCGGAGGTGGCGACGCCCTCGATCGAGCGCCCGCGGATGAGATCCTCGTTGAGCGCGCGACGATAGATGACGGAGGCGACCTCACGTACCGATCGAGGCACGCCGAGCGCGGAGGCCATCCGATCGATTTCTGACAGTGCGAACTGAAGGTTTCGCTCGCCCGCGTCCTTCGTCCGGATGCGCTCCTGCCACTTCCGGAGCCGGTGCATCTGCGAGCGCTTCTCCGAGGAGAGCGAGCGACCGTAGGCGTCCTTGTCCTTCCAGTCGATCGTCGTGGTCAGCCCGCGGTCGTGCATCGTCTCGGTGATCGGCGCGCCGACGC